>Ga0233425_10001278_pt1 | contig 57933 bp, 45 predicted proteins | sample Watercolumn_Towu_2_FD_181712 | JGI IMG/M metagenome (GOLD analysis project Ga0233425, IMG submission 181712) | Freshwater microbial communities from Lake Towuti, South Sulawesi, Indonesia - Watercolumn_Towuti2014_140_MG | ecosystem: Environmental > Aquatic > Freshwater > Lake | place...
CCCCCCCGAGATGCTCACCGTCTCCGTCAGGTAATTCCTCACTTCCTGACACAGCCCTTTCAATTGGCTCCGACTCAGCTTCCTCACATCTAAAGGCAACTCTATCTCACTTAATAGCGGGTATTTAGCGGACTTTTTCATGACGTCGATTCCTTGTAGCTGCGCAGTAGATAAATAATTAGGCCATTTCAACTAGTCAGAATTTCAGTGATTGCGCTGAATGATATAAAGCGACAAATCACGCAATAAATCGGCCTCTTTGCCAAATAAGTCCAAACACGCCAAAGCTTTTTCATGAAGCTCAAGCGCTTTTTGCTTGGCTCCCGCCATGCCGAGTAACGCGGGATATGTGGGTTTGTCGTAGTGACTATCTTTACCTTGCGTCTTGCCTAAAGTCTGGGTGTCGCTTTCAACATCCAAAATATCGTCCTTAACTTGAAAGGACAAACCTATGCATTTTGCATAGTGATCCAATTTCAGCGCCAACGCTCGGTCAATACTCGCTGACGCCAAACTGGCCAGATTAACGCTAGCACGGATTAATGCGCCGGTTTTATGAATATGCATATTTTCCAATTCAGGCAAAGTTAATTGCGCGCCGACCGACTCCAAATCAATCGCTTGTCCTCCTACCATACCTTGGGAACCGCTCGCCTTAGCTAAGTCGATAATCATTTTGAGTCTGTTTTCTGGCGAGGTCTGAATACTGGGATCATTTGCCAAAATTTCAAAAGCCAACGCTTGCAATGCATCGCCAGTCAATATAGCGGTCGCCTCATCAAACGCAACATGACAAGTCGGCTTGCCACGCCGTAAATTATCGTCATCCATCGCAGGAAGATCGTCATGAATCAAAGAATACACATGAATAAACTCAACTGCGCAAGCAGGCCCGTCCAACACGTCTGGTGCCAGACCCAAGGTTTGCCCGGCGCAATAAGTCAACATCGGGCGCATCCGCTTGCCGCCATCGAGAACACAATAACGCATCGCCTGATGCAACTTTTTAGGCAAAACATTCTCACTTGGCAATCTTGCTTCCAAGGCCCTTTCAACCCGATTTTGGCAAATTCCGATATATTCTTTTAACGCATTACTCATCAGTAAAAGGCTCCAACACTTGACTGCCGTTTTTTTCGATTAATATTTGGACTTTGTGTTCCGCTTCCTGCAGGGCCTTTTGGCAAACCCGGGTGAGCATAACGCCTCGCTCAAAACACTTTAACGATTCTTCCAAAGAAACATCCCCTCGCTCAAGTTGAGCAACTAATTGCTCAAGCTCGGCTAGCGAATCCTCGAACGAGCTCGCAGTCTTTTTTTTCACCATACGGAACAGAATTACAGATTCGACAGAAAACTAAGAGCGCCCATTATAGGCGAGTCTGGCCACGAAGTTAAACGAAGAGTGCGATAGTGCCGCTATTTTTGCGAAAGCTTGTTTTGGGCATCCAAGCCCAAGCAAGCGGCAAAAATGACGCGGCAACCCATGCCTTCGGCTGCCCCAGCCGTCCTGCTACGCTCGCCACCTCGCTTTACCACGCTCGGTGACGTCGCTGCGCAAATGACTCGACGCGATGTCGGGATGCTTTGCAATTTCACTCTGCGCCTTCGGCACGGACGTGAAATCGCACAGCCCTATCGCTTCTGGGGACTTCTCGGCTTCCCGCCTCGCAGCGAAAGAAATTCAACGGCTAGTTTGCTGTTTCTTTATACCAAACAAGCGCGAAAGAAAAATACTTTTCTATAACTTCCAGGCATCGTAGTTAAACCGCTCGTTTTCCCTTTGATTAACCTGACATATTGGAGAGCGGAGTTAAAATGATAAAATGCAAATTTAACCTGGTCCAGGCTAATTATCCATGCTCGGTTACGACAAACTTCCGCCAAACGCCCTCAAATTAAACGTTGATTTGACTGGTTTTAATTTCGCCGAGCATAACGACAACACACCAGCCCCCATATTAGGGCAGCAACGCGCCCAAAGCGCGCTAGAGTTTGGCATCGCTATGCCGAATGCGGGTTACAACGTCTTCGTTATGGGCGAGCCCGGATTGGGCCGTTTGTCAATGATTACTCAGCACCTGGAAGCATTGGCTCAAACAATGCCAGCGCCGCCAAGCTATGCCTATGTCGATAACTTCTCTAACTCCAGAGAACCCATCGCGATTAAATTGCCCTCCGAACACGGACATTCGTTTAGCAAAGACATTGAAAAATTGATCGATAATTTACTAGCAACCTTCCCTGCGACCTTCGAAAGCCCCACCTACCAGCAAAAGAAAAGCGCCATTGAACGGCAGTTTAGCCAGGCTTACAACAATGCCATCGACCTGGTCGAAAAAAAGGCGCAAACCTTCAATATGGCCTTGTTCAGGGATGGCGAATCGATCACTTTCGCGCCGATTCGCAACGACAAAACAGTTAACGACGAGCAATTTACCCAGCTGCCCCAAGCTGAACGCGAAGCTTTTCACAAGCACGTCGAAGAGTTGGAAGACTTTTTAAGCGAGACTCTCATCGAGTTGCCCCAATGGCGGCGGACCTTGGTGGAAAGAACGCGCCAGTTAGACAACGACACCATCAGCCTAGCCATCGATCCCCTGTTTTTCGAACTGCATGTCAAATATCAGGCTATCGATGGCGTGATCAGCTACCTAGCGGAAATCAAAAAAAATCTCAATAACACTATTAGCGACTATTTTTTACCCAATCGCAGCCAGGAAGCGCTCGATAACACCGCCAAACGTTCTCTGCTGACGGAACTGTACGCACCGAACATTCTGGTCGACAATAAAATCGAAAATGGCGCGCCTGTGATTTATGAGCCGCACCCCATTTATCAGAATCTGTTTGGCCGCATTGAATACATCAGCGACCAAGGCACTTTAATCACCAACTATCGCAAGATCTGCGCCGGTTCTTTGCATAAGGCCAATGGCGGTTATTTAATTCTTGATGCCGAAAAATTACTCAATTATCCCTTTGTTTGGGATGGTCTGAAGCGGGTTTTACAATCGGGGCGAATAGAAATCGACTCACCTTATTCAGAACTGGGCATTAACACCATTACGCTCAAGCCGGAAGTCATTCCGCTAAACATAAAAATCATTTTGGTCGGGCCTCGCGATATTTATTACTTGCTTGAAGAGCTGGATGATGAATTCAACGAAATGTTCAAAATCCTGGCCGATTTTGATGACAGCATTCCACTAACAGCCGAAACCATGCAACGCTTCGCCGATTTAATGCAAAGGCATACCACTCATTTGAGCGCCAAACCATTAACTCAGTCAGCCATTGAGTGCCTAATGGAATATAGTTGCCGGCTAACCGAAAGTCAGCATCATTTTTCAGCCCGCATAAAAGACTCCCTAGACATCATCAGCGAAGCCCATCTTTTTTGCCGCGCATCTGGCCATGAAACCTGCGACCGACCGCATATTGAGCAAGCTCTGAGCGCCCGCGAAAAACGCAATGGCCGAATCTCCGAAAATCTGCTTGAGGACATGCTCGACGGCACGATTTTGATCGACACTGAAGGTGAAGCAATCGGCAAGATTAACGGCTTGACCATCCTAGAAGTCGGCGGCAGCAGCTTTGGCGCGCCCACCCGGATTACCACAACCGTCTATCCAGGCTCTCGCGGCATCGTCGATATCGAACGCGAAGCTGAGCTTGGCCAGGCTATCCATTCCAAAGGCGTGATGATCCTGACCGGTTATCTCGGTCATTTTTATGCGCAGCAATTTCCGCTGGCCATTTCTGCCAGTATTGCCATTGAACAATCTTATAACTATATCGATGGCGACAGCGCTTCGCTAGCCGAACTTTGCTGCCTGATTTCTGCATTAACCCGAATACCGATCAAACAATCGTTCGCCGTCACCGGCTCCATTAATCAGTATGGCGAAGTTCAAGCTATTGGCGGCGTCAATGAAAAAATCGAAGGTTTTTTTAGACTCTGCCAAGCTCGCGGTTTGAATGGCCAGCAGGCGGTCATCATTCCCGCTGTCAACAAACGAAATTTAATGTTGAATCAAGACGTGATCGACGCCGTCGCCAAAGGTTTATTCTCAATCTATACGGTTAGCACCGTCGATCAAACTCTGGAATTGTTGACAGGACAACCTGTTGGCGTTCTCGACAGCGCCGGTAATTACCCAGAAAACAGCATCAACTTCAAAGCCATATCCAGATTGAAAGAAATTTCAGAATTGGCGAACGAAGATGATAAAGAAAGTGCGGCTTAAATAAGATCAGCTGGACGGTTTAGTCGAATCAGCCCCATCTCCCTTCCCACTCATTTTTTAAGCCCCCTTAAAATCTTTCTTGCTCTTCATAGTCTATCTGCTTAAGCTAGGACACTTATGTTAATTGATGAAAATAACGAAAAAAGCCCAGCCCAGGAGACGCCATGAATTTAGATTTCGATGACGACAAATATGTTTTTTATTTGATGGTCGGCTCTATTGTCGCTGGTGTAGCGATCATGGCCTTAATGATGTAGCGTGCTTACGCTAGTCAAACAAATCCATCTGCCCGGCTAATCTGAATGGACTGAATGCACTGATATTAAATTCAGGCATACCAGGAAAGCCGAGCTTTTTCATTGCGAGCCGATAGCGTTGCTTAATCATGTCGGCATAAAGCCCCGTACCCGTCATGCGGCTGCCAAAGCCAGAGTCATACAGTTTGCCGCCGCGCGAGTCATAAATCCGCTGCAACACATGATCCGCCTTTAAGGGCTCGTGATGCTGCAGCCATTCGCTGAACAAGTCTTTTAACTCCAAAGGCAAACGCAACAGTACATAGCCAGCGTCTAATGCACCAGCGAGTCGAGCTTGGCGTAAAATAGCTTCTAGTTCGGCATCGTTTACAACGGGTATCAACGGCGCAACCAATACCGACACCGGCACACCCGCCGCCGCCAATGCCGCTACAGTCTGCAACCGCCGTTTCGGGGCCGGTGCGCGCGGTTCCAGTTTACGCGCCAGTTCCGAATTTAAGGTAGTAATCGACAAGGCGACTTGCACCAAATCTTGTGCCGCCATCGCCGTCAGAATATCCAGATCGCGCTCGATTAATGCCGATTTGGTCACAATCGAAACCGGATGCCGGGTTTGCGATAATACCTCAAGAAGCTGGCGCGTCAGAATCAGTTTTCTTTCAATAGGTTGATAGGCATCCGTATTGATCCCCAATGCCATTGGAGCTGGACGATAATGACGCGTACTTAGCTCTAATTTGAGCCGCTCAGGCGCATCGGGCTTGTAAAATAGCTTTGTTTCAAAATCCAAACCTGCAGACAAGCCCAAATAAGCATGGCTGGGCCGCGCAAAGCAATAAACGCAGCCATGCTCGCAGCCCCGGTAAGGATTGATGGATCGATCGAATGGCACATCCGGCGATGTGTTATAACTAATGACGGTTTTCGCGAAATCGACTGCCAATGAGGTTGGCAAGGCATCGGGCAAGTTTTCAAGATTGCCCCAACCGTCGTCGTCTAGTGCCCGCGTTTCAGTCTGATAACGACCGGTTTGATTGCTCAGCGCGCCTCGGCCTCTTTTGCTGCGCGGTTGCATGACTGGCTAATGCATGGCATCCAGATGTTTGAATAGCAGTAAAATGATCGCCACCGGAATGATGGCCGCAGTGAGCTCCCAATAACCCATTTTGACTAAAACCGCCTGATTACAAACCAAAAGCGCCATATACACCAAGGCAGCCCAACGTTTTAAAAGCCATAATCCGAGAATGCAGATCAAACTAATCAGCACCGAAAAAGCGAAATACGCAGGGTAAATCGACCCGGCTTGTTTGGCCATTGGCGACAATACCAAATTCAGCATTTGCACGGCGTTAATGAAGCCAATCACGCAAATCGCAATGACAGCAAAGGGTTTCTCAGGATTCCAACGCATTTCGCTCATGACACGACGCCCAGTTAGATAGTTTGTTCACGATAAGGATGTTGTTTTTTCCATTTTTTTGGATTTTCCAGATAACGGCCAAACTCATCCAACTGCTGCTTTAACTCTTCTCCAAACTCTTGAATTTGCTTTTCAAATAAGGGCATTTGCTGCTCTAGCCCTTTTTTGAATGTTTCACCAAGCTCGTCCAAGCCTTGCAAAATGCCGCTAAACGGTATGGACGTCAAATTGATTTGGGTTTGTTGATAATCGACCTTCCATTCCTCGTCTTCTTTTAGCAAGGCTGTTTCAAATGTAAAGGTACGGTTGTTTTCCATCATCCGGGTTTCAACGAAAGCCGTGTCTCCGTTAATAACGATTTGTCCGGTATTAAACGTCGCGTTTTCCCGACTGTCTGCTTGACTAATTAAATGCTGCGAACGTGTTGTCGCCAATTGTTTTGCCGCTTCGACATCACCCTCGCTCAATGCCTGCCAAAACAATTGACTGACTTGTTCGGGGGTTCTTGGAGGTTCACAAGCAGAAAGCAGCGAACATAAGCAAAAAAACCCGGCTAATAAGACCGGGCTTTTGCCAATGCACAATGGCAAAGGATTAATCGTCGCCACCAAAAACACCGAGCAGTTGCAGCAGACTCAGGAACAGGTTATAAATCGATACATAAAGCGATATAGTGGCCAAAATATAATTGGTTTCGCCGCCATGCACGATCGCGCTGGTTTGAAACAAAATCATGCCAGACATCAACAGAATAAACATCGCCGATACCGCCAGCGATAATGCTGGAATAGCAAAGAGCATAGCCGCTAAACCGGCCAAAAACGCCACCAGCACACCGACCATCAGAAAGCCCGCCATAAAGCTAAAGTCTTTGCGCGACGTTAAGGCATAGGCTGAAAGGCCGAGAAAAATAACGCCGGTGCCACCCAACGCTGTCATAACCAATTGATGACCATTACTGAAAGCATGTATATACATTGACAAAATCGGACCCAAAGTTAAGCCCATGAAACCAGTCAATGCAAAAACAAAAATCAATCCCCAGCCGCTGTTGCTAAATCTGGTCGTTAGAAACAACAAGCCAAAATAACCGATCATCGTGACTATCATCCCTGGCTGCGGCAGATTCAAATACATTGCCAATCCTGCAGTCAACGCGCTAAACAACAACGTCATCGATAGCAACAAGTAAGTGTTTCTCAACATTTTATTGGTCGCCAGAATACTGGCTTCCGAATGTGCTATAACAGTATTTGTTCTCATTTTAGAATTCCTTAAAATTAAGTGATTTGTGGAGCATAAGACCGTTTAATATTACAAGAGTTTCAAATTATTTGTAAGTCCATTTGAAGCCAGCTTAAACCACAAATGCGTATTAAAAAACAGATGAGTCATCTTTTTTAAAGAAAATACGTCTCGCAAACCACCGGTCATGCAAAACTAAGGTAATTTTAATTGTACCGAAAAACGGAGCCAACCATTGATCAACCAACAATTTTCATTTTTAGATTGCAAGAACAACTTATGAGCGATTATAACGCAGCGGCAATTGAAGTTTTAAGCGGACTGGAGCCGGTTCGGAAGCGCCCCGGCATGTATACTGACACCACCCGGCCCAATCATCTAGTGCAAGAAGTCGTCGACAACAGTGTTGACGAGGCCATTGCCGGCCATGCCGACCAGATTGATGTAGTCTTGTATAAAGACGGCGCCGTTCTGGTTAGCGACAACGGCCGGGGCATGCCGGTTGATTTGCATCCGGAACAGGGCATCCCGGGCGTTGAAGTAATTCTGACTCAACTCCATGCCGGCGGTAAATTTTCCAACAAAAACTACCAATTTTCCGGCGGCTTGCACGGTGTTGGCGTATCGGTTGTCAATGCTTTGTCGGCTAAGCTGGAAATTGAAGTCAAACGTAACGGAAAAATCTATCGCATGGCATTTGCCGATGGCGAAAAACAAAGCGAACTGATCGAAGCCGGCACAGTAGGCCAAAACAATACCGGTACAGCAGTCAAATTCTGGCCTAACGTCAAATATTTCGACTCCAATAAAATTTCGCTGATAAAACTGCAACAAGTTTTACGCGCCAAAGCAGTATTATGCCCTGGCCTGAAAATTACCTTGAAGGTCGAGCAGCCCGAGGAAAACTTTATCTGGTGTTATCAGGACGGTCTGAAGCAATATTTGCTTGATCAGATTGGCAATATCGAGTTTTTTCCGCAGCAGCCGTTTATGGCTAATATGGCGGCCAATCATGAAGCAGTGGAATGGGGCATCGTTTGGGCCTTGGAAAACCCGGCTGAAATGGTGACAGAAAGCTATGTCAACTTGGTGCCGACCGCGCAAGGCGGAACTCATGTCAATGGTCTGCGCGCCGGCCTGACCGAAGCGATGCGAGAATTTTGCGACATCCGCAATATATTGCCGCGTGGCGTAAAAATTGCTCCGGAAGATGTCTGGGAAAATTGTCATTTTATCTTGTCGGTCAAACTGGAAGATCCGCAATTTTCTGGACAAACCAAAGAACGACTCAGTTCGCGCGAATGCGTAGCCTTTGTTTCTGGTGTCGCCAAAGACAGTTTCAGTTTGTGGCTAAATCAGCATCCGGCCGAAGGCGAAAAAATCGCTGAAATTATTATTGTCAGCGCTCAAAAAAGGCTGCGCTCCAATAAAAAAATCATCCGCAAAAAAGTTACAGCTGGCCCCGCATTGCCCGGCAAACTGGCCGATTGCTCGGCGCAAGATATCGCCCGAACCGAACTGTTTTTGGTCGAGGGCGATTCGGCCGGTGGCTCCGCCAAACAAGCCCGCGAACGCGAGTTCCAGGCCATTATGCCTCTGCGCGGAAAAATATTGAACACCTGGGAAGTTGAATCCAACCAAGTCATGGCTTCTCAAGAAGTGCATGATATCGCGGTAGCATTAGGCATCGAACCCGGCTCCACTGATTTACAGAACTTGCGCTACGGCAAAGTTTGCATTCTTGCCGATGCCGACTCGGACGGCAATCATATTGCCACCTTAATTTGCGCGTTATTTTATCAGCATTTTAAAGCCCTAGTTCAGACTGGGCATGTGTTTATCGCCATGCCGCCTTTGTATCGCATTGATGTGGGCAAGCGCGTATTCTATGCGCTTGACGAAGCCGAACGTCAGGGAGTGCTCGACAGAATTAAAGCCGAAAACATCAAAGGCCAAGTGAATGTCCAACGTTTTAAAGGCTTGGGCGAAATGAATCCCAGCCAGCTTCGCGAAACCACGATGAACCCGGATACGCGAAGACTGGTGCAATTAACGGTAAAGGAAAATGATGACACGCGCAGCCAACTTGATTTGTTACTGGCCAAAAAACGCGCCCAGGACAGAAAAATCTGGCTCGAAACTAAAGGTAATCTGGCAGATATCATATGAACTTAGCAAGCATCGAGACATCGGGTATAATTGGAAAAATTTGTCAATGATTTTACCCAGGCATACATGAGCATCACACTTTCAAACCGAGTCAAAGCAGTCAAACCTTCACCAACCTTGGCCATTACAGCTAGAGCCGCGCAAATGCGCACTGCCGGCAAAGACATTATCGGTCTTGGCGCTGGCGAACCTGATTTCGATACGCCAGAACCTATCAAAGCAGCGGCTATCGATGCCTTGAACAAAGGCTTCACCAAATACACCGCCGTTGACGGCATTCCTTCGTTGAAAAAAGCCATTATTAGCAAATTCAAAAACGACAACGGCCTCAATTACCAGCTTAATCAGATTCTGGTTTCCTGCGGCGGAAAGCAAAGCTCGTACAACTTGACTCAGGCCTTGCTTAATCCCGGCGATGAAGTGATCATTCCGGCGCCCTTCTGGGTTTCTTACCCGGACATGGTGTTATTAGCGGATGGCGTACCCGTGATTATTGAAACCACTCAAGCGCAACACTTTAAAATTTCAGCCGACCAGTTGCGCGCCGCGATTACCGATAAAACACGGCTGATCTTTATTAACAGCCCCTCCAACCCATCCGGCGTCGCATATTCTCTGGACGAGCTGAAAGCTTTAGGCGACGTACTGCAAGACTATCCGAACATAATTATTGCAACCGATGATATGTATGAGCATATTCTCTGGAAACAAGGTACTTTCGTAAATATTCTGAATGCCCATCCTGATTTATATGACCGGACTATTGTCATGAACGGCGTTTCAAAAGCCTATTCGATGACCGGCTGGCGTATCGGTTACGCGGCTGGACCAAGCGATCTGATTGAAGCCATGTGTACGATTCAATCTCAAAGCACATCAAACCCGACTTCTATCTCCCAAGTCGCCGCAGAAGCAGCCTTGACGGGCGATCAAAGCTTCATCAAAAACATGTGCAACGAATTTAAGCAGCGCCATGACTATGTAGTATCCGAATTAAATAGCATTGAAGACATCGATTGCTTAGAAACCGATGGCACATTTTATGTGTTTCCAAATGTTGAAAAACTTATAGCTAGATTGGACGGCATTAAGGACGACCTTGAGTTTTCTGAATACCTGATCGAACAAGCGGGTGTTGCATTGGTACCAGGCTCGGCGTTCGGCTGCCCTGGCCATATCAGAATTTCGATTGCTACGAGCATGAAAAATTTACAAACCGCTCTCGAACGAATCAAACGGGCTATCTGACCCATCACATCATGCCTTGTGCCGTTTAAACCATAACGCAATTAATTGCTGCGCTATGGTTTTTCGGCATAAGCCGGGCAACATGAATAACTTCGACATATGCCTTTGGAAACTCATTTTCCGGCATTGATGCCTGTGATAACGGCGAATTTTGAAACGTAAAGGTACCCGCTTCTATTGAAAAAATAACGCCTATGTTATTATTGGCGGTTTTAATTGCTTGGATTTATAACGATGGCCAAAGAAGATCAAATTGAAATGGAAGGCAAGGTAATTGATACCCTTCCAAACACCATGTTTCGAGTACAACTGGAAAACGGTCATATTGTGACCGCTCATATTTCAGGAAAAATGCGCAAACACTATATTCGAATATTAACCGGCGATAGCGTCAAAGTTGAAATGACGCCTTACGACTTAACTAAAGGCCGCATCACTTTCCGCATGCGTTAATTTCTAGCAACATCACAAACCTAAATTTTGTTTCAGCTATTTTCAGACACTATCAACTCTTTACTTTCAATAGCAAAATTGAGTTCGTTATTTTCGACGTAAATCCGCACATGGCCTCCTCGAGACAATTTGCCAAATAGCAAATCGTTCGCAAGTGGTTTTTTAATCTTTTCTTGAATTAAGCGAGCCATTGGGCGCGCGCCCATCTTCGGGTCACAACCATGCTCAGCCAGCCATAAGCGGGCCTCGGTATCCAATGTCAAAGTCACATGCTTGTCAGACAATAAGGCCTCTAATTCAAAAATGAATTTGTCGACCACATGGACAACAATTGAAATATCAAGCGGTTTAAACTGAATGATAGCGTCTAAGCGGTTCCTAAACTCAGGCGAAAAACCTTTTTCAATCACTTTCATACTATCCGTAGCATGATCCTGATAAGTAAAGCCAATCGACGCCCGGCTACCCTCCTCGGCGCCAGCATTCGTTGTCATCACTAAAATGATGTTGCGAAAATCGGCCTTGCGTCCATTGGTATCGGTTAAGGAACCATGATCCATCACTTGCAAAAGTAGATTAAACACATCAGGATGCGCTTTTTCCACTTCATCGAGCAACAATACCGCATGAGGATGCTTCGTAACCTGTTCAGTTAACAGACCACCCTGATCAAATCCCACATAACCAGGCGGCGCGCCTATTAATCTGGAAACGGTATGGCGCTCCATATATTCGGACATATCAAAGCGAATTAGTTCAACACCCAGAACTTTGGCTAATTGACGCGTCACTTCCGTTTTACCTACCCCAGTAGGCCCGGCAAACAGAAACGAACCAATCGTTTTTTGCGACTCGCGTAAACCTGCGCGAGACAGCTTGATCGCCGATGCAAGCGCAGAAATGGCCTCATCCTGTCCGAAGACCAGCATCTTTAGGCTGTTTTCCAAACTAGCCAATTTATCTATGTCGTTTGAAGACACCGATTTTGCTGGCACTCTGGCAATTTTTGACACAATCTCTTCGATTTCGGCGACATCAATCATATGCTTGCGCTCAGCTTCGGAAGTCATCCTCTGCTTAGCACCAGCCTCATCAATCACATCAATAGCTTTGTCAGGCAAATGTCGATCGGTAATATAACGATCCGACAGTTCCGCTGCAGACTTTAAGGCCTCTAGTGAATATTTGACATCATGATGCTCCTCAAAACGCGATTTAAGGCCTTTCAAAATTAAAATCGTGTCTTCAACAGACGGCTCCAGAATATCAATCTTTTGAAAACGCCGAGCCAAAGCATGGTCTTTTTCGAAAACACCCCGGTATTCTTGATAAGTCGTCGAACCAATACAACGCAATTGCCCTGAAGCCAGCACTGGTTTAATTAAATTAGATGCATCCATCACCCCACCAGACGCAGACCCGGCGCCAATAATAGTATGTATTTCGTCTATAAACAAAATCGAGTCTGGCTCGCATTTCAACTGATTGACCAATGATTTAAGACGCTTTTCAAAATCACCTCGATACTTGGTCCCGGCTACTAAAGCCCCCATATCTAACGAGTAAATCACACTGCGTTTCAGTATTTCAGGAACATTTTCTTCAACAATTCTTTTCGCGAGACCCTCTGCGATGGCGGTTTTACCAACGCCTGCCTCACCCACCAATAAAGGATTATTTTTACGGCGGCGACATAAAGTCTGTATCGTTCTTTCAACTTCCAAATCCCGTCCAATTAGGGGATCTATCCGGCCACGCATAGCTTCTTCATTCAAATTAACCGTGTATTTTTCCAAAGGACTGCCTGCGGCATCCGGTTCAGAACTACCCATCACAGAAGAGCGCTCATTTTGCGACTCATTCTCCTGGTCAATTTTTGAAATCCCATGCGCCAAATAATTAACCACATCTAAGCGAGAGATATCTTGTTTATTCAACAAATAAACAGCATGTGAATCCTGCTCGCTAAACAACGCAACAAATAAATTTGCACCAGACACCTCTTTTTTATCCGAAGCCTGAACATGGAATACAGCTCGCTGCAACACCCTTTGAAATCCCAATGTTGGCTGGGTTTCCCGTTGGACTCCCTGCGGAATTAAAGTCATCGTCTCATCAATAAACTGTGTCAATTGCATACGTAAGGTTTTTATATCACAACCGCATGCCCGCATAATCGCCTCTGCAGAGGCATTGTCCAATAATGCCAGCAGCAAATGTTCAACCGTTATAAATTCATGACGTTTTTCATGAGCGTTTTTAAAAGCATTATTTAACGTCACTTCAAGTTCTTTGCTTAACATATGCTTCTCCAACCTACACTTCTTCCATCGAACAGAGCAACGGATGTTGATGCTCACGCGAATATTCGTTGACTAAATAAACTTTGGTTTCCGCTACATCCTTAGAATAGGTACCGCAAACCCCTACGCCTTGCGTATGAACTTGCAGCATGATGCGGGTCGCTTTATCCAAAGGCATCCCGAAAAAATACATCAATATCTCAATAACAAAATCCATAGGTGTAAAATCATCATTCAGCAAAACAACCTTAAACAGCGGAGGTCTTTTAAGCTTAGGCTTGGCCTCCTGAATCGCAACGCCTTCATCGTTATCTTTAAATGGTTTTAAATCGGACATATCAACCAAATTCTGAATTTCAAAATCTTAACTCTCTGCCAATATTAGTGCATTTCGGACTTTTGTACATAACAGATACAGCTGTCACACCTCGCTTATAGCATTGAAATCTATTTATGGTGTCTTTGTCAATTCGACTTTTTCTATTCTCAAAGTTCAAATCTATAAAACATTCACTTTTCATATCCTGTAAAATAATGCCTTGATTTTAGCGGAAATTACCTGATGGTCTGGAAACCTCATTTAACAGTTGCTGCAGTTATTGAAAGAAATAATCGATTCTTACTCGTTGAAGAAAGAACGCCAAATGGCATTCAATTTAATCAGCCAGCCGGCCATCTCGAAGAAAATGAAAACTTATTAGCCGCCGTCAAACGCGAAGTATATGAAGAAACCGCATGGCAATTTGAACCCGAACATGTCATTGGTATCTATCTATGGCGAAAATATAACCGCTCACCAACTTTTGTCAGAATATGTTTTTCTGGTTATTGCCATTCTTTTCAGCCTGATCAGCCTTTGGACTCTGGCATAATTTCAACGCATTGGCTAAGCCCAGATGAAATTAACGTTAAACGTCAGCAAAAATTATTACGCAGCCCTTTAGTCATGCAAAATATTGAAGATTATTTAAATGGCAACCGATACCCATTAACTTTAATTAAGTCGCATCTAAACCCGACATGACAAAAAACATCATCGTTGGTATGTCAGGCGGCGTTGACTCATCAGTAGCCGCTTTATTACTACTTGAACAAGGTCATCAGGTTTCTGGTCTTTTTATGAAGAACTGGGAAGAAGACGATGGCACTGAGCAATGTACTGCACTTGAAGATTTAGCTGATGCACAACAAGTTTGTGATCAGTTGAACATCCCTTTGAAGACAGTTAATTTTTCTACCGAGTATTGGGATCAGGTATTTGAAACTTTTCTAGCCGAATATCAAGCCGGCAGAACCCCTAATCCCGATATACTCTGCAATAAATTTATTAAATTTAAAGCATTTTTAAATTATGCAGTTGACGAGTTAGCTTCTGAATATATTGCAACCGGTCATTATGCTCGGATAAATGAAGTTAACGGAAAATTTAACCTGCTAAAAGGGCTTGACCCCAATAAGGAGCAAAGCTATTTTCTTTATACATTAAATCAGTATCAATTGTCTCGAACCTTGTTTCCAATAGGCCACCTTCCAAAATCTGAAGTGCGCGCACTCGCGAAAAAAGCCGGATTTAACAATTACTCGAAAAAAGATAGCACTGGAATCTGTTTTATTGGCGAAAGAAAATTTTCTGAATTCTTAAACCGCTATCTTCCTTCGCAACCTGGCGACATTCATACCGATCAAGGCAAATCGATCGGACAGCATCAAGGACTCATGTATTACACGTTAGGACAGCGTCAAGGCTTAGGAATTGGGGGCATACAGAACTCTCTCAGCGAGCCCTGGTATGTTATTGATAAAGATGTGCAGAATAATATACTAGTTGTTGGCCAAGGCCACAACCATCCAATGATGTTACAAAATACTTTAGAAGCTACCGAATTAGATTGGTCTGATGGCGCTAATTTAAAAAAATCTTTTTTTTGCACAGCAAAAACTCGTTACCGGCAAGCCGATCAGACTTGCATGGTGGAGTTTCTCGACAAAAACCGTGTTAAAGTTCAGTTTGATTCGCCGCAAAGAGCAATTACCCCAGGCCAATCCGTCGTCTTTTATCAGGACCATGTCTGTTTAGGGGGCGGAATCATTGACTCTAAATATAACCTTCAATCTTGATGTTCTTTACCTGATTAAACTCAACACCTTTTCTCTCGCCTATTTTTAACTAAAAGCTTTCTCGTATGACCAATTTCAATCTCACTGCAATTTCTCCTATCGACGGCCGCTATGCTAGCAAGGCCGATCCATACCGCGTTATTTTTAGCGAATATGGTTTAATTCGCAATCGAATTCTTGTAGAAGTCCGCTGGCTTCAAGCTCTTTCTAATTACTCATTAATATCCGAAGTTTGCCCTTTCTCAGCCACTGCTGATGATTTTTTAAATGATTTAATTGCAAATTTTTCATTGTCAGACGCTTATCGAGTCAAGGATATCGAGAAGACAACTAATCACGATGTTAAAGCCATCGAATATTTTCTTAAAGAAAAACTGAGCACTAATCTTGAGCTGTCTCAGAGCAGCGAGTTTGTTCATTTTGCTTGCACCTCCGAGGATATTAATAATTTATCTTATGCGCTTATGCTGAAAGAAGGCACCAGGCTTCTGTTGACTGAAATTGATTGCTGTTTACATGAAATAAAACGCTTGGCTATAGATACCGCTAATCAACCGATGCTTTCAAGAACGCATGGCCAGTCCGCCACGCCTACGACTACCGGAAAAGAGTTTGCTAATTTTTTTGCTCGTCTTAACCGACAAAAAAATCAAATACAATCTGCTGATTTTTTAGGAAAAATTAATGGTGCAGTTGGAAACTACAATGCGCATCATATTGCTTATCCCGAAGTTAATTGGCCTGAATTTTCTAAAAAATTCGTAGAATCATTAGGTTTACAGTGTAATCAACATACAACCCAAATAGAACCGCATGATTATATAGCTGAGCTTTTTCATAACCTCATTCGATTCAATTCAATACTATTGGACTTTAATCGAGATATGTGGGGCTATATTTCTTTGGGTTATTTTAATCAAAAAAAAATAGCGGGGGAAATTGGATCTTCTACAATGCCCCATAAAATTAATCCTATTGATTTTGAAAACTCTGAGGGAAACTTAGGAATTGCTAATGCGCTGTTTTCATTTATGGCTGAAAAATTAACTATTTCACGCTGGCAAAGAGACTTAACCGATTCGACTGTTTTACGAAATATTGGTGTTGGCATTGCCCACACTAGCATTGCCATTCAATCTTGCTTGAAAGGTATCAACAAAATTCAATTAAATAAGATTAATATCGATAACGACTTAGATAATAATTGGGAGATTTTGGCAGAACCCATTCAAACGGTTATGCGCCGGTACGGCATTGAAAATCCATATGAAAAGCTGAAAGATTTAACTCGCGGGAATACTATTTCTAAAAACCAACTTCATGCTTTTATTGATCAACTTGACATCCCAACCCAAGCCAAATCAGATCTGCTTAAATTATCGCCTCAATCATATATTGGCTACGCCAATAAACTTGCGGAAGATATTTAGACCCTTTTAAAGCGATTTGCATTTTTCATTCTGAAAATCATTTTCTAATCCTTGAGTGCTCAGAGCAGCTTGATGATTAGCAAATATGCTGACGCAACATATTTCATTTACTTTTTAAATCATTCTTACTTACAAATTTTGAGTCACAACTAATTTTTTATGTTTTGACGCTTCAGATTTAAAATTTATATTATTTTTTTCTCAATCTTTAAAGTAAAAAAACCCCTGTTATTGTTCATAACAGGGGTCCCCATTAATAATTAAGTAACTTAGCTCTAAAAACTAGTTGCTTAACTTTTCTATCTTATGTGAAAGATGGAATTAATGGTGCATCAACCATAACCATTTGACGGTTGCCTGATTCATCATGGAAGAACAGCAAACCAGCAAAACGGCTATCTGGGTCGTATATCAAGTCAGCTAAACGATATACTTCCCATGCAGCGTCAGACGCAGTAACTTGGATAGTTCTTGTTTGGCCTGGAGCCAGCGCGCTGTTATCGCTAACAGTCAAGCCTTCTTCAGCCAACAAGTCATCAGGATATCCAGTTTCATCTTGAGCTACAGCAGCATCCAAGAAACGTACGCCAGCAGTATTAAACTCGCCCAAACGGATTGCTGAATCACCATTATTGGTGACAGTCAATGTCATTTGCATCGCACGACCTGGAACACGATATGATGCGTCTTCAACTTTTACGCTTACTGTTGGAGCTGGCAATTCAATTGGTTTCATACCACGCAACAAACCTGCTTGCAACGGAGTTGTAACAGGAAACTGTTCGTTTGTAGATACCATTGTTGCAGCTACTATGGCAATAGCAGCAACACCAAATGCCAAACCAACTTTTTTATCACCGTCTGTGATCAATGTATCAGCCTTACCAGCGTCACATGCAAGCAAACGCGGGATAAAGAGTGGTCTACGGCACCAGTAAGCAACGTAAGCAATACCTAACGCATACCAGAAAGCATGCCAGAAATAGATGTTGCTTAAGTTATAAGTTTCCAGATCAATGGTTTGACCAGTCAAAGTGGTAATTGGGTTCGTAAATTGGCTCATTGAACCAGTGATTGTTACCCATTTACCAGGACCAATGATCGGGCCACCACCTTTTACGTTCATCATTGTATGAACGTGCCAGTCACCTGGACGGCGCGCTTTCAACAATACCTTAAACTCATAAGTTTCACCTAGTTCCAAAGTTACCGAACGTGGAACCAATTGACCACCGATCCAAGATCCAGCGCGGATAAATACTGGGCCTGGAATACCAATGTTCAGGAATGAAATTTCTGGTTTATCAACTGTTTCTGGCCAACCTGCAAATACATGGAATTTACCAGAAATAGTCATGGTGTCGTTAACAGGAACTAAATCTTTAGACCAGTTAAGATCATACCAGTGGATTGTACGCATACGCATGAAAGCAGCTTGTGATTTCTCACCATGTGCTGATGCAGTTGGCGTGTAGAACATCGCTGCTGTCACAGTGATCAGCAGTGTGACAAAGGATAATTTCATTACCTTGTCTTTTATTATTTTCATATATCCTCCTCTATAACTAGAGAATTTAATGGTTCTTGAGTACCTTGAGATAAATACCGCTTTATTGCAGTAATCATTCTCAGTCGTTTGTTTTTTCTGCAAGCAAAATCTTCTTACGCAGCGTTTACGAAAGCGGTGCTTCCAAACCATCTACCAAAGAAGTGCCACAAGAAGTAAATAATGATACTCACGAAACCAGCAAAGAATGCTGATACCGGGGCAACGTCTTTACCAAATGTTCTTAAGGTACCTTTTTCAACCATACGGATGTATTCAGGTGTACCAGTTCTTACGTAGTGGTAACCTTGTAAGTCCGCCAAAGTCATCATCATACCGTTGTATTCAACAGGAACGTGTAATGGCGCAATGATTGGCCAGTTGCCAGGATAGAACAACAAACCATATCCCAAACCACCCATTACTGCTGTAATTACCATACTATTTGTCACTAACAAAATAACATCTAATACGATAGCGCCAGGCATGAAGTTTGAAGGGAAGCAGATGTTTACTGGGAAATATGTCCAGCCCCAGAAGTTGAAATATCTGTTTACCCACTCACCAAACAACAAACCTAATACGCTTACGACTGCACCGAAAGGCAGACGATAACGATACCACAGTACGGCTTGAACAGCCGCTGGGAAAGTGATGCCGACGATAGGTAATACGGTTACCCACAGACGTCTATCTTTCCAGTCTGTCCAGAAATCCCAGTCACCACCAGTCAACATGAAATGCACGTGGTAGCCACCAAGAATTGTCCAAAACAAAGCAAATAAAATTAGCCAGTCGAACGTACGTGAAACTTTGACTGCTTCAGCGCGTGAACGTACAGCTGATTGAGATGCGCTCATTGCTTACCTCCTAAAGGATTAAATTATTTTTATCTCTAATTATTTCTATCATCCTATAGCCGCTCCACCCCGGAAAAAAAGATGAAGCGACTTAGGGAGATAGTTTTATTTATACAACCAAAATCGACAGACTTAGAAGATTAAGCCAAGTCTTTTTTCAGAAGCTTTCCAATTGCTTGGCATTCGATATTCAAAACGCCCAATACACCTAAAGCTGCCCATCCGAAGAATACGAAGCCATAGTGTAAAGGAGCAACGAATAACTCTTCCATGAACCAGAAAGTATGACCCCATTCATTCAAACCAACATTTGGCAGAATCATGAAAGGACCTACTACTGCTACCATGTATTGCAAAGACAGACCTTGGTTATAAGTAGGCAGTCTTGTTTTAGCGTAGATGAATGCGCCACCACCAGTAATAATATATACTGGATAGCTCAAGTAGAACTCGATTACATGACTTGGTGTAAAGTCAGTATCGCGAACGATTGTTTGATGCCATGTGCCATCTTGCTCAGTGAAGTAGCTAGCTCCGAAGTAGATAGCAACCGAATACGCTACCAACCAGACCCAATGTGTAAAGTGTCTTCTCAACTCTTCTCTTGGAGTGATTGACATCACTTTACGATCGCGAGTTTTCCACAAATAACCCCACAAAACGCCAGCAGTTGATACTTCTAAAACGAACTCAATATAAAGAAAGTTCATCCAGTAAGTTTCAAACTCAGGGGCAAACGAGTCCAAACCTGCAGACCAGCCATATACACCTTCATACCAACGTACCCACGCATAAAATACGCAATAAATTGCGACTGCGAAGAACAGATTTCTTTTATTTAACAGCGGTGCTTCCGCAGCATCAGCTTTCACTGATTCAGTTGTAGCTGCCATTTCTACCTCCTAAAAATTATAAAATCCCCAGCTTTATTTACTGAGAGTCTATTGTGTTACAACTCCTTTTTCCCGCCCCACCCCTTAATTTCTAAGAGATTTAGCGCCACCAATTCATTTGGTGCTCGATCAGTCTACCAGTTCAAACATTCTTGTCAAGTTTAAATTGACCCTGAATACGATCATCTTGCGGAACTTTAATATCTGGCATTTTTTTTACCTATAAAACCTTGATTTCTGATAAAATTTGAGAAAAACTTCTGAAGAGTAGCAGCATCTTTTAACCCAACATCAAAGCCCCTTAAAGATAAAAACATGAAAAAATATTCTCTCTTGATTTTAATAGCCGGTTTAGCCGTCTTAATTTACACCCAGCAAAAATTTATTATGCCCTTCGTCCTGGATGTAGTGAAGTCCGATTTATTTCTTGTGGAAAGCAAAGATCAAGCTAGCCAGTTGCCTGTATCTACTTCCTTAACCGATCTAGCCTATTTGCATTGCAATAGCCACATAAAATCCGAGTTTGGATCGGACTTATCCCTATCTTTTCCTGAAAAGGCTATCAATGTCTGGACACTTGGCAATTACCACTACGTCGTTAACGGAGAAGTTAATGTCACCCTAAATGACACCTCAACCTCGAATACTAAGAAATATGTATGCCGTATTGATTACGATAATGGCGATAACCAAGAAGGTGCATTGGAGTTTGATAACTGGTCTATTGAAGGCATCGATGGACTGGATAATATCGGCGACTCCTAAGGATTTATGGCGCCAGTCTCAAGCAAAAGCAAACTACAAAACGCCTGAGTAAAAGCTTTTATACTCAGCAAGACCACCCTTAACTGCTCATGTTCAACTTTCAAAGTAAAGACTAACTTCAAAAATCGCCATTCTTTCATAAACTTTAAGCATAACCACCATTGTTCAAGTAATTTTACTGGCACAGAAATGAGCTCAATCTACGGCTGGCTTTCCAAATCGAACGACCTTGCGGCGAACACAAGCTTAATCCATAAACAATATTCAGCAAACAAATGCGTAAGTTCAGACACATCATTCTTTTATCATACAACCGCATCAGCTGAAATTGGCGGACATAGTTTCCATTCGACAGCAGCTTTATCACAGTCAGAAAACTTATTGACTGCGCTTGCAGGCAATCCTTCCTGGACTGACCATAAGCTGGCTGCTATTGCAGATCACCAAGGCCCGGCACAGGCTTTAGCCAAGGGCTTCGAAAAATTCGGCGCTCAAGTAATAAACCATATTCGCGGCGCTTTTTCGTTATGTATTCTTAAGCCAGACAAACATTACGCCCTATTAGCGGTAGATCGACTGGGAATCCACCCCTTGGCCTATTATTATCAAAACGGTCTCCTGGTCTTTGGCTCACAACTCGACTCAATACGCGCTCACCCGGGCGTAAAAACTACAATAGATCCGCAGGGCATTTTTAATTATCTGTATTTTCATATGATCCCAAGCCCGGGAACCATTTATACAGGAATATACAAGCTTCAACCCGGCGAATTTTTCGAGCTTAAGAATGAAAAAAGCCATCGTGATTATTATTGGCGTCCCTCATATTCAGATAGCACTCAGTCTAAAGCCGAACTAGGCGCGCAACTAAGATTCCAACTCGAGCAATCAACCATCGCTTGTAAGCCAGACCAACATACCGGCACTTTCCTAAGCGGAGGGTTAGACAGCAGCACGGTAACGGGATTCTGGCAAAAACTCGCATCCAGCCGAATCGACGCATTTACGATGGGCTTTGCAGCAAAAGGCTATGATGAAATGGAATACGCTCGATCGGCCGCAAAACATTTTGGCGTCAACCTGCATGAATATTATGTAACGCCGACAGATGTTTTAAACGCCATTCCATTGATCGCTCAGACTTATGACGAACCCTTTGGCAATGCCTCGGCCATACCGACTTACTACTGCGCAAAGTTCGCTCGCGAAAACGGCATGAACCGCTTATTGGCTGGCGACGGTGGCGATGAAATTTTTGCCGGCAATTCTCGTTATGCCAAACAAAAAATTTTCGATCTTTATCGCAACATCCCAAGCATTATTAAATCAGCAATTGAGCCTATCGCTTTTAATCTGCCTTTTCTTGGCAAAATCAAAAGCTATGTCAAACAGGCTAAAATCCCCATGCCGGACCGCTTAGAAACCTATAATTTCCTGCATAGAACAGCATTAAGCGATATCTTCCAGCCTGACTTTCTGCAGCAAATTAACCCTAACCAACCTTTGCAGAACCTTAGAAATACTTACCAACGATTATCGTCAGACGATTTACTGAAAAAAATGCTTTTCCTGGACGGCAAATTTACCCTGGCTGACAACGACTTACGAAAAGTAAATAGAATGTGCGAATTGGCCGGTATGAACGTGCAATATCCCATGCTTGATGAAAATTTGGTTGAATTTGCTGCATCGATTCCCTCTAAGTGGCTGATGCAAGGTTTCGAACTGAGGTCGTTTTACCGGCACGCATTAAAAGACTTTTTGCCTCAAGAGACTCTGAAAAAAAACAAACAAGGTTTTGGCCTACCTTTTGGCGTTTGGATGAACACTGATAAAGAATTGAAAGCGTTTGCCGAAGCAAGCCTGAACGGAATTGAAAAACGCAATTTCTTGAATCCCGATTACATTAAAAATCTTATATATTTACACCAAACCGGCCATGCCTCTTACTATGGGGTCATGATATGGATTCTGGTCATGCTGGAACAATGGCTAATTAGCCATAATCCTTAAATCAACAATCCGCACCGCTGACACGAGTAACGCCGAATAGTTAGGAAAAAATTTTATACGCTTTAATCAGTTTTTTGCCACTCGAATACTCACTGATTAATTTAGTCGCCATTCTAATCTCGCCTAAACAATATTGATTGATTTAAGGAACCTTTTATCAAAAAAATTGTTTAGGCATTTGTTACCGAGCAGACTAAAGGAACTTCATCATTGTTAAAACAGATAGCTCTCGTTCGTTAAAATTATGGATTTAGCAAAGCACCCACCAAACGTTTCAGCACAAAGCAGCACAAAAAACAACACGCAAATAGCGTTACTGCGATTAAAGAACTTTATATCTCAAGAAATAATCGGGCAAGACAAACTAGTCGAAAGAATGCTGATCGCGCTTTTAGCGGATGGGCACATACTTGTCGAAGGCGCTCCGGGTTTAGCCAAAACCCGATCAATCAACGTTCTGAGTAAAGGTATTCAAGGCAATTTCCATCGCGTCCAGTTCACGCCAGACTTATTGCCTGCCGATTTGACCGGCACTGAAATATATCGGCCCGAACAAAACCGTTTCGAATTTCAAAAAGGCCCCTTGTTTCATAATCTGATACTGGCTGATGAAATCAACCGTTCACCCGCCAAAGTTCAGGCCGCCTTGCTCGAAGCCATGGCAGAACGACAAATCACCGTCGGACAATCCACCTACGCCTTACCGCAATTATTCATGGTCATGGCCACACAAAATCCAATCGAGCAAGAAGGCACTTACCCATTGCCAGAAGCGCAACTCGACCGGTTTTTGCTGCACGTCAAAGTTGATTACCCTCAAACCGAACACGAAAAAACAATACTACGTCTTGCCCGAAGCGAAGCGCGCATTGGCTCTCTGCAAGCATCCAGTCAATTTAGCTCAATTAGCCAACCGACCATCTTTGCAACTCGTCAAGAAGTATTAGATCTCTATATGGCGGATAGCCTGGAAGACTATTTGCTGCAAATCGTGTTGGCAACGCGCAATCCAGGCGCCTACGGACAAGATCTGGCCACTTGGCTGCAATACGGCGCCAGCCCCCGCGCCACTATCGCCCTTGACCGCTGCGCTCGTGCCAAAGCCTGGTTAGCGCAACGCGACTTTGTCAGTCCAGAAGACATCCAAGATTTGGCTTTTGATGTGCTGCGCCATCGTTTGATTTTATCTTACGAAGCAGAAGCTGAAGGCATCACCCCGGATTATTTCATTCAAGAATTGATTTCCAGGATTGCAGTCCCTTGATCGCGACAAGAAAACAAAATCTTAGCCCTAAGAGCGGCCACGAGCTGGTTTCGGTCACGCTAAAAGTCTTGATCGACCTAGCTAAACCGGCTGCCGGTTTAACGATGCGGCAGACTTCCAGCCGCTCGCGGCAAAGCGGCAACTATTTATCGCATTTTAAAGGCCGTGGCATGGAGTTTGATGAAACCCGGCTGTACCAGGCTGGCGACGATATCCGCGCCATCGATTGGCGCGTGACAGCGCGCACCGGAAAAGCGCACACTAAATTATTTCGGGAAGAACGGGAAAGACCCGTGTTCATTTCGATTGATCATCGACCAGCCATGCACTTTGCAACACGCGGCGTTTTCAAATCGGTGCTGGCCGCCAAGCTGGCCGCTTTACTGGCCTGGGCTGCTGAAGCCCATGGCGACCGCATTGGCGGGCAAGTATTTACCCATACGAGTTGCCATGAGTTAAAGCCGAAAAACGGCAAGCAAGGTGTTTTAAAATTGTTTAATGCACTGGTTAAAACGCCTCACCGCGGCAATGGTGAAATTTTTATCGAACAGGCATTAAGCAGACTGGCTCATCATGTCCGCCCCGGCAGCATGGTGTATCTGATCAGCGATTTTCGCGGCATGAACAGCCAGGCTGAAGCCCATCTGGCAAAACTAGCCCAGCATTGCGATGTGGTTTTATTATTCGTTTACGATAGCTTGGAAAGCGCACTGCCTGAAAAAGGCTGTTACCGCTTTACCTACGATCAGCGCGATATCACTATCGATGCCAACGACCGCTTGCGACTATCGACTTATCAGCAAAACTTTATCGACCGTCAGCAACAATTAGCGTTGACCGCAAAAAAAATGCGCGCCGCCTTTATCCCATGCAACACCTCTGATGATCCCGTGCATATTTTACAAGCCTCCTTGAACCATCGCTAAATGCCCACTGCGCCGCTTCCATTAAAAGATATTCACACGCCTCCGATAATCGGTTGGTGGCCGCCCGCGCTCGGCTGGTGGCTGGCCGCAATAGCGCTTTTGCTGACACTTTTTTTTCTAATTTGGCTGTACAAAAAACTGCGCCGTAAAACTGCGCTTAAAACTGCAAAAACAATCCTTAACCAACTGAAGCACGACTCAAGCGCCGACCAGCAAAAAAAATTACGCCAGCTTTCGAGCCTGTTGCGGCGCGTCGCAATCTCAAAGGAACCTAGAGCCGCATCGGCAAGTTTAACCGGCGAAGCGTGGTTAAGATTTCTGGACTCATCTCTTCAAGGTTCGCCGTTTAGCTTAGGTATTGGACGCTATTTAATAGCCGCCCCCTACCAAAAATCATTATCAGACGAATTTGACATTGAGCCTTTAATCGCGCTCTGTGAAACATGGCTTAAAGCACAAAGCAAGCGCAAATGATCCATTTTGAATGGCCTTGGCTAGCCGCTGTATTGCCCCTGCCTTTATTGATCCGCTGGTTGATGCCCGCCAACCAGCCAGTGCAACTCACGGCATTGAAAGTTCCCTTTCTCGATGATTTTTCCGATCTGGAACTCCGAACTTTATCCTCGGCTAAACGCTGGCCGTTAGGATTCGCGGCGCTGGCCTGGTGCTTGCTCGTGACCGCCAGTCTCCGTCCGCAATGGCTAGATGAGCCGATAGAACAAGCGGTCAGCGGGCGGGATTTGATGCTGGCCGTTGATTTATCCGGCAGCATGGAAGAGCAGGACTTTATCATTAATAAGCGGCCGGTAGACCGGTTGACCGCCAGCAAATGGGTGGCTAAGGACTTTATCAATCGGCGCATAGGCGACCGCATAGGTTTGATTCTATTCGGCTCGCAAGCTTATCTGCAAACACCGCTTACGTTCGACCGAAAAACCGTACTGACCTTGCTAGACGAATCGGCCATCGGCCTGGCCGGCGATAATACCGCGATTGGCGATGCCATTGGCCTGGCTGTCAAACGCTTAAAAGCCCAGCCCGCCAAAAGCCGCGTATTGATTCTGATGACCGACGGCGCTAACACCGCTGGCGAAGTATCGCCATTAAAGGCCGCCGAGTTAGCAGCCGAACATCAACTCAAAATTTACACTATAGGCATCGGCGCCGATGAAATGATTGTTCGCAGCTTCTTTGGCAGCCATAAGGTAAACCCGTCCCGAGACCTGGATGAAAAAGCCTTGAGCCAAATCGCCAATACTACAGGCGGCCGCTATTTCCGAGCCAGAAACACCGATGAACTAAATTCTATCTACCAATTGCTCGATCAGTTGGAGCCAATTGAAAAAGATAAGCGTTATTTCCGCCCCCGCCGCGAACTGTATACTTGGCCTCTGTCACTGGCGCTACTGATAGCAAGCTGCCTGGCATTAGCAAGAACAAGCAAGCCATGAGTCTGCAGGAATTTCATTTCATCCGCCCGTACTGGCTGCTCGCCTTAATACCTTATGGCTTGCTTTTCATCGTTTTATCGCGCAACCTGCTGAAACAGGTTCACTGGACCGCTATCTGCGATGCCGCATTGCTGCCTTTTCTTTTGCAAAATAAAGCCGCAACCCGCAGCCGATGGTCCTTACTAACCGGAGCCGCCGCCTCTTTCCTGGCCATCATCGCATTGGCAGGCCCCACATGGGAGCGCTTACCAACGCCAGCCTTTAGAAATGACGCTGGCTTGGTCATTGCTTTCGATCTGTCACGATCAATGGATGCTGAAGACATCAAACCCAGCCGCTTGATTCGGGCGCGCTACAAAATCGCTGACATTCTTAAGCAGCGAAAAGATGGCCAAACCGCCTTGCTCGTATACGCCGGCGAAGCCTTCACAGTAACGCCACTAACCGATGACACCGAAACCATCCTCAGTCAACTCGAAGCGCTGACGCCTTCGATTATGCCCAAACAAGGCAGCAATGCCGTACAAGCGATTGAAAAAGCAAGCCGGCTTATAAAGCAAGCCGGCTTGCAACAAGGTCAGATCATCCTGGTGACAGACGCCGTTGATCAGAATCATAGCCAAAGCATTCTCGATGCTCTGCAAGCTTATTCCTTATCTATCCTCGGCGTAGGCAGCGAAGACGGCGCTCCGATCGCCAGTCCGGAAGGAGGCTTTTTAAAAGATAAACAAGGCCACATTATCATTGCAAAATTAAATGCCGCCGACTTAATGGCGCTAGCTGATCAAGGCCATGGCCACTATCAAACGATCACAGCTGATGATTCCGACATCAAGCAACTGATGTCGTTCATTAACCGCCCTAGCGTCCAACAAGATGGCAAGAACAGCAACACATTGCTGGAACAATGGTCTGACGCCGGGCCGTGGCTGATCGTATTAATTCTGCCGCTGGCCGCCTTAGGCTTTCGCCGTGGTCTATTAGCGTTCGCCTTTATTTGCCTCATACCGGTGTCCCAAGATGCGCAGGCTTTCGATTGGCAAGACCTATGGCTAAGCAAAGATCAACAAGCCCAAGAAGCCTACAACAATCAACAGTATGAGCGCGCGGCACAGTTGTTTGAAAATCCGCATTGGAAAAGTGCAGCCCATTATAAAGCTGGACATTATAATCAAGCGCTGGAAGCCCTGAAAAACAGCCCGAAATCACCCGCTACCCACTATAACCGAGGCAACGCATTAGCACAGGCAGGTCAATTGACGGAAGCCATTGAGGCTTATCAACAAGCGCTTTCTGAAAGCCCGAACGACACAGACGCGCAATACAACAAACAATTGGTAGAAAAAGAGCTCGAAAAACAACAGCACAAAAATGATATGAATCAGCCGTCTAAGCAAAAGCCGGAAGATCATCAGAGCCCATCAAACGAAAACTCACAAGCCTCCGACCAAAGCCAAGACGCCGAGCCGCAATCGGCGCAAAAATCCGAAAATTCGGACGACTCGCCAAAACAAAACGCCCAAACAAAATCGTCTGAACCACAAGCCGAAAAAGCAAGGCCTGCTGACGAAAACCAAGCATCCGAAACACAACAAGCCAAAGACTCGCAGCAGCCGGATTCAAAGCAAAGCGAACAAGCACGCGCCGCTGAAATCACTAGTGATGAAACCAAACAAGCGAATGAACAGTGGCTTAAACGAATTCCCGATGACCCAGCCGGTTTATTAAAACGAAAATTCAACTACCAATATAATCAACGCCAACACGACTCAACCAGCGAAACGGGCGATTGGTAAAATAATCACCTCTTGCGAACATCATGCGAATGACTGCTACGAAACCATTATTTAACCCACAACAATACGCTCTGATTTACGTTTTTTTTATTGTGCTAGGCATTTATCCGACGGTAGTCATGGCCGCGCAAGTGAATGTGACAACCGACCGTAACCCAGTGTCTTTGAATGAATCATTTCGAATTACTTTCAGCGCCACAGAATCGCCTGATGACGATCCCGATTTTAGCCCCTTGGAACAAGACTTTGACCTCCTTAACCAAAGCAGCAGCTCGCAGACTTCGTGGGTCAATGGCAAATCGAGCAAAACCATACAATGGATACTGACCGTAATGGCCAAACAGGTCGGAAACATCGCTATTCCGGCAATCCGATTTGGCGATGATATGAGTCAACCCAGCAGCATTACGGTCACCCCAAACAGCCAACAGAAAAATGCCGATGCGCCGACTGACGACCTCTTTCTGACTGTCGAAGCTTCGCCGGAAAACCCTTACGTGCAATCCCAAGTGCTATACACGCTAAAACTATTTACCCGAATCGAAATCGCTCAAGCCCGTTTGAACGAACCTGAACTGGCAGATGCGGTCATTGAAAAGCTCGGCGATGACAGTAATTACTCAACGCAAATCGATGGCGTAAATTATTCGGTAACCGAACGCAAGTACGCGATTTTTCCGCAAAAAAGCGGTTCAATCACGATAAAACCGCTGGTATTGACAGCAGAAGTATTGACCGCTAACCCGCCCAGCTTTAACGGCTTTTTTAACCAGCAATTCACCAAAACCCGGCGCGTGGAATCAAAGGCCATCACGCTTGAGGTAAAACCGGCGCCTCCGGAATTTAACGACTCAAATTGGCTATCCGCGGATGAGTTGCATTTAACCCAAGAATTTTCTGGCGATCCACTGCATGTCAATGTGGGCGAACCCTTGACCAGAACCTTAAGCTTGTTGGCGAAAGGCGCAACGGTCGGGCAGCTACCCGAAATCAATAACTCAAAGAGCGATGATCAGTTAAAGTCATATCCCGATCAACCCGTATTGCAGGAGCAAAAAAAGCCGGATGGCTTCATCGCTCTCCGAGAAGAAAAGATTGCTTTGATTCCAGGAAAACCAGGCGATTATCTTTTACCCGCAATAGAAATTCCCTGGTTCGACAGCAAAAGCCAAAAAATCGCTCTTGCGAAAATCCCTGCTACCAAAATCACCGCGATTTCCAGCGTTAACACTTCTACGGCTACGCCCATCCCCACTCAGAAACAGGCCATGCCGCCACAGGGCGAACCAGCGCCCAAGCAGCAACCTGAGGCTTCCAGCCATCACTGGCTTTGGCTGGCCCTGTTCTTTGGCTTTGGCTGGCTAGCCACATTAATCTATTTTTTGACTCGCACCGTCAAACACAAACCCGAAACAAACCCGCGACCGGATGGAAACAAAAGCCAAAGCCTACGAGCCTGCATCCATTCTCTCAAGCAAGCTTGCTCAGATAATAACGCATCGACCGCAAAAAACGCCTTGCTCGACTGGGGGCGCTTACAGTTCAAGGTTTCAAATCTAAGCACTCTGGCGGAGTTGTGCAATCCGCAGCTAAAGGAAGAAATTCTGTTATTAAATCGCACGCTCTATGGCAAAGCCGACGTGCAATGGCAAGGTAAAAAACTCTTTCAGGCGTTTTCCGAAGAAAACACCCCGAGCCAAAGGACGGCCACTAAAGCTGAAGCACTAGAGCCTTTATACCGGCTATAACATTCTGTAATTCAACTATAATGCGAGAAGTTAGCGCAGAGCGCTTGTTTGCCATCCCGAATCGTGTATGCTAAAGTCAAGCTCAATGAGTTCCTGAATCTGATCATGATGCCCGCATTGTATCGCAAAAAAAATCGCCCCTACTTGCATACACTCGTATTTTTGTTGCTGGCCAGCTGGATTTCCCTGACACTCATGTCAACCTGCATCATGCCCATACCTTCAATACCGAAAACAATGTCCGAACATGCGCCCGGCTGCTCGGAGATCAGTCAGGCCGCGCATTCACACCACTCTAACTCCGCCCCGTCGGTGCAAGATTGTTCCCTTCAACCCTGCTTTGACTCGCAAAGCAACACATTCTCTGACTTTAACCGTTTAACCAAACTGGACTACTCGGTTTTGATGCTGAGCCTGGTTTGGCTCGTTTGCTGCTGTTTACCAAGAGTCCAAGCGCTTAAAAGCACGATAAAGATAAACCGTCCGTTCAGCCCTCAAGTTCCACTGATTTACCAATTCTGCATCCAGCTGAATTAGCCTCCATCGAAATGTATCCGCGCTAGCCCTTACCCTAAGTTTCATGGCGGCGCGTTCCAAAATCTGCGCCTTGCAGATCCTTTTTGTTTCGCTATGAAAGGAAAATCTTATGTTATTCAAGTTTTGCTGGCTTCCGATGCGCCGCGGACATCTAACATGGACGCTGAACATTTTCTGGCTAGCCGCCCTGTCGCCAGGCTTTATTATTCTTCCAGCAACTGGCGCCTTCCATTTTCAATGGTCTACCGCTTTTGCTGAAACGCAATCGACTGCAAGCACCGCTGAATCGCTGCTAACCCTCAATCAAGCGGTCGAACAAGCTTTGCTGGGTAACCCCAGTCTTGGAGAAATCAAGGCCCGCGCCGAGGCGATGGCGACTTTGCCTAGCCAAGCCAGCGCCTTGCCCGATCCAAGTTTCAATGTTGACCTAATAAATGTTCCCACCAACAGCTTTAATCTGCAACAAGAAGATATGACCATGCTGGAACTGGGCGTTAGCCAGACGATTCCATTTCCCGGCAAGCGCCCGCTCAAGGAAAAAATAGCTGAACAAGAGGCCCTAGCCGCCGCCGAGTCCGTCGCAGAAGCACGGCTAAGGTTGGCGCGTGATGTTAAGCAGGCCTGGTGGAGTTTATTTTATTACGATCGCGCGATGGCGCTGCTAGATGAAACCGAGCAGATATTTCGGCAACTGATTGCCAGTACGCAAAGCAAATATAAAGTCGGCAAGGGCATGCAGCAGGATGTCCTGCTAGCGCAACTTGAATTATCGAAATTGAGCGATGAAAAGCTTGATTTAATCAGCATGCGCCACAACCAAAGCGCGCGCTTTAACGTACTATTGGATCGCCTGCCCAAATTGTCCGTGCGCTTGCCATCCGAAGCCGAGTTTAAACTACCGATACTGGTCGAATCGGCATTACAAGATAAGGCCATTAAAACCCGGCCTCTATTCGCGCAACATCAGAAAATGCTGGAAGCCGCATCGACCAAAGTCGAATTGGCCAAACAAGAATTTTATCCGGACATTACCGTTGGAGCGGCTTACGCGATTCGCCAGAATACGCCCTCAGGCGAAGCTCGAAGTGATTTCGCAAGTGTTCGCTTAAGCTTGAATCTGCCGATTTATGCTAACCAGAAGCAATCCAAAGCCCTAGCTCAGAGTCAAAGCGAACTCTTGCAAGAGCGTTATGCGCTGCTCGACGAGCATCATAAAATTCAAGCCGAAATAGCGGCAAAATTAGCAGACTACCAGCATGCCAAAGAAAAGCTGGCATTATTGGAGCGCGAAATTATTCCTCAAATTCAACAAACTCTCGATTCGTTGACTGCTGGCTATCAAGTCGGCCAAGTGAATTTTAGCGAGTTACTCAGAACGCAATTGAGCTTCTTGCAATATCAAACACAGTATTGGCGGTCTTTGACCAATACTCAGCAAATTTTAGCCGCCTTATCAGCCGAAGTTGGCGAGGAGTTAACGCATGACTAGATTTCTGCAGTTTTTCTTCATTCTATTGCTGGGTCTTGGCATCGGCTTTTGGGCCGGTCAGCTGAAAACCGTCAACTTTAAGCTGATCGATCGTTCGGCTAACGAAAAAAAACCCTTGTATTACCGCCACCCAATGAATCCTCAGGTTACCTCCCCAACGCCTGCTAAAGACGAAATAGGCATGGACTATGTTCCGGTCTACGCTGAAGACCCAAACGCAAGCCCGCCGTCATCTGGCGACAAAATTTTATATTACCGCCATCCGATGGGCGCGGCCGATACATCGCCCGTGCCCAAAAAAGACGAAATGGGCATGGACTATTTACCCGTTTATCAAGAGCAAGTAAGCGCATCCTCTCAACTTCAACTCAGCCCGGAAAAAATTCAAAAGCTTGGCGTTACTACCGCTACCGTAACCAAACGTGCGCTTATTCGGCGTATTCGAGCGCTGGGCACCATACAAATTGACGAACGCCGCGTACAAGTCGTGGCACCAAAAGTTGAAGGTTGGATCCAACAACTCTATGTCAATGCGACAGGCCAAGCTGTCAAAAAAGGTCAAGCCTTGCTGGAAATATACAGTCCGGATTTTTTGGCGGCTCAGCAAGATTATTTGATCGCCCGAAAAGGCCAGGAAGCCATGCAAAAAGCCAGTCCGCAAGCGCGTGAAAACGCGGCGCAACTGCTTGCCAACACCTTACAGCGCCTGCGTTATTGGGATATTGACCCACTAACACTAAAGCTTTTAAAACAGCGTGATCAGGCTCTACCTACCTTACCCTTGCTGGCGCCTATGACTGGAGTTGTGATTGAAAAGCCAGCTCAGCAAGGCATGCGTTTTATGCCCGGCGAACTATTGTTCCGCATTGCCGATCTGAATCAAGTCTGGCTGCTGGCAGATGTATTCGAACAGGATCTGTCTTTTCTAAGCCTGGGCCAAGCGGTTCAAGTCGATATCAGCGCGTTTCCAGAAAGGTTATTCGCTGGCAAGGTCAGTTTTATTTATCCCAACTTGAGTCAAGAAACTCGAACTGTCAAAGTACGCATTGAGCTGCCGAATCAAAACGGCCTATTAAAACCTGGACTTTACGCCAGCGTCACGCTAGCCACGGAGGCTAAAAAAAGCGCCACGCTGGCCGCACCGGAGTCCGCCATTATCGATACCGGCGCACGGCAGATTGCCTTGCTGAAACGGAGCGAAGGCCGTTTCGAGGCTCGAACTGTTAAGTTAGGCGCGTTGGCCGAAGGTTATTATGAAATCCTGAAAGGCTTGTCAGAAGGCGATCAGGTCGTCACCCACGCGAATTTCTTGATTGATGCCGAAAGCAAACTTAAATCGGCGCTGGAAAATTTTAGCAGTCTTGCTGATGAGCCCGCTCAAACGCCGGCCGGATCAGCTAACGCCGAACAGGGAGTGCATTAATCATGTTAACTCATGTTATTACCTGGTCATTGCGTAACCGCTTATTAATCCTGCTGACTACCGCCAGCATTGTCATCAGCGGCGTATTGGCGATCCTGCAAATGCCGCTCGACGCCCTGCCCGACTTATCCGACGCACAGGTCATTATTTACACCGACTACCCTGGCCAAGCGCCGCAAGTCATTGAGGACCAGGTGACTTATCCCTTGACTTCCGCGATGTTAAGCGCGCCTCGCTCAAGAGTGGTGCGCGGATTTTCATTTTTTGGCGTTTCCTTTGTTTATGTGATTTTTGAAGACGGCACCGATATTTATTGGGCGCGCTCCCGAGTCCTGGAATACTTGACCGCGCTCGGCGGCCGCTTACCGCAAGGCGTTACGCCCCAACTTGGTCCAGATGCAACCGGCGTCGGCTGGATCTATCAATATGCCTTGCTAGCCAAAAATCATACGCTGGCAGAACTGCGCACTTTGCAAGACTGGTTTATCCGTTATCAATTAACCAAAGCCCAAGGCGTCGCTGAAGTCGCCAGCATTGGCGGCTTTGTGCAGCAATATCAAGTCACCGTCGACCCGTACAAACTACAGGCTTATGGCATTTCATTACGCACCGTCAGCGACGCCATTCGCAACGGCAATCGCGATGTCGGCGGGCGCATTATCGAACTGTCGGAAACCGAATATATGGTGCGCGGCCACGGTTATTTGCACGGAAAAGCCGATTTAGAGCGCCTAGTGTTAAAAACCGACAATGGCATTCCCGTGCTCATACGCGATATCGGCCGCATTGAACTTGTTCCCGATGAAAGGCGCGGGATCACCGAATGGAATGGCGAGGGCGAAGCCGTCTCCGGCATTGCGCTGGCGCGCTATGGCCGGAATGCGCTAGAAGTGATCAGCAATGTCAAAGACCGACTGAATGAAATCGCTACCGGCTTGCCCTCAGGTGTGGGCGTGCAAACCGTTTATGACCGTTCAAAACTGATTTATCGCGCCATTGCCAATTTGCGCCATACCTTGCTTGAAGAAAGCGCCGTGGTCGCGACGGTCTGCGTCTTATTTCTGTTGCATTTGCGCAGCGCTCTGGTAGCCATTTTAATGCTGCCCGTCGGCGTGCTAATCGCTTTTATCGTCATGCGCTTTTTAGGCATGAACTCCAATATCATGAGCCTCGGCGGAATTGCGATCGCCATTGGCGCGATGGTGGATGCGGCGATTGTCATGATCGAGAATGCGCATAAACATTTGGAGCGCAATTCGGAAAATAACCAGCGCCAACGCTGTTTGCTCGATGCCTGCAAAGAAGTGGGGCCACCGCTTTTCTTTAGCCTGGCTATCATCACCGTATCATTTTTGCCGGTATTTGCACTTGAAGCCCAGGAAGGCCGGCTGTTTCAACCGCTTGCCTTTACTAAAACCTTCGCCATGGCGGGCGCCGCGTTGCTATCGGTAACGCTGGTTCCAGTATTAATGTCTTTATTCGTGCGCGGCAAAATTTTGCCTGAACAACACAACCCCTTAAACCGAATCATGACCCGCCTTTATCGGCCGGCCATCACCAAAGCCATGCAATACAAAAAACTGTCTCTGGCCGGCGCCTTACTGATTGTTTTGGCAACGACCTACCCGGCTGCGCAACTCGGCGGCGAATTTATGCCAACCTTAAACGAAGGCACTTTATTGTTCATGCCGCAAACCTTGCCGGGGCTATCGCCAACCAAAGCGGCTGAACTATTACAGATTCAGGACCGCATAATCAAAACCTTTCCCGAAGTGGAATCGGTCTTTGGCAAGGCAGGGCGCGCTTTAACCGCAACCGACCCCGCACCATTGGAAATGTCGGAAACGCTGATCAATCTAAAATCCGAAGCTTCTTGGCGATCCGGTATGACCGTCGATAAATTAATTGCCGAAATGGATAAGGCCCTGGCTATTCCGGGCGTTAGCAACGCATGGACCATGCCGATCAAAAACCGCATCGATATGCTGGCTACCGGAATTCGAACTCCTATCGGCATCAAACTGTTCGGTAAAGATTTAGCTGAAATGGAACGCTTGGCGCAACAGATCGAACACACCGTCAAAACCGTTCCCGGCACCACCAGCGCTTATGCCGAACGCATTACCGGAGGTTATTATTTGAATATCACACCGGACTATGAAGCTTTGGCACGCTATGGCCTGCAGATGGGCGATGTGCAGGACGTCATCGCCACGGCCATCGGCGGTGAAACGGTGTCAACCATGGTTGAAGGCCGAGAACGATTCGCCATCATCATCCGTTATCCGCGCGAACTTCGCGATCATCCTCAAGCCATGGCCTCTCATGTACTGGTGCCTACGCCGAATGGCGCGATGATACCTTTGGGCCAATTGGCGCAAATTAATTTGATTCAGGGTCCACCGGCCATACGCACTGAAAACGCCTTGCTTTCCGCTTATATTTACGTCGACATGCGTGACCGTGATATTGAAGGCTATGTTCACGACGCTAAACAAGCCGTACAACAAGAGGTCAAGTTTCCACCGGGTTATTACATCACCTGGAGCGGCCAATTTGAGTACCTGGAGCGCGCCAAACAACGCTTGCAACTTGTGGTGCCGTTAACCTTAGCGATTATCTTCGTCTTGTTGTATCTAAATTTTGGCCATCTTGCCGAAGTACTTATCGTGATGCTCTCGGTGCCGTTCGCGCTAGTCGGCGGCATTTGGCTGCTTTGGCTGTTAAATTACAATGTCAGTGTCGCCGTTGGCGTCGGCTTTATCGCGCTAGCCGGCGTAGCCACAGAAACCGGCGTGGTTATGCTAATTTATCTGCAACAAGCTTATCAAGAAAAGCAAAGGCAATGCCTGCAAAATGGGCGTATTTTTACTGAAAAGGATCTGTATCAGGCGCTGATGAGCGGCGCGGCTGAACGCCTGCGGCCTAAAATCATGACAGTTACCGCGATTATGGCGGGCCTGCTACCGATATTGTGGAGCGACGGGACCGGCTCGGAAGTGATGCGTCGCATTGCAGCGCCCATGGTCGGCGGCATGGTGTCTTCAACATTGCTGACCTTGGTGATCATCCCGGTACTCTATGCCTTAGTCATGCAACGATCATTGTTAACACGCTTGCGCTAACCAAGGCTTTGCAACTGCGCATACGCCAGCATCAGCCATTTCACACCGGCCTCTTTAAAATTAATTTGCGCCCGTTCCTGCGCACCATCGCCTTCCAATTGCAAAATCACGCCTTCGCCGAACTTGGCGTGATTAACGCTTTGCCCGAGGCGATATTTTCGCTCCGGCTGTACAGCGGCAACTTTCAGAAACGGGGCATTACCAGGTCGAGTGACTTGAGAGCGTATTCTGACTTCCCGCACTAGTTCCGCCGGAATTTCGCGCAGAAAGCGCGAAGGTCTTGGATAGCTTTCACGCCCATATAAGCGCCGCGACTCAGCGTAGGTCAGATATAATTGCTGCATTGCGCGAGTCATGCCGACATAACAAAGCCGGCGTTCTTCCTGCAAACGCCCGATGTCTTCGAGCGATTGTTGCGACGGAAACATCCCTTCCTCCATGCCAACCAGAAACACTTGCTTGAACTCCAAGCCTTTAGCCGAATGCAGAGTCATCAATTGCACGCAATCATCGTAGTCATCACCTTGCATTTCGCCGGCTTCTAGGGCTGCGAAGCTTAAAAACAAATCCAGCTCAGTTAAATCCGCTTCATTGTCAGCGATGGTACCGCGATCAAAAAGCCGTGCGGCGTTGACTAGCTCCTGCAGGTTCTCAATTTTTTCATCGCCACGATCGGCCTTATCTTTTTGATACATCTCAATCAGGCCGCTTTGTTCAACCACAAGCTTGACTTTATCAAAAAGCTCCAGTCCTTCCTCCTGCTCGCTAAGCCTTTTTATTAACTCCAAAAAACTCATCAAAGCAGTAGCGGCGCGGCTTGGTAAACAGCGCTGATCCAGCGTTATTACTGCCGAGCGCCATAACGAAACCGCCTGGAGGCGAGCCGTATTACGCAGCTCATCAAGCGTTTTGGCGCCTATGCCCCGGACCGGGGTATTGATCACGCGCTCAAAGGCGACATCATCATCGCGATTACTGATCAAGCGCAAATAAGCCAATGCATTTTTAATTTCCGCCCGTTCAAAAAAGCGCAAGCCACCATAAACCCGATAAGGTATGCCGGTCGCCAGCAATTTTTCTTCAAACTGGCGAGATTGCGCATTCGAACGGTAGAGAATAGCGACATCTTGGCGGCGACCGCCTTCATCAATCCAGTTTTTGATCCTCTCGACAACGAAATAAGCCTCGTCCAGTTCATTAAAGGCCGCATAAACCGCAATCAATTCGCCCTCACCTGCGTCGGTCCACAGCTCTTTGCCCATGCGACCTTCATTCATGCTAATCACGGCATTGGCCGCTTTTAGAATGGTGCCGGTCGAGCGGTAATTCTGCTCCAGCTTAAGCACCCGGTGGTTCGGATAATGTTTTTGAAAGCTGTAGATATTCTCGATCTTTGCGCCGCGCCAGCCATAAATGGACTGATCGTCATCCCCAACCACAAATAAATTATCTTTGCCATCAGTCAATAAACGCAGCCAGGCGTATTGGATCGTATTGGTGTCCTGAAATTCATCGACATGCACTTGCTTGAACCGTTGACGGTAAAAATCCAGCAAATCCGGGTTATCGCGTAATAACTCATGCGCGCGCAACAACAATTCGGCAAAGTCGACCAGCCCGCTACGCTGGCATAATTCTTCATAAGCTCGATAGATCATCAGCATTTGCTGTCCGTACAAGTCACTCGACTCGGCCATATGCCGAGCTCGGACCCCCTCTTCTTTCTGTGCGTTGATATACCATTGCGCCTGCTTCGGAGGCCATTTGCCCTCGTCCAGGTTTAAAGAGTTCAACAAGCGTTTGATGATTCTGAGCTGGTCGCTGCTATCCATGACCTGGAAGGCTTCGGGCAAACCGGCCTGTTTGGCGTGCCGCCTCAATAAACGATGCGCCAAACCATGAAAAGTGCCAATCCACAAATTATCGGCAGAAATAGCCAATAACGCTTCAATCCGGGCGCGCATCTCTTTTGCAGCCTTATTGGTAAACGTTACTGCCAAAATACTGTACATCGGCACTTCCAATACTTGAATTTGCCAAGCCAGCCGATGCACCAGCACCCGGGTTTTGCCACTACCCGCGCCGGCTAATACCAGCATAGCTCGCGACGGCGCAGTCACCGCTTGGCGCTGATCTTCATTTAAGGGCTCAATGATCGCGGTAATATCCATAAATATATTTCTTGCACATTTCTATAAGCTGTGTATATTGCATCCGGTTATTTTATAACAAACCCATGCACGGCAATCGTATCATCCGCTGCACATCGCGCTGGTGTGCAAACCAAAAACTATAACAATGACTCTAACGAGGGGTAACTTAAGATGAATTTTGATTACAAACGTATGCTGAAATTTGAACACAATGTTGGCGACAAAGAAAAAAAATACCGCTTGTATGCTGGCGCCGCACTTTTTGTTATTTCCATTTTTACCGCCTCTATCATCCTGTTGATAGTCGGCCTGGTGTTGATCGCAACGGGCTATTCCGGTTTTTGCCCCATTTATGGCGGCCTCAACAAAAATACTTGCAATTCCAACTAAAAGTCCCGGCGCGCCGCCAACCCGATTAAAGCTCAAGGTTAAGGGACTAACCTAAGCTGATTGACACTTGTCTGATTAAAGAGTGAGCGCTTCCTCAGGCATGACAGGATTCTGACTGATCATCGCAAGCGCAGTAATTGGGCACGCAGATAATACTAATTTTCAATCTTCCTTGGTAAACTCTCCTTCCAGAACATCAGGCTGCCGTCTGGTTTTAGACTCAAAACCGCCACCCGGTTGAATAAAATGATGCTCAATAATATATTGCGCAATGCTTCTCCGCAGTTGCGGCACCAAACAAGCAAGGCCCAACAAATCGGTAATAAAACCCGGCGTCAACAGCAATAAACCACCAGCCAAAATAATAGGGCCTTCAATCATTTCATAAGCCGGAATTTCACCTTGGGCCAAGCTGGTTTGAAACCGGTGAAAAGTGGCAAAACCTTGTTGTCTGAGCAAAATGGTCCCCAAGACCGCGGTCGCAACCACTAAAAAGATGGTCGGAAACGCGCCGATAATAGCCCCCACTTGCAGCAGCAAGTAGATTTCGGCAAACGGAATAATAAGCACTGCCAAAAACACGATTTGAAATACTTTCATTTTGATACTCTTAGGGAAATCATGAATTACAATAGGGGAATAATGGCACTACATTTTCAGACTACTATACACGCTTCAATGACCGCGCTCTAAATAAAAATGTCAACGACCGCCCAAATTATTCTCTGCACCTGCCCGGATCAATGCAGCGCCGAAAACCTGGCTCAGCAGCTAATCGCCAATCATTTAGCCGCCTGCGTCAGCATTGTACCCGGCCTCCTTTCGATTTATCGATGGCAGGGACAAATCGAATCGGCTCAGGAACATTTATTGTTGATTAAGTCTAACCAAGCAAGTTATCAGCGTCTGGAAGCCGAAATAAAACGCCATCATCCCTATGAAGTACCTGAAATTTGCGCTATTCCGATAATCAGCGCCTTACCCGACTATTTGCATTGGATAGATTCATGCCTACCGTCAAACTAATTTTTTTCTGCATTCTGGCTCAACTGAGCCTCTTTGCCTTTGCGCTCGAAAACCCTGAACTGTTACCGCCAGAGCAAGCTTTTAAAGTTTCCGCACGGGCTATTGCCGCTGATCAGATCGAAATCACCTGGGATATTGCCGAAGGCTATTATCTTTACCGGAAAAAAATGCGCTGCGAATCGAAAACAGCCAATGTGCAATTAACCCCACTAGCCTTTCCACAAGGCAAAATCAAGCACGACGATGTTTTCGGCGATGCGCTTACTTACCGCAATCAGCTTAAAGTACCGGTCTTTGTCAAAACCGCGAATGGCGCTTCGTCAGTACAACTGCAGGTAAATTATCAAGGCTGCACTGATTCCGGCGTTTGTTACCCGCCGCAGCAAGCAATACTAAATGTCAGTTTGCCAAAAGCAGAAGCGGCCGCGCAAATCATTCCGGTTAACCAATTATTCAAATCCATTCCGGCCATTAAATTCAATTTGTCTGAAGATGAGTTGCTGCCCCCCGATCAGGCCTTCCAATTTTTTGCCGATGTTAAAGACGCTCAAACCCTGCATGTCAATTGGCAGATTGCTGATGGCTATTATCTTTACCGGGAAAAAACTGAATTGGCGCTAATTAACGCTGATGGCATCGCATTCGGCAATTATTCCGTTCCCCGAGGAGACCCCAAGCACGACGAAGCGTTCGGCCAGGTTGAAATTTTTCATCGCCAACTCAGTTTTGACATCCCGCTGATCCGCAGCAACATCAAGACCCAAAAGCTCTCACTGCAGGCCAAGTTTCAAGGCTGCGCCGACCGTGGCGTATGCTACCCACCTATGGAGAAAACCGTGGTTTTGGCTATTCCGCCGGCGCACGCAAAAAACGCCGGCGACGACCTTACCATCCAGCCTGAGCAAACCTTTTCCGAGCAAGACCGGATCGTGCAATCACTTCACCGGGACAACATTTGGCTAACCCTGATCAGTTTTTTCGGTTTTGGCTTGCTATTGGCTTTTACGCCCTGCGTGTTTCCGATGATTCCTATTTTGTCCGGCATCATTATCGGCCATGGCCATGCGATCACGACAAAAAGGGCTTTTTTGCTTTCATTCAGTTATGTGCTGGCTTCTGCGTTAACCTATACGCTATTCGGAATATTGGCGGCCTTATTTGGCAGCAATCTGCAAATAACCTTTCAACAGCCCTGGGTTATCGGCGTGTTCAGCAGCATTTTTGTGCTTTTGGCCTTATCTATGTTCGGCTTCTTTCATCTCGACATCCCTGATTTTTTACGCGCCAAACTCCATGCTTCCAGTGAAAAACACCGCAACGGCTCTCTTCTCGGCACGGCGGCTATGGGTTCGCTGTCATCCTTGATTGTCGGGCCTTGTGTTGCCGCGCCTCTGGCAGGGGCCTTGATTTACATTGGTCGAACCGGCGATGCGCTGCTTGGCGGCAGCGCCTTATTCATGATGGGCATGGGCATGGGCACGCCTCTATTACTGCTAGGCGCATCCGCGGGTAAATTATTACCTAAAGCAGGCGCCTGGATGAACGCCACCAAAGCGGTCTTTGGCGTACTCATGTTGGCGGTTGCGGTGTGGATGTTAAGCCGAATTCTACCCGCCTCAATCATAATGCTGCTTTGGGCCGTGCTATTAATCATCCCGGCAATCTACCTAAACGCCATAGACAGTTTGCCTGAAAATTGCTCTGGCTGGCGTAAGCTCTGGAAAGGCGTCGGTTTAATAATGCTGTCTTACGGCTTGATAATGTTGCTTGGATTCAGCCTGGGCAACAACAATCCTTTACAACCGCTTCAGGGATTCGGGCTCAGCACCGCTCAAGCCAAAGAACCTGGCTTGAGCTTTCAACGAGTCGCCACTTTAGCCGACTTGGAAAGCCGCATCGCTCAAGCGGCATCGAATCACCAATGGGTGATGCTGGACTTTTACGCCGATTGGTGTATCTCCTGCAAAGAAATGGAAGCTTACACCTTTAAGGATGCCAACGTTAAAGCTTCACTGAAGGATTTTGTCTTGCTTCAGGCCGATGTCACCCAAAATTCTGAAGCCGATAAGGCTTTACTAGCGAAATTTAACCTGATCGGCCCACCAGGAGTATTATTTTTTGGCACCGATCAGCAAGAAAAATCGGCATTCCGCGTCATCGGTTTTCAGGATGCCGAAAACTTTGTCAAAACCATCAAGCAGGTCAAGTCATGAGCAAGCCGATTCTGTTAATTCTTGTCGCGGTTATTTCGCTCGGCGCTGGCGTAGTTGCGCGCAGCGGCTGGCCAACTGTCGAACAGCCCAAACAAGCCTTGCCTGCTTTCGCTCTGACTGATCTGTCGGGAAAACAGCGAAACATGAACGAATGGCGTGGCAAAATTCTGATCATTAATTTTTGGGCGACTTGGTGTCCGCCCTGCCGAAAAGAAATTCCTGAATTTATTGCGTTACAGAATGATTATTCGGCTCAAGGGCTGCAATTCATCGGCATAGCCATCGAGGATAAGACTTCCGTAGTCGATTTTTTAAAAAACCTGGCGATTAATTATCCCATTCTGATCGGGGAAAATGATGGAATCGCGCTGGCTCACAGTCTTGGCAATTTGTCGGATAGCGTTCCCTTCAGCGTAGTTGTCGACGCGCAAGGTCAAGTCATACACCGGCACCAAGGTGAATTTTCAAGACAACAAATTGTTGAAATCATCACGCCATTATTGACGGATGCAAAAACTGACTGATATAGTTTACGCATGCCTAGCTACTCATTTCAGACGATCAAATTAAGCCTTTTTTAAGCTAGTCAAAGATATAATTTTTAAGATTTGCTAGCAATAGATTGCCCTATCGCAAAGAACGGACGCTTTAAGTTGATTTAACCCTTCAGGAAATCGAGGCGCCCCATGCAGCATCAAACTATTTCTGCCTTACTGACCAATAGAATCCTTTCACTTCCGCTACGATTAGGTTTTCTGATTTTACTCGTCAGCTTATTTGCTGGTTGCGCATCGCATACGCCTGTCTACTCACGCGCCCCGCGCCCGATTTACCATGAAAAGCACTATAGTTACCGGCACAGCGCGCCCTATAACAAGCCTTATCGAGTTAGAGGCAAAACCTATTATCCTATGCGTTCAGCGGTCGGCTACCGCGAAACCGGCATTGCTTCCTGGTATGGCTCTGAATCTGGCAATCGAACTGCAATGGGAACACGCTTTAGACCTCAAGGCTTGACAGCCGCGCATAAAACTCTGCCCCTGCCATCCAAAGTCAGAGTCACGAACCTTCGTAATGGCCGATCGGTTGAAGTAATTGTCAATGACAGAGGCCCCTTCAAACGCGGCCGCTTGATCGATTTGTCTCACGGCGCAGCTAAACGGATCGGTCTTCATGGTTTAACACGCGTCAAAATCGAGTATCTTGGCAACTTGGCCAGCAATAATTAATTTTTCAATTTGAATAGTCACCCCCCTATTTTTCTGTAAGCATCCTGTTCATTTAACACAGTTGATGCAGTTAAAATGCCGGCGCCTTTCGCAGCCACTCCAACGCAAACACAATTCGCTAAGGCGCATCCAACTCAAGTCTCGAATTTGACTAAAATTCTTTCATGCTAACGAAATTTTTAATCCTTACGAAGTTAGCATTGCCGCCCTCAAACAAGCAAACATAGTCGCCGTATTAGGAGTGTATCGCGCAATGGTTGTTGACATGAAAAAACATAAAGCTAGCCGCATTTCTTTCGTAAACACACTCAAATATTTGACGCTCATCAGTTCGATTGCCGCAGCTTATATCAGCTTCGGCTTCGCCGGTCTAATGATCAGCCCTGCTTTCGGCAAAACAGGCGCTTTTTGGGCCCCGGCTGGCATTGCTTTGCTAGCAATGCTGCGCTTCGGTTGGCGTGTCTGGCCGGCCATTGTTATTAGCGAATTTGTCATCAGCGCGTGGTTTTATAATTTAACCGAAAGCAATTTTTTGCTCCTCTTTTTCACCGCAGCTACCGGCGCTTTCCTAGCGGCGTTTGTCGCAAGCAATCTTATTCAAAGCACCATCGGCTTTCCTAATCCATTGGTCGACGTAAAAAGCATCCTGATCTTCATGTTCATCGCTGGGCCGTTCAGTTGTTCAATACCCGCAACGCTTAACGTTGTCGTGATGGCGTTAACTGAACAGATCAGCCATTCTGAAATTTTGCTTACTTGGTTAGCCGAGTGGCTGGGTAAAACGCTCGGCGCATTAATCATGTCACCTTTGCTGCTGATTGCCTTAGCCAAACCGCGCAATATTTGGTCAAACCGTCAGTTATCCGTGGCAGTTCCAATGCTGGTCACTTTTATTCTGGTTGTGCTGCTGTTCAATTATGTCCGCAAAATCGAAGCCCAACAGCATGAAAAGCGCTTCAGAGATCAAACCGTCACCCTGTCACTCGCCTTAAAAAACCGGATCATCAATAACCTGCACGCCCTCGATGCCGTGCGTATTTTTTTTCACGGCTCCGAGCAGGTAGACAATCAAGAATTTACTCTTTTCACTCAGCAATCGCTATCGCCCTTTAAAGAAATACTATCCATCAGCTGGATTAATTATTCGGCAGACGGTAGCGGCTTTTACAAATATGTTTCGCCGCTTAATTCAGCACCAACCAAGTCTTCCAGCTACTATACGCCGCCCATTCCTTCGATGAGTGAGTTATCAGCCGGCAACGCATTAAGCTCACGATCGGTTGATATTTCGATCCAAGACGGCCAAATGGTTATTCTCACCCCGGTTTTTATCGAAACCGGCAATAAAACACAGTTTCTGGGCGCAATATCCACCCTTCTGAATATCCATGAGCTGGTGCAACAAGCCTTGAAAGAATTAAATACCCGCGGCTGTCTTTTAACGATCAACATACCCGATAGCCAAAGCCATTTTAATGTGCGAACAATTTATTCCGATCATGAAAGTCAGCGAAAAACGGATTATTACCAGCACTATCCGTTGCAGGTTGCCAACCAACTTTGGTCGTTGAACTTCCATCATGATTCGCTGCTTGATAAAGCCATCAGTCAATGGCCAGTTTGGTTGGTGTTCATTGGCGGCTTCTCCTTTACCAGCCTTTTGGGCATCGGATTATTACTCTTAACAGGGCGCAACTTTTTAACCGAATCCTTAGTCAACGAACGCACCTTATCTTTTTTACAGGCAAAAGATGCCGCTGAGGCTGCGAATGAGGCAAAAAGTAAATTTTTGGCTAACATAAGCCATGAATTACGCACGCCGCTTAATGGCATATTGGGGTTTACCCAGTTACTGCAAAAAAAAACCTACCTGCTTGATGAAGACAAAAAGAAAATCAGCATCATCAAAGAATGCAGCGACAGTTTGTTAACGCTAATTACAGAAATACTTGATATTTCATCTATTGAGTCTCGACAAATCAAGCCTGACGTTATCGAATTCGATTTTGCCGCGTTATTAAGCAGCGTTATTAGCTTTTTCAAACTGCAAAGCGATCAGAAACATCTGCAGTTATTGGTGCAAACAGCTCCCATCTCGCATTATCTGTTAGGCGACGAAAAACGCATCCGGCAAATCTTGGTCAATCTGGTCAATAATGCGATCAAATTTACTGATCAAGGCCACATCATCATACGCGCCAATTATCAAGATGACTTCTTGAATATAGCTGTTGAAGACTCCGGTTGCGGCATCGCTAAAAAAGACCTGGAACAAATCTTTTATCCTTTCGTCCAGATTCAGCCGGCGCAATTTAAACGCGAAGGCATCGGACTTGGCTTGGCCATTACTAAAGAACTGGTCAATTCGATGAAAGGAAGCTTAACGGTAAATAGCCAGCCCGGCATTGGCAGTATTTTTTCGGTTTCGCTTCCGCTGGCAAGCAGCAAGAAAATCGCTTTGCCTGTACTCAATCAAGCATCGGCGAATACCAATCCGACCGCTTGTACCCAAGTTCTAATTGCTGACGATAATGAAATTAACTTGTTGTTGCTGGCTAATTTGCTGGAACTGCAAGGCTGTCGAGTAGACTCGGCAAAAAACGGAAAAGAAGCACTGCTGCTAATCAATCAAAAAAACTATGACGTGGCTTTCATCGATCTTAACATGCCGGTCATGTCGGGCCTGCAATTGGCTCAAACCCTTAAGCAACAGAACAATCCACTAAAAATTGTCGCAATTAGTGCGTATGCTGACGAAAATAAAAAAACAGAAGCCTTTAAAAGCGGCTTTGACCATTACTTGACTAAACCAGTCGACGAAGGCAAGTTGATACAATTGATTGAGACCGTTCGCCAGTTGAACGGGTCAAAAGACAGGTCAATTTGAAGATCAGAGCCTTCGCTAACCAAATTTAGGCCTTGAAGAAACTGCACCGCCCGGCCCTGTCTGAGCGCTGCAGTTAGAAATATAATAAGACTCTGTCGGCTAGTTTTAAGACGGCAATTCAGAACTGCCCATCAAATATTCATCCACTGCACGTGCAGCCTGTCTGCCTTCCCGAATGGCCCAAACCACCAGCGACTGGCCACGGCGACTATCGCCAGCTGAAAAAACCTTATCAATCGACGTGCGATACTGCTTATCATTGGCCTTGATTTGCCCGCGTCCGTCGCGCTCAACACCCAATGACTCCAGCAAGCCTTCCTGCACCGGGTGCACAAAACCCATGGCCAGCAGGACAAGATCAGCTGACAAAGTAAAGTCACTCCCTGGAACTTCGCTCATTTTCCATTGGCCGTTTTCCTGTCGCCAGTCCACTTTGACCGCGTTTAATGCCGTTATAACGCCGTTCTTGCCTGATACGCTTTTCGTATTCACGCTCCAATGCCGTTGGCAGCCTTCTTCCTGAGAAGACGAAGTGCGCAGTTTGTTGGGCCAAAGCGGCCAAGTCAGCATTTTATTTTCCTTTTCAGGCGGTTTTGGCAAAATTTCGATCTGGACCACCGACAACGCACCTTGGCGAATCGATGTTCCTATGCAGTCAGAACCGGTATCGCCGCCGCCAATCACTACCACATGTTTGCCCTTTGCACTGAGCGCGATATCGTCAGGAACGGTATCGCCAGCCACCCGACGGTTTTGCTGACGCAAAAAATCCATCGCAAAATGAACGCCGGTAAAGTCATGACGGCCTGAAGCTTCCAAATCCCTGGGCTTTTCAGATCCAATCGCCAACACAACCGCGTCAAAGTCCTCGACAATTTTTTGTATCGGTAGATCAACGCCAATATGACTATTGGGCCGGAACCTGACGCCCTCTGCTTGCATCTGGGCTATCCGGCGATCAATCAAATGTTTTTCCATTTTGAAATCAGGAATGCCATAGCGCAGCAAGCCGCCGATACGGTCATTTTTTTCGTACAAAACCACTTCATGTCCAGCCCGCGCAAGCTGTTGGGCGCAAGCCAAACCCGCTGGCCCAGAGCCGATAATGGCGACGCGCTTTCCCGTTCGCTGCGCGGGAATTTGCGGCTTAACCAGGCCCAAAGACCACGCTTTATCAATAATCGCGCACTCGATTGATTTAATGGCGACGGGTTGTTCGGTCAAATTCAATGTACACGCAGCTTCGCAAGGCGCCGGGCATATTCTGCCGGTGAATTCAGGAAAGTTGTTGGTGCTGTGCAAAACCTCTATGGCCTTTGACCAATCCCCGCGATAAACCAATTCATTCCAGTCGGGAATAATGTTATTGATAGGGCAGCCTTGATGGCAAAACGGAATGCCGCAATCCATGCAGCGAGCGCCTTGCTGCGACATTTCGGCATCGGTCGGCGTTAATGTGAATTCACGATAATTTTTGATGCGCTCGGCGGGCGGTTCATACCGGCGCTCCGCGCGGGGGATTTCCATAAACCCTGTTGGTTTACCCATCTTTATTACCTTCTTATTATTTTAATGGAGTTACGCATTTGCCGATGCTTGTAAGGCTTGAATCTGTTTCAGCGCCTCACGATAATCCACCGGCATCACTTTCACGAAGCGCGGCGCGTAATAGGTCCAGTTATCTAAAATCTGCTGAGCCCGCTGACTGCCCGTATAATGTTTATGGCGCTCAATTAAATGTTTCAACCGCTGGGCGTCATAACGCGTCATATCTTTCATGATATCCACCCGGCCGTGCATTTCCATGTCGCCGCCTTGATGCGCCGCTGATTCAAGCGCTTCGTCTTCAGCCGGGATAGGCTCCAGCTCAACCATCGCTAAATTGCAGCGGATGTTAAAATTAGCGTCTTCATCCAAAACATAAGCCACACCGCCCGACATACCGGCAGCGAAATTGCGGCCAGTTGGCCCAAGCACAACCACAACGCCCCCCGTCATGTATTCGCAACCATGGTCGCCTACGCCCTCGACAACCGCGATAGCGCCAGAATTGCGGACAGCAAAGCGTTCGCCAGCGACACCATTGAAATAGCATTCGCCACTAATCGCGCCATAGAGAACGGTATTGCCAACGATAATATTTTCCGAAGGGTTAATGCGGCTTTCTTTAGGCGGAAAAATAGCAATCCGTCCACCACTCATGCCTTTTCCGACATAGTCATTACCATCGCCCTCTAACTCGATGCTGACGCCCTGCGCCAAAAATGCGCCGAAGCTTTGCCCCGCCGTGCCTTTAACCCGAATGGCAATGGTGTCTTCCGGCAAACCTTTGTGGCCATAACGTTTAGCGACTTCGCCCGACAACATGGCGCCGAAGGTGCGATTGATATTGCGAATCGGCATATGAATGATAACGGGCTTGGCGTTTTCCAGCGCCGGTCTGGCTTGCGCTATCAATTCATGATCGAGCGCATTTTCCAGGCCATGATCTTGCGCTTCTGATTGAAAGACCGCCGTACTGCGATCCACCTCAGGCTTATAAAAAATTCGGCTGAAATCCAAGCCCTGCGCTTTCCAGTGCGATATTGCCGGCTGCATATTCAGGCGGTCTGAGCGCCCGATCATCTCACTAACTTTACGGAAACCCAGCTTAGCCATCCAGCGCCGAACGTCTTCAGCGACCAAAAAGAAATAATTGACTACATGCTCGGGCTGGCCCGTAAAACGTTTTCTGAGTTCAGGGTCTTGCGTCGCTACGCCAACCGGACAAGTATTCAGATGGCATTTGCGCATCATCAAGCAACCCGAAACAATCAATGGAGCTGTCGCAAAACCAAACTCATCAGCTCCTAGCAGCGCGCCAATAATCACATCTCGGCCCGTGCGCAAGCCGCCATCGACCTGCACCGCGATACGACCACGCAATTTGTTGAGAACCAAGGTTTGATGAGTCTCTGCCAAGCCGATTTCCCACGGCAATCCGGCATGTTTAATAGAGGTCATTGGACTCGCGCCAGTGCCGCCATCATAGCCGGCAATCGTCACATGGTCGGCATGGGCTTTCGAAACACCCGCCGCGACAGTTCCTACGCCTACTTCGGAAACCAATTTGACGCTAATTCTGGCATTTGGATTGACGTTTTTTAAATCGTGAATCAATTGCGCTAGATCTTCAATGGAGTAAATGTCATGATGCGGCGGCGGCGAAATTAGACCAACACCCTGCGTCGAGTGGCGCACCTTTGCGATCACCGCGTCCACCTTATGGCCCGGCAACTGACCGCCCTCTCCTGGTTTTGCGCCCTGGCTGATTTTGATTTGAATATCATCAGCGTTGACTAAATATTCGGTGGTCACGCCAAAACGTCCTGACGCCACTTGTTTGATCGCAGAACGCATCGAATCGCCATTCGGCAATGGCACAAAACGTTCGGGCAATTCACCGCCTTCGCCAGTATTGGACTTGCCGCCGATGCGATTCATCGCAATCGCCAGTGTTGTATGAGCCTCATAGGATATCGAGCCAAATGACATAGCGCCGGTTGCAAAACGCTTGACGATTTCAGACGCTGGCTCGACTTCTTCTATAGGCACAGGTTGAAAATCAGTTTTAAATGCCATCAACCCGCGCAAAGTTAATAAAGTTTCATTCTGCTCGTCAATCAAGCGACAAAACTCATCGTATAGCTCTTGACTGTTGCTTCGTGTGGCGTGCTGTAATTTGCTGATTGTTGCAGGCGTCCAAATATGCGCTTCACCGCGTATTCTAAAAGCGTACTCGCCGCCAACATCCAAAGCCTCCCGATATAATGGCGCATTACCAAAAGCCAAACGATGACGGCGGAGGGTTTCCTCGCCAATCTCGGCCAGCCCCACCCCTTCAGTCGTACTGGTGGTGCCCGTAAAATAACGTTCAAGGAAAGGCTCAGCCAAACCGATGGCATTAAAAATCTGCGCACCGCAATACGATTGATAGGTTGAAATGCCCATCTTCGACATCACTTTTAGAATGCCTTTCGAGGTGGCCTTAATATAGCGCTTATGCGCTTCGTATTCAGTCAGGCCCGGGAGCTTCCGGCTGAGTTCGGATAAGGTGTCAAAAGCCAGGTAAGGGTTGACCGCCTCGGCGCCATAAGCGGCCAATAAACAGAAATGCTGGACTTCACGCGCTTCGCCCGTTTCGATGACTAAGCCCGCTTTGGTGCGCAAGCCTTCACGAGTCAAGAAATGATGAACCGCCGAAGTCGCCAGCAAAGCCGGAATCGCCACATGAGCCGCATCCAGATTGCGATCGGAAAGCGCCAGGATATTGTTGCCTTCTTCAACCGCTTGCTTGGCGGCCAGGCATAATTTATCAAGCGCTGCTTCCATGCCACTAGCGCCTAAATCGGCTGGGTAACAAAGCGTTAAAGTTTTGGTTTTAAACAAACCGCCGGTTCGCGTTTCGATACGACGAATTTTTTCCAGATCTTGGTTAGTCAAAATAGGCTGCTCAACTTCCAACCGCATATGCGTACCGCCTTCATCCAGCCCCAACAAATTAGGCCGCGGCCCAATAAAGGAAACCAAAGACATCACCAATTCTTCACGAATGGGATCAATCGCCGGATTGGTTACTTGAGCAAAACCCTGCTTGAAATAGTCATACAACAGCCGTGAGCGCTTCGATAACACAGCCAGCGCCGCGTCGATTCCCATTGAGCCAACGGCTTCCTGACCGGTCAGAGCCATGGGCTTGATCAAAAATTCGATATCTTCCTGGGTATAGCCAAAAGCTTGCTGTCTATCCAACAAGGTTCGCTCATCCGGGGCCATAGCAGCAATCTCGGGTGGCAATTTGGCGAGTAATATTTGGGTTTTATCCAGCCATTCAGCATAGGGATGACAGCTGGCTAGTTCCGCTTTCAGTTCTGAATCATCAATAATGCGCCCCTGGACCGTATCGATCAAAAGCATTTTGCCCGGCTGCAAACGCCATTTTTTTATGATTTTATGCTCAGGAACTTCCAGCACGCCCATTTCCGAAGCCATGATAACAAAATCATCGTCGGTAACCAGATAACGAGCCGGCCGCAAGCCATTTCGATCGAGCGTCGCGCCGATCTGACGGCCATCGGTAAATGCAACGGCGGCCGGGCCATCCCAGGGCTCCATCAACGCGGCATTATATTCATAGAAAGTCCGTTGCTTTTCATTCATCAAAACATTGCCCGCCCAGGCTTCTGGGATCAGCAACATCATCGCGTGCGCCAACGAATAACCGCCAGCGACTAGCAGTTCCAGCGCATTATCGAAGCAGGCGGAATCGGACTGGCCTTCGGCAATCAAGGGCCAGATTTTATGGATGTCATCACCAAGCACTTTTGACGCAATGGAATGGCGGCGAGCAGCCATCCAGTTAACATTGCCTCGCACGGTATTAATTTCGCCATTATGCGCAATCATCCGAAACGGATGGGCTAGATCCCAGGTCGGAAAGGTGTTGGTGGAAAACCTCTGATGCACCAAAGCCAACGCAGTTTCGATGCGCTCATCATTTAAATCAGGATAATAAGTGCCAACCTGATCAGCCAGCAACATGCCTTTATAAACGATTGTTAATGAAGATAAAGATGGAATATAAAAAGCATGCCCGTCATCCAGAGGCAAATCACGGACAGCATTTTCGACTTGCTTGCGGATGACAAACAGTTTGCGCTCAAAGGCATTTTGATCCGCACAATCGGAACCGCAGCCAATAAAAATTTGCCGAACGACCGGCTCAACGAGTTTTACCGATTCGCCCAGGCTGGCATTATTCACTGGCACATCACGCCAACCCAACAACACCGCTTTTTCACGTGAAATAATGTCAGCAAATAGATTTTCGCAAATGACGCGATTACTTGGATCGCGCGGCAAAAACACCATACCGGCCGCATAATTGCCTGAAGCAGGTAGCGAAATACCTAATTTACTGCATTCTGCTCTTAAAAAGGCATCTGGCAATTGAAGCAAAATCCCGGCGCCATCACCTGCACAAGGATCAGCGCCAACCGCACCGCGATGAGTCAAATTGGTCAGCAAATTCAAGCCCTGACGGACAATGCCATGGCTTTTCTGGCCTTTGATATGAACGATAAAACCAACGCCACACGAATCGTGCTCATTGCGCGGATCATACAAACCCTGTCTGCCTGGCTGCTTAATTTGACTCATTATCGACCTCCAAAATCTTTTAACTCAGGACTATAACGCCCTTTTAATAACCCTCCGCTCTCAAACTACCCCGCTGAAAAGACCAGGGCACAAGTGGGGCAAAACTTCGTAATTATACGGATGTCGGATATTTTTGTCACGCCGTGTTTAGCGAGAGATTTGACCATCAGTTTGACAAACATTGCAAAAAGCAAACATAATGAAAAAGATTTAATGCCTGGGCCTTTAAGGAAGCGCCGGCTCTCGTAATTAGGAAAATTGCGGCTGCTTGTATCAGCAATTGAAATTGAAATCTGAGTTTCATAGGCCAAGCACAACAGCGAAGCTTTGGTTTACCTTGAACAAGCTAGGGCCCAACATAGATTGCCCGCAGCAGCGGTTAAAGCGAATCGAACCCGTTTGCGCAATCCTTCAGCCCGTCAGATAAAGCCAAAAGCCATTGAATAGTCCAATAGTAGCAGCGACCCTGATGGCTGCAGAGACCGCCCTTTAGTTGTTAACTAATTTCTCGACATTATGCTGAATTATCCGAACATAGATCCGATCGCTATTAGCCTGGGACCGCTGAAAATACATTGGTATGGCTTGATGTACCTGCTGGGCTTTGCCGCCGTATGGGTGTTGGGCCAGAAGCGCATCAATAAACCTTGGTCGCCTATTAAACAGGAAGAGCTGGAGGACTGGGTTACCTATGGTTCGCTGGGCGTCATTTTAGGCGGGCGAGTGGGTTATATCCTGTTTTATAACTTTGGCCAGTTCATTCATGATCCGCTCGTCTTGTTTAAAGTCTGGCAAGGCGGCATGTCGTTTCATGGCGGGTTGTTGGGCGTGTTTTTTTCCATGTGGCTGTTTGGCCGAAAATACCATCGGACGATGCTTGAACTGACCGATTTTTGCGCACCGGCCATACCAGTCGGTTTAGGTTTAGGGCGCATTGGCAATTTCATCAACTCGGAATTATGGGGCAGGCCCACAGATGTGCCGTGGGCGATGGTATTTCCCAATGGCGGTCCTTTAGCCCGGCATCCATCCCAGCTTTATGAAGCCTTTTTAGAAGGCTTGTTGTTGTTTACTGTCCTGATGATATATTCCAGTAAGCCCCGGCCAACAATGGCGACGACCGGTCTTGCCGTGTTGCTTTACGGCTGTTTTCGTTTCACTGTCGAGTTTTTTCGCGAGCCCGATGCGCATCTGGGTTATCTGGCTCTGGACTGGGTAACGATGGGGCAAATTCTGTCGACGCCGATGATCATTGTTGGAGCGGTGTTAATGTATTTCGCTTATAGAAGGCCGGAAACAAAATAACCCGTTAAAGTTTACCAAATGCCGGGATTGAAACCTTCATGCAAGCTTATCTAGCCTTAATCGAAAAAATATTAACTGAAGGCGCTCGAAAAGGCGACAGAACCGGCAGCGGGACGCTGTCCATTTTTGGTCATCAGATGCGTTTTAATCTGCAACAGGGCTTCCCGTTGGTAACAACGAAAAAAATTCATCTCAAATCGATTATTCACGAGTTGTTGTGGTTTTTGCGAGGCGACACCAATTTGGCCTATCTACATCAGCATCAAGTCAGCATCTGGAATGAATGGGCCGATGCGCAAGGCGAGCTTGGCCCGGTGTATGGCTATCAATGGCGCTCCTGGCCGTCGCCTGATGGCCGGCATATTGATCAGATCGAACATTTGCTGAAACAACTGAAAGCCACGCCAAATAGCCGCCGCCTGATTGTTTCCGCCTGGAATGTCGCTGATTTGCCCGACGAAAGCATAAGCCCGCAAGAAAACGTTCGGCAAGGGAAAATGGCTTTGGCGCCCTGCCATGCCTTTTTTCAGTTTTACGTAGCTGAGGGCAGGCTATCGTGCCAGCTTTATCAGCGCAGTTGCGACACCTTTTTAGGCTTGCCGTTTAATATCGCCAGTTACGCTTTGTTAACCCATATGCTGGCGCAACAGAGCGGCTTGGAAGTTGGCGATTTGATCTGGACCGGCGGCGATGTGCATCTTTATCTGAATCATCTCGAACAAGCTAGACTACAATTAACTCGAAGCCCTTATAAACTGCCGGTTTTAAAGCTGATGCGCAAGCCGGATTCGTTATTTGATTACCGCCATGAAGATTTTGTCATCGAAAATTATCAGGCCCACGAGCATATTAAGGCCGCAATCTCGGTGTAAGCAATATCCGATTGCGGAGTTTGTAAGATCGCTAAGGCACTGATTCTTTCATTTCAAATATCCATTAATGAATATACAACATCGCGCGCACCCATGGCACGGCATTCATCCTGGCGATCATACTCCCAGCGTGGTGACTGCCTATATTGAAATCGTCCCGTCCGATACGGTCAAATATGAAATTGACAAAGACAGCGGGTTTCTCAAAATCGACCGCCCGCAAAAATTTTCCAATATGATTCCAACGCTGTATGGCTTTATTCCGCAGACTTATTGCGCAGAGTTGGTTGCTGAGTATGCCGAATTGCAATCCGGCAAAACAGTGCTGCGAGGCGATGGCGATCCGCTGGATATTTGCGTGCTGAGTGAACGTAACGTCACCCATGGCGATATCCTATTACAGGCCATTCCAATCGGCGGATTTCGCATGTTGGATGATGGCGAGGCTGACGACAAGATTATCGCAGTGATGAAAGGCGATGAATTTTATCGGCAATGGCGTGATGTGTCGGACTGCCCAGTGTCCTATATCGACCGACTAAAGCATTATTTTTTAACTTATAAGCATCTTCCTAGCGAGCTGAATGTTTGTGAAATCACCCACGTGTATGGTCGAGAAGAAGCGCATGAGGTGATCAACCGGGCGATGGCCGACTATCAAAGACACTACGGCTGCCGCGAAAGCTGCGCATAAGTTAGTAAGCGCCTAATCGACGGCTACAGCCCAGCCAGCGTCAATGGTTCGATCAGATTATTCTTTGCCATCAATAAAATAAACTTTCTTTTGCGTGGCGGGGATGGTAACAAACGCGGTCAGCGTGACTTGGGCTTGAGTGCATAAGTCATTGGCGCTGGGTTTTTGATAAAGATATTCGGCTCTTATCGCGGTTTCTTCCTCAATCAGCCGTTTGATGGTTAACGAATAACAACCATTCGGTTTATCGCCTAATGAAAGACCAATTAAAGTTTTTTCAGCAAAATCAATCGAAAGCTCGGTCGGTTCAGCGGGTTTTATTCGCTGACTCCATTTCCAAATTTTCTTCCAGTCGGCTTTCGAGCGAACCACGTAAGAGCCTGTCGGCAACCAGGGCGGGCCTTGCTCGGTGAAGGGCGCGCCTGCTAACTCATGCGTTGAGTAGGGATCACCCGGGGAGCATCCGGAAGCCAATGCGCTGAGCGCTATCAGCAGAATTTTTGTTGAACCCGATCGTTTGATTTTTAGAGTGTGCATTTGAAAATAATTTTGGCTAAGTTTGAGTCTGTTTTAATGGACTAACATTTTACCGCACTGATTAAAGCATTAACACCATCCCGAAAATGCAGCTTGATATCCTGAAAGCCACTGGACGCCATGAAGTCCAGCGCCGCTTGCAGGCGCATGATATGGTGTTCGGATTCGTCGCTAAACAAATGAACCACCCATTGTTCGAGTAAGTCAGGGCGATTTAGCGTCAAAAAAACCCGGAAATAGCCTTTTACTTCTTCCTGCGTGATCTTGAGGTGTTGGTCCACATCATCAACCGCGTAACGGTCGCCATTGATAAATAAGCCGCCCGGCTTCAGCACTCGCCAAATTTGTTCCAGCACCTGCTCCCGGTAGCCTGTTAAAAAATTGTGCAAGGTATACGCGCTGGCAACGATGTCGAACGAAGCTTCAGGCAAGGCTTGTAGAAACGATAAAGCGTCGATTTCAATCATCTGCAAACGGCCTTCAGCCAATGAGGATGATAAATTCCGCCGTGCTTGAGACAGCATCGCAGGCGCATTGTCCAAGCTGACGATCTTAACTACATTCGGGCAGGCCAATAAATGGCGCGTGGTAATGCCGGTGCCGCAACCAATTTCCAGTAAATGCGCTTGGTCAAGCGGGTAAGCAGGCCGCCAATGGCTGACAAAATCAGCAACGCGCTGACTCATTTCGGCGGCAGCGGGGCAAATAAGCTTGAGCATTTCATAATCTTCGGCAAGTGCGCCGTGGAATAAGTGTTCGGCAGTATGAGGAGAGGTCGTCAATTTATAAAGCCTCCACTATGAATATATTACTTGCTCAAAGTTAGGCCATCGCGCCATTGATGCCGATAATTTGTCCGGAAATATAAGCCGCCTCCTCCGAGCAAAGAAAGGCGGCCAAGGCCGCTACTTCGTCGGCAGTGCCTGCTCGCTGCATCGGCACAAGTTTTTTGATCATTTCGGCAGGAAAGCTTTGCGCGCTCATGCCGCCCTCGATGATGCCAGGCGCAATCGCGTTGACGGTAATGCGCCGAGATGCCAATTCCAAAGCCAGCGCTTTGGTAGCGCCATGCAGGGCCGCTTTGGCGGCGGCGTAATTGGTTTGGCCGCGATTGCCGATTACTCCGGCAAGCGATGACATATTGATGATGCGGCCCCAGCGCGTTCTTATCATCGGCAGCAACAGCGGCTGCGTAACATTGTAAAAACCGTTTAATGAAACATCGATGACTTGCGACCACTGAGCATTGCTCATGCCCGCCATAGGCGCATCGTTATGAATGCCGGCGTTGTTGATAAGAATCTGGATCGGGGAATCGGCCAGCAATTGCTCCAAAGCCACTCGGGTTTGCTCGGCGTCAGTCACATCAAAGGCAACGGCTTCAGCAGAGCCGCCTTGCTGATTGATTATTGCGGCGATGGCTTGAGCCTTGTCAATACGGCTGTGGCTATGCACGATAACATGCATGCCCTGGCGCGCCAGGCGATGGCAGATAGCGGCGCCGATATCGCCACTGCCGCCGGTTATCAGGACTTTTTTAACGGTCATAAATGAACATGGTTATTAGATAACATGGCTATTAACAAGCTACAGATTGCAGAAAAACCGGCTGGTGAGTGGCGCACAACTTCAACAGGCGGTTAGGGATTTGGTTTTCCCAGAAGCGGCGGTTCAGCCGGTAGCAAAACTCGTCCAGG
>Ga0233425_10001279_pt1 | contig 57925 bp, 59 predicted proteins | sample Watercolumn_Towu_2_FD_181712 | JGI IMG/M metagenome (GOLD analysis project Ga0233425, IMG submission 181712) | Freshwater microbial communities from Lake Towuti, South Sulawesi, Indonesia - Watercolumn_Towuti2014_140_MG | ecosystem: Environmental > Aquatic > Freshwater > Lake | place...
ACCAGCCGTACCGCTTCCAGCTTGAATTCCAGCGTGTACTGCGCCCGCTTTGTCTTGCTTGTCATCACATCTCTCCTTGCTTCAGTTTAACCTCAGCAAGGGATTCGTTTTGCGGGGGCAAGCTCAGTCCTACTGGGGCATTGGCTACGACAAGGCCATCGACAACGCCAACAAGGAAGGCTACACGCGGCGCGGCGTGGTAGTGCAGCCACGCGTGATGGTGCGCGTACGGCCCAATGTCTACATCGGCGGCGGCTACGATTTCGAGTACGACAATGCGGCGCAACTGGACCGCGGCAGCAGCAGCGCGCTGGCCACCGATCCGCATGGCACGCGGGTTCTCAGCAGCGGCCTGACGGCGCATTTTTTCTACGACACGCGCGACTTCCTGCCCAATCCCTACAAGGGGCAGGCGCTGCTGCTCAACGGCACCGTTTACCGGCGCGCAATCGGCAGCGACACCGATTTCGAATCGCTCGACATTACCTACGACACGTATTTCCGCATGCGCGAACGCGACGTACTGGCGTTCGACATCTATGGCAAATTCAATTGGGGCGATGTGCCGTGGAGCATGATGTCCAAGCTGGGCGACGGGCGACACATGCGCGGCTATTTCATGGGACAGTATCGCGACAAGGCGATGCTGACCGCGCAGGTGGAATACCGCTGGCATATCGCGGGTCGCCAGGGCATGGTGTTCTGGTTGGGAACGGGAGCGATCGCCGGCAATCCGGGCGCCTTGACGTCGGCGCATTGGCTGCCGAACGCGGGCGTGGGATATCGCTTCGAATTCAAGCCGCGCGTTAATGTGCGGTTCGACGTCGGCGTTGGCAGCAACACCAAAGGCGTCTACTTTCAGATCAACGAGGCGTTCTGACTCTACGGCGATAAAAAAGGCGTCGCGGGCCTGTCACCCGCGACGCCCTGCGCTACAGCGCGGCGATTACTTGCCCAGCTTGACGCTGGTAAGGTCGGCGGTCAGGTAGCCCACCGAAGCGCCGAGACCGTTCTTGTAGTTGGCAAACACCAGCGGCTCCACCACGGCCTTGACCTGCGCCTTGATACCGTCGCCGGGGTGCTGGAAATTGCTCATGATGTATGTCCAGCCATTGATCTCGTCCACGGCGTGCAGGCCCGTCGACTCCCCGCCAGCCGGCACCGACATCAGTCGCGACAGCTTCTTCGTGTCGACGTTGTACGCCCACAGGAAGTTGTTGGTGTGACGGCTGCTGTCTTCGCCGATGAACAGCGTGCGCAGCTTTTCCGAGAACTTGAGGTTGTCCGGATTGCCGATGATTTCCGGATCGGACGTGTTGCCCAGCGCGTCGGCGGCGATGTCCTTGCCAAGGAGCAGCCCCTGGGTGTGCACCGGCATCCATTCGCTGTTGATCGCCGCGCCGCTGGTGTCCTTCTGACCGCCGGCCAGCTTGTGCTGCAGCACGCCGCCCGAGTTGATGGCCGCCGGCACGCCGATATTGCTCTGCGCATACCAGCCGCGCGCGGTGTTGTTCGTCACCATCGAATCGACGATATTCTGCAGCGCGGAGTAGGCGACCTTGTCCTTGATGTTGACCGTGGTGCCTTCCATCTTGGTGAAGCCCATGCTCCCGCCCATCAACGCGGCGTAGCGGTGGGTCTCCAGGAACGCCGCAACCAGTTCCTTGCCGGCCTTGACGCGGATCCACTGCGCGACGCCGCTAAGCATGATCTTGGTGTAGGTCGCGTCGGCCGGATCGGTGGTCGACACGTCCATGATGTCGGCAATCGTGTGCGACTTGGCCCAGGCTTCCACCTGCGCGCTGCTGGCGTGACCCAGGCGGATCCAGGTCAGGTCGGCGCCGGGCGCGGCCGGATCGACCGAGAAACCCGAACCGACCTTGGCCACGTACAGCGTACCGGCCGACAGGTCCTTTTCCTTGTCGGCCACGAACACGAACAGGCCGCTGTTGGTGGCGTCGTCGCCCATCAGCACGGTACGGTTGTCCGGCATCACCTGCACCAGTTCGTGCGAGATGCGGCCCAGGCAGTAATGCTTCTTGATCGAGCCGGTGCCGTCGGGGTTCACCGTCACTTCGGGCAAGTGGCCATACAGATAGGGATTGAACGGGATCGACGAGGTGCCGTACAGATTCCGCGCGTATTCGATGCACTGGGCGTTGGTGGCCGCCGTGAACGCATCGGGCTCGTACTCTTCGCTCGACAGGTGGGTGTTCCACGGCGACAGGCTCGCGCCGCAGGTGATCCACAGACCGTTGGCGCCCGACGTATCGACGTTGTGGTACTTCACCAGCGAGAGCTTGCCGGTGGCGGGGTCCTGGTCCAGCGTCAGGATCGCGATGGGCGACGGCAGGCGGCCGTACATGTCCTTGACCTTGGCCTGGTCCCACGTGGTGTATTCGAACTGCACCACGGCGAAAACCGTGTTGCCCTTCACGCCAGCCACCTTCGCGCCGTCGATCTTCAACAGCGAGGTGCCATCCGGCGAATCGGAGAAGAACTGGCGATTGCCGCTCACCGACGGGTCGATGATCGGGTTGTTGTTGATGTCGAAATAGCCGCCGGCCAGGATCTGGCCGCCCTTGCCGTCCGGCACCAGGTCGCCGGTCATGAAGAACGGCTGGTAGGCCAGCTTGTAGGTCTGGCTGCTGCCGTCGCTGAGCGTCACCTTGAGGCTCGAACCGACAGTCGTGGTGGCCATGGCGGCCGGATTGCTCAGCGAGGGCGCCGGCATTCCCGTGAATTCGGCCGATGCAAAGGTCGGCGTCGCGCCAGGCGTGGTGACCGGCGTGGATCCGTTGCCGGCCGGCGCGTCATCGCCACCGCCACAAGCTGCCAGCAGTGAAGTCGAGGCCAGACCGAGTGGCAGCATCGGTGCGCCAGCCAGGAATTTCAGTGCCTTGCGGCGCGAAGCGTCAGGTTTTTCGTACATTTCGATTTCTTCCCGTCATCTAGTTGTCATGGAACGGATCAAGCGAAAGACCCTATCCGTTCGCGGTGTGAGGACGACCGCACAGCGATCAGGCCAGGGCGAATCGTATGAACCGTTTGTGACAACAAGTTGAAGACAAGCGACATCGTGTGTACTTGATCCCCATTTGCAAGACGTCCGCCGCGCGCACCCACCAAAAAAAACGCCGCAGCCGGGATCCGGCCGCAGCGTATCAATTCGCCGGCGCGCGCGACACCCACTATGTCGCCCGTTGCACCCCATTTCTGGTTCGGCCGGCTTGTCCTTTCATGGCCGAGGAAGACCCGCCACGGAACGCATCCTAAAGCGCTTCAATGACGTTTTTGTGACCGCATGTGCGAACAATGAGACGGGCGATCGACCGCCTCGATGTGTGAAGACTAGCCATTTTGCCGAAACTCAATGACGCAAGTGCGCGCGCCCAGCCCTGGGCGCGAATGTGGCAAAAACCCTACGGCTCGCCCCGTGCGAACCCAAATTATCCTCATCAAACCGGCCAATTCACGTTTTTCGGGAATATGTCATCTTTAGCCTATTGAAGGGTTCAATCGGCCCGGCTAAGGTTCTGCGCATAATAATTTCCCGGCGATATATGCGTCCCAACCATATATCGCTCGCCCCGATCGGAAACACGATGAGCCATTTCTTCGATGCCATTCTCGCGGGCGCCGCGCGCCCCGCGCCGCCTCCCTTGCCGAACCCATCAGGTTCCGCGCCCAATTCCCTGTTTTGTAGCAACCCGTAGCAATCGTCGCGGCATCCGGGGCAAAACATCTCTGAAAGCCCGGATCAGCGACCCTTCTTTGGGTAATTCCAACCACGGTGTGACGGGGTCAACCGGCTGCGGCCAACGCTGCCGGGCGCGCCAGGCCAGGTGGAAAGATTACCCAGGATCCACGACTGGAGAACATTCAATGAGCAGTGTGATGAATGACGGCGTTAACCCGTCTTATGGGCAAGCGCCGTTCTTTTCCAAGGAAGCGACCTACGCCAAACCGGGATTTTCCCGCTGGATGGTGCCCCCGGCCGCCCTGGCCGTTCACCTTTGCATCGGCCAGGCCTATGCGTTTTCGGTATTCAATGCTCCGCTATCCAAGGTGATCGGCATTACCGAATCCGCGCCCGACGACTGGAAATTGACCACCCTGGGCTGGATCTTTTCTTTGGCAATTTTCTTTCTTGGCATTTCCGCGGCATTCGCGGGCAAATGGCTCGAGCGCGTCGGCCCGCGCAAGACCATGTTTACGGCGGCCTGCTGCTTCGGCAGCGGTTTCCTGATTTCCGCGCTGGGCGTCTACACGCACCAGATCGCGCTGCTCTACCTGGGCTACGGCGTGCTGGGCGGAATTGGGCTCGGCCTCGGCTACGTGTCGCCAGTATCCACGCTGATCCGCTGGTTCCCGGACCGTCGCGGCATGGCAACCGGCATGGCCATCATGGGCTTTGGCGGCGGGGCGATGATTGCCGCCCCACTGTCGGTAGCGCTGATGAACCATTTCAAGAGCGCCACGTCGGTAGGGGTAACCCAGACCTTCCTGGTGATGGGCTTGGGCTATTTCATCTCGATGACGATCGGCTCGCTGGCGATCCGCGTGCCGCCGCCCGGCTGGAAGCCGGAGGGCTGGACCCCGCCGGTGGTCGAGAACAAGATGATCACCCGTAACCACGTGCATATCGACGAAGCGCTGAAGACGCCCCAGTTCTACCTGCTGTGGCTGGTGCTGTTCCTCAACGTGACGGCCGGCATCGGCGTGCTCGGCCAGGCATCGCTGATGATCCAGGAGAGCTTCAAGGGTAGTGTTTCCGCCGCGGCCGCCGCCGGATTCGTGGGGCTGCTGTCGCTGTTCAATATGGGCGGCCGCTTCTTCTGGGCATCGTCTTCGGACTGGATCGGCCGCAAGAACACCTACTTCGTGTTCTTCGCGCTGGGCGCCGTGCTGTACTGGCTGGTGCCGCAACTGGGCGCATCCGGCAACATTGCGCTGTTCGTGCTGGCCTACTGCATCATCATGTCGATGTACGGCGGCGGCTTTGCCACCATTCCCGCGTATCTGGCCGACATGTTCGGCACCGCCTTCGTCGGCGGTATCCACGGCCGCCTGCTGACGGCGTGGGCGGCGGCCGGCATCGCCGGTCCGGTGCTGGTGAACTACATCCGCGAATACCAGGTGGCGCATGGCGTGACCGGCGCGGCGGCCTACACCATGACGCTGCACATCATGGCGGCGCTGCTGGTTGTCGGCTTCCTCTGCAACCTGCTGGTGTCGCGCGTCAACGAAAAGCATCACATGACCGACGCCGATGTGGCCAGGCTCGGCGCCAGCACGGGCGCTGCCCACTGACGGCACGGAGATCTACATATGGAAAAACAGAACCTGAACGCGCATCCGACCAACAAGGGCCTGCTGGCCATCTTCTGGCTCTATGTATTGGTGCCGCTGGTGTGGGGTGTGTCCAATACGATCACGCAGGCGCTCAAGCTGTTCCAGTAAGCGTTTTTGTCTCTCGCCGATCCCGATCGGATACACGAATGGCCGCAAGCGATTGCGGCCATTTTTATTTTTCATCCGCTGCGTCTTACGCAATCCGTCACGAGCCCCCACCAGTTCGCAAGCGCATCAGCCCTCCTCGCGCCGATTGCGCATCTGCAGCATGGCTGCCATCGCCGCCGTCGCCCCAACCACCAGCGCCGTGGTCAGCATCGGATGTCGCGATGACGTCGTGTATGGACAAGACCGCAACGCGCGACGCCGGCCGGCCGGCTCGCCGCGTTCCATCATGCTGTTGCCGGCCACATGCAGCGCGTTGTCCTCCCGCGGGCCGGCGGGTGTCCGGGTCTGCTGCGCGCGGCCCATGAAGCGGCGCATCAGTCGATCGAACGCATGCGGCGCATGATAGGCCGCGGCCGAGAACGCCTTTGCAGACGCTCCAACGAACAAGTCGCGCCGTGGATTTTCGGCGGCGAAAAGGATGGCATCCGCCGCCAGTGACGGGTCGTACAGCGGCGGCGGCAGTTTGGGCATCACATGCAGGAAGTTTTTGGCGTGCGTCACCATCGGCGTGTCAAGTCCCGCCGGCTTGATCAGCGTGACGGAAATCGGCGCCTGTTCCTGCTCCAGTTCCAGCCGCAGCGAGTCCGTAAAGCCCTTGATCGCATGCTGCGACGCCGCATAGGCGCCCTGCAACGGAAGTGGTCCATCGCATGCCTCGCTGCCCATATTGATAATTGCCCCGCCGTTCTGCCGCAGATGCACGGCCGCCGCCAGCGATCCGTGCACCACGCCCCAATAGTTGGTGTCGAACAGGCGCCGCTGGTCTTCCAGCGGCACGTCCTCGTACCGTCCAAATATCGTCACGCCGGCATTGTTGATCCACGTGTCGAAACCGCCAAAGCGCTCCAGCGCCGCCTGGGCCACACGGGCGACATCCTCGTGCCGGCCTACGTCCGCAGCGACGGTAATGACTTCCGTGCCATGCTCGCGCAACTCTTCGGCCAGCTTGCCCAGTGCATCTTCGCCGCGCGCCACCAGCACGAGCTTGGCGCCGAATGACGCTGCCCTGCGCGCCGTTATCAGCCCCACGCCGCTCGTGGCGCCGGTAAGCACGATCACCTGCGAGCCGATCTTCTTCAGGGTCTTCATGTTGCCTCTCATGGTTGAGGTAAGCGGATCAGACAGCGGGAACGTCGGTCCCTAACCGGCTAATGCAACGCAAATCCTGTTCCCACGGCCCAACTGCCGATTCTTCTCATGCGCTGGCCTGTGTGCGGCGCAGCAAGCAGGGACAGGTTTTACAAAGCGGGTAAAGACGGGTAAAGACGCGACGCGCGCGCATGTAGGACGCGGACTGCTTTCGCAGGCGGCGTGCGCTGCATAAGCTGAAACCAACCAATTTATGCGTCCCCGCCAGATACGCACCGATCCCCATGGCCAAGACCACCGCATCCGACGCCGCCCCGCCTACGCTGGAAAAATACCAGCGCAAACGCAATTTCTCGGCCACGCCGGAGCCCAGCGGCAGCAGCCGCTCGGCCGCGCGCGGCAAGCGGTCAGCCGCCCCATCGGCGCATGCGTTCGTCATCCAGAAGCACGCCGCGCGCCGCCTGCATTACGACTTCCGCCTGGAACTCGATGGCACGCTCAAAAGCTGGGCCGTGCCCAAGGGACCGAGCTTCGACCCATCCGTCAAGCGCATGGCCGTGCATGTCGAAGATCATCCGCTCGACTACGCCGATTTCGAAGGCGTAATTCCGGCCGGCCACTATGGCGCCGGCACCGTTATCGTCTGGGACCGTGGCGTGTGGGTGCCCGACGAAGATCCCGAGGCCGGCTATCGCGACGGCAAGCTGAAATTCGAACTGCGCGGCGAGAAACTGCAAGGCCACTGGACCCTGGTTCGCATGGGAGGCAAGAAACAGCGCGACGACAACGCCTGGCTGCTGATCAAGGAACGCGACGAGTACGCGCGGCCCGCGTCCGAATTCGATGTGGTCGACGCAATGCCGGACAGCGTGCTGACTGGTACGGCAAAAGCGAAAACCGCGGTTGGCAAGAAGGCCGCCGGAAAAAAAAATGCCAGCAAGGGCGCCGCCGCCAAATCGGGAAAAACGAAAAAGCGTACGGCACTGTCCGACTTGCCTGCGGGCGCAAAAAAGGCCGCGCTGCCGTTGGCGCTGTCACCGCAACTTGCCACGCTGGTCGACGCGCCGCCCGCCAATCCCGCGCAATGGCAATACGAGATAAAGTTCGACGGCTACCGCATCCTGGCCCGCATCGACGGGGACGATGTACGGCTGTTCACGCGCCAGGGCAACGACTGGACTGCCAAAATGCGCGGCCTCGCCGCCGAGATTGCCAGCCTCGGATGGCCCGATGGTTGGCTCGATGGCGAAATCGTTGTGGTCGATGCGCATGGCATCACGGATTTCCAGGCGCTGCAGAACGCGTTCGAAACCTCGCACGTGGATGCGATCCAGTTCTACGCATTCGACCTGCCCTATTTCGCCGGCCACGATTTGCGCGCAGTGCCGCTGGCAGAGCGTCGCGCGCTGCTGCGCGGGCTGCTGGCCGACCATGATGCCAGCCGCGTGCGTTTCAGCGACAACTTCGAAGGCAATCCGGCGGACATGCTCGATGCCGCCTGCCGCATGAAGCTGGAAGGCATCATCGCCAAACGTATCGATGCGCCATATGTCAGCACGCGTGCGAATACGTGGATCAAGCTCAAGTGCCAAAATCGCCAGGAGTTTGTCATCGGCGGCTTCACTGACCCCAAAGGCAGCCGCAGTGGCCTGGGATCGTTGCTGCTGGGCCTGCATGATGCACAAGGCAAGCTGCGCTACGTGGGCAATGTCGGTACAGGCTTCGACACCGACATGCTGGGCGCGCTGCGCAAACAGCTCGACGCGATTCGCGCCGACGAGCCCCCATTCGACCCGCTGCCGCGCGGCATCCGCGGCAACTGGGTCAAGCCGAAACTGGTGGCGGAAGTGTCATTCGGCGCGTGGACGCGCGAGGGTCGCGTGCGCCATTCGGTATTTCACGCCCTGCGCACCGACAAGCCGGCGGGGGCCATCACGCTGGAAGTCCCCTCGAAAGCGCCATCGCGCGGCAAGGGCGCGGCGGCCGCCGACCAAACATCGCACCGCTCATCGACCTCCGCAACGTCAGGGAAAACCGTCGTGAAGACATCCGCAACGCGCAGCAAGCCCACCAGAATGGCGGTGGGCAAGATCGTCGTGAGTCACGCGGACCGCGTTATCGACACATCCACCGGCCTGACCAAGGGCGATCTCGTTGGCTACTACGCGCGCGCGGCGGCGCTGATGCTGCCATATCTGAAAGGACGGCCGCTGGCACTGGTGCGCGCGCCGTCAGGCATCGGCGGCGAGCAGTTCTTTCAGCGGCACGGCGATACGCTGCACGTCAATGGCGTCAACGCGCTGGACCCTGCGCTATGGCCGGGACATCCGTCGCTATTGGAGATCACGCGCGCGTCGGCCATCGTCGAAGCGGCACAATTAAACGTCGTGGAATTTCACACGTGGAATGCCAAGGCGCGCAACATCGACAAACCCGATCAAATCGTCTTTGATATCGACCCTGGCGAAGGCGTCGACTGGGCGACGATTCAGGAAGCGGCCGGCTTGCTCAAGACGTTGCTGGACGCACTGGGGTTGCAAAGTTTCCTGAAGACCAGCGGAGGCAAGGGGTTGCACGTCGTCGTGCCGTTGGCCGCGCGCGCGGGATGGGATGACGTGCGCGCGTTTGCTCAGGATGTGGTCGTGCATATGGCCAAGACCATTCCCGAACGCTTCGTGTCCAAGAGCGGGCCGCGCAATCGCGTGGGCAGGATCTTTATCGACTATCTGCGCAACGGCATCGGCGCGACCACGGCGGCGGCATTTTCGGTGCGGGCACGACCGGGGCTCGGCGTATCGATTCCCGTGCATTGGGATGAGCTGCCGGAGTTGCGCGCATCGGCGCAATGGACCATCGCCAACGTCGACGAACGACTCGATGAGCTATCGAGAAACGATCCCTGGGAGGGGCACGACAAGGTCCGGCAAACGCTGACCGCCGCGCGCAAACTGCTCGACGACGTTTGACGCGCGCCGAAGCACGCGTGCTGCCAAGAACTTTCCGGGCTAGTGGGTGCGATCGATGCGCAGTCGCGCTTCGTCCATGGCCTCGATGGCGGCCAGTTCCCGCGTGGGAAAGCCGCGGCCGTAGCTGCCGAAGGTTGACCGATCGTCGATGGTGTAGAACCAATGCCAATTGCCAAACGTGCGCTCGCCTACATCGAATCGCACATGGCAACCCTTATACATGACACTCTCTATCATTGTGCTTCCTCATATTGCTTTGCGTGATCCGACTCTACGCCGATCTGCGCGTGCGTAGCGGTTTTATTTGCCGAATCCGGCGCGCGGGCGCCATCATCGCACCCGCAGGCAACGAATGCGCCGCGATATTGCGAGGGCAACGGACGACCCTCGCACAAGGAAATAAAAACTCGTGACTGCCAGGGCAACGAGCGTAGAGTGAGCAACCGGTTCAGGAAAAGCGTTCAGCGCCACCGCGTTGTCGCCTTCTCGCGCCCTTCGCATACTTGTCGTGCGGCACACTCGAGGAGACACGCTTGGCCATTTCTCTCGGTTTTAGTCTGTTGCTATTCGTCATTTCGCTTTGGGTCGAATGGCAGCAGAAAAAACGCGAAACGGTAAGCGCCGGGCTGGCCTGGCTCAGCACGTTGAGCTACTCAAGCTCGCTATTGGTCATGGTGTGCGCGATCGCTATCCGGATGCTCGCCAATGCTGGCGAGTGACCGGCCGACGCTGGAACAAAGCGCCATCGGTCCGAAATCGGCAGGCAATATGCGCTGCCGCGGCTAGCCGCGCGCTTCTTCATCCGGGATATTGAATTGCTGCCGCAACGTCTCGAGCACGGGTCGCAGCGCATCCAGACAGGCATTGCCGTTCTCGCCTTCCATTTTCGATACGCGCCAGTTGCAACCTTGCGCATCGGGTGCGGTCCAGCAGATATCCCCGAAGCACGTACCCTTGCACACATCGAGCTTGTCCTGCTCCGCCCGGATCATCGCGCGCAGTTCAGCCTTATGCTTGGTCTGCCTGTCCATTGCTCGTCTCCTCGTATTTTTCGCCAATACAGCCGGTTCGCTGCAAAGGGTTCTATAAACCGACGACGACCTTCTTATCCACCATCCGGTCGATAATTTCGCGCGCGGTCGTCACTGCGGCATCCATGGCCACGGCAACGCAATCGAATGCGTTGCCTTGAACCTTGAAAACGCCCACCGGCTCGCGGGTCGGGTCATTGCCCTCCTGGCAGATCAGCACCGACGAACTATAGGTGCGCGCCGGCCGGCGCGCGTGCTCGTACCATTTTTTTGCGGGATCGAACCGATACACCAAAGGGTAGATGTCGAACCCCTTGTAGCTGGTACGCCTGGATTTATCCACTGAGTTCTCCCCTCGATGCGGGCATATGTACTCTACGCGCATTAAGGTCGTGTGCAGTGGATTATTTGGAAGGTATGAACGATTTTCAGAGGGAAACCACGTCCGTCATAGCGGAATCACGCAACACAGCGCTTTCAAGCGCGTACCGGCGCCGACCCGTCAGCATTTGACTCGAATAATGCCGACCGCGCCGTAGCCGCCGGCAACGTCACCCGGTTAGATACCTTCGAGTAGCAAATCCACCGCAATGCGGCCGCGCTGGATGCATGCCCGTTCGGCAGCCTCATGTGACAGATACGGAGAGGTGTGCGCCTTTGGACCCCAGACATGCGCGCCGCCATCGCTCTCGGCCTCGCGCACACTGACTTCATAGCCCCAGGCGACAATTTGCGAAAGCAGGCCCTCGGTTACCGCAACACGGTAGACGTGCATCTGCAGGACGAGCCCGCGATACGAATGCGATGTGTGCGTTCCAGAATTTTCCACGCCCTGAATTGGTTGTCGCCCGCAAAGAGGCGAGCGCTCGGGCGCCGCGGGCACGCTCTCGTGATAAAGGGCCCTAATGCGTAAAAACTCGCGGTGCGTGAGCCCATCATGCGCGCCGGCTCTCGCGTGCGATGTCAGCCGATGTCCTACCCGCCGTGCTTTTCCAATAAAACAAAATAAAAGCGCGGACGGGGTGGAAACAGGCGTAGAGTGGTCAGAAATCCAGTGGGAGCAAACGATGGACAGCCATCCAGCATCTAGCAGCAACGGTTTCGATATCTATCCGCTGGTCTATAAATACGACCCGCCGCGCGAATGGCATGAACGTCGTCCGGACCGATCCTATTGCGCCTCTGTCGTCATTTGCCGCGAAGGCGAACAGCCGACCGACATGAGCGGACGCGTGTTTCACGTGCCCAATGCGCAGTGGTCCGATCTGGGCCAGGCCAAGCGCGCCGCCGTGCAGCGCGGCGAGGACATCGTGGCGGGGCTGGTGCCCGGCGAATCCTTGGGCGGCCTCTGAAATCAGTGTTGCCGTCGTACCGGATCGGCAAAACACCGCTCGTCGCGGCGTGGCGTGCATGACTGCACATGTCGCACCGGATGTCGACGACAGAGACATCGCCATGGATGAAGGCCGCCGCAGCGATGATGCCGCGAATTCCGTCCCGCACGATCCGGCGCCCGTGTGCGCCGTTCAATAAAAAACCCCGCCGAAGCGGGGCTTTTCAGACTACGGTGCCGCAAGACTCAGATCGGTTCGATCTTCGTCGCTGCCGGACCCTTCTGGCCAACGCCTGCGACATAGCGCACCTTTTGGCCTTCTTGAAGCGTCTTGAAACCGTTGCCTTGAATTTCGGAGAAATGTGCAAACAGATCGTCGCCGCCTGCGTCAGGCGAGATGAAGCCAAAACCCTTAGATTCGTTAAACCACTTTACTGTGCCGGTTTCCATGTCAGGACTCCTTAAAGATTCTCGCCGAGCCAAAATGCAGGCGAGGCATGACGATCAAGAAAGAAACATGGAGAGAAAGTGAAGCCGCCGGGGCGAGCATCTAACGCTTCTAGGTTACGCTTGAAGATCCTGCACCGACCCTTATACAGGTATGCCCTATCGCCGTCAATGACGAAACGTCTGCGATGGAGTGCGGCATGGGATACGGCGTCGCGTAGTACATGCTGCACCAGGCGCGCTGTTTCGACGCGCGTCGGTATGGCGATGCATGCTACAGTGGCCTTCCTTCACCACACGAGGCCCGCATGGCACGCTGCGAAAACTGCCTCGCCGTGATTCCCGACACCGCCGGCACCCTTGGTCATCCCGCGCTGCGCATCATCGATACGCAGCGTCGCAAGATTCCCCGCGCAGCCACCGTCACCGTCAGCACATTCCGCTGCACCGACTGCGGCACGGTATGGCGCTATCGCGACGCCAAGGACGACGGCCCGCAAGGCTGGGCCATTGTCCCGGGCAACGCCGCACCGGAGATCCTGTGAAAGCCGCCTCGGCAATCGCGCATTGCATCAGGGCGTTGCTGTGCGTCGCGCTGGCCGCGCTCATGCAGCCGGCCTCGGCAACGCGCTGCAGGAACGGCGCGGAAACGCTCTATACGCAGGATGCATCGTGCCCCGCGGGCTATTCGGCAGTGTCGAATTCAGCCAACGGTAGCGTCTCGACGCTGGGCAAGAGCGACGATATCCGGCAGCGTGAACAGGACTATCTCTCCAGCAGCGCCACCGCGCGCGCCGAGCGGAAAATGCGCGACGAGTCTTCGCCATCCGCACAATCGGCCACGCCAGCCAACGGCATGCGGACCGCGTTGTGCGAAGCCTTGGCCGATCAGTACCGCGCCATCGACGTCACGATGGGACAGCCGAATGGTCCGCACACGATGAACACGCTGGACAAGTTGCAGCGCGACGTGCGCAACGAGCAGATGCGCAACGGATGCTGAGTGGATGAGTGCCGCCGCGCGCGTCGCCTTATGCGTGCAATGCCACTTCAGCAGAAAACCCGCGGAGGTGGTACTATTGGCCCCGCGTCAAAATCACTCGACGCCAATCACGCGGCCCGCACGACATCAACACTAGAAGAGCACAAGCGGCCGACCGGGCGTACACCCGCATCTTTTCAGGGCAGCCATTGCCCGTAACCATTTCCGACCCGCGGCACGTCCGCTCCGCAAAGACTGCGCATGTACCAGCGCGTCCGCTTGCGCAAGCACGGTCAATCTCAAGCCAGCTTCCTCGACTGCGCCGTTGCGCGGCCCCTCGACGCTGACATTTTCGCAATGGCGACCGGTCGCCAGGCCAGCACATATGCGCGCAAATGCGACGCACGGCACAGGGCCTCCCGGATGGATCGCCACCAGCAAGGCAACAATTTGAACTACAGCACGACACCTTTCACCGTATCCGTCTACCCGATTCAGCAGGAACCGGGTCTCTGGTTTGCGAACTACATGATCTCCGAATACAGCGACGGCGCCGAACGCATTGTCGCCAACGTTTCGATGCGACATGCCACGTTCGGTACGGAAGCAAAGGCCAGACAGGCCGCCCGCCATGCGGGCGAGAGCGCGATCGCACGCATGCGTCCGCGGCCGTTTTCGTATCAGCAATCCGCAACCCCCGCCGCGTCGCATCGCGGCATTCTCTGAATCAGACAGGAGCGCCCTTGGCTAAAGAAGAATTGGTGGAATTTGGCGGCAAAGTTTCGGAAGTCCTTCCCGATAATCGCTTCCGCGTCATCCTGGAAAACGGCTTCGAAGTGTGGGCCTATTCGTCCGGACGACTCAAGAAAAATCGCATCCGTGTTCTCGCCGGAGACCGCGTCACGCTCGAAATGTCGCCCTACGATCTGACGAAGGGCCGCATCAACTATCGTCATAAGTCCTGAACGGTCTTACGGGAGAATCGCATATGCCAAATAGCGAGGAATGGGAAGAAATCCATCTGACCCCGAAAGGCTGGATCGCCGGCAGCTATCGCCGCACGCCATGGCCGGCCGTGGAAGCCGCGGCACCTGACACGCGCGTGCTGACTGTTCGGCGGCACGTGACGGCGGTGTACGGCGGGCCTTCGCGCGCCGTGGAAGACCGCACGCCGCAGACGCAGGACCTGGCGCTGATCGAGTCGCTGCTTTCGCAATTCGGCAGCCCCGAATTCAACGTCTGACAGACAGGCGGCGGCCAGAGACGCGCGGCAGTAAGCACGCCGCGACCGCTTCGCCCGCCGCATCGGCCGGAGGTCTCGCGCCGGAACTGGCCGCCGGCAAAAACATGCCATAAGACCAGCGCAAGCGCCCCCATGCCGCACACAAGCGGTGGCATGCGGTGGACGCTTTCGGACCGCCGACGGCCGCCCGTAGCGGCCTGGCAAGAATTGCATTCCTTACCTGCGCAACGATGTCGCGGCTACCACGCCACGGCAACGCACGCTCACCCATTCCAGGTCGGGCCTCACCCGTCACACCCTTCTGCGATCCCTGCCAGGCCTTTGCCGGGCGGCGTAGGCGTTCGTCTGTCAGCGAAGCCGCCGCCTGCGGCACGGTTCTTGCCACTGTGGTCCCAAACCACATGGCCGTCAGGCACTTCAAGCAAGATAAATCCGATGAGACAAGACCGAGATCCCTGGTTTTCGAGCGAGTTCTGGCAGCGTGCCGTGATTGGCATTCTTACGCTGGCAGTGGCGTATTTGCTGGTGTTGCCGGCGACGGGCCACGCCGCGGAAACCACGTTCGCCCGAACCATCGGCGTACTTCGCTGAAGCAAAGCCCCTCTTCATGCTTTACGCAAAAAATACAAAGGATATGGCAGGAATGCCGGAAAAAAATACAATGCGAGCCGTCTCAACATCACCTTGGCCTGCCGGGAGGCAGACCCGGGTGATGCAGCATGCCCAGCGTGTTCCCCGCCTTGCGATCACTATCGCGGCCCACCAAGCCGCCTGCCAGCTATGAACACCTCCCCTGCCAATCAAGCCCCGCGCCAGCCGCTGATTCTTAACGTCGAAGATCGCGACGGTCCGCGCTATGTAAAAAGTCGCATCCTCAACCGTGCGGACTTGTCGGTGCTGGAGGCCTCGAACGGCCAGGCCGCGCTGGCGTTGGTGCGTCAGCACGCACCCGACCTCGTGCTGCTGTCGGGCCAGATGCCCGATATCGATGGACTGGACCTCTGCCGCCTCATCAAGGACGACCCGCAGACCGCCCGCACGATGGTACTGCTGGTATCGGGCGGAACGGACGCGCGTCGGCGCGCACAAGCGCTCGATGGCGGCGCCGACAGCTTCCTGATGGAACCCGTCGAACCCGAGGAACTGATTTCCAACATCAAGGCCCTGCTGCGCATGCGCGGCGCCGAGGATGCCTACCGGCGCACCTCGCAGGCCCTGCACGAGAACGAAGACCTGTTCCGGCAATTGGCCGAAGCGCTGGCCGATGTGGTGTGGATCTTCGATCCCGCGTCGCAGCACTTCCTGTTCGTCAGCCCTTCGTTCGAGACGCTTTGGGGCCGCCCATTGGAGCCGCTGAAGGAAGACCCGATGCAATGGCTGAAATCGGTGCTGCCCGAAGATCAGGCGCGCATGGAGGCCGAGTGGCAGAGCATGCTGCGCGATGGCAAGCTGGACACTGAGTTCCAGCTGGAACGACCGAATGGCGAGATCCGCGAAGTGCACATGCGCGCATTCCCGGTACGCGCGGCGGACGGTAGTTGCCTGCGCGTGGCCGGGATTTGCCAGGACGTGACTCGCCACAAGCGCGCGGAACGCACGCTGCACAATGAGGAGCGCCGCAAAGACGAGTTTCTCGCGATGCTGGCGCACGAATTACGCAATCCGCTGGCGCCGATGCGTAGCGCGGTCGATCTGCTGCAGCAGTTTTCCCCTTCCCGCGAGGACATGTTCCGCGCCCGCGACATCATCAGCCGGCAGCTGCACCATCTGACAAGGCTGGTGGATGAACTACTGGACGTTTCGCGCTTCAACCAGGGCAAGATCACGCTGCGGCGCGATCTCGTGGAGTTGCGTGGCGCGTTGAACACCGCGGTGGAAACCGTTCGCCCGCTCCTCGAAGCGCGCGACCATACGCTGCGGCTGTCGTTGCCCGAACAGCCATTGCCGATTCGCGGCGACATGGTGCGGCTGACGCAGATATTCGCCAACCTGCTGCACAACGCCGCGAAATACACGCCCAAGGGCGGCCACATTGCGGTCGAAGCCACCGCTGCCGATGGCAAAGTGCTGGTGCGCGTACGCGACAATGGCAACGGTTTGTCGGCCGTGCTGCAGCGTCAGCTATTCGATCCCCTGGCCCCGGGGGTCGGTGATGCGCAGGCCGTTGCGGTGCCCGATCAAGATACCCCCACCGAAACTGCCGACGCGACCATCACCGATCCCGATAATTTTGCCGCGCGCGAAGGCGCCGGCATCGGCCTGACGCTCGTGCAGAAGCTGGTAACGCTACACGGTGGGCGCATCAGCGCGGAGAGTCCCGGGCGCGACCAGGGCAGCACCTTTATTGTCGAACTGCCCGTGGAACCGTGGCAAAACTGGCATCCGCCCACCAGCAAGACGCGCACGCAGTCTGGCGTCGCGCATACGATCATGCTCGTCGACGATAACGCCGACGCGCTGGAAGCGATGACGATGACGCTGGAAACGCTCGGCCACACGGTGATCACCGCGCCGGACGGACAAAGTGCGATCGACTGTGCGGCCAGCGTGCGCCCGGACGTGGTGCTGCTGGATCTTGGCATGCCCACCATGGATGGATTCGAAACGGCACGCCGTCTGCGCGAAATTCCCGAACTGCGCAATGCGCGCCTGGTGGCCCTGACGGGTTTCGGCCAGCCCGACGACCGCCGCCGCACACGCGCCGCCGGTTTCGACCTGCACCTGGTCAAGCCAGCGGATCTGAACGCGCTTACGCGCCTACTGGACGAACTTGACGCCTGACGCGTCGACGCCCGAAAAAGGAAGCTCATGCACATCACGCCCGAACCCGACGTCGTACCGCCGAAGCCCGAAACGCCGCCGCCAGAGCCGCCCGATACGACGCCGGAGCCGATCAACGATCCGCCGCCCGGCGACCTGCCGCCTCCACCGCCGCAACGCGCTCGTCTGCATTAGACGTATCGACTCCGGTAACGCATCATGTCTCGCATCATCTGGAAAGGCGCCATCAGCTTCGGGCTGGTGAACATTCCCGTTGCGGTGAAATCCGCGTCGCGTTCGAATACGCTCGACCTTGACCTGCTCGACAAGCGCGATATGGCGCCGGTGGGTTACCAGCGGGTCAACAAGCACACCGGCAAGCCGATCGAACGCGATCAGATCGTCAAGGGATATGAGTACGAGAAAGACGAATATGTCGTGCTAAGCGACGAGGATTTTCGTCAGGCCAATGTCGAGGCCACACAGACTGTCGATATCGTCAGCTTTGTCGATGCCGCATCAATCCCGCCCTACTACTTCGATACGCCCTATTACCTCGAGCCGGACAAACGCGGAGAACGTGGCTACGCGTTGCTGCACGCGACGATGCGCAAGACGGGCCGCGCCGCGCTGGCGTTGGTGGTGCTGCGCAACCGCCAGCATCTGGCCGCGCTGCTGGTGGCTGGCAACGCGTTGGTGCTCAACACCATGCGCTTTGCCGACGAAGTGCTGCCCATCGAGGATCTGAGCCTGCCCGGCGGCAAGAAACATGCGGCCAGCGCGCGCGAAGTGGAGATGGCCACGCGGCTCGTCGAAGAGATGACAGAGGACTGGAAGCCGGAGCAGTACCACGACACCTATCGAGACGATCTGCTCGCCCGCATCCGCGCCAAGGTCAAGGCGGGCAAGACCCACGTGCTGACGCCAGCTGCCGAGGAGGAATCACCATCTGCCGGCAAGGGCGCAAAGGTGATCGACATGATGGCGCTGCTCAAACGCAGCATCGGCAATCGCGGCAAGGGCGCAGCCAGCTCGGACGCCGAAACCGATTCGGATGCGGACGCCGATGCAAAGAAGCCTGCGCGCAAGGCGGCCAAGCGTGCTTCCTCGTCGGCCAAGGCGGGGAAGGCGGCCGCGGCGAAGGCGCCAGCCAAGCGTGCGACGCGCAAGACCGCCGCGAAGAAAGCATCCGGAAAATCACCGGCGAAAAAGCCAGCAAAGACCGCCACACGCACCGCCGCCCAGGCAAAGACTCCCGGCCGCCGGAAGGCAGCCTGAGGACACGCGCCTGCAATCATTCGCGAAGAGAAATAAAAAAGCCGCGACACGTGGGAGAGTCGCGGCTCAGCGCGGACCGACTAGAGTCGCCGCGCATCAGAAAACCTCGTACTTAACGCGAAGACACCTTGAGGTTGTCCTTCACGTTATCGACGCCTTCCACCGAGCGCACTGTATCGAGTGCAAGCTGATGCTGCTCCTTGCTCGGCACCGTGCCGGTCAGGTTCACCACGCGATCCTTCGTCTTCACGTGGATGCCGGTGGACTTCAGGTCCTTCGTGGCCAACAGCTTCGTCTTCACCTTGGTCGTCAGCGATCCGTCGGTGACGGCCTGCTTTGCATTATCGACACTCGCGTCAGTTTTCGCGCCCGTGGATGCCGCTGGCAGCTTTTCCTTGTCCCCCTCGGTATGACCGGGCATGCCCGGCGCGTTATTTGCCGGCGGCTGCGTCGATGTGTTGTTCATCGTATCGGCCACTTTCATAAAGCCGCCGTTGTCCAGCGCGTGCGCGCCACCCGCAGCGGCCAGTGCAGCAACCATCAGAGCCAAACGGAAAGTCTTTACGGTCTTCATGCGCATATCTCCTTGTTAGCGTTTGAATCGCAATCAATCAAGTTCATTCATTCCTACACACGGCCTTACTTTGGCGCCTGCACATGCAGCACAAGCCAAACACCGTTGCATGGGATTCTGCAAATTGCGTTCCACCCCGAGCGACAAGGAAAATTTCACGAAAAACAAGGCGGCGAGACCGTCCGGGACCGCTTATCCCGCACTGAAAAACTTGGCCTGTGTAAAAAGCTGGCATGCGTTGTAAATCGCGGCACTACCCGAGTGGGGCATCGACTACCTGTATGTCTGTCAGATGTCATAACCCACACATCCGCACGTGGCACGGCGATTGCTGCAGTAAAGCGTGCGGCAGCCCCTGCCGCGACTTGGAGATAGCAATGGGACAGCAGCAAGGTAGCCAATCCGGTAACCAATCGCAATCCGGACAAAAGCAGCAGGATCAGCAGCAACCCGGCCAACGCAGTGGGCAGCAGCAAGGTAGCCAGGATCAGCAACGCCAAGGCGGCGGGCAGATGGGCAACCAGGACAAGGGCTCTGGCCAGCATCAGCAACAAGGCTCGGGCTCGGGTCAGCAAGGCTCGCAGCAGCAACAGGACAAACAGGACAAGAATCGCCAGCAGTAACGGCGCGAGTCGCCGAACGACGGTTTTTCCCGGGCCTGCAGTGACATCTCCACGGTTGTCACAACACGCTGATGTCTAGCGTGCCTCACGCAAACAGGCCCCGCGCCGGAACTTCCGCAAGGATGTTCCGGCGTCTTTCGTTTTCACCGTGAAGCGTTGAATTTCGGTCGCGATAAAGAACGAGCGTGCTTGGCGCTCAACTGATGCGATCCGCCACCGCCGCGATGGTCCGACGCCATACATCGCGCTGGCGCGCGAGATAGTCGACGGCATCCACCCCCGTGAGACCCAGTGGATCTGCGCCATCTTGCGTAAGACGTTGCCGCAGCGACGCATCGCTCAGTACTTTGGGCAGACGCATCGACAACGACGCGCGACGCGCTGTGTCCAGACTCGGTGCTGCCAGCACACCGTACCAGGCGTCCTGCAGCATCTGCGATATGCCGGCTTCTGCAAAGGTGGGGACCGCGGGCGCCAACGCACTGGGCGCCCGCCCGGTTACGGCCAGCGCGCGCACCCGCCCCTGCCGCATCAGCGGCAACGAGGCCTGCAAGGTGCTCACCAGCAACGCGACGTGCCCCCCTTGAAGATCGACCAGTGCGCGTGCGCTGCCTGGGTATGGGACATGGGTCATCGACACGCCCGCCTGATGGCACATCAGCTCGCCAACGAGGTGCGCGCTGGAATGAATGCCGAGCGATGCATAGGCGATGGTCCCGGGATGCCGGCGCGCTTCAGCGAGCCAATGCTGCAGCGCCCGGCGTGCATCGCCAGCGCCCCAGTGCGCGCCATCGCCTGCCATCAGCAATACGTGCGGCGTGCTGGCCACGATGGCGAGTGGGTGCAACGCGCGCGCAGGCGATTCAAGTGAGCTGGCAAGCAGCGGCCCGATGCTGACCGAGCCCACGGTGCCGAACAGCAGCGTGGGCCGCGCAGCGGGCGCGCGCGCTGCCTCGTGCAGGGCAATCTGGCCTGCCGCGCCAGGCCGGTTATCGACGATCGTTGGCGCGCCATCGTTGCTGAGGCTTTCGGCCACGGTACGTGCCACGTGATCGGCGCCGCCGCCGGAGGCATAGCCCACCAGCAAACGCAGTGGTTCGGCGGCAGCAAACGAAAGACACGGACGCGCGAGCGGCAACATCAACAATGTCGCGACAGCGCGCCTGCGGGTCGAAACTGGCATGAAAGCGGGAGCGGGTCGACAGGCTGCCGGCATGCTAGCACCGCGCGCCTGAAGACGCCGCCCGGACAAACCCGCCTGATAGCGCCTGCTGCCGCCCAAGCGCTTCGTTGCGCGCAGCGATGCCAACGCTTGCAGGCGCGGCGTCGCTGCGGCTCGGCTATCCCGCGCCCCCTATCGCGCAGACAGGCGTCATCGATCCACTACAGCTGCGGAGCGCGACATGCCGCGCCACTATTGTTAGCAGACGCATCCGTGCCGAACACCGCCTGCGCACCACATTGCGAGCCAAACATGCGCGCCTGATCATGGCCCACGCCCACCACCTCGAACGCGCGGTGGGCAATTGCCTGCCCGGGCTGCGCCAGATGACGCTCGTATCGCCAGTAGCCGCGCGCACGTTGCAGGCGCGTGGGGCCTTCCGCCTCGGCGCCGCAAGCCTTGTCCAACACGCGATGATTCGGATCGTTGTCCTCGCTGCCTACCATGTATGTCACCTGGCGCTGCATATAGCGCCGATAGAGCGCCATACCGTTCGCCCCCCTGGCATAGGCAACCATATCGTTCATGCCATAGCGATACTTGTCGTAGTCCGCGCATACCGCCGTGCTGTATGGCGCGAAGCTGCGATAGTCGGGCGCGACGGGCCGCTCGGGCGTGAAATACAGATACGACGACGGATTGGCCACCACGTAGCGCAGATCGATGCCGCTGGCGCGCACGTTCTCGTCGACGTTGTTGAGCACGGCGTAGCGGTGCACGATCTGCGCGCCGCCCGAATGACCAGCCACCGTCACCTTGACCACGTTCGGCAGGCGCTTCCTGTCCGTCACGTACGCCACAAGGTCGTCGAGCACCTGTAGCGAACTGACGCCAGCGCCCGGTCCGGACACCGCGTCTTCACCGCCGATCCAGCCCTGCACGCTCCACACTGGCATGTTGTCGAAATGCTTTGCCGCATCGGGCGTACCGGGAAAGTTCGGCGCTACGAGCAACACTTCGTCGGCATTGCGCCCGCTTTGCTTCAGCAACGCAGCGCCCGCGGCGTAGTAGTCGTCGCCGTTGCGCTGCAAGCCATGCTGGACAAACACCACCTCGCGCACACGGCTCAGGTCACCGTCGAGACGATGGTTGGCATAGACCGGGAAGTCGTATCCCGCGCCAGCACCGAGGTGCACACGCTGCCATTGCGGCTTGCTTGCGGCGACGGCACTTGCTGGTGCTTGCGGCAAGCCGGCGCACCCGGCCAACGTGCTGAGGGCGGCGACCAATACGGCAAGGGGCAAGGCGCGGAATACGCGGCGCATGAAAAGTCTCCTTGGATGTCGGGTTTTTTTTACCGCCGTTGCGCCCGTGCACTGAGGACATCGGGCTAAACGCCAATATTAATCACATGCCGTCCTTTCGTAAAATATATGCATGGCAGCAATCCCATATTTAATGAATATGTCCGCATGGAATTAAGACATCTGCGCTATTTCCTGACGGTGGCCAGCACAGGTTCGGTTACGCGCGCGGCCGAGCAGCTTGGCATCCAGCAGCCCCCTCTTTCCCAGCAGCTCAAGGCGCTGGAAGCGGAGCTGGGCGTGACGCTGTTCGAGCGTCTGCCGCGCGGCGTGGCGTTGACGCCGGCCGGCACGGCGTTGCATGCCGACGCCGTCGAGCTGTTCGCGCGCATCGACCAGATGCGTGCGCGCATGCAGCGCATGGCTCGCGGCGACGAAGGCTCGCTGGCGATCGGCTTCACCAGTTCCGCGGCCGCGCACCGGCTCACGCCCGAAGTGCTGCGCGCATGCCGTCGGCGCTTTCCGCACGTTGCCTTGTCACTGACCGAATGCAACGCCGCCGAAGCCATCGAAAAGCTTGCCGACGGCACGCTCAACGCCGCGCTGCTGCGCGCGCCGGTACTGCATCCGGAAGGAGTGCGATTCGATCTGTTGCTCGAAGAAGAGATGGTGATCGCGCTGCCGCTCGATCACCCATTGCTGCGCCGTCGCGCCATGCGCGGCGAACATGCCGGCGCACCGGTATCGCTGGCGGCGCTGGCCAACGATCCCTTCATACTGGTGCGCCGCCCCGGCGCGCCTGGCATGTATGGCGACCTGCTGCGCGAATGCGAAACGCTGGGCTTCACACCGCGCATCGGCGCCGAAGTGGGACGCATGCTGACCAACCTGAACCTCGTGGCCGCCGGCGCCGGGGTCAGCGTGGTGCCCGCATCGATGGCCGGGCTGAATCGCCATGGCGTGGCGTATTGCAGGATGGTGGAAGCCGATCGGCTGCGCGCGCCGCTGACGCTCGGCTATCGCGAAGGGCAAGGCGACGCCGCGCTCGATTCGCTGGTCACGCTGACGCATCGCATCGCGGCGCGCCACCGCAAGAAAGCGGTCGATACGTGAAACCCGCGACGCCGCTGCAGCGCGCACAAGAAACGCGACAGCGGCGCATCGGCCGGTAGACGCTGTGCTCAGTGCAGCAGTCCGATCTCCAGCTTGCCAGCGGACGTGCCGATCAGCAGGCCGCTGTTATACAGGTATGACGCCGTTACCCCACCCGAGGCGCCGATCACGCCCGCCACCGGATTGTTGTAGGCAAGCGTGCCGGCCACCCCGTTACGCACGATACTCGTCCCGTTCAGGTCCGCGTTGATCTGCGCCCCATCGGTGGCCTGCACGCGATACGCGCCGTCGGCCGTCCCCACTGCCAGGCCGGTCGTCGATTGCGGCGCATAGATGTTCATGCCGTACGCCGATGCCGAGCGCGTGAGGATCACGGGCACCGGCTTGCCGTTGACCATGCCGCTGATCAGCGATCCGCTCAACACGCCGTCGCCGGCCGCTATCGTTCCGCCAACGTAGTAGTCGAATGCGTTACGCGTGGCGTTCCACACGATATAGCCCTTGGTGGTGTTCGTACACGCGGCGTCGTACAGGATGAAGCCGCCGCCCGCACTGGCCGCGCACGTCTGCCACGTTGCCGCAGAAGAACGCAGGCGCGCGGATCCGGTTCGCACGCTCACCGATCCGTCCGCCACGGCGGTCTGGATGCCATTGACGTTATAGATATCGGCCACGGCCTTGTAGTCCGACGAGACGTTCTGGAACGCCACCAGCGGCAGGAAGCCGCCACCGGACAGCGGTCTCACTCCGCCGGCCAGCACGCCGCCGCCGGTCAGCGTGAATTGCGCGCCGTTCTCATCGCTGCCATAGGTGCAGCCGCCCTGCGAGACAAGCTGTCCGCTCGCCACCGTGGCAGGCGCGCGCTGCAGGCTGGCGTCGATGGTCACGGTGTACTTGAGCGTGGCCGGATCGATGCGCACCGACAGCTCCTCGCCGCTCGTATTGCCGCCCTTCCAAGTGGTGGCGACCGACGGCATGTTCAGGCACGACTGCACGATGCCCGACGCCCCTTCGCAGGTGTAGTTCACCGTGGCATCCATGCTGCCGGTGCCCTTGTACTTTGGCCACGCAGGATACTGGCACAAGGGGCGCGTGCGGCCGTAGGTGCCGGCATTGGTATCCATCACCTCGCGCGTGCCGGGCGCCACACCCTGCTCCACCCAGTTTTCCAGCGCGGTAAGCGAATTCCACGCGGGCAGGAAGCTGCCGGTGCCGTGACCCATGCCTGGCACCGTATAAAAACGGATGCCCCGGTCCACCGCCGCCTGACCCACGCTCGCGACCACGGCCTTGTACCACGCAATGGTGGAATTCGGGCTGATCACTTCATCGGCCAGGCCGTGCAGCATGATCAGGCGGCCGCCGTTGTTCAGGAATGCGGAGATGTCGGAATTGGTGGCATCTGTCAGCGCGGATACCGTTTGCACGCGGGACGTCCAGCTACCGGGGCTTGCGGGGTCAAACGTCAGGGTGTCGAAGGTGGCGTTGCGCGTGACGAAGAACTTCACCCACTGGTCGCCCGTGACATACATGTTGGCGTCGGCGGTGGTGGCCGGATTACCGGGCACTGCGCGCGTGCCGAGGTCGCGCGTGGTGAATGGGCCAGCCACCAGTGCGCCTTCCAGCAGGTTGTATCCGCCCGCCACGGTCACGCCGTTGGCCAGCGCATAGTTCAGTTGCAGTGGCTGTTCGATCGTCTTGACCGTGTTGATCTGCGCATCGGACAGGCACGTGTCGCCCGTATCCGCACCATTGGCGCAGCGCAGGCTGGCAAGCACCTGCATCGCCCCCACGCGACACCCCTCGACGTTGCTGACGACCTTGTCGGCCGCGCCATCGAGCGTGTCGCACGCATCCATGGCTGCCTTCTGCACCAGCAGCGTCTTGTTGATATTGAGCCAGCCCGCGCCGCCATTCAGGTACAGCGCGCGGCCCACGGCGACGTTGGAAAGACGCGTGCCGGTGTAGTTGAGCGCGGGTTCGTTGGCAATCACGCCGGCGTAATCCTTCGGCCAGCGCTGCACGTAGCTGAGCGCATCGCGCCCGCCCGTCGACGTGCCAAGGAAATAGGCGCGCGAAGGCGCCTTGCCATAACGCTGCGAAATCAGCGCAATGGCTACGTCGTGGGTTTTCTTGAGCGTATCGCCGCCGTAGTTGGCGAGCGCTTCATCATTGGTGGCAAAGCGCCCATCGGTAATGCTGGCGCTCTGGTGCCCGGAATCGTCGCCCCAAGTCGCGTAACCGCGCGCCAGCGGTGCGGGGTCACCGGGCAAGGCAAAGCGCACGGTCTCTGTTCCGTCGATCAAGGTGCCGTCGAACCCGCCGCCGCCAAACTGGATGCCTTTGCCATTCCACTGCGTAGGCAAGTTCACGGCAAAGTTGATATTCGGCGCCGATCCGTCGACCGGCGCAATCGCGCCGCGCACCTGGCAGTATTCGCCAAGCGTATTGCCAGGGGCGTCCGCTGCGATCAGCGTTGCGGCGGTCACGGAGGCACCGCCCGATGCCAGCGCCAAGCTCGAGGCCGGCACCGCTGTGCCGTTCAGCGCAGTACACGCCTCGAGCGCGCTGAGGACCGGCGGCGCCCCGTCTCCGGGCGCGCCCGGCGGCGTCTGCCCCGCGCCACCGGTATTGCCCGCGCTGGCGGCGTCATCGCTGCCCCCGCAAGCCGCCATCAGCAGCGCCGCCGCGCCGGCCACGCCAAGCAGGCTGGCGCGTTGCCAGCCATTGAATTCGGATGTCATGTCTCGTCTCCTCCAATGCCTCCGGTACTTGTGCCGGATGGCTGGAGCGAGACGGTAGCACCGGCTTATCGGTCCGTAAAATATATGCCTGGCGATATATCCATATATGGAACATATGGATACGGCGCGGCGTTACGGCAGCGCGCCGAGGCATTCGCGCGTCGCCAAGCATTTCGATGGGCGCTAGCGCGGCAGCCCTGTGTAGTTTTCCGCCAGCGATACGCACGCGGCGTGCGAATGCACGAGATAGTCGAGCTCCGCCTGCTGAATCCGCTGCGCGAAAGCGTCGGCCTCGGGAAAACGATGCAGCAACGACGTCATCCACCATGAAAAGCGTTCCGCCGCCCAGACGCGATGCAGGCATTTCTGCGTGTACGCGTCGAGTTCATGCGCATCGTGATGCAGGTAGTGGGCGATCAGGCCATCGGCCAGATACAGCACGTCGCTGACCGCCAAATTCAGGCCCTTGGCGCCGGTCGGCGGCACGATGTGCGCGGCGTCGCCAGCCAGGAACAATCTGCCGAACCGCATTGGCTCGCAGACAAAACTGCGCAGCGGCGCGATGCTCTTTTCGATGCTGGGCCCGGTCACCAGCGACTGGGCAGCCTGGGGATCCAGGCGACGCCGCAGTTCATCCCAGAAGCGGGCATCGGACCAGTCCGCTGCTTTTTCGGCGGAAGGCACCTGCACGTAATAGCGGCTCCGCGTGCGGGAACGCATGCTGCAGAGGGCAAAACCGCGCGCATGGCTTGCATAGATCAGTTCGTCTGCGACAGGCGGCGTCTCCGACAGAATGCCGAGCCAGCCAAACGGATACATGCGTTCGAATATGCGCTTTGCCCCATCCGGCACGCTGGCGCGGCTGACACCGTGAAACCCGTCGCATCCGGCGATGAAATCGCACACCACTTCGTGCGTGACGCCTTGCTTGCGATAGCGCACGCGCGGACGATCGCCATCGAAATCGTGCAATGAAACCGCGTCGGCTTCGTAGATCGTTTGCGCGCCCGCAGCCGCGCGCGCCTGCATCAGATCCCGCGTCACCTCGGTTTGCCCATAGACGGTGACGTCACGGCCAATCAGCGCATGAAAGTCGATGCGATGACGCACACCGCCGAACGACAGCTCGATGCCGTGGTGTACGAGCCCTTCCTCGCGCAGTCTGGCGTCCACCCCCGCGCGTCGCAGCGCGTCGACGGTGACGCATTCCAGAATGCCGGCGCGGATGCGGCTCAGCACATGTTCGGCGCTGTGCTGTTCGATCACGATATTGTCGATGCCGGCCACGGTCAGCAACTGGCCCAGCAACAATCCCGCCGGGCCGGCGCCGACGATCGCGACGCGCGTAGCTTGGTGGATCGGGGACCCATCGAGGGTCATGTCGCGTCTCCTGTTTTTCTTGTGATCGGGCCATCGGCCCAGCGGCGAACGCTGCGCCTTCAGCCGTGCGCGCGCCCTGCGTCGGCGAACACCTCCTCAGCCAGGTGGAACGCCGAATTGGCCGCCGGCACGCCGCAATAGATTGCCGTTTGCAGCAGCACTTCCTTGATCTCGTCGCGCGTGACGCCATTGTTGGCCGCCGCACGCAAATGCAGTTTCAGTTCTTCCGACCGATTCAGCGCCACCATCATCGCAATCGTAATCAGGCTGCGGGTATGGCGCGGCAGCCCTTCGCGCGTCCAGATCTCGCCCCATGCATAGCGCGTGATCAGATTCTGGAATTCCTCGTTCAGCGGCGAGCGTTTCTGCAGCGAGCGGTCGACGTGCGCGCTGCCCAGGACTTCACGCCGCACCGACAACCCCGCGTCATAACGCGCGTGGTCGTCGGTGACCGGCAGACGGCCACGGACAAAATCAAGCAAGGCCGCGGTGAAACGTCCAGGCTGCTCGCGATTGGAGAGATGGGCGGCCTGCAGCACCACGCACGCTGCGTCGGGGATGGCGTCCGCCAGCGCCTTGCCTTCGGCCGCCGTCGTGGACGGGTCGTCGCTGCCGGCGATCACCAGCACCGGAATGCGGATGGTCTTCACCGCCTCGCGCAGATCGGCGTCGCGCAGCGCGCTGCATCCCAGCGCATAGCCGCGCGGGTCGAGTCCCTGCAGCACCGCGCGCAGATCGTCGAGCGATGCGCCAGCGTCGCGCCGGAATGTCTCCGTGAACCAGCGGCCCAGCGACGCTTCGACCAGTGGCCCCATGCCGTCGCGCATCACCCCATCGATACGCGCCGTCCACGATTCCGCAGTGCCTATCTTCGGCGCCGTATTGGCGACGATGACTTTCGAAAAGCGTTCGGACGCGTTCACCGCCAGCCATTGGCCGATCAGTCCGCCAATCGACAAGCCGCAGAAAACCGCCTGATCGATGTGCAGCGCATCGAGGATGGCCAGCACGTCGCGCCCGAGCGTTTCGAGCGATGCTTCCGACGCGTCGCAGGTGGAACGTCCGTGCCCGCGCATGTCGTGCCGCACCACGCGAAAACGTCCGGCCAGCGCGTCGGCCTGCGGCTTCCACATCGTATGGTCGGTGCCCATCGAGTTCGAAAAAATGATGACGGGCGCGTCATCGGGTCCATCAACGGTATAGAACAGCCGCGCGCCAGCGTGATCGAGATAAGGCAAGGTGGTCTCCGGTCAGTCGTTTTTTCGTTCCGCACGCGCGGTGCGCCAGGCGGCCACCGCCGCATCGGCAAACGATGTGGCCTGGCCCGCGTAGCGCGCGGGATCGCTCAGTCTGTCGAGTGCGGCGTCGTCGAGCAAACCCGCATGTGACGGATCTTCGCGCAGTTGCTGTGCGAGCGCATCGCGCAATGTCAGGCCGTGTGCGATGGCGCGATGCGATGCCGCCTCCACGAGCCGGTGCGCAGGCATGCGGCCGATGCGCCGGCCCAGTTCGAGCATCGCAGCTTCGCCGAGAATCAGTCCGTGCGTGATGTCCAGATTCGCGCGCATGCGCGCCGCATCGACATGCAGGCTGCCGATCACGTCGCCCATCTGACGCAACGCGCCGGCCGCCAGCGTGATGATCTGCGGCAGCGTATCCCATTCGGCCTGCCAGCCGCCCAGCGCGCGCTCATGTTCTTGTGGCATCGCCGCAAACATGGTGCCCACCAGTGGCGGCACGCGCACGGCAGCGCTCAGCACCGCCGCACATCCGACGGGATTGCGTTTGTGCGGCATCGTGCTCGATCCACCGCGGCCTTCGCCCGCAGGCTCGGCAGCTTCGGCGATTTCGGTCTGCATCAGCAGCGAGATATCGCGCGCCATTTTGCCCAGCGTGCCGGTCAGCATGCCGAGCGCCGCCGACACTTCCACCAGGCGGTCGCGGTGTGCGTGCCACGGCAGCGCAGGAAGGTCGAGCTTCAGTGCGCGCGCGAAATAAGTTGCCACTGCCGGCGCATCGTCGCCAAGGCTTGCCAGCGTCCCGGCCGCGCCGCCGAATTGCAAGGCGCGCGCTTGCTGGCGGGCGCGCTCGAGGCGGTGCAGGTCGCGGCACAGGGCGTCGAGCCAGCCGGCAGCCTTGGCGCCGAACGTGGTAGGCAGCGCGTGCTGCAGCCAGGTGCGCGCCACCATCGGCGTATTGCGATGCGCGCCCGCAAGCGCCGCGCATGCATCGCCAAGCTGCAAAAGATCGATGTCGATGGCATCCAGCGCATCGGCTGTCTGCAACACCAGCGCGGTATCGATGATGTCCTGGCTGGTGGCGCCCCAATGCACGTATCGCCCCGCTTCGGCATCGCGCGCGGTAACGGCGGCCGTCAACTGCTTGACGAACGGAATGGCAAGGTTGCCGGCCGCGACAGCGGCGTGCGACAGGGCGTCGAGGTCGATCACGGCAGGCGCGGCGCACACCTGGGCAATCACGCTCGCCGCAGCGTCGGGAATCACGCCGCACTGGGCCTCGGCATGCGCCAGCGCGGCCTCGACATCCAGCATGCGGCGCACGGTGCCGATATCGGAAAATATCTCCAGCACAGCCGGGCTGCCGAACATGGGATCCGTCAGGCGGGAAAATGTGGGCATGGCGTTGTCGGTTGGGGGCGGACCGCAAGGTATGCGCCGATTGTGATGCAAAACGCGGCACCGGTGTCAGCCGGCGCCGCACGCGCCAACACTGGTGCGCTAGATGTCGAAAAACACGGTCTCGGCCGCGCCCTGCAGCACGATGTCCCAACGATAGCGTTGCGGCCCGTCGGACCGCGCCACCAGTGTGCCGATCCGCTCGGCCGGCACCAGCGACAGCACTGCGTCGGCGCTGTTGGCTTCGCCCTCGTCGGGAAAATACATGCGCGTGGCCACGTGCTTGACGAGCCCGCGCATGAACACCGAAACCATGATGTGCGGCGCCTGCGGACGACCGTCGATGCCGGGCACGGCGCCCGGCTTGACCGTGACAAAGCGGAAGGCGCCGTCGGCCTCGGTGGGAACGCGGCCAAAGCCGGTAAAGCCCGGCGCGAGCGGCACATCGCGCGCATCGTCGGGATGGCGGTAGCGGCCGGCAGGGTTGGCCTGCCAGATCTCAACCATGCCGTCGGGCACCGGTTCGCCGCGGCCATCGAGCACGCGGCCTTCGATCACGATGCGCTGCCCGGCCAGTTCGGGCGCGTCGGCGGTCAGGTCCGCGCAGTTCAGGCCGGACAGGCCGATATGCAGGTACGGACCGACGGTCTGCGATGCGGTGGCGTACAGCATGGCTTACTCCATTGGCGTGGCATCGCGGCCACGCAAGACGATATCGAACCGGTAACCGAGTGCGTACTCGGGCGAAGTGGTCTCCCAGTCGAAACCTGCAATCAGACGGTTGCGCGCCTTTTCGTCCGGCACGCACTGGAAGATCGGGTCATAGGCGAGCAGCGGATCGCCGGGGAAATACATCTGCGTCACCAGTCGCGTGGCATATGCATTGCCGAACAGCGAGAAATGAATGTGCTGCGGCCGCCAGGCATTGTGGTGGTTGCGCCAGGGGTATGCGCCGGGCTTGATCGTCTTGAACTGATAGTGGCCGTTGGCATCGGTGATGGTGCGTCCCTCGCCCGAGAAATGCGGGTCGAGCGGCGCGTCATGCTGATCGCGGCGGTGCGTGTAGCGGCCTGCGGCATTGGCCTGCCAGATTTCGATCAGCGCGTTCGGCACGGGGCGGCCGTTTTCGTCGAGCACGCGGCCCGTGACGAGCATGCGTTCGCCGATGGGCTCGCCGCCGTTGCCGACGGTCAGGTCGTTATCGCCTGCGCGGACGAATTCGGGGCCGAAGGTCGGACCGGTCACTTCCGACAACGACTGCGGCAGCGCGATCAGCGGTTGCGTCGGCGCGCGCAGTTGCGTGGATCCATAGGGGTCGTAACGATAATCCGGCTGGGTGTTCCAGTACGGCCGGCGGTACGGCGCGGGGCGATCGGAGCGTGGGGGCATCGCTGTCTCCGGGGTGAGGTAGTGGAGTGACGCGACTGTATTGAAGTCAAGAAGTCATGTAAATTGAGTTTGTTTGCAATTTATATGAATTTTATTTATGCAAGCTGCGCTTTCCTCAGATGCTTTCCGCACCCGAATTCGTTTGCGACATCTGCATTGCTTTGTAGCCGTGGCGCAGACCCAGCATTTGGGGCGCGCGGGCGAGCAACTAGGTCTGACCCAGCCCGCCGTGTCGAAAACGCTAAGCGAGCTTGAGGAACTGGCGGGCGCGCGCCTGCTTGTACGTCAGCGCGCCGGCACCACGCTGACCGCCGCCGGCATGCGCTTCCTGCGCCACGCGCTGCGCATTGTCGGCGACATCGATGCGGCCGCGGACAGCCTTGTCGGCGCGCACGCGCGCACCCAGGAGCGCATTCGCGTCGGCGCCTTGCCAAGCATCGTGCCGGCGCTGCTGCTGGATGCAGTCACGCGGTTTCGCACACTTCATCCCGACGTGGGGCTGGCCGTGCAGAGCGGCATGAATCGGACGCTGATCGACTGGCTCAAGGCCGACTTGCTCGATGTGGTGATCGGCCGCATGGACGATCCCGCTGCCATGGAAGGACTGTGGTTCGAATCGCTGGCCGGTGAGCCGTTGGTGTTTGCCGTGCGCGCCGGCCATCCGCTGGCGGAACAGCCGCGCTTGGGCGTGGCCGACGTGCTGGCGTGGCCGCTGGTAGTACCGGCGGTCGGATCGATCCCGCGCCATAGCACCGAAAGCCTGCTGGCACGGCACGGCCTGACGCTGCCCGACGGCTGCCTTGAAACGGCCGATGCCTACCTGGGCCGGCTGGTGACCGCGCAAGGCGACGGCGTGTGGGCCGCGCCGATGTCCGCCACGCGGCGCGCCGTGGCGGCCGGGGAAATGACGCTGTTGGCCATCGACACCCAGGGCACCGAGGAACCGATCGGCCTGCTTCGGCGCAGCGATCGCGTACTGGAACCGGTGGCCGAAGCATTTGCCGAAACCATCCGGCAAATTGCAGCAGCTGTTTGAACAGCAATGCCTTTGCCTGTGCAGACGCACCAGACGTGCTACCGTTGCGCGCATCGGCACGGATCGCTGCGACGCATGCACCTGGACCAGGACACCAACCTCTTTTTTATCGGCTTCATGGGCGCCGGCAAGACGTCGGTGGGTCGGACCGTCGCACGCATGCTCGGCCGGCCGTTCTATGACACCGATCACGAAATCGAGGCGCGCTGCGGCGTGCGCATCGCCACCATTTTTGAACTGGAAGGCGAAGACGGTTTCCGGCGGCGTGAAACACGCATGGTCGACGAATTGACGCGTCGCAGCGGCATCGTGCTGGCCACCGGAGGCGGTGCAGTGCTGCGGCCCGAGAACCGCGAAATGCTGCGCTCGCGCGGCCATGTGATCTATCTGGACGCCACGCTGCCCGATCTATGGCGGCGCACCCGGCGCAACCGCAACCGTCCGCTGCTGCAGACCAGCAATCCGCGCGCGCGGCTGGAGGCGCTTTTCCGCGAACGCGATCCAATCTACCGTGAGATCGCCCACATCATCATGCCGGCCCACACCGGGAGCGTCGCGCAGGCGGCCGGCCACGTGCTCACAGCCTTGGGACTGACCGCCAGCGACACGGTGCCGCACGCCTGAACCGCACCCGACAGCGGTTTCAGAATCGTCTTACAGCGCCTTCGACTCGCCTATGGCACCCTGCTGGCATGGGTTTCGGCGTGGATCTTCACTCCATCGCCATGGTCGAAACCCCATTGTCGAAAGCCTTTCGGCGAGTCGCACCGCTTGCCATGCGTGGAAGAGTGACGCGTGGGCGGCTACCGCGGTTTGCAATGATTTTCGGGCAAGCGGGCAGCGCGTCTGCCCGCCTGCGCTACAGGAGTACCGAGCATGCGTTTGCAAGACAGGACGGCCCTTGTCACTGGGGGCGCTGGCGGGATCGGACAAGCAATTGCCCTGCGGCTGGCGCAAGAGGGCGCCGACGTCGTGATCGCGGTGCATCGCCACGATGCCAAGGCCGACGAGATCGCCGACGCAGTGCGCGCCGCCGGCCGCCGCGCCTTTGTCGTGGCCGCGGATATCGGCAACGTGGCGCAGGCTGGCGCTTTGATCGACGAGGGCTCTCGCCTGGCCGGCAGGCTCGACATCCTGGTCAACAACGCAGGCGTGGAAATCCGTGCACCGTTCACGGAAGTCACCGAGACCGATTACGACCGCGTGCTCGACACCAATCTCAAAGGCCCGTTCTTCCTCACGCAGTTTTTTGTCAGGCATCTGCAGGCACGCAAATGCGGCGGCAAAATCATCAACATCAGTTCCGTCCATGAAGAACTGCCGTTCCCGCATTTCACCAGCTACTGCGCTAGCAAGGGCGGGCTTCGCATGATGATGCGCAACCTGGCCATCGAACTGGCGCCGCTTGGCATCACCGTCAACAACATCGCGCCCGGAGCCATCGAGACGCCGATCAATCGCAACCTGATGGCGGATCGCGCCCAACTCCAGGCGCTCATCGACGACATACCGCTCGCTCGTCTGGGACGCCCGGCCGAAGTGGCCGGCTTGGTGGCGTACCTGGCCAGCGCGGAGGCCGATTACATCACCGGCGCCACGCTGGTGATCGACGGCGGATTGCTGTGGAACTATGCCGAACAATGATGCGCCGCGCGGCAACGACGTGCCGCACGCAGTCGTCCAGACCACCGAGGCCCAGGCGGATGCCACGCCGCACGCTGCGGCTCGCCGCGCCGATAGCACGCACGGGCCCATGCATTGCCACGCCCACGCGCCATCCGTCACGCATCTGCCCTGCCCGGCACCCGCCGCGCTGGCCGGCCATGACGTACCAGACGCGCTGTCTCCAGCGGAACGCTACGCCGAACTCTTTGTCGCGGTGCAGGCCAGCGGCATGTTCCGCGACAGCAAAACGTTTCCGGACTGCATTCCGCTGTACGAACCCGATGCCATCCTCGCGCGCTATCGCGCAGAGCGCGAGGCGCCGGATTTCTCGCTCGAGGGCTTCGTGTGCGCCCATTTCGCCCGAGAAACCATCCCGGACGACAACTATGTATCGAATCCTGACAATTCGCTGCGCGAGCATATCGATGGCCTGTGGCCGGTGCTGACGCGCGAGCCCACGGAACATCCGCCGCAATGCTCGTTGCTGCCACTGCCGCAACCGTATGTGGTGCCGGGCGGGCGCTTCCGCGAGCTGTACTACTGGGATTCGTATTTCACGATGCTGGGCCTGTCGGCCAGCGGGCGGTGCGATCTGATGCGTGCGATGGCCGATAACTTCGCCTATCTGCTCGATACCTACGGTCATGTGCCGAACGGCACGCGATCGTACTACCTGAGCCGCTCGCAGCCGCCCGTTTTCACGCTGATGGTGGACCTGTTCGAAAACCACGGCGTCGACACGGCCCTGCGCTACCTGCCGCAATTGCGCAAGGAGTATGACTTCTGGATGGATGGCAGCGCACACCTGCAACCGGGCAGCGCCTGGCGGCGCACGGTGTGCCTGCCGGGCGGCGCCCTGCTGAACCGCTATTGGGATGACCGCGCCCATCCGCGCGAGGAGGCGTATCTGGAAGACGTGGAGACGGCACGCCGCAGCGGGCGACCCGCCCACCTGGTGTACCGCGATTTGCGCGCGGCGGCGGAGTCGGGCTGGGATTTCAGTTCGCGCTGGTGCGAACCCGAATTCGTGCAGGACCACGTCGAGTGCGACCTGGCATCGATCCGCACCACGGCGATCCTACCCGTCGATCTCAACGCTCTGCTGTGGCACGCTGAATGCCGGCTGGCCGCATTATCCGACCGGGCGGGCAACCACGCCGACGCAGCGCGATATCGCGAGGCGGCGGAGCGTCGCCGCGTGGCGATCGACGCGCTCATGTGGGACGAAACGACCGGCGCCTTTTTCGATTTCGACTGGCATCGCGGCGCGCGGCGCACGCAACTGTGCGCCGCCACGCTGATGCCGCTGTTTGTCGGGCTGGCTAGCCCGCAGCAGGCAAGTGGCGTCGCGTCGATCACCGCGGCGCAGCTGATCGAGGACGGGGGGCTCGCCACGACCCGGATCGATTCCGGCCAACAATGGGACCGTCCAAACGGCTGGGCACCACTGCAGTGGATCGGCATAGTGGGGCTGCGCCATTACGGATTTGCGGATCTTGCCGACGACATTGCCCACCGATGGCTGAATACGGTGGCCAGCCTCTATACGCACGAATACAAGCTGGTGGAAAAGTATCGATTACTGCCCAGACAGGACGGGGCGAAGGGCGGCAGCGGCGGGGAATATCCGCTGCAGGACGGCTTTGGATGGACCAACGGCGTGGTGAGCGCGCTACTGTCGCAATTTCCGAAACATGCCATGGCACGGGCCGCCGCCGCGCGGTCCGGCGCCGCAGATTAGCGCGAAAGAGCACGCGACTACGCCGCGACAAGGCGTGGCGGATCATTCTCGCCGGCTCTTTCGAATTGTGTTCCCTTGTTCAGAACCGTGAAGCGAGCGGTCCAAGTTTTGCCCCGAAGGCGCCCTTTCGCAATAACTCATGTGAGTTATTGGCGCCGCAAGCGCACGACTGCTAACTTACCGCAGGGTCAATCGACACGACCCGAAACGACTTGGCAACTCTTACTACCCCGACGATCCCGCGCGTCGGGGTATTTCTTTGCGCGCCCACATCGGCGCCTTCCCACAGCCTGCACAGTTGTTGTCCAGCATCAATGTGGCCGTCACAGGTGGACACAAATTTCGGGCCTTTCCAGGTGCATGATCATGGCTTGTCCATCACATCCAAAGGATGACCATCATGCAGAAACCATCAAGACCTCCCAAAGACGCCAAGCCGATTGACAGCGACGCCGGCAGCACAGCCGATCCCGCCGCAACCCCCACTGTGGACGGGCAAACGTCCAGGCCCGACAAGCCCTCGGGGACCAAATGCAGGATGACGTTTGCGGCGTTCCTTCGCTCGATTCCGCCAGGCGACGCGTTCGACGACGCAGATTTCGCGCGTATCCAGTGACGGGGCCCCGTTCATGTATCTCGTCGATACCAACGTCATCAGCGAATACCGAAAAGGACGACGCGCCAATCGAGGCGTCGTCGCCTTCTTCGAAGACGCCGAAGCAGAAGACCAGCCGATCTATCTTTCCGTCGTCACCATGGGCGAACTGCGTCGGGGCGTCGAACTGAAACGTTTCCGCGGCGATCAGCAGCAATGCGAAGTGCTGGATGAATGGCTGCTTGGCCTGCAGCGCCGCTACTTTGACCGCGTCCTTGGCATCGACGCGCGCATCGTCGACCTGTGGGGCCATCTAAGCGTGCCCGATTCGCATAACACGCTCGACACGCTGATTGCCGCTACAGCGTTGATCCACCGATTGACCGTCGTGACGCGCAATGTGCGCGATTTCCGGAACACCGGCGTGCGCATCCTCAATCCGTTCGACGACCATTCCTCTCACTCAAGCCCCGGGTTATGCCGACCCTGCAATGCCCACCGTGGTTTGTCCGGCCTCCCTATCCAGATGTCGGGCCATGCGTCCCACCTGGGACAAAACCCGCAGTGCCACGCAGGCACGCGGCTACACTAACGGCTTTACGCACTTCGTCGATCCTTCGCCGTGTCCGATTCCAACCTATCAGCCACGCCGGCTCCATTCCTGACCGATTTCCGCACCACGCCCACCCCTGCCCACGACAATCCGCGCCCGGATCGCCTGGTCAGAGGCAACCCGAACCGAACCACCTGGACGCACTACAGCGCCGCGCAAGGCGATTTCGACTGCGGCATCTGGACATGCGAGCCGGGAGCCTGGCGCATTGCGTTTCCGGCTGGCAAGGAAGAATTTTTCCACGCGATCAGCGGGCGCCTGCGCATTACCAGCCACGCAGGCGACGCGCGCGAGTTCGGCCCCGGGGACGCCTGCGTCATCCCCGCCGGCTTCGAGGGCGTGTTCGAGGTTCTGGAACCGGTACGCAAGCACTTCGTCGTGATCGACCGCAACGCGGGCTGATAGGTCCGCAGGAGATTTTTCATGATCCGCCGTCCCGTCCTCGCCACTGTCGCATCCAGCGCAGCACTTGCCGTGACCCTTGCCGCCGTGTCGGCTGGATTTTCCCCCGCAGGCGCCGCGCAAGCTGCCGGCCCGAGTTTCGATTGCAAGAATGCGCACGAAGACATCGAGCAAATGGTCTGCAAGGACGACACGCTGGCCCAGTTGGATCGCGAGACCACGCGCCTCTACGGACTGGCGCTCGATTCGCGGTCCTTGCCAACGGCGCAGAAGAAGATGCTGCTGGCCGGCCAGCGCGGTTGGCTGCGCGGCCGCAACGAATGCGCAAAGGCCGACGACGCGCGCCTGTGCACCGCAAACAGTTACCTTGAGCGCATCTACGAACTACGTCACACCTATGCGGGGGCACGCACGCAGGACAACAAGGGCATCAGCCGCGGCCCATTCAACATTCGTTGCCCCGGCGAGGCAGTGATCGCCGGCACCTTTGTACAGACGGATCCCGGCTACGCTTACCTGCGCTGGCTTGACCAGCGCCTTGTACTGCGACAAACGCCGGCCGCGTCGGGCGCGCGCTACGCTGCCACCGTGAACGACAGCGAAGCGCTGTTCTGGGACAAGGGCCCCGACGCCCAGGTTACGTTACCGGGCAAGGCCGAGGCCAGTTGCCGCGTGGAAGTGACATCCTACTGATCGACGCGGGACAGCGCATACGGGCGCGTCAGATGCGGGGCGGTCCGAATCCATCTCAATCGCCGACCTTCGATCGCCGGTCTTCACTGGTCGGCCTTCACTGGCCGCCCTTCACTGACTGGTCTTCACTGGCCGGCCTTCAGTCGTCGCCCCAGGCGCGTAGCGTGTCCACCGCTGTCGTATCGCTCTCGCACGCCGCCCTGCCGATCTCGCGTGCCCAGTATCGGTCCGATCCGTCCGCCACGCGCCACGCGTGCAGGCGGCGCGTATAGCGCTGTAACTCGTATTCCTCGGTAACACCGATCGCGCCGTGCACCGCGTGGGCGATCGACGTGACAGGCACGACCGCATCGCTCGCATTGAACTTGCCGATCGCCGCCTGCATGCGATCGGGCATCGCTCCGGCCGCCGAACATGCGATCTGCGCTGCCATGCGCGCAGCGGCGACGTACTCGGCCATCACGCTGATCTGATGCTGGATCGCCTGAAACTTGCCAATGCTGCGTCCAAATTGCGTGCGATCGTTGGCGTACTGCAGTGTCAGGTCGAACACGCGGGCCATCGCACCCGCCATTTGGGCCGCATGCATTGCGGCGCCAATCGTGCGCAGCGTACCGGGCGGCAGCGGGAACGCCTGGGCTGCCGAGCGCGCCAGCGAAACCGTCAGATCGCCGTGTACGCCGGTGCGCCGGACGTCCACCGTGTCGCGATGTGCCAGCGCAGCCCCACCGCCCTGCTGTACCAGAAACCATGTGGCCGCAGCGCCGTCCGCCGCATGCGTGCGCGACAGCCCATCGAAGCTGGCCAGCGCTATCGGCGTCTCGGGCACCGGCACGCCAGCCGCGTCGAGCAACGCCCTCGCGAACATCGTCTGCGCCAGTGGCACGGGTAACGCGTGGTATCCCATCGCCATCAGCATCGGCAGCACATCGCGCAACGACAATCCCGCCTCAGGACGCAAGCTATCCGCAAAGCCGCTTTGCTGCAGCGGCTCCCACAACGCCGCCGCATCGCCGCCGGCCTCGATAGCCCGCGCGACCGCGGGCGTGCAGCGATCGCGCAGCACGGCTTCCAGCGCATCCGAGTAGACGTTGTCCATTGCGTTCTCCTGTTACTTCGCTTGATCGCTTGATCCTTCAACCGCTTCATGCAGGGCGGCTCGGCTGGCTCCGATAACGGCACCCGCAGCCCACGCTGCCCCGCTTCGCTTAACGCAGGCCCAGTCCGCGCGCAATCATGCCGCGCAGGATCTCGCGAGTGCCGCCGCGCAGCGAATACGTTGGGGATATCTGGCTGACATACGCGGCGGTGCGGTAAAGCTCCGCATCCGCGGCCAGTTCCGCGTCATCGCCAAGCGCCGCTTCCGCCAGAGCGCCGATCGACTGCTCTAGGGTGGTGCCAAGGTCCTTGACCAGCGCAGCTTCCACCAGCGGACTTTCACCCGCAGCAAGGCGGGCGGTGACGGCCAGCGACATCGCGCGCAGCGCCGCCAGCCTGCCCATGATCTGGCCGATGGTCACGGTATCGCGCTGCACGCCCGGAAGACGACGCAGTGCGGCGATCCACGCGTCCAGCAGCACCACGCTGGAATACAGCCGCTCGGGTCCGCTACGCTCGAACGCCAATTCAGCGTTGACCTGTTCCCAGCCGGCGCCCTCCTGTCCCACCAGCGAGTCGGCGGGAAGGTGCACATCGTCGAACGCCACCTCCGAGAAATGCGCGTCGCCAGCCAGATCGCGAATTGGCCGTACCGTCACGCCCGGCGCGGACAGATCGACGATCATTTGCGACAGTCCTTTTTGCCGATCTCCCGTCTCGCCCGAGGTGCGGACCAGCGCCAGCATGTAGTGGCAGCGATCGGCATTGGTCGTCCAGATCTTGCGTCCGTTCAGGCGCCAGCCGCCATCGGGCAGCGGCGCGGCACGCGTCACCACGCTGGCAAGGTCCGATCCGGAATTGGGCTCGCTCATGCCGATGCAGAAGAACGCTTCGCCACGACAGATGCGCGGCAGATAGCGCTCGCGTTGCGCGTCGCTGCCATAGCGCAGGATCAACGGCCCACTCTGCCGGTCCGCTATCCAGTGGGCGGACACCGGCGCGCCGCACGCCAGCAACTCCTCTACCAGCACGAAACGCGAGAACGCATCGAGCCCCGCGCCCCCATACTGCGCGGGCAGCGTGATACCAACCCACCCTCGACGCGCCAGCGCGCGGCTGAAGTCGGCGTCGAATCCCATCCAGGAACGCGCCCGCACATCGGCGGGCACCTCCGGCAGATGCTCCTTTAGAAACGCCTTGACGTCCTGCCGGAACGCAGCGGCTTGCGGCGGCAGTGCCGTCAACGCAAAGGTGGCAAACAGAGCATGCAATGTCGATCTCCAGTTTGAAACCGCTCAATCCAGCGTCACGCCGGTTTCCTTGACCACCTTCTGCCAGCGGTCGATTTCTTCCGATACGTACTTGCCATACGCTTCGGGGCTGGATGGACGCGGCTCCGCACCCTGCGCCGCGAGGCTGGCGCGCACATCGGCCGATGCCAGCGCCTTGAGCGCCGCCGCATTGAGCCTGCGAACGATGTCCGGCGATGTTCTGGCCGGCACCATCATGCCCTGCCATGCGCCCACATCGAACCCGCGCAGCCCCGATTCGGCCAGCGTGGGTACATCGGGCAACTGTGAGCTACGAGTGCTGCTGGTGACGGCCAGCGCCTTCATGCGTTTGTCGCGGATGAACGGCAACGATGAATTGATGGTGTCGGTCATGAACTGCACCTGGCCGCTGGCCAGATCGGTCAACGCCGGCGCACTACCCTTGTACGGCGCATGCACGGCTTCCAACCCATTGGCCTGCAGGAACAGGAATGCCGCCAGGTGCGTGACATTGCCGTTGCCGGCCGATCCGTATGTCATCTTGCCGGGATTGGCCTTGAGCCACGCCACGAATTCCGGGACGGTGTTCGCGGACACCTGCGCATTGACTTCCAGGACCAGCGGCACGTTGGCCGTCATGGCCACGGGCAGCAGATCGCGCTTCACGTCGTAGGGCAACTTCCGGTAGAGCGCCGGACTTAGCGCGATCGACGACGTGTTGTACAGCACCGTATAGCCGTCTGGCGGCGCCTTGGCGACGATCTCATTGCCGATATTGCCGTTGGCGCCCGGGCGGTTGTCCACCAGCACCTGCTGCCCAAGATCTTCGGACATCTTGCGCGCAATCACGCGCGATACGAGGTCGGTCGGGCCACCGGGCGGGAATGGCACCACCAGCCGGATCGGCCGATCCGGGTATGTCGCAGCCAGCGCCGCGCCTGGCAACGCCGATGCCGCCGCCGCTACGGCGCAGCCCGCCAGCGCCAGCATGCAGCGCCGGCGCATTGGATGGTTGGGGTGATGCCTGGCATTTTTGCTCTGTACTGGCATATCTGTCTCCTCCGGTAGTTGCGTGATATCGCCGCCGCGCCACGTCAGCGCCCCGCCAGCAGGCGGCGCGCCGTGTAGGTCATCACCAGTTCCTGGCGCTGGTTGAACACCTCGATCGACGAATCGACCACCGCGCGGCCGCTTTTCGACGTTGGCCGGAGGCCGGTGACGGTAATGCGCGCGTGAATGGTGTCTCCCACCACTACCGGTCCGTGGATCTTTTGCGTCAGCTCCAGCATCGCCAGGCCCGTGCCCTGGATCATCGTCTGCAGGATGAAGCCCTCGATCAGCGCGTAAGTGAGCGCCGCTGGCACCGGTCGCCCCTTGATCGCACCGGCTTCATAGCCCTCTTCGATAAAGATGGCCTCGAGCATGCCCGTGACGGAGATGAAGTTGACCAGGTCGGTTTCGGTGACCGTGCGGCGGAAGGTCTCGAAGACCTGTCCTTGTTCGATGTCCTGCCAATAAAAGCCTTGTCCCAGGCGTTGCGGCTGTGCAGTCATGGATGTCTCCTCGATGCGTGAATGAAATGAAAGTGCGCGGGACGATCGGACAATCGGCACGCGGCGGCGACGCGCCGATGGCAGGCGGTGGCCGTGTCAGCGATCCAGCGCATCGATATCCGCATCGCTCATGCCGATGGCGCCCAGAACTTCTCGCGTGTGTTCCCCCAGCCGCGGCGGCACGCCAGCGTGCGCGCGCTCGCCGTCGAAGCGCACCGGGGCGCCGGCAAAGCGCAGCGTGCCCATCGCCGCGTCATCCACGCGATCGAAAAATCCAGTGGCAAGCAGATGGGGATCGTTGACCAAATCGTCGAGGTCGTTGACGCGCGCCACCGGAATCTGCAGCGTTTCGCACAGCGCCAGCCACGCATCGGTGCTGCGCGTGCGCACGATGTCGCCGGTAATCTCGTAGAGCGTCTCGATATGGCGCGTGCGTGCGCCGATATTGGCAAAGCGTGCGTCGGAAGCCAGATCGTCGCGCCCGGCAGCGGTGAAGAAGTCGCGCCAATGCGCGTCGGTGTACGGCATCATGCAGACGTAGCCGTCGGCGCTCTGGTAGGGACGACGCAGCGGCGCGAGCACGCGCGGATAGCCCGCGGCGCTGCGCGGCGGATCGAAATGCTGGCCGTACAGATGCTCCACCATGTTGAAGGCGACCATCGATTCGAACATCGGTACTTCCACCATGCCACCCTTGCCGCCCTGCCGTTCGCGGCCTGCAAGTGCGGCGGAAATCGACAGCGCGGCGATCAGGCCGCTGGTCTTGTCGGCGGCGATGGTTGGAAAATAGCGCACGGTGCCGGTCTGCGCCGCCATCAATGCCGCATTGCCGCTCAATCCCTGGATGATGTCGTCGTAGGCCGGACGGCCTCCATACGGGCCGTCTTCGGCAAAACCTAGAAGGCTCACGTAGACCAGGCGTGGGTGACGTGCCATCACGCTTGCCGGATCCAGGTCCAGCCGGGCCAGCTTCTGCGGGCGCATGCTGTGCAGCAGCACATCGGCGGTGGCCAGCAGGCGATGCAGCGCGGTCTGGGCGGCCGGCTGCTTCAGGTTCAGCACCACGCTCTTCTTGCTGCGGTTCACGCCAAGAAAAATTGCCGACATACCGTCCTCAGTAGCCGGGCCGGTGCGGCGCGTCGAATCGCCTTCCGGGGTTTCCAGCTTGATGACTTCCGCCCCCAGATCGGCCAGCCATTGACTGGCATAGGGGCCCATCACGACCGTCGAAAGATCGACGACCCGGATACCTGACAAGGGCAGCATAGGCGGTGTTTCCTACTGTTTTAGTGATTCTGGCGAGGACACAGCGTAGTGCAGCGCGCTTCTTGCGTCTAATATTAGATTTTTAGGAAGCGATATCCATTGCATATCACTATGGACCTGCGCCAGCTGCAGCAATTCGTTGTGCTTGCCGAAACCGGCAATTTCCACCGTGCCGCCGAACGGCTGCATATGGCACAACCGCCACTATCGATCTCCATACGAAAACTGGAATCGTCGCTAGGCACGCCATTATTCGTGCGCACCACGCGTGGGGTGAAATTGACGCAGGCTGGCGAAGCGGCGCTGACCGATGCCCGCCGCGCGCTGTTTCATGCGGATCAGGCGCGCGCCGCCGCGCAGTCGGCGGGGCTGGGCGAGCGCGGCGCGCTGCGGATCGGCTTTGTCGGATCCGCCACGTATGCGCTGCTACCAAGGTTGATTCCTGCGTTCCGCGGTGCGCATCCCGGGATCGAGCTGATACTTCATGAATCGACCTCGGCGACGATCCTGGACCGCATCGAACGCGGCCAGCTGGACGCCGGACTAGTGCGATTTCCGATTCTGTCGAGCGGACCATTCCAGCTGATGCCGCTCGAATCGGACGCCTTCGTCGCGGCGGTGCCTGCAGACAGTCCGTTTGCCGCCAACGACAGCATCGCCCTCAAGGCGCTGGCCGGCGAGCCATTCATCATGCATCCCAGCGCCGACGTGCCAAACCTGCAGGCCGTGGCGATGTTGCTGTGCCAGCAGGCCGGCTTTGTGCCCCGCATCACGCAGGAAGCGGTGCAGGTGCAAACCATCGTCAGCCTGGTGGAAAGCGGGCTCGGCGTGGCACTGGTGCCGGGCGTCGCGGCACGCTACACCAATCGCCGTGTGCGTTTTCTGCGCTTGTCGAGTCCGCGTCCCACCGCACGTATCGGCATTGCGCTGGCCACCCGGCAGGACGCCGACGATCGTCACGTACAGCGCTTTATCGCTGCAGCGCAGCGAATCGCGCGGGGCTGAGCGCCCGCGTTCCGCCCCGCAACGAAAACCATAGAGGCGGTGCATGGCCGCCATGAAACTTACGCCATCGTTGCCCGCGCGCTGTTGGCCGCGACGTACATTCTGGCTTGCATTGCCGTGGTATCGCGCTGGCGCTGTTGTGCTGCCTCGTCGTCGAGAGGATGGCAAAGCTCACATCGCCGGACTCGCCCCAACAAGAGCCAGGAGACACGATGGACGAAAGCGTATTCTTCGCCGATCTCGACGCAAGGCACCGCCGCATCTGGCCAGCCGGGGTGCCAACAGCGCCGCACTACCCGCATGGCGAAGTCAGTCTTGGCGAATCACTGCGCGCGTGGGCGCGCATCCAGCCGGACCATCCGGCGCTGATCTATTACGGCCGCGCCATCAGCTATGCGGAACTCGATGATCTGAGCGAACGCTGCGCCGAATTGCTGCGTGGCCATGGCGTTGGGGCGGGCGAGCGCGTGGCGGTATTGCTGGGCAATTGCCCGCAGTTCCACATCGTGTTCTACGCGATCCTCAAGCTTGGCGCCGTGTACGTGCCGGTCAACCCGCTGTTCAAGGAACACGAGCTGGCCTATGAACTGAACGATGCGGGCGCCACAATGGCCATCGCGCTCGACACGCTGGTGCCGATGCTGATGGCTGTGAAGCCGGTCACGCGCGTCGGTACTGTGTTCCGCACGTCTGCAAGCGAATTTCTTCCCTCACAGCCAACACTGCCGATCCCTGCCGGCCTGGATGCCGCACCCATCGAGCATCCGGGCTGCGTCGACCTGATGCCGGCGATTCGCCTGTGCACGGGCAACGTGCGCGACGTGCAGGTGGATCTCGATGCGCTGGCGGCGCTGAACTACACCGGCGGCACGACCGGCATGCCCAAGGGCTGCATGCACACGCAACGCGACATGCTGTACACCGCCGCGGCGTCTCTGGCGGTCAGCAGCGAGCACGCGCCGTTGGCCGCGGCGCAACCGAGCGCCGACGTCATGCTCAACTTCCTGCCGATGTTCTGGATCGCCGGAGAGAACCTGGGCCTGATCTATCCGATCTTTAGCGGCGCCACGCTGATACTGCTGTCGCGCTGGGATCCGGTAGCCGTGATGGCGGCGGTGGACCGCTATCGCGTCAACCGCACCTTCATGGTGGTCGACAGCGTCGTGGAGGTGCTGCAGCATCCCGAACTGAACCGCTACGACTTGCATTCGCTGCAACACACGCGCGTGGCATCGTTCATTCGCAAACTCACGGTCGATCTGCGTCGCCAATGGCAAGCGCTGACCGGCGGCGTGCTGGCCGAAGGCGCCTGGGGTATGACGGAGACGCACACCAGCGACACCTTTACCACCGGCATGCAGAGCGACGATATGGATCTGCACGGCCGCCCGATTTTCGTGGGCCTGCCCGTGCCCGGTACACGCATCAAGATTTGCGATTTCGAAACTGGCGCGCTGCTCCCGATTGGCGCGGAAGGTGAAATCGTGGTGAGCACGCCGTCGCTGCTCAAGGGCTACTGGGGACGCGACGACGCGACCGCCGAATCGCTGCGCGACGGCTGGTTCCGTACCGGAGATATCGGCGCCTACGACGACGCGGGGTATCTGCATTTCCTCGGACGTCGCAAGGAAATGCTCAAGGTGCGCGGGATGAGCGTGTTCCCATCGGAACTGGAGGTGCTGCTGGGCCGCCATCCGGCGGTACTCGGCTCCGCCGTCGTCGCGCGGCCCGATCGCGAGCGCGGCCAGATGCCGGTGGCATTCATTCGCCTGCGCGCCGGTTACCACGACACGTCGGCGCAGGCACTGACGTCCTGGTGCCGCGACCACATGGCCGGCTACAAGGTCCCGGAAATCCGCGTGGTGGACGAATTTCCGATGACAGCCACCGGCAAGGTGAAGAAGGTGGAACTGCAGAAGCTGCTCGAATCGGACCCGCAGTAGCACGACGAGCCAGGAGACTCGCTGCGTTTCACCATGTCATGACGTGAACGTTTCCACGACGCCGCGCGCCCCGGCGTGGACCCATATTCACTTCGCAAGCGCGGCGCGAAGCGTGCATTTTTATTTCAGAGCCGTGCCGAAAGATTCTAATTCGCCGTCTTGGCGCGGGACCGCGCAGAGGTCATCGAAACCTGCCATACGCTCGCACGAGTGCATTGCTTGACGCCCATCGTTCCGGTTCCTTAAATACGTTACGCACAACCGGAGCACCCTCCGGCGACGGTGTACACAGAGCCGGGGGAAACATGGAATCGGACCATCTGGAAGATCCGCAGCGCAAGAAGGAAGAACTGCGCAGCTTCCTGTTTCTGACTGCCGTGATGGTGCCCGCACTCACCGTCATGATCGTGGCCGGCTATGGCTTCATTGTCTGGATGAGCCAGTTGATCAGCGGTCCGCCTTCGCATTGAAGCATCGCAGCCATTGCCTTTAAAGGCCAATGGCAAAAATCAATTCCTGCAAAAGCAGTCTTGATTGGGGGCACACGCATGCCTGCAAGACTTCCGATTCCTATTCAGCCCATTGCCTCGAACGACGAGTGGCATATCGCGGGAATCATGGTGTTCGCGCACCCTGCGAGTCTGGAACGAGTGCGCAATGCAATCGATTCGATGACCGGCACGGAAATCCATGCCGTCAGCGGCGCCGGAAAACTCGTCGTGACCGTCGAGGCGCCGACCTCGCAAGCGATCGTGGCGCAGCTCATGTGCCTGCACCAACTGGAAGGCGTGATCTCGGCCACGCTGGTCTACCAGCACAATGAAGACGCCGCCGCCATGTACGAGGAGATCGACGATGTCAGTCACGCGTCGTGAATTCATCAAGCAGACGGCCATTGCGGCCACCGCATCCGTGGCCGGCCTATCGCTGCCGGCAGAATCCGCCAATTTCGTCACCGACAGCGAAGCCACCAAACTGAAATGGTCGAAGGCGCCCTGCCGCTTCTGCGGCACCGGCTGCGGCGTGACCGTCGCCGTGCGCGACAACAAGGTGGTGGCCACCCAAGGCGATCCGCAGTGCGAAGTAAACAAGGGACTCAACTGCGTAAAGGGCTACTTCCTCTCCAAAATCATGTACGGGCAGGACCGGCTGACAAAGCCGCTGCTGCGCATGAAAAATGGCCAATACGACAAGAACGGAGAATTCGCCCCGGTCAGCTGGGAGCGCGCGTTCGACGAAATGGAGCACCAGTTCAAACGCGTGCTCAAGGACAAAGGGCCCACCGCGGTCGGCATGTTCGGATCGGGCCAGTGGACGATCTGGGAAGGCTACGCCGCCGCCAAGCTCATGAAAGCAGGCTTCCGTTCCAACAACATCGATCCCAACGCGCGGCATTGCATGGCGTCGGCGGTGGCCGGCTTCATGCGCACCTTCGGCATGGATGAGCCGATGGGCTGCTACGACGACTTCGAGAATGCGGACGCCTTCGTGCTATGGGGGTCGAACATGGCAGAGATGCACCCGATCCTGTGGTCGCGCATCACCGATCGCCGCCTGAGCCATCCCGAGACGCGCGTGGCCGTGTTGTCGACCTTCACGCATCGTTCGTTCGATCTGGCCGACCTGCCGATTATCTTCACCCCACAGACCGACCTGGCGATGCTGAACTACATTGCCAACCACATCATCCGCACCAACCGCGTCAACCAGGACTTCGTCAACCGGCACACGGTGTTCAAGGAGGGCGTGACCGACATTGGCTATGGGCTGCGTGCGGACAATCCACTACAGAAAGCCGCCAAGAATGCCGCCACGCCCGCTGACGCGAAACCCATCACGTTTGACGAATTCGCAAAGTTCGTCTCGAAGTACGACGCCGACTATGTGAGCAAGCTGTCCGGCGTCTCCGCCGACAAGCTGGAACGACTGGCCGAGCTCTACGCCAATCCCGATATCAAAGTGATGTCGCTGTGGACGATGGGTTTCAACCAGCACACGCGCGGCACGTGGGTCAACAACATGGTCTACAACATCCATCTGTTGACGGGCAAGATCGCCACGCCGGGCAACAGCCCGTTTTCGCTCACCGGTCAGCCTTCGGCATGTGGCACGGCGCGTGAAGTTGGCACGTTCTCGCATCGCCTGCCCGCAGACATGGTCGTAACCAACCCAAAGCATCGCGAAGAAGCCGAGCGCATCTGGAAGCTCCCGCCCGGCACCATTCCCGACAAGGTTGGCTATCACGCCGTGTTGCAGCACCGCATGCTCAAGGACGGCAAGCTCAATGCCTACTGGGTGCAGGTGAACAACAACATGCAGGCCGCTGCAAACATGACGCAGGAAGGCCTGCCCGGATACCGAAATCCAGACAACTTCATTGTCGTATCCGATGTCTACCCGACGGTCACGGCGTTGTCCGCCGACCTGATCCTGCCCAGCGCCATGTGGGTGGAGAAGGAAGGCGCGTATGGCAACGCCGAACGCCGCACGCAGTTCTGGCATCAACTGGTCGACGCGCCGGGCGACGCGCGCTCGGACCTGTGGCAGGTGATGGAGTTTTCGAAGCGCTTCAAAGTGGAAGACGTCTGGCCAGCGGACCTGATCGCGAAACAGCCCGCCGTGCGCGGCATGACGCTGTTCGACGTGCTGTTCCGCAACGGCAATGTCGACAAGTTCCCGTTCGAAGAGGTCAGCACCGAGTACAGCAACGCGGAGGCCCAGGCCTTTGGCTTCTATGTGCAGAAGGGTCTGTTCGAGGAATACGCCGCGTTCGGCCGCGGCCATGGGCACGACCTGGCGCCGTTCGACGCCTATCACCAAACGCGCGGCCTGCGCTGGCCGGTGGTCAACGGCAGGGAAACACGCTGGCGCTATCGCGAAGGCAGCGACCCTTACGTGAAGGCCGGCACAGGCTTCCAGTTCTACGGCAACGCGGACGGCAAGGCCGTGATCTTCGCGCTGCCCTATGAACCGCCAGCGGAAGCGCCGGACAAGGAATACCCGTTCTGGCTGGCCACCGGCCGCGTGCTGGAGCACTGGCATTCCGGATCGATGACCCGCCGCGTGCCCGAGCTGTATCGCGCGTTCCCCAATGCGATGTGTTTCATGCATCCCGAAGATGCCAAGGCGATGGGCTTGCGACGCGGCGTGGAAGTGGAGGTGGTATCGCGCCGGGGCCGCATGCGCACGCGTGTGGAAACGCGCGGACGCGATACGCCGCCGCGCGGCCTGGTCTTCGTGCCGTGGTTCGACGCCAGCCAGTTGATCAACAAGGTGACGCTCGATGCAACGTGCCCCATCTCGTTGCAGACCGACTTCAAGAAATGCGCGGTCAAGATCGTCAAGGTTTAGAGAGGAGACGCCATGGCAACCCGCCGATCCTTGACTGCATGGCCCGGCGTGCGCGCGTGGCTGCATGCGGCGCTGCTCGCCTGCGTGGCGCTGGCGACGCTGGGCCTGCCGCCGGCCAGCGCGCAAGGCCTGGTGGACGCCATGCGCGGCCCCACGCCGGTGGCCGATGAAGCAAAGGCGCCTCTGCTGTATCCCACTGAAAACAAGGACATTCGCCGCACACGTGCCTACACCATGCAGCCGCCGACGATTCCGCACAAGATCGACGGCTATCAGCTCGATCGCGATTTCAATCGTTGCATGTTCTGCCACGCTCGCACACGCACCGAAGAGACCGGCGCCATTCCCGTCAGCGTCACGCATTACATGGATCGCGACAGCAATGTGCTGGCGGAGGTGTCGCCACGCCGCTATTTCTGCACGCAGTGCCACGTGCCGCAGGCCGATGCCAAGCCGCTGGTGGGCAACACGTTTGTCGACGTGGAAACGATGCTCAAGCGCGCCAACGGCAAGAGCGGCGGCGCCAGCGCCCAGAGCGCCAAATAGCCGCACCTAACGGGGCAAGCGATGACGGGCAGACTCTGCGATCTCATCAAACGTTACTGGTGCACCATCAATCGTCCCAGCGCGTATTTCAGCCTGGGCTTTCTGACACTCGGCGGTTTCATCGCGGGCCTGGTGTTCTGGGGCGCGTTCAATACGGCGCTGGAGTTCACCAACACCGAGCAGTTCTGCACCGGCTGCCACGAAATGCGCGACAACGTCTATCAGGAACTGCAGGGCACGATCCACTTCGCCAACCGCAGCGGCGTGCGCGCGAAATGTTCCGACTGCCACGTCCCGCACAACTGGACCTCCAAGATGGCGCGCAAGATGCAGGCGTCCAAGGAAGTGTGGGCCAAGATCTTTGGCACTGTGGATACGCCCGAGAAATTCCAGGAACACCGCCTGGTGCTGGCGCAGCACGAATGGGCACGCTTCAAGGCCAACGACTCGCTCGAATGCCGCAATTGCCACGACTACCAGTCGATGGATTTCACGCGGCAGAGCCCGCGCGCGCAGGCCATGCATTCGACCTATCTGGCCGACAAGGAAAAAACCTGTATCGATTGCCACAAGGGCATCGCCCATCGGCTGCCCGATATGGGCAAGGCCGGGGAGCCGTGACATGACGGCAGCCGCCGTGCTGGAAGCCGGCCAGCTCACCGTCCGGCGCATGGGCCGCGCCATCTTTCGCGATATCGAAGTGTCGCTCTCGCCAGGTCAGTTGCTACAGGTCACCGGGCCGAACGGTGCCGGCAAGACCAGCCTGCTACGCGTGCTGACCAGCTTGCTGCAGCCAGCCGAAGGCGGATTGCGCTGGCACGGCCGCGCAATCGGCACGGGCGACGCGGAGTATCTGTCGGCGTTGGCCTATATCGGCCATACCAACGGTATCGACGTCGACCTGAGCGCTGCCGAGAATCTGCGCTTTGCCGCCCGCATGCACGACGCGCCGGCGCAGGCTTCGGCGATCCGCAACGCCTTGGCGTGCCTCGGTCTTGAAGCGGTGGGCAGCGTCCCGGTGCGCGCGCTGTCGCAAGGTCAGCGCAGGCGGGTATCGCTGGCGCGACTGGCGCTAGCGCCACGCCAACTTTGGCTGCTGGACGAACCGCTCACATCGCTCGATCAGGGGTGCGCCGCCTGCTTCGTCGCGCTGCTCGATGCGCATCTGGCGAGCGGCGGCATGGCGGTGATCGCCACGCACCAGTTGCTGCCCCAACGCGGCGCGGTGCTCGATCTGGCTACGCCATCGCGGAGGCTGACATGATTGCCGCGCTCGGCGCCATCATCGCGCACGACGTGTCGCTCGCATGGCGGCGACGTAGCAGCCTGTTGGCAAGCGTGGTGTTCTTTGTGATCGTCTCTAGCCTGTTTCCGCTGGCGGTCGGGCCCGATCCGCAGCAGCTTCGGGTGCTGGCGCCGGGCATTCTGTGGGTGGCCGCGTTGCTGGCATCGATGCTGTCGCTGTCGCGACTGTTCACGCAGGAGCATGCCGATGGCAGCCTCGACCAGCTGCTGCTATGCCCGCATCCGCTTTCGCTGATGGTGCTGGGAAAAATCTGCGCGCACTGGCTGACCAGCGGCCTGCCGGTGCTGGCACTGACACCGTTGCTGGCCCAGCAATACGCCCTGCCCGGCGGTGCAACGCTGCTGCTGACCGCTTCGCTGCTGGTCGGCACGCCGGCGCTGAGTCTGATCGGCGCGGTGGGCGCGGCGCTTACGCTCGGTGTACGCGGCGGTGCGGTGTTGCTGTGCATCCTGGTGCTGCCGCTGTCGATTCCGGTGCTGGTGTTTGGTGCCAGCGCGGGTGCTGCCGCCGACGCCGGCCTGAACGTCGCGCCGCATTTTTCATTGCTGGGCGCCTGCCTGGCCCTGTCCCTGTGCGTGTGTCCATTGGCCACCGCTGCGGGATTGCGCATTGCGATGGAGTGACGCCGATGACCCAGCACGCTTCGTTGCAGGACACCGCCGCGCCCACGCGGCACGCCGGTCGCGCACGATGGACGCGATTTGCATCGCCAGCCCGGTTCTATCAGGTTGCCGGCAAACTCGCCCCGTGGTGTTTCGCCGCGGCCGCGCTATGGCTGGCGCTGGGCCTGTGGCTGGGCTTCGTTGTCGCCCCCACGGACGCGCAACAAGGCGAGGTCTATCGCATCATCTTCATCCACGTGCCAGCGGCCTGGATGTCGATGTTCATCTACGTCGTGATGGCCGGCTACTGTGCGCTGGCGATGGTGATGCGCACGCGGCTTTCGTCGATGATGGCGTCCGCCCTGGCGCCGACCGGTGCGATGTTCACGTTTCTCGCGCTTTGGAGCGGTGCGCTGTGGGGCAAGCCAACGTGGGGGACGTGGTGGGTCTGGGATGCGCGCCTCACGTCCGAGCTGATCCTGCTGTTCCTGTATCTCGGGTTCATCGCGCTGGAATCCGCCATCGACGAGCCGCGCCGCGCGGAGCGGGCGTGCGCCGTGTTGGCGCTGGTGGGTGTGGTGAACGTTCCCATTATCTATTTCTCCGTGCAGTGGTGGAACACGCTGCATCAGGGCGCATCGGTAAGCCTGACCACTGCGCCGACTATGGCCGCGACGATGCTCGCCGGCATGCTGGCAATGACGCTGGCATGCTGGATGTACACGATTGCGGTGGCACTGGTGCGGGTGCGCTGCATCCTGCGCGAACGCGGCGAGGTGGCCGTGCCGATTGGGCAGACGCTGCGATGAACGCGCACGCGGGCTATATCGCCGGCGTCTTCTGCGTGGCGCTCCTGGCGATCGTGATCGAACTGGTCAGGCTGGCGTGGCGGGTACACCGCCGCATCGATCCGGACGACACGCCATGACGCCTCGCCAGCGCAGGCTCGAATTGCTGCTGGCCGCATTGCTGTGCGGCGGCGCGGCGCTGACGCTCGTGCTCAACGCATTCCGGTCGAATCTCGTATTTTTCTTCAGCCCTTCGCAGATCGCAGCCAAGGAGGCGCCATTGGCGCACGCATTCCGGCTCGGCGGACTGGTCGCCCCAGGATCGATCACGCGCGAAGGCGAAACGCTGACCATCCGCTTCGTGGTCACCGATACGCGGCATGACGTACCGGTGATCTATCGCGGACTGCTGCCCGATCTGTTTCGCGAAGGGAAAGGTGTCGTGGCGCGTGGCACGCTCGATGCCAACGGCACCTTCGTTGCCAGCGAAGTGCTGGCCAAGCACGACGAGAACTACATGCCGCCGGAAGCGGCCGAGGCGCTCAAGCGCGCGGCCAACGACGGCGCCGCCTCGCAAAAGGTGCAGCGATGAGTGTGGAACTAGGCCACTTCGCCTTGATCTGCGCGCTGCTTGCCGCGCTGGTGCAAACGGTGTTGCCACTGGCTGGCGCACCGCGCGGCTTTGTGCCGTGGATGGCATGGGCCAGACCCATGGCGCTCTTGCAGTGGGTGCTGGTTGCCGCCGCCTATCTGTCGTTGACGGCGGCCTTCGTTGGCGACGACTTCAGCGTGCGCTACGTCGCGGCAAATTCCAACAGCGCGCTGCCGCTTGCCTATCGCATCGCCGCGGTTTGGGGCGGCCACGAAGGGTCAATGCTGCTCTGGACGCTGATGCTGGCCGGCTGGTCGCTGTTGGTGGCGCTGTTCAGCCGGCGCTTGCCGCTGAGTTTCGTCGCCCGCGTGCTGGGCGTGATGGGCGGCATCAGCAGCGGCCTGTTGCTGTTCCTGCTGTTTTCGTCGAATCCGTTCGTGCGTCTGCTGCCGCGCGCCATGGAAGGCCGCGATCTCAATCCGCTACTGCAGGATCCCGGCATGGTGTTCCATCCGCCATTCCTTTACATGGGCTATGTCGGCTTTGCCGTGGCGTTTTCTTTTGCGCTGGCGGCGCTGCTGGAAGGCCGGCTCGATGCGGCATGGGCGCGCTGGTCGCGGCCATGGACCATCCTGGCGTGGATGTTCCTGACGGTGGGCATCGCGCTGGGCAGCATGTGGGCGTACTACGAATTGGGCTGGGGCGGCTGGTGGTTCTGGGATCCGGTGGAGAACGCGTCGTTCATGCCGTGGCTGGCCGGCACCGCGTTGATCCACTCGCTGGCCGTGACGGAAAAACGCGGCGCGTTTCGCGCGTGGACGGCGTTGCTGGCAATTTTCACGTTCTCGCTGAGTCTGCTCGGCACGTTCCTGGTGCGCTCAGGCGTGCTGACATCGGTTCATGCGTTCGCGGTGGATCCCAAGCGCGGCATCTTTATTCTGACGCTGCTGGCACTGGTCACCGGTCTCGCACTGGCGATCTTCGCGTGGCGAGCGCCACAGCTGACGCGACGCGCCGACTTCGACTGGACATCGCGCGAGGCGTTTCTGCTGGCCAATAACGTGCTGCTGGCCGTTGCCGCGTCCGCCGTTTTGCTTGGCACGCTGTATCCGTTGCTGCTCGATGTGCTTGGTCTCGGCAAGGTTTCGGTCGGGCCCGCGTATTTCGAACAGGTCTTCGTGCCGCTGATGGCGCCCGCGGTGCTGTTGATGGGGGCTGCGCCGATGGCGCGCTGGCGTCGCGGCGAACTGCCGTCGATAGCGCGGCGCTTGCGCTGGGCGGGCGCGGCCAGTGTGGTGATCGGCATCGGTTTGCTGGGCGTGCTGCGCAACCAGTCGGCGCTGACCGGCCTGGGATTGGTGCTGGCGGCATGGTGCGTGGCCAGCGCGGGCGTCAGCCTGAAGGAACGGCTCAGGCATCGGCGCGGATGGCGCGAATCGTTGCGCCAGTTGCCGGCCGGATACTGCGGCATGCTGCTGGCGCACGTGGGCGTCGGGGTGTTCGTGATCGGCATCACGCTCGTCAACAGCCAGGAGACCATGCGCGAACTGCCGATGCGGCCGGGCGACACCGTCACGGTCGACGGCTTCGCCTTCCGCTTCGACGGCGTGGCGCCCGCGGTCGGCCCCAACTACGAGGCGCTGCGCGGCATCATGACGGTCAGCCGCGACGGGCGCCCCGTCACGACGCTGGCAACGGAGCGGCGCATCTATCGCAGCCAGGACATGCCGACCACGGAGGCGGCCATCGACACGGGTCTGACGCGCGATCTCTACGTCGCCATTGGCGAAGCTGCCGGCGACACGACCTGGGGCGTGCGCATTTATGTGAAGCCGTTTGTGAAATGGATCTGGGGCGGATGTGCGCTGATGGCGCTGGGCGGCCTGCTTGCCGCTTGCGACCGCCGCTATCGGCTGCGGCAAGCGGCCGCGCGCGAGGTGCAAACGATCGAGCCGCGTGTAGCGCCGTCGGCGCTGGGGATCCCTCGCAGCGAGCAAAACGGGCCATGACGCGCTTTCTGATGCCTTTGGCAATCTTCCTGGCCATCGTCGTAGCCCTGGGCGCCGGCCTGCGACACGACCCGCGCGAATTGCCGTCCGCGCTGGTTGGCAAACCGGCGCCGCAGTTTTCGCTTCCGGTGCTGAGCATGGAGCCGGGCGCGCGGCAGACCGTGAAACCCCAGGATCTGCGTGGCAAGGTCTGGATCCTCAACGTGTGGGCGTCGTGGTGCGCCGCGTGCCGCAGCGAACATCCAGTGCTGATCGACTTTGCCTCTCGCTCCGCCGTGCCGGTCTACGGGCTGAACTACAAGGACTCGCCCGCGGCTGCATTGCAATGGCTGAAACAGATGGGCGATCCGTACGTGCAATCGCTGGTCGACGCCGATGGGCGCGTGGGGATCGATTTCGGCGTCTACGGCGTGCCGGAGACCTACGTCATCGACGCGCGCGGCGTGGTGCGCTATCGACAGGTGGGCCCGGTCACCCCCGAAGTGCTGGAACGCCAGATCCAGCCGCTGCTGAAACAGCTTGCGCAGGGTGATAACCGTGCATAGGCGCGGGCTGATGGCGCTGCTTGCCGCGATCACGCTGCACGCGACGGCTGCCGCGCCGTTGTCGGACGCCGCGCTCGATGCGCGCGTGCACGCGCTATCCCAGCAACTGCGCTGCCTGGTGTGCCAGAACCAGACGCTGGCCGAGTCGAACGCCGAGCTTGCCGTGGATCTTCGCCAGCAGATTCGCGCGCAGGTCGCACACGGCGCCAGCGATGAGGCCATCAAGACATGGCTGGTGCAGCGCTATGGCGATTTCGTGCTGTACGATCCACCGTTCGCGCCGATAACGTGGCTGCTGTGGATCGGACCGTTTGCATTGCTGGCTGCTGTGGCGATCTGGCTGTGGCGCCATCACCGGAATACGCGCGGCACCCGCGCCGCATCGCTGGCCGATTTGCGCAGACCCCGGCCCGATGATCCGATCGCTCCCGGGCGTCCGCGCTCGCCGTGGACCACCGCCACGTTATGCGTGATGCTGCCGCCAGCCGCCGCCATGCTGTATCTGCATCTGGGCAATCCCGCGGCGCTCGTGCCGGGCGGCGACGCGCACACGCTGTCCGGGGACCGACACACACCGGACATCTCGCAAATCGAAAGCATGGTCGATCAACTCGCCCGCAAACTTCAGGCCGAGCCGCAGGACGCCGGGGGCTGGATCATGCTGGCGCGGTCCTACACGGTGCTGGAGCGTTTCGATGACGCAGCCGCGGCCTTTGCCAGGGCGGTGGCGCTGGCCCCGCACGAGGCCGCAGTGCGATCGGACTATGCCGACGTGCTGGCCAGCCTGAACGGCGGATCGCTGCAGGGGCCGGCGCTTGAGCAGATTCGCGCCGCGCTGGCGGCCGACCCGGACGATCCAAAGGCGCTTGCGCTGGCTGCCAGCGCAGCAGCCCAGCGTGGCGATGCGCGCGAGGCCATCGCCTTTTGGGAGCATCTCTATCGCTTGCTGCCGCCCGATTCGCAAACGGCAACGCGAGTCGCTGCCAATATGGCCGCAGCAAAGTCGGCTGGGATGAAGTAGCGCACCGCAAAGCGGGCAGACCAAACCGCGAGCGGAACTTGATCGACGTGGACTTGTCGCGCCCCTCTCGTACATGGCGCTTTTCCGATATCCACTTACCTGCCATCGATGCATTGCGCCAGGGCAAATTTCGAGCTTGGGAACAGTCTGACAATTCGGGCTCGATTGCTGTACCGCCCCGAGATCCTATGTGGAATACCGCTTCAAAACGTGCGGAGAGGCTGCCTGCCGAAGGCCCCCGCCCTGTTCGCCAGGCCATGGCCTTGCCTGTTCGCCCGCCGGAAGTACTTTATGGATCGTTGCCCATCCGGCACGTCAACACCTGTCAACTGCGGCGATTCGTTCTGATGATGCAATTTCGTTCTGCCAGCGCCGCGGAACGCCACAGCGGCATCAAGGCAGCCGGCATCCTCTACGCCGTCCGGTGTATCGAAGACCGCCTCAGTACCAAGCTGTTCGAGCGCAACGGCACGACGATGCGTCCGACTGCTGCTGCACACCGGCTTTATCCATGCGCCATCCGCCTGCTGGAGATGTGGGATGAGCTGATCGCCGAGCTGCGGCCGCCACCGGACAGCGCGCCGGCAACCGCCGATACTGCGCCAGGCGATGCATCCGCCGAGTCCACGTTGCTCCCTACGTCCGCGTTGCCCCCCGCGCCCCCAATCCCCCCCCCCCCCCCCCCCCCCCCCCCCCCCTTCCCCCCC
>Ga0233425_10001280_pt1:0-45000 | contig 57918 bp, 47 predicted proteins | sample Watercolumn_Towu_2_FD_181712 | JGI IMG/M metagenome (GOLD analysis project Ga0233425, IMG submission 181712) | Freshwater microbial communities from Lake Towuti, South Sulawesi, Indonesia - Watercolumn_Towuti2014_140_MG | ecosystem: Environmental > Aquatic > Freshwater > Lake | place...
ACCTAGACTTTTGTGGTCGGGCTGCCGGGATTTGAACCCGGGACCTCTTGACCCCCAGTCAAGCGCGCTAACCAAGCTGCGCCACAGCCCGTGGTGCGAGGGCGCAGTGTACCGGCCTGCTCGATCAGCCTCTCAGAGTTGCTCGGCGATCCAGTCGATGCCCTGCACGGCACGCCAGCCGAGGTAGAGCACGGCGGCGGCGAGGAGCAGCTTCAGGTGCCAGGGGACGGGAACCTCGGGCGCGAGTTCCTCGCCACGTTCGGCAGCCTTGGCGAACTTGGCGTGGCGTGAGTAGTCGACCACTTGGTGACAGAACGGGCAGGTGCCGTCGCGCTCGGTCGATGTCTGCGTGAGATAGCGAGAGCACGCCGGGCACCACGGCACAGCGCGCAGCCTAGGTTCGCGCCCCGTGCGCGACTTCGCCGGCCGAACTGTGCTCGTGACGGGAGCGGCAAGCGGGATCGGCGCCGCCGCGGCGCTGCAGTTCGCGCGGCGCGGCGCCAACGTCGCGATCGCCGACATCGGCTCGCTCGACACCACTCTCGCGGCGCTCGCTACGACGGGCGCAGCCTCGTTGGCGCTCACCGTCGACGTGCGCGACGACACCTCGGTCGCCGCGATGGTTTCGCATACAGTCGAGCGCTTCGGCACGATCGACGCGGCGTTCAACAACGCCGGCATCAGCGAACGCCAGGCCCAGTTCCACGAAGCTGACCTCGACGAGTTCGCCCGCGTGCTCGCGGTCGATCTCACCGGTGTATACCTGTGCATGCGGCACGAGATCGCGGCGATGCTCGCGGCAGGTGACGAGCACGACCGCGCGATCGTCAATACGTCGAGCGGCGCTGGTGTCGTCGCTGCGCCCGGCAATCCGGCCTACACCGCCGCGAAGCACGGGATCCTCGGCCTCGTGAAGCTCGCCGCGGCCGAGTACGCCAGGACAGGCATCCGCGTGAACGCGATCCTGCCGGGCGTGACCGATACCCCGATGCTGCGGGCATCGCTCGACCAGAACCCGGGCATGGAACAGATGCTCGCGAAGATCCTGCCGAAGGGCCGCCTCGGCACCGCGGACGAGGTCGCGGCGGCCGCGGTTTGGCTCTGCTCCCCCGCCGCGACCTATGTGAGCGGCGTGAGCCTCGTCATCGACGGGGGCGCGATCAACCGCTGACGCGGCCCGCGCCTGACGTCGACCGCGCTCACACCGGCGGCACGCCATGACGCTTCTCCGGCGTCGCACGCAGCCTCGTGGCCGCGGCGGCGAAGCGCCCGATCAACTCGGCGCGCAGGTCCTCGGGTTGCACGACGGCGTCGATCACCAGGTCAGCCGCGAGTCGCACCAGATCGACGTCCGCCTCGTACTCCTCGCGCCGCGACGCGACGAACGCGGCGCGTTCGTCAGGGTCGTCGATCGCGTGAATCTGGTTGTAGAAGACCGCGTTCACCGCAGGTTCGGGTCCCATCACCGCGATCGCCGCGGTCGGCAGCGCGATCACTGCGTCGGGATCGAAAGCCGGCCCGCACATCGCGTACAGACCCGCGCCGTAGGCCTTGCGCACGATCACCGACACCTTGGGCACGTCGGCCTCGGCGACCGCGGTGATCATCTTGGCGCCGTGGCGGATGATGCCGTGGCGTTCGACCTCGGTGCCGATCATGAAGCCGGGGACGTCGGCGAGGAACAGCAACGGGATCCCGAACGCGTCGCACAACCAGATGAAGCGGGCGGCCTTGTCGGAACTGTCGACGAACAGCACGCCGCCGAGGTGCGCCGGGTTGTTGGCCACGACGCCGATGACGACTCCGTCGAGCCGCGCGAATCCGATGATCAACTCGCGCGCCCAGAGCGGCTTCAGCTCGAAGAACGATCCTTCGTCGACAAGGCCGTCGATGAAGCCGTGCATCTCATAGCCGCGAGCCGCGTCGTGCGGGACGATCGACGCGATCGGCGCTGCCGCGGCGTCGGGCGCGACGCCGACGTCGCGCGGGACTTCGCCGTCCCAACGCGTCGGGAGGTAGGAGAGGAAGCGACGCGCGGCGTCGAGTGCCTCGTCGTCATCGGCACAGAGGTTGTCGCCGCAACCGCTGACCGTGGCGTGCATGCGCGCGCCGCCCATCTCATCGAGGGTGACGTGCTCGCCGATGACTTCTTGGGCCATACGCGGCGAGCCGAGGTACATCGAGGCGTTCGCCTCGACCATGAACACGACGTCGCAGAACGCCGGGATGTACGCGCCACCCGCCGCGGACGGACCGAACAGGCAACACACCTGCGGCACGCGACCCGACAGCCGCACCTGGTTGGCGAAGATCCGGCCCGCGCCGCGTCGGCCGGGGAACAACTCGACCTGATCGGTGATCCGGGCGCCGGCCGAGTCGACCAGGTAGACGACGGGGACCTCGAGCCGCAGCGCGGTCTCGGTGAGCCGCACGATCTTCTCGACGGTGCGGGCACCCCACGAGCCGGCCTTGACCGTCGGGTCGTTGGCCATCACGCAAACCGGCCGCCCATCGATCCGCCCGACGCCGGTGACGACCCCATCGGCAGGCAGGTCGGCGGCGGTCGCGTTAGCCAGCAAACCGTCCTCGACAAACGACCCGGCGTCGAACAATCGGGCGAGCCGCTCGCGCACGAACAACTTCCCCTGCCGGGCGAGTTTGCCGTCGTCGCGTTCGACGTTGCCTGCGAGCGCGCGCGCAGATAGCGCGCCGATGCGTTCGTCGCTCACGACGCGGCCAGCCGGGTGCGCGGCCCGGCGCGCAGCAGCGCGCTCGGTAGGTCGCGTCCGACGATCTCGCGGGCGAGGCGCGCGCAACCGAGGAGCGCGTCGAGATCGACGCCGGTGGCGATCCCCATGTCGTGGAGCATGTGGACGAGGTCTTCGGTCACGAGGTTGCCGCTGGCGCCGGGGGCGTACGGGCAACCTCCGAGCCCGCCGATCGACGCGTCGTAGCGCGTCACACCGCACGCCAAGCCGGTGAGGACGTTGGCGAGTGCGGTGCCGCGGGTGTCGTGGAAGTGGAGTCCGATTGCCGTGATGTCGACGCGTGCCGAGCCGAGCGCGTCGCAGAGCGCATCGACCCGCCCGGGCGTCGCCATGCCGGTCGTGTCGCCGAAGCTCAGCGCAGCACAGCCCGCGTCGAGCAGATGCCCCGCGAGTTGCGCGACCCGTTCGGGAGCGACATCGCCCTCGTAGGGGCAGCCGAAGGCGGTGCTCACGATGCCCTCGACCGGCACGCCGGCAGCAGCCGCAGCCTCGACGATCTCATAGACGCCCTGCAGCGACTCTGCGACCGAGCGCCTCACGTTCTTCTGGTTGTGGGTCTCGCTCGCGCTCACCACGACCTGGATGTCGTCGGCGCGAGCCGCAATGGCGTCGCGGGCGCCACGCAGGTTGGGGACGAGGGCGCTGTAGCGGACACCCGCACGGCGGGTGATCGAGGCCATCACCTGGGCCGCGCCCACCATCGGCGGGATCGCCGCGGCCGACACGAACGACGCGGCCTCGATGCGGGACAGGCCGGTGGCCGAGAGGGCGTCGATGAGGGCGACGCGGACCTCGATCGGGACGGGAGCCTCGTTCTGGAGCCCGTCGCGCGGCCCCACCTCGCGGATCGAAACCGACTCTGGATAGCGCCCCGCGGAGTGCTCCGGCCCCCGCTGGCTCACCACGAGCGGATGCTACGGCAGGCCTCCGGGCGGGCCGCGCTGCCGGGCGCGACCCACCCGTGGTTTCCCGGCCGGTGCTTTCGTTCGCGCCGTCGCCCCACCGCGCCGGTGCGCCCCCACCCTGCTCGTGACCGCCCGGCTCAGGTCCGGTACATGCGATCCGCCGCTGCGCATCCTGACATATGGCGTGAATAATGCAAATCGTGCGTAGGGATCTGGGGCGATCGTCGCATTTTGGGGCCAGGGGGGTTGACGAGGCCGCTGGGACATGCGATCGGAAAAGCGACTCAGCTCCCGCGGCGGCGCACCCGCAACTTGATCGGACTGGGGCCCAAGGCGAACTCCTCACGGAGCTTGCGCTCGAGGTAGCGCAGGTAGGTCGGCGGCAGGTTCCGGGTCGCGAACAGCGTGAAGGTCGGCGGGTCGGCTGCACCCTGGATCGCGTACAGGACTCGGGGCCGGTGCTTGCGATCGACCGGCGGCGGATGCGCGGCCTGGGCATCGCGCAGCACCCGGTTGAGCGCCGCGGTCGGGATCCGGCGGTGATAAGCGGCCTCGGCCTGGCGCAGCGCCGGGAGCAGGTGGTGCACCCGCCGGCCGGTGAGCGCCGAGATCGGCAGCACCGGTGAGTAGCCGAGGAAGTGCAGTCGGTCGCGCACCGCCGCCTTGATCGCTTCGCGATCGTCGCTCGCCACCAGGTCCCACTTGTTGAGCACGATGACGATGGCGCAGCCCGCGGCGTCGACGCGTTCGGCGAGACGCTGGTCCTGATGGGTGACCCCTTCGGTGGCGTCGATGACGAAGAGCGCAGCGTCGGCTCGATCGACCGCCTGGAGCGCGCGCACCGTGGAGTAGTACTCGGTCGGCTCGTCGACCCGGCTGGCCCGCCGCATGCCCGCGGTGTCGACAAAGCGCAACGGGCCGTCGTCGGTCTCGATCACCGTGTCGATCGCGTCGCGCGTCGTGCCCGGCAGGTCGTGGACGACCGCGCGCTCGGCCCCCACCAGGCGGTTGAAGAGGGTGCTCTTGCCGACGTTCGGACGACCTACGACCGCGACGGAGAAGATGCCGTCGTCGTGCTCGGTGTCCGTCGACTCGTCGTCGCGAATCTCCGCGTCGGGCAGCGCGCCGACCACCGCGTCGAGGAGATCGCCGCTGTCACGACCGTGCAGGGCCGAGACCGGCAGCGGCACGCCGAGACCCAGGCGCTCGAACTCCCAGATGTCGAGCGCCCGCCGTTCGTCGTCGACCTTGTTGACGGCGACGATCACGGGGACCGGCGCACTGCGCAGCACCGCCGCCACCCTGTCGTCTTCGTCGGTGATCCCCGTCGTGACGTCGACGACGAGCACGACAAGGTCGGCCTCTCCGATCGCGGCCTCGGCCTGGCGGCTCACCTTCGACGCGAGCGAGGGATCTTCGCTCGTGAGGCCAGCCTCGCCCTCAGTGAGCCAACCGCCGGTGTCGATCACCCGGAACTCGTGACCGGCCCAGTCGACGTCGAAGTCCTTGCGGTCGCGCGTCACCCCCGGCTTCTCCTGCACGATCGCATCGCGCCGGCCGACGAAACGGTTGACGAGCGTGCTCTTGCCGACGTTGGGGCGCCCGACGACGGCGACGACGGCCCGCTCGTGGGGAGCGCGGTTCACGAGGCCCGCCCGGCGGCGGCGAGCGTCCTTGCGGGGGCGCGCAGTGCGTCGACCAGGCCGGCGCCCGAAGTCGTGACGATCTCGACCGCGCGGGGCAGCGCCTCGGGAGTCGTGTCGTCGAGGAATCGACCGCGCGACAGCGTGATGTCGGGGAGCAGATATCGCTCCCCCACGGGTTCCTGCGCGAGTGCCGCGGCCAAGTCCCCGCCGGTGAGCAACCCTGTCACGCCGATGTTGCCGCCGAAGTGACGGTTCGGTACCGCGACCATCCGCACGGGGACTCCGGCGAGGTCCTGCAGTGCCTCGAGGTGCCTCGCGATGACCGGCGCTCCGAGTTCGCCGGTGAGGATCGCGATCGGCTCGCGCGATCGTCGCGCCCCGATCTGGACGGCTACCGGCGCGGCGGGCGCGGCGCGATAACCATCGGGGCGGGCGCCGTCGACCCAGGCGAAGAAGCCGGCGCGCGGCCGGTGTCCTGCACCACGTTCGCCTCCCGCGATCGACGCGGTGATCTCGGCCGCGAACGTCGCAGCCATCCCGATGCCGTTCTCGTGCTGCGCGCAACCGTCGTAGTCGGCGAGCCTGGGGAACGCGCGCCCGGCGAGCAAGTAGTACTCGTCGGACGCGTAGACGAGCCTTCGACCGAGTGCCGCCTGGTAGCGCGCCTGCCAGGCGTCGACGCTGTCGAGCACCGCGGACGCCTCGGCCGGGGTGTGCGGACGCATCTCGGGTTCACGGTTGTGCGCGCTCACCCCGAGCGGCACCACGCCGACCGTGGCGATGCGTGGGAACCGATCGAGCACCCCGAGCAACGTGTCGTCGAGCACGGCGCCGTCGTTGATGCCCGGGCAACACACGACCTGGCCGTGCACCTCGATGCCGGCGTCGAGCAGCGAGCTCAACCAGCGCAGGCTCGTCGCACCGCGCCGGTTGCGCAACAAGCGCGTCCGCACCTCGGGATCGGTCGCATGGATGCTCACATAGAGCGGCGAGAGGTGCTCGGTCACGACGCGCTCGAGGTCGGCCTCGGTGAAGCGCGTCAGCGTCGTGAAGTTGCCGTAGAGGAACGACAGCCGGAAGTCGTCGTCCTTCAGCGAAAGGCTTTGACGCATCCCCGGCGGGAGTTGGTAGATGAAACAGAACGGGCAATGGTTGTCGCAGGTGCGAACCCGATCGAACACCGCGCTCGCGAGTTCGAGGCCGAGCGCCACGCCGGGCGCCTTGTCGATCGCGACAGTCGTCTCGAGCCCGCCGCGGCGCAGGTCGAGTTCGAGGTGCGGTTCGTCGGCCTGGAGTTGGTAGCGGATGACGTCGCGCAGCACCTCGCCGTTGAGCGTGAGCAGTTCGTCACCGGGCTGAATTCCAGCTCGTTGCGCCGGCGAACCGGGCACGACCGCAACCACTCGCGCGCCCGACACTGCACAAGTCTACGAGCGCCTTCCCAGGATCACCGACCGGCGCCTCGTGTGCTCGCGAACCGCGCCACCGTGACGACCAGTCCACCTGAAGACGCCCGCCGTAGGCTCGAGCGGTGGTCGAACGTGTCGAACGCGTCCTCCTCGCCGAACCCCGCGGCTTCTGCGCGGGTGTCGAGATGGCGATCAAGGCGCTCGCCTGGATGGTGCGCACCTTCGAACCTCCTGTGTACTGCTACCACGAGATCGTGCACAATCGCCTTGTCGTCGAACGGTTCCAGGATCTCGGTGTCGTGTTCGTTGACGACGTCGGCGATGTTCCCGACGGCGCGCCGCTCATGCTGTCGGCGCACGGCTCGGCACCCGAGGTCGTCGCCGCGGCGCGGGCGCGCGGCTATGTCGTGAACGCGGTGTGTCCGCTCGTCACCAAGGTCCATCACGAAGCCAAGGTGCGCGCCGCCAAGGGCTACACGGTGCTCTACGTCGGCCATGCCGGACACGATGAGGCTGTCGGCACGCTCGCGGTCGCACCCGAGGCGATTCGCCTCGTCGAGCACGACGCCGATCTCGATGACGCGCTCGGCGCGATCGGCGACGCGCCGGTCGCGATGCTCGCGCAGACCACCCTCGCGCTCGGCGAATGGCAGGGGATGCTCGAAGCAACTCGGGCCCGCCACCCCGAGCTGTGGACCGCAGCACGTAATGACTTGTGCTTCGCCACGACGAATCGCCAGGCCGCGCTCTCGGCGATCGCGCATCGCTCCGACGCGGTCGTGGTGATCGGCAGCGCCAACTCGTCGAACACGCTCGCGCTCGCCAAGGTCGCGAGCCAGGCCGGTTGCCCCGTCGTGGTGCGCGTCGATGGCCCCGACGAGCTCGACCCTGCCGACCTCGGCGCGGCTCGGGTGGTCGGCGTCACGGCCGGCGCGTCCGCACCCGAGGAATTGGTCGAGGCGGTGATCGCCAAGCTTGCGCCGAGTTCAGGAGTGGAGTTCGTGCGAGTGACCGACGAGGACGAGTACTTCCCACCACCGCGTGAACTGCGTGAACTCATTCCCGCGCTCGACGTGTTGGTCGCGCTCGGCTTCGGTGCCGACCCCGCGGTCGCCCGCACGCTCGACGGGCCACTCGCCACCGACCGCAATCAGGACGCGTCCGCGGTGCTCGCCGCGCTCGCCTCGGGACCGCCCGTGAAGGGTCGGCCGTGATCGAGCCGACGCTCGACCACGTTCGGGTCTTCCTTCACGTGCTCGGCGCGAGCGTGTGGCTCGGAGGGCAGATCGCGCTCGCGGGTGTGGTGCCGGTGTTGCGGCGCCAGGCCGATCCCGACATCGTGCGCGCCGTCGCCCGCCAGTTCCAGCGCATCGCCTGGCCAGCGTTCGCGCTGCTGCTCGCAACGGGAGTGTGGAACCTGGTCGAGATCCGGGTCGCCGATCAGGACGGCGATTACCTCGCGAGCGTGTTCGTGAAGTTGGTGTTCGTCGCGCTCTCGGGAGCCGGTGCCGCAACACACGCGCTGCTCACGGGGCCCGCAGTCGCCACGGCCCGCAGCGACGCCGAGCAACGCAAGCGACGTGCCCTCAGCGGCGCGACTGCGGGTCTCGGGCTCCTCTTCGCACTCGCCGCCACCTTCGTCGGCACCCAACTCTGACCGCTTCCCGGCAGGCCAGGCCCGCGCCGTATCCCACTGCCGACCGCTGCGCGCGCGGCACTCAACCGGCTGGACAGGCGGGTCTACTCGTTCCCACCCGCGTCGGTCATCGCCGACACCGCGAGTGGATCAGCGAGGAGCTCTCTCAACTCCTCGACGCCTTCGAGCAGAACCTCGCTGAGAGCGCGAAGCCGCGATAAAGAGAACCTTCACCGTCACCAGCTCGACCGACGGGGCACGGACGCGCAGCACATCGCTCACGGACTGAGGCCCCATGGCCGACAGCCTCTTCGACGCCAGAATCTCAGTCGGTATGCCAGACGCTCACGCGTGACCGTGGTCGCCGCGCTGGGTCAGGGGGTGGCGAGGGCGCGGGCTTCGTCGAAGTACTTCTGGAGTTCGACGTGCAGGCGCGCGGTCAGGTCGTCGACGAGGGCGCGCTTCACGACGTTGCTCGTCGAGGCCGGGGGCGTGATCGGTTCGCCGACGAGGACGACACCGGGGCCGCCGAAGCGCGGGAACCGGCCTGGGCCGCGCCAGGTCCGTTCGCTGTCGAACATCGCGATCGGCACGATCGGCACCTTCGCCTTGATCGCCAGGTACGCGGCGCCGGGTTGCAGCGGTTGGATCGTGTCGCCGCGCTGGCGTGTGCCTTCGGGGTAGACGGCGAGTGGTTCGCCCGCGGCGAGGATCTTCAACGAGTCGCGCAGCGGTGCGCGGTCCGACCCGTCGCGCTCGACCGGGAAGCCGCCGAGCACGCGGAACAACCACCCGAGCACGGGGACCTTGAACAACGGCGCCTTGCCCATGAATCGGATCCGGCGCGTCGTGCACATGGCGAGCCAGGGGATGTCGAGCATCGATCGGTGGCTCGGCGCGAGCACGTACGCGCCCGAGGTCGGCAGGTGCTCGGCGCCGATGACGCGACCTCGATACGGCCAGAAGCAGGTGATCTTCACCACGGATCGCACGAAGCGGTAGAAGCGATACTCGCCGCGGCTCACGGTTGGGCTCCCGAGATCGGGCGGGCGACCCGAGCGGCGCCCGCGGCTTCGAAGCGGACGACGATCTCGCGCACCACGTCGTCGAGCGTACGGCCCGTCGTGTCGATCTGCACCGCGCCGGCGGCGGCGACGAGCGGCGACACCGCGCGCGACGCATCGAGGGCGTCGCGGCGGCGGATGTCGTTCTCGAGCACGTTGAGCGCGACTGGGCGGCCGGCGGCCTCTTCGTCGCGGCTGCGACGCGCCGCGCGTTCGGCGGCGCTCGCGACCAGGAACACCTTCAGGCGAGCGTCCGGGAACACGACCGTGCCGATGTCGCGGCCCTCGACCACTCCCCCGCCGTGACGTTGGGCCCAGGCGCGTTGGTGCTCGACGAGGCGCGAGCGCACCGGCGCGTGTGCCGACACGACCGACACGGCTGCCGTCACATCGGGCGCGCGGATCTCGGCCGACACGTCGAGACCGTCAAGCGTCGTCACGCCCTCGTCGGTGTCGACGGCGACCCGCGCCGCGACCTTGGCGCAGGCGGTCGCGTCGTCGAGGGGGACGCCCGAGCGGAGACAGGCGAGCGTCACCGCGCGATACATCGCGCCGGTGTCGAGCACCGGGAGACCGAGCACCTCGGCGGCGGCACGCGCGGCGCTGGACTTGCCTGCGCCGGCGGGGCCGTCGATCGCGAGTACGCCGTCGCTCATCGTCCGGCCAGGCGCGCGAGGTCGTCGTGGAACCCGGGATAGCTCGACGCGACGGCACGCCAGCCTCGCACCGACGACTCGCCTTCCAGCGCGTTCGCAGCGATCGCGGCGGCCATCGCGATGCGGTGGTCGCCGTGACTCTTCATGGTCGTGGCGCGCGGAGCGCCGCCGCGAATCACGAGGCCGTCGCTGAGCGGTTCGCAGCCGACACCGAGTTCGGTGAGTTCTTGGTGCACGGTGCCGATGCGGTTGCTCTCCTTGACGATCAACTCGGCGGCGTCGCGGATCTCGGTGACGCCCTCGGCGAAGGCCGCGGCGATCGCGAGCGCGGGGATCTCGTCGATCACCGCCGGGATCTCGGCCCCCGCAATCGTCGTCGCGGCGAGTGGCGCGGCACGGACGTGGAGGTCGCCGACGGGTTCGCCGGCGCGGACGCCCGTCTCGACGATCTCGATGTCTGCGCCCATCCGGCGGAGCACCGCGACGAAGCCGACGCGCGTCGGGTTGATCGCGACGTCTTCGAGCAGCAGATCGGAACCCGGGGTGATCGCCGCGCCGACGGCGAAGAACGCGGCCGACGAAGGGTCGGCCGGGACCCGCAACTCGAACGTGCTCCAGCCACCGGCTCGGACGGTCACGCGACCGGCAGCGGCTTCGATCGGCGCGCCGAACGCGCCGAGCATCCGTTCGGTGTGGTCGCGGCTGCTCGTCGGTTCGATCACGACGGTCGCGCCCGACGCCTGGAGCCCCGCGAGCAGTACCGCGCTCTTCACCTGAGCCGAGGCCACCGGCATCGTGTGCTCGATCCCGTTGAGGTCGCCGCCGCGCACGACGAGCGGCGCGAGCCGACCGTCGTCGCGACCGTCGATGCGCGCACCCATCGCACGCAGCGGTTCGGCGACGCGCGCCATCGGCCGCGACCGCAACGACGTATCGCCGCTCAACACCGAGTGGAAGGGCCGGCCGGCCAGGATGCCGCAGAGCAAGCGCATCGTCGTCCCGCTGTTACCGCAGTCGATGACGTCGGCGGGCTCACGGAATGCAGCGAAACCAGCACCCTGCACGCTCACGCCACCGGCACGGTCCTTGATGCGCACACCGAGCGCTTCGAGTGCTGCGCGCGTCGACGCGACATCGGCGCCCGTCGCCAGCCCCTCGACGGTACTGGGCCCGTCGGCGAGCGCGGCGAACAGCAGAGCCCGGTGCGAGATGCTCTTGTCGCCGGGGACACGCAGGCGACCGACGAGCGGCCGCGCGCCGCCGAAGCTCATCTCGTTGGGCAGCGCGCTCATTCGAACGTACCGATCGTGACCGCGTAACCGAGATCGCGCAGGCCCGACTCGAACACGGCGCAGCGGTCGTCGGCCGCGACGACCAGCACCATCACGCCGCGGTCGCCTTCGATGCTGTGCGCGATCTCGAGGTCGAACACGTTGACGCCAAGCCGTCCCGCCAGCGTCGTGATCTCGGCGAGCACGCCCGGCCGGTCGGGGACGAGCACATGCAGTTCGGCGAGTTCGTCGGCGGCCGCAGCGCCGACCGGAAGTGACCGGCGGGCGTTGCGGGTGCGTTGCAGCATCGTCAGAAGTCCGGCGCGATCACCCTCGGCGACCATGCGACGGATTTCGTCGAGCGCCTGGCGGTAGCGGTCGAGGGAGGTGAGGACCGCATCTTGATTGCCCGTCAGGATGTCGGGCCAGATCGCCGGGTTGCCTGCAGCGATGCGCGTCATGTCGCGAAATCCTCCCGCCGCGAGGCGCAGCAGCGTGGTGTGTTGCGCGCCGACGCCGATGGCGACGTCCATGAGGGTGGACGCCGCGAGTTGCGGGACGTGGCTCACCGTCGCCACAAACAGGTCGTGGTCGCGCGGCGTGAGCGCGATTGCTTCGGCGCCGAACGCGGCGACGGCAGCTCGCACGGTCGCGAATGCATCGGGGTGGGTGTGATCGGTCGGCGTGAGCACCCAGGTGGCGCCCTGGAACAGTTCGGCGCGCGCGCCGTCGAGTCCATCCTGTTCGGAGCCGGCCATCGGGTGGCCGCCGACGAACCGGCCAACGTGATCGCCCGCGTCGGCCTCGACGGCGCGCACGACCGTGCCCTTCACCGAACCGACGTCGCTCACGACGACGGACGCGTCGGCGCGCAGCGCGGCGACTGCGACTTCGGCGATGGCGCCGACGGGCACAGCGACGAACGCGAGGTCGGTGCCGATCACGGCCTTGGCCACCGAGTCAGCGGTCTCGCTGATCACGCCGCGCGTCCTCGCCTGCTCGGCTCGGTCACGTTCGTGATCCCAACCCACGACATCGGCGCCGCGGGCGCGCAGTGCCGCCGCGATCGACCCTCCGATCAGGCCGGTTCCGAGCACCGCCGCCCGGCGGACGCCGAGGTCTCCTGTCGGGCCCGCGTTCATTCGGGCAGGTCGTCGCGCAGCACCCGTGCGCCTTCGAGGTAGACGTGGTGTAGCGCCGAACGCGGTTGCGCGCCGTGGAAGTGCATCATCACGCGGATGCAGCGCGCCACTCCGTCGACGACGTCGAGCTCGCGGGCACACATCAACGGCACGTCGCCGAGACCGAGGCCGCGGGCTGCGGTCGCCGGGAAGCGGCTGTGGAGGTCGTCGGTCGCGGTGAACAAGATGCTCACCAGGTCGTCGTGGTCGATGCCGTTGCGGTCCATCATCTCGCGGACGAGCCACTGCGTCTTGCGATCGATCTCCTCGACGGTGTCGACGTCGCAGGTGACCGCGCCGCGCAACGCCAGCAGTCTGACCGTCGACGGGCTCACGACCGTCGAGGTTACCGGTCGGGTCGCGGACCCACCCGACCGGTTTCGGGGGTCAGCGCGCCGCCGCGCCCGGCGCGACGACCGCACTCGCAGCGTCGAGCGCGCGCACTTCGGCCGGAGCAAGCGCGCGCCACGCGCCGGGCTGCAGCTCTCGATCGACGATAGGTCCGATCCGCACCCGCACGAGCCGTCGGACCGGGTGCCCGACCGCGCTGAACATCCGTCGGACCTGCCGCTTGCGGCCTTCGTGGATGACGAGCGACACCAGCGCGCGATCGTCGCCCGTGTCGACGAGCGTGGCGCGCGCCGGCGCCGTCCGGCCGTCGTCGAGATCGACGCCTTCGCGCAGCTGGCGCAGCGCGCCGCGCGACGGGTGACCGTCGACCTCGGCGAGGTACTCCTTTTCGACCCCATGGCTCGGATGCATGAGTCGGTGGGCGAGGTCACCGTCGTTGGTGAGGATGATCAGACCTTCGGTGTCGGTGTCGAGGCGGCCGACCGAAAAGACCCGCGGCGTGTCGGGGACGAACGAGACCACGGTGGGGCGTCCCTCGGGATCGGTCGCGGTGCTCACGACGCCGGGAGGCTTGTACAAGAGGTAATGGACGAGCGAGGTGTCGGCCTGGACCCGCACGCCGTCGAGGGCGACGTGGTCGCGCGCCACGTCGACGCGCCGACCGAGCGCTGCGACCTCGCCGTTGACCGTGACCCGACCCGCGGTGATGAGTTCTTCTGCTCGCCGACGCGACGCGAGGCCGGCCCTGGCCAACACCTTCTGGAGTCGCTCGCCTTCGGGCCCAGGCGCGGGCATCAGGTCCCGGAGTCGATCCCGTCGGCGAGTGCCTCGGCGACAAGGTCGACCTTGTCGACACCTACCACGGCGCCGATCGTCGTCGGCGTCTCGGCGAGGTCGGCGGTCACGTCGGACTCGCGGACGTGCAAACCGCGCTCGAGCGCCTCGACGACGTGCGCTTCGGGCATGAAGTCGGCGAGCGGAGGCAGATCGGCAAGCGAGTCGATGCCGAGCTTCTCGAGGAACTGGCGGGTCGTGCCGAACAGCGCCGGGTTGCCGAGCGTCGGTTCGTGACCGATCTCTTCGACGTAGCCGCGCTGCACCAGCGTGCGCAGTGTCGCTTCGACGTTGACGCCACGGATGGCCGAGAGCTGCGCGCGGCTGATCGGTTGCTTGTAGGCCACGATCGCAAGCGTCTCGAGCGACGGTCCGGACAGGCGCGCGCTCTGGCCTTCGAGCACGAACCGTTCGACGTAGGCGACCTGGTCGGGGTGAGTCTGGAAGCGGTAGCCGCCGGCGACGCGCACCAACACGAAGCCGCGTCCGTCGCGGGCGTAGTCGGCCGCGAGCCCCGAGCAGAGTTCCTCGATCCGTACCGTCGGGATCTCGAGGAGTTGTGCGAGCTCGGCCGGCTCGACCGGTTCGGTCGCCGCCATGAGTACCGCCTCGATGGCCGCGGTGAGGTCCTTGCCGACGGGGCCGACCTCGTTGCCATTCGCTGCGTTGGTCTCGTCGTCCATGGCCGGTCCTTCAGGAGATCTGTTCAGGGACGGCGTGGTCGTGCACCTCGCCCGGCGGGCGCGCCCGCTCCGCTTCGTGACGTTCGGCCTCGGCGAGCGCGACGACCGTGTCCTCGTCGCCCCACTCGGCGAGCGAGGCGAGGTCGAGTTCCACGCCCTCGCCGGGTGCGAGCGCCCGCACACGCAGCTCGGCGAAGTTCTCGGCCTGGTCGAGGTCGACGAACCCCTGCTTGTAGAGCTCGAGGCAGGCGAGGAACCGCACGATGACCTCGAGCCGGTTGGCCGCGTTGACGCTGAGATCGCGAAAGCTGATGGGCTCGGTGGGTGGCAACAGCGCGAGCACGAGTTCGATCTGGTCGCGGACGCTGATGCGGATCGGAGCGACGTGATCGGTGCGGACCTCGGGTGCTTCGGGCCGGGGGCTCAGCCCGCGCGCCGCCGCCTGGGCGAACTGGCTGATGCTGACCCGCTCGAGCGGGTCGGGGGCAAGCGAGCGGAACGGCTCCTCGGGGCCTATCGTCCGCGCCAGGCTGCGCGCGGCTTCGTGCATCCGCTCGTGCAAGACCCTGGCGGCGTCCTGGAACGTCTTGCACTCGAGCAGCCGCGCGAGCAGGTAGTCGCGCTCCTCCCAGCGGGCGAGTTCCTCGTCGAGTTCGATGTCGTCCCGACCCGGGAGCAGGCGGCGGGCCTTGAGGTCGACGAGTGTCGCCGCGATCAGCAAGAACTCGGTCGCGCCGTCGAGGTCGAATCGGTCGAACTGCGCGATCCGTTCGAGGTACTCGTCGACGATGGCGGCGATCGACACCTCCCACAGGTCGACTTCCTGCTTGAGGATCAGGTGCAGGAGCAGATCGAACGGCCCTTCGAAGACCGGCGTCTGCACCTCGTAGGCCACGGCGCCAGCCTAGCCACAAATCACACGCGTGCAAGTTGATCCAGCTCGACAGGACTCCGAATTGGCGCCCACCCTGACGGCATCCCGCCCATAGGATCGCCCGCTCATGACACGGGTCTTTTCGGGCATCAAACCCACCGGCGAGGTGCAGCTCGGCAACTATCTCGCCGCGGTGAGCCGCTGGGTCGAGGGCCAGCCGGCAGCCGAAAGCGCGGCCGCCGAACGCGGCGATCAGGTGTTCTGTGTCGTCGACCTGCACGCGATGACGGTGCCGTACGACCCAATCGAACTGCGGACCCGCACGCGCGAGGTCGCGACGCTGTTGCTCGCGGCCGGCCTCGACCCGCAACGCTGCCTGGTGTTCGTCCAGAGTCACGTCGGCGGGATTCACGCCGAGTGCACTTGGCTGCTCAATTGCGTCGCGGGGGTCGGAGAACTGCGGCGCCAGACGCAGTTCAAGGAGAAGTCCGAGGGTCAAGAGGCGGTCAGCGTCGGCCTGTTCGACTACCCGGTGCTCATGGCCTCGGACATCTTGCTCTACGACAGCGACGAGGTCCCCGTCGGCGACGATCAGCGCCAGCACGTCGAGTTGGCCCGCGACCTCGCATTGCGCTTCAACCACCGTTTCGGCGAGACCTTCGTCGTCCCGGTGGCGACGCTTCCGCCGTCCGGGGCGCGCATCATGGACCTGCAACAGCCCACGAAGAAGATGTCCAAGTCGGACGAGTCGCCCCAGGGTGTGGTGCGCGTGCTCGACGACCCCGCGGCGATCGTGAAGAAGTTCAAGGCCGCGGTCACCGACAGCGACAACGAGATCCGCCACGACCGCGAGACCAAGCCCGGCGTGTCGAACCTGCTCGAGATCCACGCCGCGGCAACCGCCACGCCGCTCGACCGGGTCGTGGCGGCCTTCGCCGGCTCGGGCTACGGCGCGCTGAAGATGGCCGTCGCCGACGCCGTCGTCGAATACCTCCGGCCGCTGCAGGAGCGTTATGCCGAACTGGCGGCCGACCCGGCGGAGGTCGATCGGATCCTGGCGTTGGGGGCCGCGCGCGCCGCCGAGCGCTCCTACCCCACGCTCCAGCGGGCGAAACGTCATGCCGGACTGCTCGGAAGCTGAGACTGCTCGGAAGCTGAGACTGCTCGGGAGCTGGTGCGTTCTTTGCATCAAGGACCCCCCAACCCCATGCCGATCCTTCTCGCGGGCCGGGATCGTTCCGGCCGGCGCAGAACTGAGGCATCGGTGGGCACGGAGCAGCGTCAGCCAGCAGCAGCACGCGAGCGGCCACGGCCCCGCTCGGTGTGGTTGCTGATCGTCGGCAGCGCGCTGCTGAGCGCGACCTTGTGGATGCTCGTCCGGCACGCCGGCGCACCGGTCACGCGGGTTCACCCAGCGGTGCTCGTCGTCGGATTCGTCTTCGCCGAACTGGCCTCGATCCAGTTGTGGGTGCGGGGCGAGGCGCACACCAAGAGCCTCACCGAGGCGCCGCTCGCGGTCGGATTGCTGGTCGCGCAGCCGCTTCACCTGCTCGGCGCCGCCATCGTCGGCGTCACGATCGCGATGGCCGGGTTCCGCCGGCAGCGTGGCCCCAAGCTCGCGTTCAACGTCGTTCAGTACTCGTTGCAGGTGACAGTCGGCCTCGCGGTGTATGGCGCGCTCGCGCCGGACAGCCGCGCCGAGGATCCGCGCGCCTGGTTTGCGGCGATCGCCGCGACGGTGTCGGCCGAGGCGGTCTCGTCGATCCTCGTGAGCGCTGCGATCTACCTCCACGCCGGCCACGCGGACTTCCGGGCGATGGCCCGAACCGACTTGACGCTGTTCCCCGGCGTCGTCGCCGCCGGGGCGGTCGGGGTGCTCGCGGTCGCGCTTTCGTCGATCCACAGTGCCGCGCTCTTGCTGCTGGCGATCGTCGTGTTCACCGCGCTCGGCGCCTACCGCGGGTACGGCACGTTGCTGCGCCGACACCACCACCTCCAGTTGCTCCAGGGTTATTCGCGTGACATCGGCGAGGCGGTCGCGCGCGACGACGTCGTGTCGTCGGCACTGCGCGGAGCTGCCGCGCTCCTCAGCGCCGAGCGCGCCTACTTCGTCGGGGTGGTCGGCGATCAGCCCGGCCATGTGCTGCGCGCCCGATTCGACGGCAAGGAGGTCACCAGCGGCGTGGTCGCGCTCGACCCGGCCGATCCGGTCGCAGCCGTGCTTGGCACCGGCGAAGCTGCACACCTGCGGCGCGGCGGATCCCACTCACCACGACGCGACGCGCTCACGCACCTCGGGATCGGCGAACTGCTCGTCGCGCCGCTTCGCGCCGACGGGATCGTGGTCGGGGCGCTCGCGGTGGGTAACCCGTCGTCCGACGCGGTCGCGTTCGACCGCAACGACCTCGCCCTGTTCGTGACGCTCTGCGATCAGACCGCGCTCACGTTGCAGAACGGCAGGCTGCTCGGCGCGCTGCGCAGCGAGATCGCCGAGCGCGAGCATCGTGCGCTGCACGACGAGGTGACTGGCATCGGCAACCGCGCCGCCTTCCTCGAACGCGTCGGGGTGCGGTGCACGGTCGACCCGACGCCGCTCGCGGTCTGTGTCGTCGGGCTCGAGCGGTTCAGCTCGGTGAACGAGGCTTTCGGCTACGAACGCGGCGACGAGTCGTTGCAACTGATCGCGGCGAGGCTCCGGGCGAAGTTGCGCAGCAACGACACGATCGCCCGCCTGTCGGGTGGCGACTTTGCGATCGCGTTCGACGAAGTCGGTGACGCCGGCGCGGCTTACACCGCCGCTTCGGCCCTCGTCGCGGCGATCGCCGAGCCGATCGCGATCGGCGGTATCGAAGTGTCGATCGGGGCGCAGGCCGGCGTTGCCTTGTTCCCCGACAACGGCAACGACGCGGGCACGCTGCTGCGCCGCGCCGACGCTGCGTTCCGTGCGGCGCGCGAGGCTCGGCGCAGTGTGGAGTTGTACGACGAACAACGCGACCACGACGCCGCGGGCCGCCTGCTGCTCGCGACCCAGCTGCGCCACGCAATCGATCGCCGTGAGCTCACCGTGGCCTACCAGCCGAAGTGCGACCTGCGCACCGGCGAGATCCGCGGCGTCGAGGCGCTCGCGCGCTGGGACCATCCCGACCGTGGCTTCGTGCCGCCCGACGAGTTCGTACTCCTCGCCGAGCAGACCGGCCTGATCCACGGGCTCACCGCGTTCGTGTTCGAACGCGCGCTCGTCGACCGGCAGCGCTGGGCCGAGGCCGGCCTCGACCTCGACCTGTCGATCAACGTCTCCGCTCGCGATCTCGAACACGACTGGCTCCGCAACGAGGTCCCCGGCCTGCTCGCGGCGACCAACTGCCCGGCCGCGCGCCTGACACTCGAGATCACCGAGACCCAACTGATGGCCGATGCGACGCGCGCGGCCGCCGCGATCCAGCCGCTCCACGATCTGGGCGCGCGGGTAGCGATCGACGACTACGGCACCGGCTACTCGTCGCTCGCGGCGCTCCGTGCGCTGCCGATCGACGAGATCAAGATCGACAAATCCTTCGTGCTCGACATGCGCGCCGACGACAACGATGCGGTCGTCGTGCGGTCGACGGTGCAACTGGGCCGGGCACTCGGACTCGAGGTCGTCGCCGAAGGGGTCGAGACGACGGTGAGCTGGCACCTGCTGCGCGAGTGGGGCTGCGACCGGGCCCAGGGCTACCTAATCGCGCGGCCGATCGCTCCCGACAAGATCCCCGCGATCATCGCCGCGTGGCAGCCGCCCGAGGCCGAAGGACGGTCGCTCCTCGGCTTGGTCAGTTGATTCGACGGGGAGCCGCCTGCCGTCCGGCAGGCGACCGACGATCACACCCAGGGTGAGGGACGCTCGAGATCGATCGGGCACGGCGCCGCGCCGTCGACGTCGCCCACCCGTTCGCCGTCGACGAGCAGTCGGCTCACCCGCCCTCTGCCCGTCACACCGGAGAGCACGACCGCGCGGGCGCTGCACAACTCGACGCGCACACCGATCGGGAGCGCGTACTGCGGGTCGCTGTCGCTGAAGGTCGCCTCGTCGGGATAGGCGCCGTGCCGTTCGTACCAAGCGTCGAGCACGTTCTCGGCGCGCCGCAACTGCGGGTCGGCGACCGCGGTCTCGACCTTGCCCTGGGTCCAGTTCCAGATCGCGTCGACGCGGCCCGAGATCCCGCCGGGCGACGTCGCCGCCCACACCAGCGTGGAACCGACCGCGACGATCAGGCCGAGGCGCAGCCACGGGAACTGGACTCGCTGGTGCCGAAGGCGACGCCGGCGGCTGGCCAGCGAGGGACGCGCACCGATCGACGGCGGCGGCCGCGTCGGCGTTCCCTCGGACGCGGGCTCGGACTGCTGCGGGACGAAGTAGTCGTCGATACCGTGCTATCGGCACCCGACAAGGTGTGAGTTCACTCCGAATCGCGCGATTCCGGGCGGATCGGGCGCCCGACCGCTTCGCCGTCGGCTTGGGCGAGCACCCGGGCGATGGCGCACGACAACCCGCTCGCAACGGCGAAGCCTTCGTCCTGCCATGACCGCGGGTCGTGATGATGCCGCGCCCACGCCACGATCTCCGGCCGGCCGCCGGCGGCCGCGATCCGGTCTGCACCCACCCGGGCATGGTCGAGATAGGTGCACACGCGGGCGCGCCAGTCGCTCGCCGGACGGGAGGCCGCCCACTGCACCGGGTCGCTGACCCACCACCCGACGACGGTCGCCGCGCTGCGCCCGAACGGCCCGAGACCGGCGCCGGCCTTGCCGACATCGTGCAACAGTGCCGCGGCCAGCGAGCAGTCGAGCGGCGTGGCGACCCCGAACTTGGCGCAAGCGCGACGCGCGACCGCGACCGATTCGGCCTGGTCGATCCCCGGCATCTGCTCCCACAGCACAAGTTCCGCCGGGGTGAGCAGATCGGCGACCCAACGGCGGTCCTCGGGCCGGAGGCGCTGGCGGATGAGCGAGCCGGTGAACCGCGCGGCGAGGTGACTGATGCGCGCGAAGCCCGGACGCGGTGTCCGGTTCAGCGCCGTTTGGATGCGCAGGAGATGCACAGCCGCGCGGCGGGCATGGCGTCCAGCCGCGCCTCGGCGATGGCTGCGTTGCACGACTCGCAGGCGCCGAAGGTCCCCGCTTCGAGCTTGGCAAGCGCGCGTTCGACATCGTCGAGCGTCTCGAGCAGCGAACTGACGATCGCGTCGACCTCGCCCCGCTCGGCGGTCACCTGACCGATGTCGGCGAAGTTTTCATCGAAGGAATCGCGGGCGCCGTCGTGGCCCAGGTGACGCAGTTGCTCGTGGACACGAATCCGCTCGTCGAGCAACTTCGCCCGCGCATCGGCAAACACTTCAGCGACGTCAGCCATGGGTGACCAGGATACCGCCGCGCATCCGCGCGCAGACTCGCCTTCCCGTCACGCGGGCTGCGATCAGGACGACGTTCCGCCTAATTGTGACCTCGCTCACATCGTGGATGTCGCCGCCCGCGCTCTGGGGTGGGCAGCGTCGTAGACCGCTCGGAGCCGCTCGGGCGTGACCTTCGTGTAGACCTGGGTCGTCGAGACGCTTGCATGGCCGAGCAACTCCTGCACCACCCGGATGTCCGCGCCGTGGTCGAGCATGTGCGTCGCGCACGAATGGCGGAGCACATGGGGCGAAAGCGACTCGCCGAGTCCGGCGCGAGCGCCCGCCTCACGCACCAACTTCCAACAACCCTGCCGGGTGATGCGCCCGCCGCGAGCGTTCAGGAAGACCGCGTCGGAGTCGCCACGCCGGCGCACCGCGACCCCCCGCAGCCGTGGCCGGGCCCGATCAAGATAGGCGTGGAGCGCGGCCCGCGCACTGCGCCCGACCGGTACCACCCGCTCCTTGTCGCCCTTGCCGAGGACCCGGACCATGCCGTCGTCGAGATCGAGCGCATCGAGATCGAGACCGACCAACTCGGAGATTCGCAGTCCCGATCCGTAGAGCAACTCGAGGATCGCCTGGTCGCGACACGCCAGCGGATCGTCGCCAGCGCACTCGACACGCGCCCTGAGGACCGCCTCGATCTCGTCCTCGCGCAACGCCTTGGGGATGCCCTGCGGTACCCGCGGCGCGCCGACGAGTTCGGTCGGGTCGGAGTCGGCCTCACCCTCCTGCACGCAGAACCGGTGGAAGGAACGCACCGCGACGAGCGAGCGGGCGATCGAGCTGGGCGCGAACTGCGGCCGGCCGTCATCGGCGCGCCGGGACCGGAGGTGTGTGACGTACTCGTGGACAAGGTTGTCGCCCACTGCCGCGAGTCCCACCACCCCGCGTGCCCGCAACCAGGCCTCGTAGCGACGCAGGTCGCGCCGGTACGCCGCGCGCGAGTTTGCGGCGAGCCCCCGCTCGACCGCGAGCCAGTGGTGGTATTCGGCGATCAGGCGGGCGAGCTCGTCGTCGCCCGGGGCGAGGTCGCCCGCCATGCGGTCTCAGTCGCCGGCGACGGGTTCGACTCGGTGCCGGACTGCGAGCTCGGACTCGGGCTCGGGGCGGACCCGAGGGAACGGCACGTGCGGGTTACGGCCCTCGGCTCGGTCGGCGGCCGCGGCCACGAAACCCGCGAACAGCGGATGCGGACGCGTCGGGCGGCTCTTGAACTCGGGGTGGGCCTGGGTCGCCGCGAAGAACGGGTGCACGGCGCGCGGGAGTTCGACGAACTCGACGAGACGGCCGTCGGGTGACGTGCCCGACAGACGCAATCCTGCGTCGGCGAGCTGCTGACGATAGCGGTTGTTCACCTCGTAGCGATGGCGATGTCGTTCGTAGACGACCTCGGCGCCGTACAGCTCGCGCACGATCGAACCGGGTTCGAGACGGGCGGGCCAGGCCCCGAGACGCATCGTGCCGCCCATGTCGACGACATCGCGCTGTGCATCCATCAGGTCGATCACCGGGTGCGGCGAGTGCGGGTCGAACTCGGAACTGTTCGCGCCGGCGAGCCCGCATACGTGACGTGCGTAGTCGATGACCGCGCACTGCATACCAAGGCACAACCCGAGGAACGGCACGCGCTGCTCGCGCGCGTAGGTGACCGCGGCGATCTTGCCCTCGATCCCCCGGAAGCCGAAGCCACCGGGCACGACGATGCCGTCGAGTCCGGAGAGGCGACCTTCGGCGAGCAGACCCTCGGCCTCGTCGGACGCAATCCAGTCGAAGACGACCTTCGCGCCGCAGGCAAAGCCGCCGTGACGCAGTGCCTCGACGACCGACAGGTAGGCGTCGGGCAGGTTGATGTACTTGCCGACGAGGCCGATCCGGACTTCCTGGGTGGCGTCGCGGACGCGCTGCACGAGCGCCTTCCACTCGCCGAGGTCGGGTGCGTGCTCGTCGAGGTGCAGCACACGACAGACGTAGTCGTCCAGACCCTCGTCGTGGAGCACCAGCGGGATCTCGTACAGGCTCTCGGCGTCGACCGCGCTGACGATGCCGGCGACCGGCACGTCGCACAACGCCGAGATCTTCTCCTTCAACCGGTAGGGGATCGGCCGGTCGGACCGACAGACGATGGCGTCGGGCTGGATCCCGCGGCTGCGCAACTCGGTGACGGAGTGCTGCGTCGGCTTGGTCTTCTGCTCGCCGGACGGGCCGATGAACGGCACCAAGGTGACGTGGACGTAGAACACGTTGTCGCGGCCGACGTCTTTGCGGAACTGTCGGATCGCTTCGAGGAACGGCAGGATCTCGATGTCGCCGACGGTGCCGCCGACCTCGGTGATCACGACGTCGACGTCGTCGGTTGCGAGGCTGCGGATCCGTTCCTTGATCTCGTTGGTAACGTGCGGGATGACCTGGACCGTCTCGCCCAAATAGGCGCCGCGCCGCTCCTTGGCGAGCACACCCTGGTAGATCGAACCGGTGGTCGCGTTGCTGCGCCGAGACAGCGCGACGTCGACGAAGCGCTCGTAGTGGCCGAGATCGAGGTCGGTCTCGCCGCCATCGTCGGTGACGAACACCTCGCCGTGCTGGAACGGGTTCATCGTCCCGGGATCGACGTTGATGTAGGGATCGAGCTTCTGCAAGGTGACCCGAAGCCCTCGGCTCTTCAGCAATCTGCCGAGCGAGCTGGCCGTCAGACCCTTGCCCAGACTGCTCGCCACCCCACCCGTCACGAAGACGTGCTTCGCCACCTGCGACCTCCATCCGAGTCGAGCGACGGTACCACGGTGCTCGCGCGGGTCCGTGGATGCCCGGCGCGGGCGACGCCGGTGCCCGTCGTAACGTCGCGTCGATGGATCGAGATGCGCGCGCGGCACGGCTGGCGCCCGTCTCGGGACCCGACCGGCTGGTCCGACGCGATGCCGCGATCCTCGCGCTCGGCGCGCTGCTGATCCGCCTTCCGGCATTCGTGGCCGACCGCCACTTTCATCCTGACGACGGCACCTATGGCATGTCGGCGGTGCTGATGCGCGGCGGCGCGGCGCCGTTCCGCACGGTGTTCTCGAGCCAGGGCCCGTTGCACCTCGTGCTCGTCTACGCGGGCGACCTCGTCACCGGCAGGCAGATGAACTCGCCGCGCGCCGTCGCCGTCGCCAGCGGTGTCGTGGCAACGCTCGGCGCGGCCGCGATCGGTGCCCGCCTCGGCAAGCGGCGAGGCTCGTGGATCGCAGGCGGCCTCGTCGCGACCACGGGGTCGATGTTGTGGACGAGCGGTCCGCTCACCGCCGACGCGATCACCATCGCCCTCGTTGCGGTCGCCTTCGTCACGGCGCTGCGCTACGACGACTCACCGACTACGGCGCGCGCCGCGCTGGTCGGCGCGCTCGCCGGTGCAGGCATGCTGGCAAAGGTCGCGGTCGCCGCGCTCGGCATGGCGCCGGCGGTCGTGCTCATAACCCGGCGCCGCAACCTGAAGCACCTCGCCGCGAGTGCGCTGAGCGGAGCCGGTGTGATCACCGCCCTCGTGCTGCCGTTCGGGGCCAGGCAGGTGTGGGACCAGACGATCCGCTACCAACTCGACACCGAACGCGAGCAGTCGATGCTGCGCAACGCACGCAAGGTCATCACGACCATCTGGTCGCGCGACCTCGTGCTCGCGGCGGCCGCCGCGGTCGCGCTGACCTGGGCGGCGGCGCGCTGGCGCGAGACGGGCCGAGTGGGCCGGGCGCTCGTGATCTGGGCAGGCGCGATGACCGGTTTCCTCGTCGTTCAGCCCGCGCTGTGGCGCAACCATCTCTCTCATCTCGTCGTGCCACTCACGCTCGTGACCGCCCGCGCGCTAGGCCCGCGTCCGTGGCGCCGCGAGCGCGACACGTCCGCATGGCCGCGCCGCGCCGCCTGGCTGGCGTTCGCAGTCGTGGTGGCGGCGCAGGTGCGCTTCTCGGCAGGGATCCTGGTCCCGGGTGGCTACGACGACTCCGAGTCGCGCGCCGCGGTCGGCGCGCTCGCCACCGTTCCCGGCGACGCCCGCATCATCTCCGACGAGATCGGACTCGTCTGGCGCGCCGGTCGACGCACTCCCGACGACCTCGCCGACATGTCGATCAAGCAGTTCCAGCAAGCACGCGTGACCCACGAACGGCTCGCCGCGATCGCGGCCCGCCCCGAGGTGTGCGCAGTGCTCGTGTGGTCCCGCCGCCACCTGGGAAGCGTCGCCGACCTGGCGGCGACGCTCGACGGGCTCGGCTATCGGGTGCAGCAGCGCTTCGCGGGCCAGGACGGTGTCCGCGCGCTGTGGGTCAAGGCGTCGTGCCCTGACCCATCGGGCTGAGCCGCCCCAACCGGTCGAGCGCGCGCAGCACTGCGACGCGTTCGATGACGCGCGAGAACGACACGAACTCGGCGGCGACGTTGAGCGCGGCGATGGCGGCGAGCACGCCGAGACGGCCGGCGTCGTTGTCGACGCCGAGCACGACGCCGAGACCGAGCACTGCGCCGACAATGTTCGCGCCGGTGTCGCCGATCATCACCCGTTCCCGCAGATCGCTCCCGAACAACGCGAGGACCGCGCCCATCACGGGCGCGATCGCCACCCCGACCGGGTCGGTGCCGGACAGGGCGAGGAGCGGCAGGTACGCGACGATCGCGACTTTGATCGTGCGCCCCGGCGCACGATCGAACAGGTTCGCGAGGTTGGCGCAAAGCGCGACGAGCACCGCGTCGATCGCAATGCGCCGTCCGCTTGCGAAGCCGGGGGTCGCGACCAGGACGACGGCCAGCATCCCGCCGCCCGCCAACTTCACAAACCCGGTCGTGATCCGGCCGTGCACTGCGGCCGTGAGATGGCCGCGAAAACCTCTGCTGTCGCCCGCACCGAGCAGGTCGTCGACGAGACCGAGGAAACCGAAGCCGAGGACCGCGAAGAGCACCGTGGCTCGTTCCGTCGTCAGCCCTGCGTCGCGCCCTTCGCCGAGGGCGCCGGCGAGCGCCCGCAACGCCTCAAGGGTCACGAGCGCGATCACGATCAGCAACCCGCCGGCGGTCGGGAGCCGCTGCCCCCGGTAGTTCTCGCGTTGCAGGACCGGCGACCCGAAGATCTCGCGCCCCGAGAACCAACCGGCGAGAGCAACGCCGAACCCGGCGCCAAGCGCGAGCACCCATTCGGTCACTTCACGACTCGCTGTGCAACAGCATCGAGCCGATGACCGGGGCGAGCATGGCGAGCATCATTCCGGGGATCGCGATCCCCGAGTCGTTCACGGCGTAGCCGAGCACACCCGCGATCGCGATCGCCGCGAGGGTCCGGTCGATCGGAGCGAACCGCGCACGCAGCGCGATGAGCGGTCGGGGTCGCGTGAATCCCAGTGCGACCGCGCTCGCAAGCACCGGGATCAGCACGTAACGCCAGATCGAACCCGTGAAGGTGCGCAGGTTCTGACGGATCTTGCGGTTGACCATCGTCGAAAGCCCGGACACGCCGTCGGAGCGGATCCGTTCGAAGAGGCGACCGAGGTGTGTGCGGTCGGCAGGATCGCGGCTGAGGTCGAACAAGCCGATGAGGATCGCGACGACCAGGACTGCCAACGAGATGAGCGCGATTAGGTGCCAGCGCAGCCGCCAACCGAGCAGCAGAATCGCGGTGACCGCGAGGCTGGGGAAGCCCGCGAGGATGCCACCGACATCGGCTCCCCACATCGGCGCGACATCGACGACGACGACCGCGGCGAACAGCGCGAGCATCGACGCGATCGCGTACCTGCGCTCGAGCGCGTGCACGAGCATGCCGCCGAGCATGATCGACGCGGCGATGATCGTCGCGAACGTCGCGTTATTGATTCCCGTGAAGCGTCCCGCGATGATCGGCGAATCGCCGAACACCGCGCTCAATTGGAGCCGCGAGTCGAGCAACACGACACTCACGGCCACGACGATCAGTAGCAACACGAGCGGGACGATCAACGGCACCAGCCAGCGTCGGTGGAACTGACCGAGCGCGCCCCCGATCACGAACGCGCCGCCGAAGACGAACGCGATATACGCGCCTCCGCCCCACTCGTGCATGGGCAGCGGCGCGACGAGATAGGTGAGCGGCGGGATTGTGAGCACCATCGCGGCGTAGCTGAAGAGGAGGCGCCGCGGGATACGGCGAGCCAACGCCAGTTGGTAACGCAGCGCGACCAGCACCGAGAACACCGAGACGAGGGTGATGAAGGCCGCGATCACCGGTGCCTGGATGTCGTCACGGAATCGCGCGGACGCTTCGCCGTCGACGAGGAAATCGAGGCGTGACGCGAAGTCACCGTGGCGACGTGCGACGGACACCGGACGACCTTCGATCTGGTCCTTGTCGATGTCGATCCCCATAATCGCGGCGATCGTCGGTGCCGCGTCGCCGAGTGTCACGTAGCCGGCCTGGCGCGTGCTCGATGACACGAGTATCCCGGGTGCGGCGATGCCGCCGACCCCGGCCCGCACCGCGAACACCATGAGTCGGCGTTCGGAGCCCGGCGACACGGGGGCGATGAGCATCACCGCGTCGTCGGGTGCGGCCACCGCCACCAGCGCCCCGACGAGTTCGTCGGTGCTACGCAACGCCGCCGTAAGCCGTGCCTCACGTACGTCGGCACTGACGAAGGGCGCCAGCGCGCGTTCGCGACGCAGTTCGGGCGCCTCGACGAGCACGACGGACCGGCCGGTCCGGCAGCGCTTGAAGGCCGCGACTGCGACGTCGTTGTCGAAGTGCGCGCCGAACGCGCCCGCGCGGTCGGGCGCGAGCAGCGCAGTGCTCACGGTTCCGCACGGCACCGTCCCGTCGGATGTCATCAGCCCGAGGGTGACCTCGCGGTGGATCTCGGGGATCGCCGCTCCGAACGGATCGGTGTCAGCGTTGCCGACGACGCCCGCGGTCACGCCGGCGTCGCGCAGTGCGTCGCCGAGGAATCCCGGCGTACCTTCGAAGAGTCCGCTCGCGTTGACGTCGGCAATCGCCTCGACGCCGAGCACACCGATCGCAGCTTCGCCGGGATCGCGTCCGGTCCGGCGCCTGAACTCGTCGCGCGCCGCGATCCCCTCGGACTCCTCGTCGAGGTCGTAGGCCGCGGCGGCGGCATCGTGGGGGCCGTAGGCGCGCGTGCCGGCGCCCAAGGTCGCGTAACCGTCGCCCGGGGTCGTCGCAAGGCGTTCGACCCGCGCCGCGAGGTTGGCGACGCCACTCTCGGAAGCGAGCTCGTGGAGGTGTGGAAGATCGTTCGCGGCGACGTCGTCCCATGTGAGACCGGGCACCGAGATGACGAGCATCCGGCGCGCCGGCGCATCAGCGGTCGCGACCCGGACGCGCGTCGGGGCGGGAGTCGACGCCGCGACTGATCGAAGACCTGCCACCACCGGGAAGGCGCCGAACAGGATCAGCGGGACGGCCGCGACGGCAGCGCGCCGCGACCAAGAGTCGCGCGTCATGCGCCGGGCTCCCGCGGGCGGATCGGGTTGCCTGCGACGCGCATCACCGCAACGTAGGTCGCGAGGCCCGCCGCGGCCGCGATCGCGACGAGGACGAGGGCGATCGGGCGCGACCGCGCGTCGGCGCCGTGTCCGATCGCGAACGCGATGGCACCGGCGAGCGCCGCGGCGGCGGCGGGAATGAGCAGCCACGGGCCGACCAGCGGACCATCGACCCGCCGGCTGAGCACCCAGCCAAGGGCGACGGCAGCGACGAGGTACGCGCCGCTGTGGCCGGCGCCGAGCCACGCGACCCGGGCGCTGCCGTCGGCTGCGATCGCACCCGCGGCCATCAGGCAGACACCGACACCGCCCGCGACCACCGCCACGACCGCGGGAGTGCGGCTGTCGTTGAGCGCGTAGCTGGCTCGCGCCAGCAATAGGAAGGCGCTGTACGGCAACAGCCCCGCGGCCAGGCCGACGAACGCCGCCGCGACCAACGTGGTGCCGCGTTCGTCGAGCGCGCCGACGCGCACGAGCGCAAACCCGGGGTGCGCCAGCGCGATCGACACCGCCGTCGCGGGCAGGACGAGGTGCGAGATCGTCGACAAAGTCCAACGCAACCGGTCACCGAGATCGTCGCGACGGTTCGTCGCCGCGAGAACGCTCATCTCGGGGAGCGCGGCGGTGTGGAGCGGCTGGGCCAGGATCGCATACGGAGCGAGGAAGAATACGAACGCCGCCTGGTACGCGACCACACCTCCGGTGACCCCGGCGCCGAACAGGATCGCAGCCCCGAGCAGCAACCCGACGATCGACTGCAACGCGACCCCGCGGGCACCGTGGCCCACAAGGTCGCGAAAGGCGGCGTCGTCGCGGCGCACGCGGCGCGGGACGATCGGGAACCCGGCACGGGCGGCCGCGACCAGGAGCACACCCACGAAGCCGATCACACCACCCGTTCCCGCGACTCCGAGCAGGACACGCTCGCCCGCGGAGAGGGCGAAGCCGACTTCGGATCCCGCGACCCCGCGGAACAGCGCCAGCGCACCAACCATCACGATGGTGTTCGCGATCGGCGCCGCGGCCGTGATGGCGAACCTTCGCCGCGCGTAGAGCGCGGCGGTCGCGAGAGCGCCCAGCCCGTAGAGCACGATCTGGGGAACGAACCAGCGCAGCAGTGTCGTCGTGAGGGCGCGAGCGTCGCGGGCGTCGTCGGCGACACCCGCGGTGAGCAGGCGAGCGAGCAGCGGCGCGGCGATGACACCGACCACCGCCACCACGCCGAGCATCCAGGTCGCGTACCACGCCAGCCCGCCTGCGAGACGCCGCGCCTCGGCCTCGTCGCCCCGCTCGACCAACCGCACGAACGTCGGGACGAGCACCGCCGACAATGCGCCCGCCGCGACCAACTCGAACACCACGTTCGAGAACGAGTTCGCCGCGGTGAAAGTGTCGCCGAGCCCGCTCGCTCCGAGCACCGCGGCCACGAACAGCACTCGCCCGAAGCCGATGGCGCGTGACACCACAGTGACGGCACCCATCCCCGCCGCCGAGCGCCCGACCGCTGCCGCAACCTGCGCGCTTGCGTCATGCTCCGGCCCGTCAGTCTGGGCCCGGCTGTTCACAGCCCCCCACTCTGCTCACAGGTCCGGCCACTCTGGGGCGCTACGAGTGGCGCCGACACCGAACCCGTAGTGACCGACAATGCCGCGCTCGAGGTCGGCGAGCGTGATAATCGTCGACACCCGACCTTGCTGCTCGTCGACGTTGTCGACCGAACCGACGCGTTCGGCGAGATCGCCACCGGTGATGTCGACGAGTGCCACACCACGTTCGGGCGGGTCCGAACCTTCGAGCACCACGAACACCTCGCCCGCGACCGTCTCGATTCCTGCGTCCTGCAACGCCTGCACGGTCGCGAGGGCCACGGTGTCGTCGACGAGATCGCCGCCCGGGCGGAGCAAGACGATCGCGCCGCGATCGCCGAGCGCGGTCGCGTCGAAGGCCGCGAGGTCGTCATCGAAGCTCACGAAACTCTCGCGGGCGAGCGCCGCGACGGGATCGGCCGCGGCGGTGGGAGTGTCGACGCCCGGAACGCTGGCTCCGGCACGCGCCGCGATGGCGTCGGCGACCAGCGCGCCGAGCGCAGCGGGGTCGGCCGACGACGTGTCGAGGATGTCGGCGCCCAGCACGGCGTCGTCGCCGGCGAACGCGAGCCGCGCCTCGAGCCACACCACCACGGGTTCGGCGCCGGAGATCTCGAGCAGCGCCCGCTGGTCGTCGACGACCGATTCGGCGATCCCCCGCTCGGCGATCATCAGCACGGCCCGGCCGTCGAGGCGACCGGCGACGGCAAACGGCGCCGTCGACTGCATGTAACCCTCGTGGCGGTCGTTCAGCGACTTCAGCCGCTCGCTCTCGGCGCGGGTACGCGACACTTCGAGTTCGCTTGTGCGAATGTCGGACCGTAGGCCCTTGACGATTTCGCTGTCGACAACGGTCGATCCGAACACGACCCCGACCGCGAGCGCCAGAAAGATTGCGACGATGGACACGACGTGGAACCGGAAGTTGATCATTGCGCGTCCCTTGTGCGAGCCGGTCCAGTGCTCATTGGAACCAGTTGGTGACGGAACGCCACCAGTCCTTGGCGTTCGACCAGAACCCTTCGGTGAACAGGTGACCGGCCGGGGTCGCGACGAGCACGACGGTGATGGTGAGCGCGGCCGACAGCACGAGCAGCACGAGGTCTGAACGCCTTACCCGTCCTTCGTAGAGTTGATGGACTCCCTTCGCGTCGACGAGCACAGGCCCGAGCCGCAGGCGTGTGAGGAAGGTCGACGCCATGCCGCGACGGCCCTTGTCGAGCATCTCAACCATCGTCGAGTGGGTACCGACCGCCACGATGAGCGTCGCCCCCGCTTCGTAGGCGAGCAGCATGGCGACGTCCTCGCTCATGCCTTCGGCGACGAACTCGACGTAGTCGCGTCCGGCGGCGAGCCCGGCTGCGTGCAGTTCGTCGCGGCCCGGTGCGCGTCCGTCCGGATGGACGTGGTGGACGAGTTCGGCGCCGCAGAGCAGCGCCCGGTCGGTGAGCGAATCGAAGTCGCCGGTGATGATGTCGGGCGTCAAGCCGATCTCGAGCAGCGCGTCGGCCCCCCCGTCGACGGCGATGAGCACCGGCCGATGCTCCTTGATGTAGGGGCGGAGGATCGCGAGGTCGGTCTTGTAGTCGTGGCCGCGCACGACGACGAGCGCATGACGGCCCTTGATCGGAGTTCGCAACGGCGGCAACTCGAGGTTCGAGAAGGTGAGTTCGGCTTCCTTGTCGATGTACTCGAGCGTGTTCATGGCGAAGCGGCGGAGCTCGGACGAGATCCCCAGGCGCGCCGCGTCCATCGCCGCCTCGATCTCGGCCTTGTCGAGGACGCGGCCGCGGGCGATCTCTTCGGTGCCGCGCCAGACCGCGCCGTCGCGCAGCGTCAGTTCGCCACCGTCGACGATCCGGTCGAGCACGTCGGAGCCGACGTCGTCGAGCAGGACGACCCCCGATTCGACGAGGCGGATCGGCCCGCCGTTCGGGTAGCGGCCCGAGATCGACTCGGATGCGTTCACCACCGCGACGACACCCGAGCTGATCAACATCTCGGCGGCGACGCGGTCGATGTCTTGGTGGTCGATCACCGCGATGGCGCCCGAGGGGATCTGCTTGGCGAGATCCTTGGTCCGCTTCCCGGCGAAGGCCGGACCGACGACGACGCGGCTCGCGGCGGGGTGGCCGCCGTAGCGGCGCTTGCGTCTCATCGACCGCGACCTGCTCGACCGCCGCGACCGGCGCGACCGGCGGGCTGGGTGCGCCGGTCGCGCCCGGCGCTGAGCAGTTCCTCGGCGTGCGAACGGGCGTGTTGGGAGTCGTCGACGCCACCCAACATCCGCGAGAGCTCAGCGACGCGAGCATCGTCGAGGAGCAGTTCGGCACGCGCGATGGTGCGGCCGCGCGACGTCACCTTGCTCACGTGGAGTTGGGCATCGGCATGCGCGGCAACCTGGGCGAGGTGCGTGACGCACAGCACCTGGTGGTCGTGACCGAGGGCACCGAGTGCGGCGCCCACCGCCGTGCCCGCGTGACCGCCGATCCCTGCGTCGACCTCGTCGAACACGAGCGTCGGTGGTGCGTGCGACAGCACGCTTCGGATCGCCAGCATGGTGCGGGACAGTTCACCACCCGATGCTGCGCGCGCCAGGGGGCGCGCGGTCTCGCCTGCGTTGGGCGCGAGCTGGAAGGCGACCCGGTCGCTGCCGTCGTCGGAGAGTTCGGCGGGTTCGATCGCGATCGAGAACCGCGCGTTCGGGAGCGCGAGCACTCGGAGGTGCTCGGTGACCGCGTCGGCCAGCGCAGGCGCGTGCTCGTGCCGTAGCCGGCTCAACGCCGCGGCCGAAGTGTCGACACGCTCGACCAGCGCGGCTCGTTCGTCGAGGATCGCGGCGGCGCGGGCGTCGAACGACTCGAGGCCGGCCAGGCGCGCCCCCGCCTCGGTGCGGTACGCGATCACGTCGCCGAGCGACTCTCCGTACTTGCGTCGCAGCTCGCGCAGCGTCAGCCGTCGGGTGCGTACGGCGTCGAGCCGCTCAGGGTCGGCGACGATCGCGTCGGCCGCCAGCCGCAGTTCGTGGACGAGGTCGGCGACTTCGTCCTGAGCCCCGCGGATGCGTTCGCCGAGCGCCGCGAACGGTTCGCGGTCCGCGAGCAGCGACACCGCGTTGCCGAGCGCCTCGGCCGCGCCGTCATCGAGGACAGCACGAGCGCCGGTCAAGGCCTCGCGGTGCGCCTCGGCGTCGCCCAACAAGGCTTCTTCGTGGCCGAGGTGGTCGTCCTCGTCGGGGTCGGTGAGGTCGGCGCGGTCGATCTCGTCGACCTGGAAGCGCAACAGGTCGATCTCGCGCGCCCGGCCGCGCGGGTCGCCGCCGAGCTCGCTGAGCGTGGCGTCGAGCACGGTGATCTCGGCGCGGTCTGATCGGAGTGCCGCGCGCAGCTCTGCCGCCGGCGGTCCGATCCACGCGTCCAGCAGCGCGCGTTGCGCGGCGGGCAGCAGCAGCGACTGCTGATCGTGTTGGCCGTGCAGGTCGACGAGGCTCGCGCCGAGTTCGGCGAGTTCGGCGGCGGTGGCGGGACGCCCGTTGACATAGGCGCGCGACCGGCCGTCGCGCGGCACGACACGGCTCAGGATCCACTCGGCGTCGTCGTGCGCGAAGCGGCCGTCGACACGCGCGTCGTCCGCGCCGTCGCGGACGAGCCCTCCGTCGGCTCGAGCACCGAGCAGCAGCTCGAGCGCCTCGATGAGCAGCGTCTTGCCTGCGCCGGTCTCGCCGGTGATCGCCGTCATCCCCGCGCCGAAGGTGACGGTCAGTTCGGCGATGATCCCGAGGTTCTCGACGTGGAGTTCGACGAGCATCAGGTGGGCCGGTCGGGATCGGGGAGCGAGAACTTCTCGCGCAGGATCTGGTGGAACGGCCGATCGCGCCGGGTCACGATCCGCACCGGGGCGGCGGCCGCCGCGCAGGTGACGGTCGTCCCCGGCGGGAGTGTGCCGCCCGGGTGGCCGTCGAGCGCGAGCGCGACGGCGCGGCTACCGACCTCGAGTTGCACCGTCTCGTCGGCGCCGAGCACGAGGGTGCGGTCGAACAGCATGTGGGCCGCGACGGGCGCGACGACGAGACAGCGGTGTTCGGGCGACACGATCGGGCCTCGTACCGAGAACGCATACGCGGTGCTGCCCGTCGGGGTCGACACGATCACGCCGTCGGCGGAGAAGGTGGCGAAGCGGCTGCCGCCGAGGCGGACCGAGATGTCGACGAGATGGCCCGACTCGATCTTCTCGAGCACCGCCTCGTTGAGTGCGAACTCGTGGCGCGTCGGCCCCTCGGGCGGGACGACTTCGGCGATGAGCGCCATGCGCTCGGCCACGACGAAGATCGGGTCGAGCGTGCAGACCGCGTCGAGCATGCCGAGCAACTCGTCGGCATCGAGCGAGGTGAGGTAGCCGAGCCGCCCTGCGTTCACGCCGAGCACCGGGACCGGTTCGGGGTAGACCAGGTGGACGGCGTGGAGCATGGTGCCGTCGCCGCCGAGGCCGATCACCAGGTCGAGACCTGCCGCGAAGTCGCGGTCCTGCACACCGTGCGTCGCCAGCCCGGCACGGGTCGCGAGCGAGGCGGGAAGCCGGCCCTCGATGCCGCGTTCGGACAGTGCCGCGAGCGTCGCGGCAGCCAGTTCGTGCGCCGCCGGGCGATCGGGGTGCGGCACGAGTCCGACGGTGCGCATCACCGACCAGTCTGCCCGACGCCGGGTGGAGCTCCGAAGCGGGCTCCGACGGCGGCGTCGAGGTCGGCGGCGCTCACCGTCGCCGGGCCCTGCCGCGCCCAGGCGAGGTACTCAACGTTGCCGTCGGCGCCGGTGATGGGTGACGCCACGACGTCGCGGACGCCCAAGCCCGCCGCGGCGAGATCGGCGACGACCTCGCCGAGTACCGCGCGACGCACCGCGGGGTCGCGCACGATGCCGCCCTTGCCCACGCGCGCCGGGCCGGCCTCGAACTGCGGTTTGACGAGCAGGACATGGTCGGCGTCGGCGAGCGCGACCTCGATGAGCGCGGTTGCGACGGTGCGCAGCGAGATGAACGAGAGGTCGGCGGTCACGATGTCGACAGCACCGCCGACCTGGTCGGCGGTGAGATCGCGCACGTTCGTACGTTCGAGCACCCGCACCCGCGGATCCTGGCGGAGCGACCAGGCGAGCTGGCCGTGGCCGACGTCGACGGCAACGACGCTGCGAGCGCCGTTCTGCAGCAGGCAGTCGGTGAAACCGCCGGTCGACGCACCCGCGTCGAGGGCGGCGCGCCCCGTCACGGCGAGGCCTCGTGTGCCGAAATGGTCGAGCGCGGCCGCCAACTTGATGCCGCCGCGCGACACAAAGGCCGGGGCGGCTCGGGCGACCGCGATGGATTCGCCGGGGTCGACGAGGCGCGCGGCCCGTTCGGCGGGCGCGCCGCCGACGACGACCCGCCCGGCGGCGATGAGTTCGGCCGCGTCGCCGCGTGAGCGCGCCAAGCCGCGGCGTACGAGCTCGAGGTCGAGGCGCCGGCGAGCGGTCAGCTCGCGACCCGCTTCGCGGGGGCCTTGCTCGCCGCCGCGGACTTACGGGTCGCCGCGGTCGCGCGGCGCGCCATGCGCTGTTCGAGCGCGACGAGGTCGTCGCGGGTCACCAGCCCGAGGGCGCGCAGCCGGCGTTCGATCTCGCGCCGCACCGCGTGCCGGCCGGCATCGACCTGGTTACGGCCGACCGCGACGACCTCGTCGATCGCGTGGGTGACGCGTTCCAACGCGGCTCGTCCCTCGTGGTCGAGCCGCTCGATCGCCGAACGGGCCCGCTGGCGGCTCTCGGCGATGGACGGCAGCACCGGCAGGCTCGGGATCGACGGAACCGCCGGCATCGGGATCGAACGAACGGAGATGGTGGGCATCGCGAAACGTCACTTCCTGGGCCGAGGGTCACTTCCGGGGCGGTCCCGGCAACGGTCCTGGCTGGTCGAACAGGGTGAGGCCCCGATGGTAGACCGCCCGACCCCTGGGTTCGGGCCTTGCATGATCGGTCGCGCGCGGATCACCCGCGGTGTCCGCGTCACTCACGCGGTTGCGTGATCAGCGCGACGAGCGCAGCGAGGTCGGCGGCCACCCACCGCGGCGCCGGTTCGGGAACGGGTTCCTCGCCGTCCGGGCCCGCCACGCCGGTGAGCACCAACCCGAACTCGGCGCCGAGCGCGTCGGCGAAGGCGCCGTCGGTCGAAGGCCGATCGCCGATCATGATGGCGACCTGCCCGCACCGTTCGCGGACCGTGTCGGCCATGGGTGCATGCGGCTTGCCCGCGACCACATCGGGGAGGCGCCCCGTGGCGCGTTCCAGCGCGGCGACGAGCGCACCGTTGCCGGGGAGCCGACGACCGTCGTCGGGATAGGTCGGGTCCGTGTTCGTCGCGACGAAGCGCGCGCCACGGTGCAACGCGTGTGCTGCCACCGCGAGCCGTTCGAAGTCGAACTCGCGATGCCAGCCGCACACCACCGCGTCGTGTTCGACTGTCGTCGGAGCGGAGCCGGAGCCAGTGACCGAGCCGGCGACGTTGCCGGCATCGTCGAGTCGATCGAAGCCGGCGGCGCGCAACGCCTCGTGCACCCCCGGCCCGCCGTGCACCAGGATGCGTGCGTCCGGCGCGAGCGCGCCCCGGCACCATTGGGCTGCGGCGGTCGCCGAGGTGATCACGTCGGCCGGTTCGGTCTCGATCCCCATCTCGGCGAGCTTGCCGGCGTAGCTCGAGAGGGTCGCGTACGAGTTGTTGGTCACGAACACGACGCGGTGTCCCGACGCTCGCAGTCGGGCGATCGCCGCCGCCGCACCCGCGAGCGGTCGTGACCCGAGCCAGACGACGCCGTCGAGGTCGCATGCGAGTACCGGTGCCACAGCCCAAGCATGTCGCGCGCTGCGGGCCTGACCCGGACCGGCGCCGGCAGTTCGTCCGCAGGGCCACGATCACCGTCGCGCGCCCGCGACCCCCCTAGTGTGCGCTGCGTGGCGGAGTTCTCACCGTTTCGCGGCGTGCGCTACGACTGTGCGCGCCTTGGCACCGACCTCGACCGCCTGGTCGCACCGCCCTACGACGTCATCGACGACGATCACCGCGCTGCGTTCGAGTCCCAGCACGATGCCAACGCGGTCCACCTGATCCTGCCGCAGGACCACACCAGCCCGGGCGACCGCTACCAGCGTGCGGCGATCGCGCTCGAAGCCTGGCAGGCCGAGGGCGTGTTGCGACGCGATCCCGCCGACCGTTTCTACGGCTACCGCATGGACTTCGAGGACGCCGAAGGCCGCCGCCACACGATCGGCGTGCTCGGCGCGCTGCGTCTCCCTGCGGCCGTGGGCGAAGGCGGCATCCTCCCGCACGAACGGACGCTGCCCAAGGCCAAGACCGATCGGCTGGACCTGCTGCGCGCCACCCGGGCCAACCTCGACCCGATCTGGGGGCTTTCGGCCGCGGCCGGGCTCACCGCACTGATCGACCTGTCCGCCGAGATCGGCGACTGCACCGACGACGCCGGGGTCCGCCACCGGCTCTGCGCGATCGACGATCCCGACCGCATCGCCGCGATTCGCGCCGCGATCGGCGCGCACCCGCTCGTCCTCGCCGACGGCCACCACCGCTTCGAGACCGCGGTCGCCTATCGCGACGAGCGGCGCGCCGCTTGGCACGACGACCACGAGTGCGAACGGATCTTGTGCCTCGTGGTCGAGCTCACCGAGTCGGAGCTGTGCATCGAGCCCATCCACCGACTCGTCACCCTGGGCGACCTCGACGTCGCCGGCGCGCTCGAGTTGTTCGCCGACGCGTTCGAGTTCGTCGCCGCTGGAGCCAACTCGGTCGAAGGCCGCGAGCACATCGAATCGGCGATGGCGGCGCACGACGGCATCGGGGTCGCCACCGAGCACGAGCTGTTCGTCGCGGTCCCTCGCCCGTCGGTGTGCCGGCCCGCGCTCGTCGCCGCCGAACCGGCCGAGGTGCGCGGCACCGACGCCGCGCTCGTCGAGGCGGTGATCGTGCCGCGCCTCACCGGCGCCGTGTGGCGCTACCGGCACGACCTGCGCGAGGTCGCGGCGCTCGTCGAAAAGCGCGAGGCCTCGCTCGCGTTCCTGCTCCGGCCGGTGAGCGTGGAGACGACGAAGACGGCGGCCGCGGCGGGCGTCCGCATGCCCCAGAAGACGACCTTCTTCTCTCCCAAGCCGCGCACCGGCATGGTCTACCGACTGCTCGACTGACGCAGGCAACCAAATGCGCCGCGCCCGGCGCAGTGGTTCAGTTGACCGTCCAGACCGGCCCGCTCGCGAGCACGTGCGCGAGATCGCCGGGACCCGACTTGTCGGACTCGGCGACCAGTTGGCGCTGCACCTCGGCGTCGTAGACCGGCCGGCGCACGTCGCGGAACACACCGACCGGCGTGGGCATGTGCGGACCGGTCGAAAGGCGCGACAGGGCGAAGGCGAGCGTCGGGTCCTCGCGGTGTTCGTCGTGGACGAGCAGGTTGTCGGCGCCGACGTCGAGCACGTTGACGACATGCGGTTCGCCGAACTCGTTGACCGCGACGCCGAACTGATCCTCGCTGCCGAACCGCAACGGCTCACCGTGGCGCAACTCGATGAGCATGTTCGGGCGGTTGTCCTTCTTCAACACTCCGTCGAAGGCGCCGTCGTTGAACACGTTGCAGTTCTGGAACACCTCGACGAATGCCGCGCCGGGGTGCGCGTGCATACGCCGGAAGGTCTCCATCATGTGCTTGCGATCCATGTCGTGGGTGCGCGCGACGAACGTCGCCTCGGCGCCGAGTGCCACCGACAGCGGGTTGAACGGGAAGTCGACCGAACCGAACGGAGTGCTCTTTGTGACCTTGCCGAGTTCGCTCGTGGGCGAGTACTGGCCCTTGGTGAGTCCGTAGATCTGGTTGTTGAACATCACGATCTTCAGGTTCACGTTGCGGCGCAACGCGTGGATCAGGTGGTTGCCCCCGATCGAGAGCATGTCGCCGTCGCCACCGATCACCCACACGTTGAGGTCGGGGCGGGTCATCGCCACGCCCGTGGCGATCGCCGGCGCCCGCCCGTGGATCCCGTGGATCCCGTAGGTGTTCATGTAGTACGGCAGGCGCGCCGCACAGCCGATGCCGGAGACGAACACCATGTCCTCGGGCCGCACACCGAGTTCGGGCAGCACGAACTGCATCGCCGCGAGGATCCCGTAGTCGCCGCACCCGGGGCACCAGCGCACTTCCTGGTCGGACTCGAAGTCCTTGCGGGTCAGGGTCACCGGTTGGTCGCTCACGAACGTGCCCCGTTGCTCGACGCGTCGCCGGCGACGCCTTGGATCATCTCGAGGATCTTCGCTTCCATCTCCGCGGCCCGGAACGGCACGCCCTGCACCTTCGTGAAGCTCACCGCGTCGACGAGATATTCGGCGCGCACGAGACGGCTGAGCTGGCCGAGGTTCATCTCGGGGATGAGCACCCGCCGGTAGCGCTGGAGCACTTCGCCGAGGTCGGCAGGGAACGGGTTGAGGTGGACGAGGTGCGCCGCGGCGACGCGCAGGCCGCGGGCGCGAGTACGGCGAACACCTGCCTTGATCGAACCCCAGGTGCTCCCCCAGCCGAGAACGAGCACCTCGGCGCCGTCCTCGTGGTCGAGATCGACGCCGGGGATCTCGCCGGCGATGCGGGCGACTTTCTCGGCCCTCAGGTGCACCATCCGTTCGTGATTCTCGGGGCTGTAGCTGATGTTGCCGGTCCCGCCCTCGCCGTCGAGGCCGATGCCTTCCTTTTCGATACCGCCGATGCGGTGCATGAGGCCTGGTGTGCCGGGGATCGCCCACGGTCGGGCGAGCGTGTCGGGGTCGCGCAGGTACGGCAGGAACGTGTCGCCCGCGTTGGGCTGCTCGGCGAACGGCACCGAGATGTCGGGGAGAGCGTCGAGATCCGGCAGCAGCCACGGCTCGGCCCCGTTGGCGAGGTACCCGTCGGTGAGCAGGATCACCGGCGTGCGGAACCGGAGCGCGATCCGGCAGGCTTCGAACGCTGCGTCGAAGCAGTGGCTCGGGCTCTTCGCCGCGACGATCGGCAAGGGACACTCGCCATGCCGCCCGTACATCGCGAGCAGCAGGTCCGCCTGTTCGGTCTTGGTCGGCAGTCCCGTGCTCGGACCGCCGCGTTGCACGTCGACGAGCACGAGAGGGAGTTCGAGGCTCACCGCGAGGCCCATCGCCTCGCTCTTCAGGTCGACGCCCGGCCCGCTCGTGCCCGTGATCCCGAGCGCCCCCGTGAACGCCGCGCCGATCGCGATCGAGGCGGCCGCGATCTCGTCTTCGGCCTGCAGCGTCTTCACCCCGAAGTTCTTGTGTTTCGAAAGTTCGTGGAGGATGTCGGACGCGGGCGTGATCGGGTAGCTCGCGTAGACGAGCGGCAACTTCGCCTTCTGCGCGGCCGCGATCAGCCCGTAGGCGGTCGCGAGGTTGCCGATGATGTTGCGGTAGCGCCCGGGGGTGAGCGCCGCGGGCTTGACCTCGTAGGGATGGTCGAACAGTTCGGCCGTCTCGCCGAAGTTGCGGCCCGCCTTGAACGCAGCGACATTGGCGGCAAGAACCTGTTCCTTCGTGCCGAACCGCTTCTCGATCCACTCGATGACCGGCGCGACCGGCCGCGTGTACATCCAGCACAACAGGCCGAGCGCAAAAAAGTTCTTCGAGCGCTCGGCGTCGCGCGGCTTGACGCCGAGTTCTTTGGTCGCCTCGACCGTGATCGACGTCATCGGGACGACGTACACGTTGAAAGCGGCGAGGCTGCCGTCTTCGAGCGGGTTGCGGTCGAGTCCGGCCTTGTCGAGGTCGCGCTGGGTGAAGCTGTCGCCGTTGACGATGAGCGTGGTGCCCGGGCTCATGTCGGCGAGGTTGGCGGCGAGCGCCGCGGGGTTCATGGCGATGAGCACGTTGGGCGCGTCGCCCGGCGTGACGATGTCGTGGTCGGAGATGTGGACCTGGAACGACGACACACCGGCGATCGTGCCCGCCGGCGCGCGGATCTCGGCCGGGTAGTTGGGCAGGGTGGCGAGGTCGTTGCCGAAGGCTGCCGACAACTCGGTGAAGCGGTCGCCGACGAGTTGCATCCCGTCGCCCGAGTCTCCGGCGAAGCGGATGACGACCCGATCGAGGGTCTCGACGCGCTCGGGCGAAGAGCGCTCAGAGGTCGTGTCGATGGTCACCGTTGACCTTTCTCGTGCCTGATCGCTCCAGTCCCGGAGCGCCGGCGCAGCCGCGCTTCGCATCGTACCGGCGCGCGCGACCGACTTCTGACTCATCGCCGGCCTCAGGCCGCACGCGACTCGCGTGCGTGCTCGACGATCGCGGCCGCACGATCGAACAGGCGCGTCCGAGCGCGCGAATCCGTGGCGCGGGCCACCCGCTCGGCGACGATCTCGGTACGCGACGACGTCCCGTTCACCGTCCGGAAGAATCGGCGATGGGCGAATCCGAGCACCACCACGGCCTCGCCCGGCCCGAGCGCTTCGACCCACGCCGGAGGGTTGAGCACGGCGACGGGGACGGAGCGCGCGGTGGCGTCGACGCGCGTGGTGATCTGCAACTGGACGAGCACGTCGCCCGACGCGAGGTCGCGCCGATCCGGCGCGCTGGACAAGGTGCCGATGAGGACGGCGAGGTTCATGATGAGGCACTCCTTCGGGAACGGGCCACGGCTCGACTGGCCGTGACCGGCGGGGTTCAGCTGGACGGGTCACCCGGTGGGGCTCACGTGGACCGGGGACCGAAACGCCGCTGCGTCGATGCGCCGATGCGCGCCGCAGGTCGCGCGGATCGCGAACACGCCGCGGCGGGCGTGTGAACCGCGCCGACCGGCCGCGCTCGACGCGACCGGCAGGTCGCGACGCCCGGGGCTGGTTGACGGGTCGAGGGGGAGGTGCCGGGGGAGGCGAATGTGACCTTACCGAGGGGCTCGGACACGGGCTTCGGCCCGGCGTTCGGCCCGGCGTTCGGCCCGGCGTTCGGCCCGGCGTACGCGATCCTCAGTGGCCGAGCCCGGCCAGCCGTTCGGCGACGTCGGCAAAACCCCGCTCGCGCCGGGCGACCAACTCGAACCAACGCCGCGCCGCGGGGGCGTTGGCCGCACGGTCGTTCAGGTCGCCGAGCGCGTACCAGAGCCGGAGGTGGTGGTCGCGCACACGATTGGGGACCGCTGCCTTCTTCTCGAGGAGTTGGATCGCCTGCTGCAGGTGGCCGCGATCGGCGAGCGAACCGGCCATCACGATCCGGCCCTCGGTCACGAGTTCGGGTGACGGTGACGCCTGCGCGAGTTCGGCCCAGAGGGTCTCGACCTTGCCGTGCTTGCCCGCTGCCCTCATGCAGTCCATGAGCACGGGATGCTGCTCGGTCGTGTCGGTAAGTTCGACGAACCGCTCGAGCGCCTTGCGCGCGGCCGGGAACTGGCCGAGGCGGTAGTGACACAGCCCGACGAGTTCGTGCACGCCGGCGGCGTCGGGGTAGGCCTCGGTGAGCGGGCGCGCGACGCGAAGCGCCTCACGTTCGCGGCCTTGCGCGTACAGGTCGGCCGCACGCGCCAGTTGGTCGAGCGCCTTGGTGCGGTTCGTGCCGGCGAGGCGGGTGAGTTCCGCGATGGCCTCGGTCTGGCGGCGCCGGCGCCGGCGCGCGGGGTGCTCCCGACTGGGGCGGCCCGGTGGTGTCGCCTTGGCGGCGCCGCGATTCGGCTTCACCCGGAGGCGCGAGCGATCGCGGGACGGGATCTCTTCGGGGGTCGCGCTGGCCTTGTACTTCGGGCTCGGGTAGTCGACCCAACGCGTGATCTCCGGCGGGTCAGTGTCACGCCGCTTGCGGGCAGGCGCCTCCCCCGACCCCGTGTCGGAGCGACCTCGCGCTCGGCCGTCGCGCCCAGCGCCGGTCGGCTTCGCATCGCGGGCGCGGTTCGACGCGCCACGGCCCCGCGGCGTTCGATCAGGTGCAGGCATGCGGCAAGTACTCCCGGGGCACAGAAACTCGGGGTCCGAGATCGCAACGTCCGCGAGGTCGGGGGTCTGACGCTAACGGGGCGACTCGCCCGTGGCGAACGCTCCCCGAACGCGACGATGCCCGCCCGATGACGGGCGGGCATCGTGGAGCGAAAAATTCCGGCGGCGACCTACTCTCCCAGGAAGTTGCCCTCCAAGTACCATCGGCGCGGGCGGGCTTAACTGCCGTGTTCGGAATGGGAACGGGTGTGTCCCCGCCGCCATGGCCACCGGAAATCTCATAGTTCTCGCATTCCCCGAGAACTCCATAGCGAGCACGAACAACAAGAAATTCAAGCCCTCGGCCGATTAGTACCGGTCGGCTGAACACGTCACCGTGCGTACACCTCCGGCCTATCAACGTGGTCGTCTACCACGGGCCTTACCTGCTTGTGCAGTGGGAACTCTCATCTCGGGGCGAGTTTCGCGCTTAGATGCTTTCAGCGCTTATCTCTTCCGTAGGTCGCCAACCAGCCGTGCCCTTGGCAGGACAACTGGCACACAAGAGCTACGTCCGCTCCGGTCCTCTCGTACTAGGAGCAGCTCCCCTCAAAGTTCCTACGCCCACGGAGGATAGGGACCGAACTGTCTCGCGACGTTCTAAACCCAGCTCGCGTACCGCTTTAATGGGCGAACAGCCCAACCCTTGGGAGGTGCTTCCCCCCCAGGATGCGACGAGCCGACATCGAGGTGCCAAACTCTGCCGTCGATGTGGACTCTTGGGCAGAATAAGCCTGTTATCCCCGGGGTACCTTTTATCCGTTAATCGACCGCGCTTCCACACGCCACGGCCGGGTCACTAAGCCCGACTTTCGTCCCTGCTCGACTTGTAGGTCTCGCAGTCAAGCTCCCTTGTGCCTTTGCACTCGACGCCTGATGGCCAACCAGGCTGAGGGAACCTTTGGGCGCCTCCGTTACTCTTTAGGAGGCGACCGCCCCAGTCAAACTACCCACCTGTCACTGTCCCGGACCCGGATCACGGGCCTCGGTTAGAGTTCCAATATGTACAGGGTGGTATTTCAACGTTGCCTCCCCAGCAACTGACGCCACTGGATCCAAGGCTCCCACCTATCCTACACAATACATACCGAAACCCAATACCAAGCTGTAGTAAAGGTCCACGGGGTCTTTCCGTCCTTCCGCAGGAAACGAGCATCTTTACTCGTAGTGCAATTTCGCCGGGTCTCCGGTTGAGACAGTAGCCAAGTCGTTACGCCATTCGTGCAGGTCGGAACTTCGTGTGATTCCCCTGTTTCCAAGGGCACAGACTATGCCTTCATCTCGAAGAAGGATTGCCTTCGAGAGCCCGCGTGTTGCCACGTCCGTAGATTTGTCACAACCGGAGTATGCACTCTGGGTGTGACAGTGTCCGTGGCCTCGCTCTTTCGAGCTCAGTCGTTACGGGGTCATGTGACACGTTCGCGTCACAGAGGACTTCCCACGGCATTACCCGCCAGCCGAGTCGACTGGGGAGGGCTTCGCCGTTATGAGCGGGATTTACCCACGCGGTCACCCGCGTGGGGGGCAGGTATGTCTACCCGACAAGGAATTTCGCTACCTTAGGCACTTTGTTACTACGCCTCGCAGTGAGGCGTGGCCAGGTCATTTCTGCCTGACTCCCCATGTCGCCATGAGGGTCGGACTGTATCTTCACGCCACCGCGCCTATCTCGGCGTGTGCCTCGCGTGCAGTCTCTGAGGATCCCTTTCGGTTTCCTGCTGATTGTCCGCACCGGACGGATTGTTACTGCCGATCCTCGGATCGACGAGTACCTCCGGATACTCGGATGTTCCAGCATATAGCGAGGTTTAAAAACGGCCCTGATAGACCGTTATAGTTCATGTGGTCCCCCATGTCGCCATGGGGCATGGACCATATCTTCACCCTGCAGCTTCGATGCAGGGGCTCTGCGTATGGCCTCTGAGGATTCCCAATCTCGCAACGTCGCGATGATCTCCTCATCGCTGCGTCGCCGCTTGCCGCCTCGGTTCATCGGAGCTCGCAACGCGAGAATCTCCTCGATCCCGGTGCACGACAAGTGGCGTCCTTGCTGGACCAGCGTGGTGATCTGCCGGAAAACCGCCAGATCTCGAGCCTTCGGACCGCGAAGGCGGAAGCGTTCGAAGAACGGGAACACCCGCTCCTCGAGTTCTGCCGGCTTCGTGATCTCGAAGTACCAGACACCATCGCCGCGACC
>Ga0233425_10001280_pt1:50000-57918 | contig 57918 bp, 47 predicted proteins | sample Watercolumn_Towu_2_FD_181712 | JGI IMG/M metagenome (GOLD analysis project Ga0233425, IMG submission 181712) | Freshwater microbial communities from Lake Towuti, South Sulawesi, Indonesia - Watercolumn_Towuti2014_140_MG | ecosystem: Environmental > Aquatic > Freshwater > Lake...
CCAACCGGCGTCGCGCGTCACCTCGGCGTCGAGTCGCACGCCACCCTGGGCGACGAGTCGCTCGGCTTCCTTGGCCGATCGCGCCAGGCCCGCGGCGACGATCACTCGCGACAGGCGGACCCGTCCGGCGTCGTCGCTCAACGCCGGATCGATGACATGGGTGGCGACCTCGCTCGGGCGCCCCTCGCCCTGGCGGCCGAAGCGCCGATCGAACTCGGCCTCGGCGGCGGTCCCGGCGCCCGACCCGTGGTACAAGTCGCACACCGCCCGGGCGATCGCCCGTTTCGCGGCGTTCGGGTGGAGCGCGCCGGAACGGAGCGAGTCGACCTGGCTGTCGATCGTCGGCTGATCCCAGCCGGTGGCATAGCGCAGGTACTGCTCGATCCGGGCGGTCGGGCTCGGCTCCCCGGGGATGCCGTCGGGCATCGACATCAACTTGCCGAACTGCTCGTCGGGCGACTCGGTGATCCCAACGGTGTTGCCCAACGACTTCGACATCTTGTTGGGGAGCGCTCGCCCGTCGGGCCCGGCACCGGTCCCGCCGTCGATCCCCACCAGCAGGGGTGTCGTGAGTACGACCTGGGGTTCCTGCTCGCGTGCGGACTGCAGGTCCCGTCCCATGTGCAGGTTGAAGAGCTGGTCGGTGCCACCGAGTTCGACGTCGGCGTCGATCATCACCGAGTCGAGTCCCTGGAACAGCGGGTACATGAACTCGGTGAGGCTGATCGGCCGGCCGCTCTCGTAGCGTTGCCGGAAGTCGTTGCGGGCGAGCATCTGGGCAACGGTCGTGGCGTGGGTGAGCCCGAGGATCCCCTCGACGTCGAGCGCGCCGAGCCACTCGGAGTTGCGCCGCACCTCGAGCCGTTCGGGGTCGAGGATCCGGCAGATCTGCTCGACGTAACGCGCGGCGTTGGCGTCGACCACGGCGGCGTCGAGCCGTTCGCGGGTCGTGGACTTGCCGGACGGGTCGCCGACTCGAGCGGTGAAGTCGCCGATGATCAGCACCGCGGTGTGGCCGAGGTCCTGGAACTGGCGCAGCTTGCGCAACACGACCGCGAAGCCGAGGTGGATCTCGCTGCCGGTCGGGTCGATACCCAGCTTGGCGCGCAGCGGCCCGCGCCGACCGGCCGCCGCGGCGTCGAGCTTCGCGGCGAGATCGAATCGGGAGATGACGTCGATACAGCCTTGGGTGAGCAGCTCGATCTGCGTGTCGACGCCGGCCCGATTCACAAGCGGCGCCCGGTTCACAGCTGGCGACGCTAGCGAACCGCGATCGGGGCCGGTGCAGGCTTCACGGCTGGGGCTCCTTGATACGCTTGTTGCCAATCGGGGAGAATGTTGCCGATGTGACTGATGTGAGGACTGTGGCTGACCCAAGCACGTCGCCGGAGTACCGCGCGGGGTCCAGGATCGGTCGGCGGCTCCGGGTCGCCGCGGCCGGACTGGGCCTCGTCGCGGGCGCGTGCAGCTACAGCGCCGCGATCGACCCGGTCCCGCTCGACCCCTCGCAGAGTTCGACGATCGTCTCGGCCGACGGCCACCTGCTCGCCCGCCTCGACCTCGGCGAACACCGCGAGGCGATCCCGCTCGCGCAGATGTCCGCCACCCTCGTCGATGCCGTCGTGGCGATCGAGGACCACCGCTACTTCCAGCACGAAGGCGTCGACCTCAAGGCCATCGGCCGGGCGTTGCGCGAGGACCTGAGCGAGGGTGCGGTCGTCGAGGGCGGCTCGACCATCACCCAACAGTACGTTCGCAACGTCCTGCTCACCCGCGATCAGACGGTCCACCGCAAGATGCGCGAGGCGGTGCTCGCCTGGCAACTCGAGCGCCAGTTCTCCAAACAGGAGATCCTCGAGCGCTACCTGAACGAGGTCTACTTCGGCAACGGTGCCTACGGCGCGCAGGCCGCCGCCGATCGCTACTTCGCCAAACCGGCCGCCGAACTCGACCTCGCCGAGGCGGCGCTGCTCGCCGGGATGCTGCGGGCGCCATCCGACTACGACCCCTTCGCCCGCCCCGGTCCTGCCCGCGCTCGTCGCGACGCGGTGCTCGACGCCATGGAACGTTACGAGCGCGCCTCGCCCCAAGCAGTTGCAACGGCCAAGGCGGCGCCGCTGCGCGTGAGCGGCTCCGGCTGGACCCGCAACACGACCGCGCCCTATTTCGTCGAGGCAGTGAAGCGCTGGTTCCTCGCCAACCCCGCGTTCGGCGCGACCGAGGCCGAGCGTGAGCACCTGCTCTACCAGGGCGGGTTGCGCGTCGAGACGACGCTCGACGTGCAGCGCCAACTGCTCGCCGAGGCGGCGATCCGCGGTGTCCTCAGCGACCCGGACCGCGACCCGTCGGGCGCACTCGTCTCGATCGAGCCCGAGACCGGCCACGTCGTCGCCTACGTCGGCGGCCACGACTACTGGGGCGACGAGCCCTACGCCCAGTTCGATCTCGCCGGTCAGGCCAAGCGCCCCACCGGCTCGACGTTCAAACCATTCGTGTTGCTCGCAGCCATCCAGGCCGGCATCCCGCTCGATCGCGTCTACGCCGCGCCGTCGCAGATCACGATCCCACTTGTCGGCCAAGAACCCTGGACCGTCCACAACTACGACAACGCCGGCTTCGGCCGGCTCGACCTGCTCGAAGCCACGGTCCGGTCGGTGAACACCGTCTTCGCTCAGTTGGTGATGCAGACGACGCCGCAGGCCGCGATCGACGTCGCCGCCCTCGCCGGGGTCCGCAGCCCGATGCAGCCGTATCCCTCGGCGACGCTCGGCAGCAACGAGGCCAGCGTGCTCGACATGGCGACGGCCTACGCGACGTTCGCCGCCGACGGCCTGCACGCCGAGCCGGTACTGGTCACCAAGGTCATCGACGCCGCGGGGACGGTCCTCTACGAGGAGATCCCGCGGCGCGAACGCGTCTTCGAGTCCGGCGAGGTCCGCGTGCTCAACCATGCGCTCGCGCAGGTGATCACGCGCGGTACCGGCGCCGCCGCCCGGATCGGGCGGCCGGTCTCGGGCAAGACCGGGACGGGAGAGGACTGGAAGGATGCCTGGTTCGTCGGCTCGACCCCGCAGCTCACGACCGCAGTGTGGATCGGCTTCGTCGAGCCGCGGCCGATGCTGCGCCCCGCGACCCGCGACAAGGTGACCGGCGGCGGCTGGCCCGCCGACATCTTCGCCCGCTTCATGAGCAACGCGCTCGCGGGCGAACCGACGGAGAACTTCCCCTTCCCCGAACCTTCTTCGGGAGGGTCAGGAGGCCCCTCGGTGACACCGACCGCGCCCGTGGCCGACGTCGTACTGCTGCGCGTCGAGACCGCGACCGACATCCTCGAAGGTGCCGGGTACGTCGTGGAGATCCGCGAACAGCCGAGCCGTCAGTACCCGCCGGGAACGGTGCTCGCCCAGACTCCCGAGGCCAACACCGCGATCGCCGGAGGCGCAACCGTCACGCTCATCGTCGCCAACGGCCCGCCCGACACGATCGACACGCCCAACCTGCTCGGCCTGCTCGGCGACGAGATCTACGCGCGCGCCGCTGAGCTGCAGATCGCGATCGAGTTGATCACGGAAGCCGAGGTACCGCTCGACCCGGCACGGGCGGGACGGTCGTGGCAGCAGACGCCGGCGCCGGGCACGCGGATCGACGAGGGATCGACGGTCCGGGTCTGGATCAACCCCGCCTGATCCGCTCGCGCGGACTGCCCTACGGGCGACGCGGGCGTGGTGCGCTCACATGCGGGTCGCCGGCGATCGCGAACCGCAGCTCGAGGTCGTCGCCCTTGCCGGGCGCGAGCCCGACACGGGTCGAGACCGCGATCGCAGCGACACGATGGTCGTCGTCGACGATGCGCAGCGCGCCTCGGAGCAACGACGCCCCGTCGGCAGCCGCGCCGAGATTGAACGCACGGGCGAGGTTGGCCGGCCCCCTGAGCAGGTCGCGGTCGCGGCGGGCCGTCGTGCGTCGGGCGCGCATCGTCGCCAGCCCGGCTTCGGGTGTGGCCGCCCGGAGCAGCACCGCGTGCGGTCGCTCGCCCGGTCCGCACACGACGTTGGCGCACCAGTGCATGCCGTACACGAAATAGGTGTAGAGGCGACCCGGCGGACCGAACATCGAGCGGTTGCGCGGCGACGGGCCTCGGTAGGCATGGCTCCCGGGGTCGTCGCTGCCGCGGTACGCCTCGACCTCGACGAGTCGGGCGGCGAGCACACCCGCCGCGGTGTCGACGACCAGCAACTTGCCGAGTAGTTCGGGTGCCACCACGGCGGCATCGCGATCGAAGAACGATCGCGACAGGCGCCGGCCCGCGCTCATCGCCAGGCGCGCACCCGAGGTCACGCTCAGCGAGCGAGCCGCGCCCGCCGGTCGGCGAGGCGATCGCGTGCGAGCACGAGTTGGCGGGCCACGGCCTCGGGCCCGCCACCTCCGGGTGTCCGACGCCGCAACACCGCGGCGCCCGGCGCCAGCAGATCCATCGCGTCGGGACCGAGTTGGGGATGCGTCTCGACGAGTTCTTCGAGGGGCACCCCGCGTTCGATCGCCTGGCGGACGACCGCACCGACCACAACGTGCGCCTCACGGAACGGCACGCCGCGGGCCACGAGCCACTCGGCGAGATCGGTCGCGGCCATCGTCGCCGCACCCGCCGCCTCGGCCGCCTTTGCCTCCATGAACGTCGCCGTGTCGAGCAGACCGCACAGCGCGACGAGCGCGCGCGAGCACTGGTCGAACGCGTCGAACAGCGGCTCCTTGTCCTCTTGCAGGTCGCGGTTGTACGCGAGCGGCAGGCCCTTGAGCGTGGCGAGGAACCCGGCGAGGTTGCCGATCAGGCGGCCTGCCTTGCCGCGGGCGAGTTCGGCGATGTCGGGATTCTTCTTCTGCGGCAACATCGAACTGCCGGTGCTGTACGCGTCGGCGAGGCGCACGAAGCCGAACTCGTCGCTCGACCACAACACGACCTCTTCGCCGATCCGCGACAGGTGCACCTGGGTCAGCGCGAGAACGAAGAGCGCCTCGGCGACGAAGTCGCGGTCGCCGACCGCGTCGAGACTGTTCTCGAACGACCGCGCGAAGCCGAGATCGGCGGCCGTGAGGGCGGGATCGAGCGGCAGGCTCGAACCGGCGAGCGCGCCCGCACCGAGTGGCGATACGTCGGCCCGTGCCAACGCGTCCGCCAGCCGGTCGACGTCGCGGTCGAGCGCCCAGAAGTGCGCGAGCAGATGATGGGCGAGCAGCACCGGCTGCGCTCGCTGCAAGTGCGTGTAGCCCGGCAGGAAGATCTCGCCAGCCTCCTCGGCGCGCCGCACAAGTACACCCTGGAGCTCGACGACACGCAGCCCGATCTCGCGTCCGGCGTCGCGCCACCACAGGCGCAGGTCCGTCGCGACCTGATCGTTACGGCTCCGACCCGTGTGCACCTTTGCGCCGGCGTCGCCCGCGAGTTCCATGATCCGCCGCTCGATCGCGGTGTGCACGTCTTCGTCGCTCGGCAGATAGCCGAAGGTGCCCGCGGCCAACTCGTCGGCGACGGTGTCGAGCGCGAGCAAGATGGCGTCGCGCTCGGAGTCGGTCAGGATCTTCTGGCGGGCGAGCATGCGCACGTGCGCGCGCGAACCGACGATGTCGTGCTCGGCGAGCCTGCGGTCGAACGACAAGCTCTCGGTGAACGCCATCAGCGCGTCCGACGGCGGCTCGCCGAAGCGGCCGTGCCACAGCGTTTGGCCCGCGGCCACCGGCTGGCGCCCGTCAGACGGCGGTTGCGGCTCCCGCGCCTCGTCGCTCATCGTCCACCCGGCCCCTGGCGGCGTGACCAGGTTTCGACGCTCAGGCCCCATAGTCGCACGAAACCGGCGCTGTCCTCGTGGCGGAACGTGTCGCCCGCGTCGTACGTCGCGAGATCGTGGTCGTACAGGCCCTTGGGGGCGCGCCGACCGACGCCGTAGCAGCGGCCCGGCTCGAGCCGCAGTCGCACCTCGCCGGTGACATGCGCTTGGGTGCTGTCGACGAAGGCCTGCAACGCCTGCATCAGCGGCGAGTGCCACAGCCCGTCGTAGATCAACTCGGCGATGCGGATCTCGACCCGTTGCTTCTCGCGAGCGACGTCGCGTTCGAGGCAGATGCCCTCGAGGTCTTGGTGCGCCGTGATGAGCGCCAGGCTCGCCGGGCACTCGTACACCTCGCGGCTCTTGATCCCCACTCTGCGATTCTCGACCATGTCGACACGCCCGTAGCCGTAGCTCCCCGCCGCCGCGCCGACGCGCTCGATGATCTCGAGCAGACCAAGGCTCTCACCGTCGAGGCTCATGGGCACGCCCCGCTCGAACCCGACCACCAGTTCGCGCGGATCGCTCGGCGCATCGTGACTGTTCACCGTCAGCGTGAACGGTTCCTCGGGCGGCGCGCTCCACGGGTTCTCGAGCACGCCGCACTCGATCGCCCGGCCCCACATGTTCTCATCGATCGAATAGATCTTCTCGGCGCTCGCCTCGATCGGGATCTGCCACTCCTTCGCCAACTTGACGCAATCCGCGCGCGTCAGACCCCACACCCGCGTCGGCGCGAACACCTCGAGATCGGGGGCGAGCGCCCGCGTCGACACCTCGAAACGGACCTGGTCGTTGCCCTTGCCGGTACAGCCGTGGCCGACACCATCGGCGTGATGGCGCCGCGCGCACGCCACGAGATGTTCGACGATCACCGGCCGCGACAACGCCGACACGAGCGGGTACTTGCCCTCGTACAAGGCGTTCGCCTTCAGCGCATGCGAGATGAACCCGTCGGCGAAGTCGCGACGCGCGTCGATGATCTCCACCGCGAGCGCCCCCGCCGCCTCGGCGCGTGAACGGATCGAGTCGTGTTCACCCGCGTGCATCTGGCCGACATCGACCGCGCAACACACGACGTCGAGATCCCACTGCTCGCGCATCCAGCGCACCGCGATCGACGTGTCGAGCCCGCCCGAATAGGCGAGCACCACCTTCTTGCGTCCCACCATAACTATTGCTCCGCTCCCACTCCGTGACTATTGATCCGCTCCCACTCCGCTACTTCCGCTCCGCATGGTCGGTCGCTGCGATCCCTCCCCCAAGAGCACTCCGGGATCACAAGCCGGCGAGCTCGGCGAGCTTCGCAGCCACCGCCGCGCCGCCGATCGACTCGGCACACACCAACAAGATCGTGTCGTCACCGGCCACCGTGCCGAGCACCCCCGGGTACCCCGACCGGTCGATCGCGGACGCCACGACATGTGCGCTCCCCGGCGGCGTCCGCAACACGACCAGGTTCGCGCTCTGGGCGACCTCGACCACGAACTCCCCCATCAGACGCCGCAGATGATCGTCGCCTGCGCTCGCCCGCTCCTTGGAGTACTCAGGGATCGCGTACGCCATCGTCCCACCCGGTATCCGGACCTTCACCGCACCCAACTCCTCGAGATCGCGTGACAACGTCGCCTGCGTCGCCACCACCCCATCGGCCTCGAGCAACTGCAACAACTGTGCCTGGCTCGACACCGGCTGCGACTCCAAGATCCGCAAGATCCGATGCTGCCGCTGCGGCTTCCCAAGCGCCATAACTATTGCTTCGCTTCCACTGCGCTACTTCCGCTTCGCAAAACCGGCTCCGCTCCATCCGCTCCGTTCGCTCCGCATGCTCGGTCGCTGCACTCCCTCACGCGAACCATCGCTTCGCTTCCACTGCGCTACTTCCGCTTCGCAAAACCGGCTCCGCTCCATCCGCTCCGTTCGCTCCGCATGCTCGGTCGCTGCACTCCCTCACGCGAACCATCGCTTCGCTTCCACTGCGCCACTTCCCCTCCGCAAAACCGGCTCCGCTCCATCCGCTCCGTTCGCTCCGCATGCTCGGTCGCTGCACTCCCTCACGCGAACCATCGCTTCGCTTCCACTGCGCCACTTCCCCT
>Ga0233425_10001281_pt1 | contig 57852 bp, 55 predicted proteins | sample Watercolumn_Towu_2_FD_181712 | JGI IMG/M metagenome (GOLD analysis project Ga0233425, IMG submission 181712) | Freshwater microbial communities from Lake Towuti, South Sulawesi, Indonesia - Watercolumn_Towuti2014_140_MG | ecosystem: Environmental > Aquatic > Freshwater > Lake | place...
CGGTCGGCTCCTCGCTCGAGTTCACCGAAGCCAAGGCGCGCCAGGTGGATGCCGCGCTGCGCGAGTTCGCCGAGGTGAAGACCACCTACACGACCATCAACACCGCCAACACCGGCAAGCACGCCGCCGCGATGTACATCACGCTGAGCGCGCGCAAGGAGCGCACGCGCAGCCAGAACGAGCTGACCAGGCCGATCCGCGAGCGCCTGCAGCAGATTGCGGGCATCACCGTGACCCACGTCGGCGTGATGAATCCGGTCTCCAACGCCAAGCTGCTGGTGGTCAGCCTGCAGGGCGCCGACCTCGCCGAGCTGGAGCGGGTGTCCGAGGACGCCCAGGCGCGCCTGCGCACGATTCCGGGGCTGGTCGACCTCGACAGCAGCCTGAAGCCGGCCAAGCCGAGCATCTCGGTCGAGCTGCGGCGCGAGCTGGCATCCGACCTCGGCATCTCGCTGGCCCAGGTCGGCGCCGCCCTGCGGCCGCTGCTCGCCGGCGAGGACACCGGTACCTGGCGCGGGCCGGACGACGAGAATTACGACGTGCGCGTGCGCCTGTCGCCGGCCGATCGCGAAAGCGCCGCCGGGCTCGAGCGCATCATGCTGACCAGTTCCCAGCTGCAGGCCGACGGCACGCCGCGCGCCGTGCCCCTGCGCCAGGTCGCCGCGCTGAAGGAGTCGAAGGGCGTCTCGCAGATCAACCGGCGCGACCTGACGCGCGAAGTCGAGCTGACCGCCAACGTCTACGGCCGCTCGGTCGGCGAGGTGTCGCAGGACATCAAGGCGGCGCTGGGCGGCATGGAATGGAAGCCGGGCTACCGCTGGGTGATGGGCGGCTCGACCAAGGACATGCAGGAGGCCTTCGGCTTCGCTGCCTCGGCGTTGCTGCTCGCCATCATTTTCATCTACATGATCCTCGCCTCGCAGTTCAGGAGCTTCGTGCAGCCGCTGGCCATCATGTCCTCGCTGCCGCTGACCCTGATCGGCGTCATCCTGGCGCTGATGATCTTCCGCAGCACGCTGAATCTCTTCTCCATCATCGGCTTCATCCTGCTGATGGGCCTGGTCACCAAGAACGCCATCCTGCTGGTGGATTTCGCCAACCAGGCGCGCGCCGCCGGCAAGGGGCGTTCGGAAGCCATCCTCGAGGCCGCCCGCGTGCGGCTGCGGCCGATCCTGATGACGACGCTCGCCATGGTGTTCGGCATGATGCCGCTGGCGCTGGGCATCGCCGAGGGCGCCGAGCAGCGCGCGCCGATGGGCCAGGCGGTGATCGGCGGCGTCATCACCTCCTCTCTGCTGACCCTGGTGGTGGTGCCGGTGGTCTACACCTATCTCGACGATCTGACGACTTGGGCGAAGCGGTGCTTTGCCCGCAAGGACCGGCCATGAAAACACGAACTCTCGTCGCGGCCGCGCTGGCCGCACTGATCCTCGCCGCCTGCTCCAAGCCGGAGGCGCCGGCGCAGCCGCCGCGCACCGTGCGCGTCATGAAGGTCGACGGCGCCGCCGCGTCGGGGACACTGACTTTTCCCGGCGAGGTGCGCGCCCGCTACGAGAGCCGGTTGGGATTCCGCCTGGGCGGCAAACTCGTCGAGCGGCGTGTCGATGTCGGCGACCGGGTCAAGCGCGGCCAGGTGCTGGCGCGCCTTGACGCGCAGGACGCATCGCTTAACGCGGCGCAGGCGGAAGCCAACCGGGCGCTGGCCGAGGCCGAGGCGAAGCGCTACCGCGAGCTGCGCGCGAAGAACTTTGTCAGCCAGGCCGTACTCGACGCCAAGGAGACGGCGCTCGCGACGGCCGCGGCGCAGGCCGGCGTGGCGAGGAACCAGGCCGCGTATACGACGCTGGTGGCGGACCGCGACGGCGTGGTGACGGCGGTGGAGGCCGAGGCCGGCCAGGTGGTTGCCGCCGGCCAGACGGTGCTGCGCGTGGCGGAGGGCAGCGAGAAGGAAATCGTCATCGCCGTGCCGGAAGCCGACGTCGAGAAAGTGCGCGCGGCGGAGGGTTTCGAGGTGGGCCTGAGCAGTCAGCCCGGCCGCGTCTGGGCCGGGCGCCTGCGCGAGCTTTCGCCCGGCGCCGACGCGGCAACGCGCACCTTCACGGCGCGCATCGGCGTGGCGGAGGCCGACGATTCGATGCGCCTCGGCATGAGCGCCGGCGTGCGGGCGAAAGTCAGTCAGCGCGATGCGGCGCTCAGGCTGCCGCTGTCGGCTTTCTTCACGCGCAATGACCAGGCCAACGTCTGGGTGGTCGACCCGGCGACGCAGACGGTGAAGCTCACCCGGGTGGAGACCGATGGTGTGGCCGGCAACGAGATGCGCGTGAAGAGCGGCTTGCAATCCGGCCAGCTGGTGGTGACCGCCGGCGCCAACCTGCTCGAGGATGGCCAGAAGGTGCGCCTGCCGTGAACCCAGAAGGCCGCTTCAACCTCACCGCGGCGGCGCTGCGCCACCGCGAGCTGACGCTGTTCTTCATTCTGGTCATCGCCATCTCCGGCGTCGCTTCCTATTTCAAGCTCGGCCAGCGCGAGGACCCGGACTTCACCTTCCGCGCCATGGTCATCCGCACGCTGTGGCCGGGCGCCACGGCCGAGCAGGTGGACAAGCAGATCACCGACCGCATCGAGAAGAAGCTGCAGGAGGTGCCCTACTTCCGCCACACCGTGAGCCACTCCAAGGCCGGCGAGTCGCTCATCATCCTGGAGCTGAAGGACACCGCGCGCGGCAAGGAAGTCACCGACGTCTGGTACCAGGTGCGCAAGAAGATCGGCGACATCCGCCACACCCTGCCGGAGGGCGTCACCGGACCCTTCTACAACGACGAGTTCGGCGATGTCTTCGGCTCGATCTACGCCTTCACCGCCGACGGCTTCACGCATTCCGAGCTGCGCGACCATGTCGAGGCAGCGAGGCAAAGACTGCTCAAGCTGCCCAACGTCGCCAAGATCGAGCTGGTCGGCGTGCAGGATGACCGCATCTTCATCGAGCTCTCGCCGCAGCGACTGGCGACCCTCGGGCTCGACGCCCAGGCCATCGGCCAGGCGCTGGCGACGCAGAACGCCGTCGCGCCGGCCGGCGCCGTGCAGTCGGCGACGCACGCCATCCCGCTGCGCGTCACCGGCGAACTCGCCAGCGTCGAGGCCGTCGCCGACACGCGCGTGGCCGTGGCCGGACGCAGCATCCGCATCGGCGACATCGCGCGGGTATGGCGCGACACCATCGATCCGCCGATCTCGAAGATGTACTACCGCGGCCAGCAGGCCATCGGGCTCGCCGTCTCCATGACGAAGGACGGCGACGTGCTCAAGCTGGGCGAGGACCTGTCCGCCGAGATGGAGCGCGTGCGCGCCGACCTGCCGATCGGCGTCGAGTTTGCCCAAGTGTCGAACCAGCCGCGCATCGTCAAGCAGGCGGTGGGCGACTTCATGCGCGTCTTTCTGGAGGCGCTCGGCATCGTGCTGCTGGTGAGCTTCCTCAGTCTTGGCCTGCGCACCGGCCTGGTGGTGGCGATCACCATCCCCTGGGTGGTGGCGGCGACCTTCCTCGCCATGCGCTACTACGGCATCGACCTGCACCGCATCTCCACCGGCGCGCTGATCATCGCGCTGGGTCTGCTGGTGGACGACGCCATGATCGCCGTCGAGATGATGTCGAGGAAGATCGAGCAGGGCCTGGGCAAGCTCGCCGCGGCGGCCTATGCCTGGCGCAGCACGGCCTTCCCCATGCTTACCGGCACGCTGATCACCGCCGCCGGCTTCCTGCCCATCGGCACGGCGAAGTCGGCCACCGGCGAGTACACCTTCGGCATCTTCGCCGTGGTGGGACTCGCGCTGCTCATCTCCTGGGTGGCGGCCGTCGTCGTCACCCCCTTCATCGGCAACCTGATCCTGAAGGGACCGAGCCATGAGCATGCCATCGCCGGCCACGACGTCTTCGACACGCGCTTCTATCACCGCCTGCGCGGCGTCCTCGAGTGGTGCCTCGCCCACCGCAGGCTGACCATGCTCGCCACGGCGGGCCTGTTCGTGCTCGGCGTCGCCGGCATGGGCCTCACCGAGAAGCAGTTCTTTCCCAACTCCAACCGCAACGAGGTGCTGGTCGAGCTGTGGCTGCAGGAAGGTTCCAGCATCAAGGCCACCGAGGAGCAGGCGAAGCGCCTCGAGGCGGCGATCGCCGAGGATCCGGACGTCGCCTCCTGGGTGACCTACGTCGGCAACGGCTCGCCGCGCTATTTCCTCTCGCTCGACCAGCAGCTGTTCCGGCCGAACTTCGCCCAGACGGTGATCCTCTCCAAGGACCTGGAAGGGCGCGAGCGCATCGTCAAGCGCCTGCGCGCCCTGCTGGCCGAGCAGTTCCCCGGCGTGCGCGCGCGCGCCAACCGCGTCGCCCTGGGCCCCCCGGTCGCCTATCCGCTGCAGTTCCGTGTCGTCGGCCAGGACATCCAGAAGGTCAAGGCCGTCGCCGCCGAGGTGGCGCAGGCGATGCGCGCATCAAAGCACACGCTGGACGTCAACACTGACTGGGGCGTGCGCGCGCCGATGCTGCGCATCGAGGTGGACCAGGACAAGGCGCGCGCGCTGGGCGTCAGTACGGCGAGCGTCTCGCGCGCCCTGCAGGGCGCCATCAGCGGCGTGACGCTGGCGCAATTCCGCGAGAACGACCGCCTCATCGACATCGTCCTGCGCGCGCCGGAGGCCGAGCGCGACGCCATGGAGCGCGTGCTGGCGGTGCAGGTGGCCACCGCCGCCGGCCGTGCCGTGCCAGTGACGCAGGTGGCGACCGTCCGCGAGGCCTTCGAGGAGCCGATCCTCTGGCGGCGCAGCCGCGAGCTGACTCTCTCCGTGCGCGCCGACATCGTCGACGGCGTGCAGGCGCCCGACGTGGCGATGGCCATCAACCATCAGCTGGCGGAGGTGCGCGCCAGGCTGCCGCAGGGCTACCGCATTGACGTCGGTGGCTCGCTCGAGGAATCCGGTCGGGCGCAGGAGTCGATCAACGCCGGCATGCCGCTCATGCTGGCGGTGGTGCTGGCCATCCTGATGATCCAGCTGCAGAGCTTCTCGCGCACCTTCATGGTGCTGCTGACGGCGCCGCTCGGCATCATCGGCGTGGCGCTGGCCCTGCTGGTGTTCCGCCAGCCCTTCGGGTTCGTCGCCATGCTCGGCACCATCGCCCTGGGCGGCATGATCATGCGCAACACCGTGATCCTGGTCGACCAGATCGAGCAGGACATCCGCGCCGGCGAGCCGCCTTGGGTGGCGATCCGCGAGGCGACCGTGCGCCGCTTCCGGCCGATCATGTTGACGGCCGCCGCCGCCATCCTCGCCATGATTCCGCTGACGCGCAACGTCCTGTGGGGGCCGATGGCCTTCGCCATCATGGGCGGCCTGCTGATCGCGACGGTGCTGACCGTGCTCTTCGTGCCGGCGCTCTACGCGGCGTGGTTTCGCGTCAAGCCGGTCGAGCGGGTGGATTAGGTTAAAATTCAGTGAGTTTGCCGGCCTAGCCGGCTTTATTAGTATTTGCTAATATATATCCGGAGCAAGGTCATGAACCTGGAACAAGCCCGCTTCAACATGGTCGAGCAGCAGATTCGCACTTGGGAGGTGCTGGATCAGGAGGTGCTCGACCTGCTGACGACCCTTCGCCGCGAGGACTTCGTACCGCCGTCCTGCGTCAAGCTGGCTTTCGCCGAGACGGCGATCCCCCTCGGCCACGGCGCGGCCATGCTGACGCCGGCGCTGGAGGCGAAGTTCCTGCAGGCGCTTCAGCTGCGCAAGTCGGACAAGGTGCTGGAGATCGGCACCGGCTCGGGCTACATGGCGGCCCTGCTCGGCGCGCGCAGCGACCATGTGTATACGGTCGAGATCGAGCCGGAGCTGGCGGCGCGCGCCCGCGCCAATCTGCAGCGCGAGTGCGCCGACAACGTGACGGTGATGGACGGGGACGGCGCCCAGGGCTGGCCGGCGCAGGCGCCCTACGACGTCATCGTCCTGTCCGGCTCGGTGTCGGAGATACCGCCGGCGCTGCTCGGGCAACTCAAGGTCGGCGGCCGCCTGCTGGCGGTGGTGGGCGAGGCGCCGCTGATGCAGGCGCGGCTGGTCACCCGCGTGTCGGAGGACGGCTATCAGGTCGCCAACCTGTTCGAAACCAGCATCCCGCGCCTGCGCAATGTGCGGGAGCGCGAAAAATTCGTATTTTGAGGAAATGAAATGGTCCAGATCACGGCAACGGAACTGAATGAATGGCTGCAGGACGGGGAGCGTGCCGATCCGCTGCTGGTCGACGTGCGTGAGCCCGAGGAGTTCGCCCACTACCGCATCGAAGGCTCGACGCTCATCCCGATGCGCGCCATCCCGGCGCGCCTGCACGAACTGGACCGCCGCGCCGACGTCGTGATGATCTGCCGCTCCGGCGCGCGCAGCTACCATGCCGGCATGTTCCTGCGGCAGAACGGCTTCGAGCGCGTCTACAACCTGGCCGGCGGCGTCGTCGCCTGGTCGCGCGACGTCGAGGCTGCCTGATCCAAGCGGAGGCGAGACTGCCCATGAAAAAGAAGCTGCTGGTTCTTTCGCTGGTTCTGGTTGCCGCGCCGGCCTTCGCTGCCGACCTGCTGCAGGTCTATCGTGACGCGATCGGTTACGACGCGCAATTCGCCTCGGCCAAGGCGGCCTGGGAGGCGGGCCAGGAAAAGCTGCCGCAGGGCCGCGCCGGCCTGCTGCCGGTGATCTCGGCCACGGCCAACACCACATGGAACGACATCGACTTCAACAGCCGCCGGCGCAACACGGCGCCTGTCGACGTCCAGTACAACACCAACGGCTATTCGCTGACCCTGACGCAGCCGATCTTCCGCTGGCAGAACATCGAAGCTTACGGTCAGTCGAAGCTCCAGGTCGTGGCAGCCGACGCCCAGTTCGCCCAGGCCAAGCAGGATCTCGTCCTGCGCGTGTCGCAGGCCTATTTCGATGTGCTGCTGGCGCAGGACAGCCTGAATCTCGCCCAGGCGCAGAAGAAGGCCATCGCCGAACAGCTCGAGGCGGCCAAGCGCAACTTCGAGGTCGGCACCGCCACCATCACCGACACGCACGAAGCGCAGGCGCGTCACGATCTCGCCACGGCGCAGGAACTGGCGGCGCAGAACGACCTGGAGATCAAGCGCCAGGCGCTGCGGCAGGTGATCGGCAAGGTGCCCGAGGCGCTGGCGGCCCTGCGCGCCCAGGTGCAGTTGCAGCGGCCGCAGCCCGACGACATGGCGAAGTGGGTGGAGGCCGCCGAGGCCGGCAGCCCGCTCGTCGCCGCCCAGCAGGCGGCGCTGGAAATCGCCGACAAGGAGATCGGCAAGCAGCGCGCCGGGCATTACCCGACGCTCGACCTGGTGGCCACGCGCGGCCGGACTTCCGCCACGGGAAGCCTTGCGCTGGGGACGCCGGCAGCCGGCAGCGACACGCATTCGAACACCGTCGGCCTGCAGCTGACCCTGCCGATCTTCGCCGGCGGCGCGGTGATGTCGAAGGACCGCGAAGCGGTCGCCCTGCGCGAGAAGGCGCGGGCCGACCTGGACAATACGCGCCGCAGCGCCGCCCTCGGCGCTCGCCAGGCCTATCTCGGCGTGACCAACGGCATGGCCCAGGTAAAGGCCTTCGAACAGGCGCTGGTGTCGAGCCAGTCGGCCCTCGATTCGAACAAGCTGGGTTATGAAGTCGGCGTGCGCATCAACATCGACGTGCTGAACGCCCAGCAGCAGCTCTTCGCCACCCGCCGCGACCTGGCCAAGGCGCGCTACGACACGCTGCTGGCGCAGCTGCGTCTGAAGGCCGCCGCCGGCTCGCTCGGCGAGGACGACGTCCAGGCCATCAACGCATTGCTCGAGAAATAAGCTCGATGGTTTTCGCCGTGGCGCCGCGGTGGCGCGCGGCGAAGGCCTTTCCCGCTTCGCCCATTCGTCCCCGCGCCGCGTCGTCGCGCAGCAGTTCCCCCGCCACGCCGATCAATTCATCCGCCGAGCCGATTTGCCGCGCTGCGCCGCAATCGAGCGCCTGCTCGGCCGCCAGGGCGAAGTTGTAGGTCGAGCGACCGATCAGCACCGGCTTGCCGACGGCGCAGGCCTCGATCAGGCTCTGGCTGCCGTATTCGAGCAGGCTGCCGCCGATGAAGGCGACGTCGCAGGCGGCGTAGTAAGCGAACATCTCGCCCATGCTGTCGCCGAGCAGCACCTGCGTTTCCGTCGCCACCGCCGCTTCGTCGCTGCGCCGCTGTACGCCGAGGCCGGCCTTCGCGGCCAGCGCCGCCACCTCGTCGAAGCGCTGCGGGTGGCGCGGCACGACGACGAACAGCGCCTCCGTTGGCAGTTTCGCCATCGCCCCGAACAGCAGTGCCTCCTCGCCCTCGCGCGTGCTGGCGGCGAGCAGCACCGGCCGCGTGCCGATGCGCAGCCGCAGCGTCTCGCCGAACGCCAGCTGTTGCGCCGGCGGCAGGATGTCGAACTTGACGTTGCCCAGCACCTCGACCCGCGGCGCGCCCAGTGCCCGCAGTCGGGCGGCATCCTCCTCGGTCTGCGCGGCGATGGCGGCGAGGTTCTCCAGCGCCTCGCGCGTCAGCCGGGGGAAGCGCGCATAGCGGCGCGCCGATTTCGCGGACAGGCGGGCGTTCACCAGCAGCAGCGGGATGCCTTTCGATCGGCACGCCGCCACCAGATTCGGCCAGATCTCGGTTTCCATGATGACGCCGACGGCCGGCCGGAAGCAGGCGAGAAAGCGCCGCACGGCGAAGGGATAGTCGTAGGGCAGGTAGACGCGCAGGACGCCGTCGCCGAAGAGATCCGTCGATGTCTGACGCCCCGTCGGCGTCATGTGCGTGAGCAGGATGCGATGGTCCGGATAACGTGTCTTGAGAGCGGCGATCAGCGGCGCCGCGGCGCGCGTCTCGCCGACCGAGACGGCGTGCAGCCAGATCAGCGGGGTCTGCGGGATGGGCGCGTAGCGCCCGAAACGCTCGCCGAGATGCCGCAAATACTCGGGCTGCTTGCGGCTGCGCAGAATGAGGTGCAGCCAGACATAGGGCAGCAGCAGCCACAGCAGCAGGTTGTAGAAGAGGCGCGCCATCACAGCTGCCCCATGACCGCCTCGATGGCCTGCGCCGCCGTCGGCGGCGCGCCGGCAGCGCCCAGGTTGATCGCCGTCTCGCCGGCATACACCCCGGTGAGTTCCGGCTGCGAGCCGGCGAACAGGCAAAAAGTCAGTCGCCCCAGGGCGGCGGCGATGTGGCTGAGGCCGGTGTCGACGCCGATGACGAGGCGCGCGCCGGCGAGCAGTTGCGCCAGTTCGGCGATGCGCATCGGCGGCGCGGCGACGGCCTGCGCCATGCCGCCGGCGAGGCGCGCGGCGCGCGCGCGCTCCTCGGCGCTGCCGCCGGGCAGCACGCAGGCCAGGCCGCGCGCATTCAGCGCGGCGGCCAGCGCCAGCCAGTCGAGTTCCGGCCACAGCTTGTCTGCGCGGCTGCTGGCGGTGAGCAGCACGCAATAGGGTCCGGCCGGCAGCCAGGGCGCGGCGAGCGGGGCGGCGGCGATGCCGTAGTCGAGCGGCAGATCGGGCGCGTAGCCGAGCGCGGCGGCGGCGAGCCAGCGGTTGCGCTCCACCGCATGCAGGTTCTTCGGGATGGCGTAGGCGGCATCGTAGAAGCGTGCTGCCAATGGCTCGCGCGCCGACTCGGCGGCATGGCCGGCGCGCTGGCCATGTGCCTGCCGGGCGAGCAGGGCGCTCTTGATCAGCCCCTGGGTGTCGAGCACCAGGTCGTAGTTCTCGGCGCGAACGGCCGCGCGATACGCGCGCAGTTCGCCCCAGGTGGCGGCGGAAAATGGCGCGCGGCGCCAGCGCCGCACCGCGACCGGGATCACCCGGCGCACGGCCGGGTGCAGGCGCGGGATGTCGGCAAAGCCCTCTTCAACCACCCAGTCGATGGCCGCCCCGGGGAAACGCACCCGGATGTCGCTCGCCACCGGCAGGTTGTGCACGACGTCACCGAGCGAGGAGGTCTTGACCAGCAGAATCGATTTCATGGGGGCGCCGGGTATGATTGTCGGATAGAATAAGCGCCTGAAAAATCGAATTATAAGCCATGCCCTCGCGCGCACTTGATGTGGCGGCGATGCGAAGGCCGGCAGGCTTGCGTGCGATTCTGTGATTGACGGGGATTCGGGTTCGAAATGAAAGTTCTGCTTACGGGTGCCGCCGGCTTCATCGGCATGCATGTCGCCAAGCTCCTGCTTGCGCGCGGCGATCAGGTTGTCGGCATCGACAACCTCAACGACTACTACGACGTCGGCCTGAAGGAGGCGCGGCTCAGGCAGCTGGCCGATTACTCGACCTTCCGCTTCGTCAAGGAAGACATCGCCGATAGTACCGTGGTGGACGCGCTGTTCCGCAAGGAAGGCTTCGACGGCGTCATCAACCTCGCGGCCCAGGCCGGCGTGCGCTATTCGCTCGTCAATCCACTGGCCTATGCCCAGACCAACCTGGTCGGCTTCGTCAACCTGCTCGAGGGTTGCCGGCACACCAAGGTGGGACATCTCGTCTACGCCAGCAGCTCCAGCGTGTACGGCGGCAACACCAAGATGCCCTTCTCAGAGCACGACAGCGTCGATCATCCGGTCAGCATCTACGCCGCGTCAAAAAAGGCCAACGAACTGATGGCGCACAGCTACAGCCACCTCTTCGGCGTGCCGACCACGGGTCTGCGCTTTTTTACGGTCTACGGCCCGTGGGGCCGCCCCGACATGGCCCTGTTCCTCTTCATCAAGGCCATGCTCGAGGGCAAGCCCATCGACGTCTTCAACCACGGCAGGATGCAGCGCGACTTCACCTACATCGACGACATCGCCGAGGGTGTGGTGCGCGTGCTCGACAAGCCGGCCGCAGCCGATCCGGCCTTCGACCCCTTGAACCCCGATCCGGCGACGAGCTGGGCGCCTTACCGCATCTACAACATCGGCAACCACCAGCCGATCGAGCTGATGGCCTACATCGAGGCGCTGGAGAAGGCGATCGGCCGCCAGGCGGAGAAGAACTTCCTTCCCATGCAAGCCGGAGACGTGCCGGCGACCTACGCCGAGACGGCCGAACTGCGAGCCGCCACCGGCTTTGCCCCGGCTACCCCGGTGGAGGAGGGCGTGCGGCGCTTCGTCGATTGGTACCGCGGCTATTACCGGGCATAGCGGTGGCTTGCCCAAATCCCTGATAACGTGATACATTTGCGTCCGTTCAATCATTGAACGGACTGCCGTGACGCCGAGGGAAGCCGCCCATTACCGCGTTCTACGTCTGATCGAGGAACAGCCCGAGATCAGTCAGCGCGAGCTCGCCCGCTCGCTCGGCGTCAGCCTCGGCAAGACCCATTACCTGCTCAAGGCCCTGCTCGACAAGGGCCTGGTCAAGGCCAACAACTTCCGCCGCAACGACAACAAGCTCGCCTACGCCTATCTCCTGACGCCGAACGGCATCGCCGCCAAGCTGGAGCTGACGCGGGCCTTTCTGTGCCTGAAGGAGGCCGAGTACGACGCGGCGCGGAGCGAGATCGAAAGGTTGCGCAGCGAACTGGGCGCGGCGACGGAGCCGGCCGCTGCGCGGCAGGATGCCGCACCGGCTCCGGGGGCGCGCGAGTGAACGGGCCGCGGTCCTTCGGAAAGGCTTGATCGTGCGCGCGCAACGACTCGTCCTGCGCAATTCTGCCTGGTTGGAGGCGGTCGGCCCGGTGCGCGCCGCCTTTTTCGGCAGCCTGATCCTCTCCTGGCTGGCTCTGCTGCGCGGCGACTTGGTCAACCGCGACGGGGTGATCTACCTCGACGCGGCGCGCACGATCCTCGAGCAGGGGCTGGCGGCGGTCGGGCAGCTGAATCCCGTCTGGATGGCGTTTTCGACCCTGGTTGCGGGCATCGCCGCGCTGACCGGGCTGAAACCCGAGGCGGCCGCCCACCTGTTGAACGCACTGTTTCTGGCCGGTGCCTGCGGATTGCTGGTTGCCGTGACGCGTCGCCGCATGCCCGAAGCCGCCTGGGCGGCATGTCTGGTCGCATTGGCCATGCCCGCCTACAACGGCTATCGGGACATGGTCCTGCGCGAATTCGGCTTCTGGTTCTTCTGCCTGCTGGCGCTCTGGCTGGCCATGCGCTGGGAGGATGCGCCGAGATGGCGGGAGGCCATTGCCTGCCAGGCCGTGCTTGCGCTGGCCGCCTTTTTCCGTCTCGAGGCGATCGCCTTCTATCCCGCCCTGATGCTTTGGCAGTTGTTTGCTGCGCCGTCCGGCCAGCGCCTGCGCCGCGCCTTCATGATCGGTGGCATCCCGTTCACGCTGTCGCTGCTGGGTGCCGTGCTCATCGCCGGCGGGCAGATCCCCCTGCCCGGCCGCCTCGCCTATTACCTGGAGGCGGTCAGCCCGGCGCACAAGCTGCAGGCCATCCACGATGCGGCGCAGCGGATGTCTGAAGCCGTGCTCAAGCACAAATATTCCCGCGAAGAGGCAGGCTACATCCTGGTGTTCGGGCTGCTCTCCGTCATCCCGGTCAAGTTCGTCAAGATGGCCGGCGTCTTTGTCGTGCCTCTCGCTTATCCCCTGCTGGCGCAGCCGCTGCGGGCTTTCCTGGCGCGCTGGCGGCCGTTGGGCTGGCTCTTCCTCGCCCACGCCGTCGTACTCGCCTTCTTCGTCACTCACGAATTCTTCCTCGTCGGGCGATATGTCGCGCTGCTGCACCTGCTCGCTGTGCCGATCGCGGCCGTTGGCGTGGCGCTGTTGTGGCAGCGCTTTCCGAGATGGCGCGCGGCGATCGCAGCGCTGGCCCTGCTGACCATGGCAGCGAACGTCGTTTCCCTGTCGCCGCCGAAAACCCACATCGTCGAAGCCGGGCGCTGGTTGGCCGAGCATGCGTCCGATCCGCGACGCGTCGGTACGGACAACGTGCGCATCGTCTACTACGCCGGCTGGAAGAGCGGCGACGCCCAGGTGCTGGATCGCGCGGGGCTCGGCAAGGCGCTGGCGGAGCATGGACTCGATCTGGTGGCCATCGAGGCGACGCGCAAGGACGCCGATGCGGAAGATTGGCTCAGGCAAAACGGGCTGGTCTCGCTGCAGCGCTTCACCAACAAGGAGGGGGGCAGCGTGATCGTTGCGGCCCCGCAGAGCACGGCGGATCCGAATGTCCGGTAATCCTTCCGCCCGCGGCCAATCCCGCAGCCGGCTCCTGATCACCGGCGGCAGCGGGCTGCTCGCCCTCAACTGGGCCTGCGCGATGCGCGAACGCTGGGACGTGGTGCTCGGCACGCACCGCCATCGCGTCTCGCTGCGCGGCGCGACGGCGCTGCCCCTCGACCTCGGCGACGCCGACCGTCTGTCGCGCCAGTTCGCCGAGCTGAGCCCGGATCTCGTCGTGCACGCCGCCGGCCTGACCAGCGTCGACGCCTGCGAGGCGGATCCCGCCCTGGCGCGCCGGGTGAATGCCGAACTCGCGCGCAACGTCGCCGTGGCGGTGGCCGGGCAAAACATCTGCCTGGTGCACATCTCGACCGACCACCTGTTCGCCGGGACGCGCAGCGGCTACCGCGAGGACGACGCGCCGGAGCCGCTCAACGAGTACGCCCGCAGCAAGCTGCTGGCCGAGGAGTGGGTAACGCAGGCTGACCCGCGCGCGCTGATCGTGCGCACCAACTTTTTCGGCTGGGGGCATGCCCACCGCAAGTCCTTCAGTGACTGGATCCTGCAAGCCTTGCGTGCCGGACGGCCAGTCACGATGTTCGACGACGTGTACTTCACGCCGATCCTCGCCGATGTGCTTGCAGAGGCCGTGCACCGTCTCGCCGCGCTGTCGGCCAGCGGGATAGCCAACGTCGTCGGCGACGAACGCGTCTCGAAATATGAATTCGCGGTGCGGTTGGCGCACGCTTTCAGTTATGACCCCGCATTGGTCAGGCGCGGCAAGCTGAAGGACGCCAATCTTGCGGCGAAGCGCCCCACGGACATGTCCTTGGATAATGCCAAGGCACGCGCGTTGCTCACAGATGGACTTGGCAGGCTTGACGATTTCTTCCATTCGCTGCGTGGCCAGCAGGAGGCGGGTCGGCGAGACGAACTTATTAACGCGGTTTCGGAGTAGACGATGTCATTCTTGGACGGAAAATCGGTATTGGTAACGGGAGCGACCGGCTCCTTCGGCAAGCGCTTCGTCAAGACGGTGCTCGATCGGCACGATCCGAAACGCCTCGTCGTGTTCAGTCGCGACGAGCTCAAGCAATTCGAAATGCAGCAGTACATCCAGGATCCTCGATTGCGCTACTTTTTGGGCGACGTGCGCGACAAGGAACGACTGTATCGCGCCTTCGACGGTGTCGAGGTCGTGATTCACGCGGCAGCGATGAAGCAGGTTCCGGCGTCCGAATACAACCCGATGGAGGCCATTAAGACCAATATCATCGGCGCGGAAAATGTCATCAACGTCTGCATTGACCAGGAGGTCAAGCACGTGATCGCCTTATCCACGGACAAGGCCGCCAATCCCGCAAACCTCTATGGTGCGACCAAGCTGTGCTCCGACAAACTGTTTGTCGCGGCCAACGCCTTGTCGGGCCGTCATCGGACGCACTTCTCGGTGGTCCGGTATGGCAACGTGATTGGGTCGCGCGGCAGCGTCATTCCGTTCTTCATGCAGCGTCGGGCAGCCGGGGTGCTGCCGATAACCGATCCTCGCATGACCCGCTTCTGGATCACGCTGAACCAGGGCGTTCAGTTTGTACTGGATAGCCTGGCGCGCATGCATGGGGGAGAGATATTCGTGCCAAAGATACCCAGCATGAACATCATGGATGTGGCCAAGGTGGTCGCTCCGGAATGCCGAACCGAGATCATCGGCATCCGGCCTGGCGAAAAGCTGCACGAAATCATGATTACGCCGGACGATTCCTGGAATACGGCGGAGTACGGAGACCACTACGTGATTCAGCCGGCCGCTCATTGGTGGGATGCAAAGAGATTTCTTGCACAGACGGGCGGCAAGGCGGTGCCTGAAGGTTTCCAATACAGCAGTGATCTCAACAGTCAGTGGATGAGAAACGAAGAATTGCAGGCGCTGCTTGAGCGAGAGCAGGTGGAGTTGTGATTCCGTATGGCAGGCATTTCCTCGACGAGACGGACATAGCGGCCGTCTCAGAAGTATTGCGTGGTGGATTCCTGACCCAGGGCCCCAAGATTGCAGACTTCGAAGCCGCTGTTGCTTCATACGTTGGTGCGCGTTATGCAGTAGCCGTTTCAAGCGGCACGGCCGGATTGCATTTGGCGTGCTTGGCAGCGGATTTGGGTGCGGGAGATGGGGTAGCGACCTCACCGATAACGTTTGTCGCCAGTGCCAACTGCGCTTGCTATGTGGGCGCGCGTCCGGTCTTTGCCGATGTCGATCCCCGCACACTGAACCTGTCTGCGGAGTCACTCGAGGAGGTCTGCCGAGGGCAAGCGAACATCAAGGCCATTGTTCCAGTGCATTACGCCGGCCTACCCTGCGACATGAGCGCCATACGCTCCGTGGCTGACGCACGGGGAGCCGTCATTATCGAGGATGCGGCCCATGCGCTGGGCGCCTCCTATCCCGACGGCGGCAAGGTGGGGAATTGCAGAAATTCGCTGATGACCGTGTTTTCCTTTCATCCCGTCAAGGCTATTGCGGCTGGGGAAGGCGGCTTGATCACGACGAATGACGCGGTTACCTACAAACGGCTGCTGCGCTTGCGCAGCCACGGCATTAACAAGGGCGACGATTCCATGTTGCACCCGGATGCCGCCCAGGAAGATGGAGAACCCAATCTTTGGTATTACGAAATGCAGGAACTCGGTTTCAACTACCGCATTACGGATATTCAGTCCGCGCTGGCTTTGTCTCAGCTCAGCAAGCTTGAGCGATTCCTTGCGCGTCGGAGGGAACTTGCCCTTAGATACGATGGCGCCTTAGGGGAGATCGCCACGCTAAAGCCTGCCCAGGCTGTTGGCCGTGACCTGAGCGCACATCATCTTTACCCAGTGCGAGTGGACTACAGGGCAAACGGACTCACCCGTACGCGGCTCATGCACCGTCTGCGCGAGATGGGAATCGGCACCCAGGTACACTACATTCCCGTATACGAGCAGCCGTATTACCGCAATCTCGGATACAAGTCGGGCGCATGTCCGGAGGCGGAAGCATACTACCGCGAAGCGCTCAGCCTGCCTCTCTACTATAGCCTCGCCGATAGCGACCAGGAGAAGGTCGTCAGAGCCTTGATCGAGCTGCTGAAATGATGCTGGGTCTGGGAACAGTTCAGTTCGGCGCCGACTACGGCGTCTCGAATGAGGGCGGGAAGGTTCCTCCGCAGGAAGTGGCGAGTGTGCTGGCCAGCGCGGAACGGGCCGGGGTTGTCGTCCTCGATACGGCGGCCGCCTACGGAGACAGTGAGTCAGTTTTGGGTTCCGCGTTATGGCCCGATCACCGGTTCCGGGTGGTTACCAAGATCCCGGCTTTGGATCAGAGCATGAATTCCGTTCGGCGTACCGGTGCGATGCGCGACAGCCTGCAGGAGTCGCTCAAGCGGCTGCGCATGAACTCCGTCTACGGCGTTCTGTTGCATTGCGCGGCGGATGCGACGGGAGTCGCCGGAGCCGAATTGACTGCAGCGTTTCAGCGGCTCAAGGAAGAGGGATTGGCAATAAAGGTCGGCGTTTCGGTGTATGGCGCCGACGAGCTTGAGGCAGTGCTGGAGAATTTCGTGCCGGATTTGGTGCAGCTGCCGTCCAATGCGATTGATCAACGCCTGCTTCGAAACGGGTGGTTGGCACGCCTTTCGGCACTGGGTGTGGAAGTTCATGTGCGCTCGGCATTTCTACAGGGGCTTCTGCTTATGCCGCCCAGCCGGCGCCACGCCGCATTCGATCAATTCCGGACGGAGCTCGATCGTTTCGATCGCTTTTGCGGGAAATACGACCTGACGCCACTTGAGGCCGCGCTCGGCTACGTGCGGCATCTTCCGGCCGAGGTGGCGATCGTCGGCGTGACGAAGCGCGTCGAGCTCGAGGAGATCGTTCGGGCGATGGAGGCGGCAAAGACGCCGACGCTGGATGCGTATTCCGAGTTGGCGTGCGACGATGTCCGGCTGGTTAACCCTTCATTGTGGCGGCTGCATTGAGGCCGAATTAGAGGTACGTATGGAAATCGAAATCATCGCGGAGCTCGCCCAAGGTTACGAGGGAAAGCCCCAGCAAGCCGCGACACTGATTGCTGCTGCCGCGGCCGCAGGGGCCGACGCCGCCAAGCTGCAGCTCGTTTACGCTTCGGAACTCGGCGTTCCCGGCTACAAATACTACGAGTTGTTCAAGACACTGGAGATGCCCGATGCAGCGTGGGCCGATTTGGCGGATCTTGCGCGTCGGAAGAACATCGCCCTGCATCTGGATATCTTCGGGCGGCGCAGCCTCGCACTGGCGGAACGCATCGGTGCCGCGGCGATCAAGGTCCACGGCACCGACATGGCCAATGAGGGTTTGCTGAATGACGTGGCTAAGTGCTCGATTCCGCGCGTCCTGCTTGCGTGCGGCGGCGCGTTCCGCGGAGAAATCGCCCGCGCGATTAAGCTCCTAGCCGGAAAGAGGCTGGTGCTCCTGTTCGGTTTTCAGGGGTATCCGACACCCAATTCCGCCAACCAGATCTCCCGCCTGCGGGAATATGCTTCGCATGTCGCTGCGTCAGACGCGACGATTGCCGTGGGATTCGCCGACCATGCGCCGGTTGGCCAACCGCTGCGATTCGCGGTTCCTGCAACCGCCATTGGCGCAGGCGCCACGGTTCTTGAGAAGCATCTCACTCTCGCCCAGGTGATGCGTTTGGAGGACCACGAGGCGGCGTTGAACCCGGACGATTTTGCCGAATTCGTCGCGCTCATGCGCTCGTGCAAGGAGGCGCTCGGGTCCGGCGGGAGCATAGGCGAGGATTTTGGAATGGACGCGACTGAAGCCGGCTATCGACGCATGGTGCGCAAACACGTCGTGGCTGCGCGCCCATTGCCCGCGGGCGTTGTGCTCATGCCCGAGGACCTTGCATTGAAGCGCACCCCTGCAACAGAGGCTTTGGACGAAATCGCCGCGGTTTATGGCAAGCGTCTCTCCGTGAGTGTCGAAGCCGACCAGCCGATCACCAAGGACATGCTGACGGAGAATCCCCAATGAATCGCCGACTCGTCGCCGCACTGGCCTGTCGGAATACCGGATCGCGCCTGTACGGGAAGCCGCTTCAAAAGATCAATGAAAGCGACACCATTCTCGACCAGATCGTTCACGCGGTTCGGAGATTTCCGATCATCGACGAAATCGTGCTTGGCATTTCGGAGGGCGTGGCCAACCTGCCTTTCGTCGATGTGGCACATGGCCATGGCGTGAGTTATGTCCTGGGCGACCCGCAGGATGTGCTGAAGCGCCTCATACAATGTGGCCGAGCCGGCCGCGCCACCGACGTCTTTCGAGTCACCACCGAGTGCCCATGGTTTGCCTACGATATGTTGCCCGACCTTTGGCGCGCGCACGTCGAGAACGGCAACGACATCACAGTCTGCGACCGACTGCCCGAGGGGCTGCATTTCGAAATCTACACCCTCGACGCGTTGGAGCGCGCACATGAACGCGGATCCAGCAAGGACCGTTCCGAATTCTGCTCCAACTATCCGCGCACCCATCCCGAGGAGTTCAAGGCTCAGGTGTATCTTCCACCCAAGAGTTGGCGACGCATGGATCTCCGCGTCACGGTCGACTATCCGGAAGACTTGATCATCGCCCGCGAAATCGCGCGGCAATTTGCGAACAAAATGCCTCTTGTCGGAACAGGTGACATCGTGGCATTCCTGGATAGCCGTGCAGACCTGCGAGCCTTGGCCAAGCCCTATGTGGATCCGAGCCCGCTTTGGAGTGTCTTCTCTCAGCAATTGGAATGGACGAGTCATGCGTAGGATCGCGAACTTCAGCAGATCGAAAGACTTTTCCTCACGGATCCACGAGCTTATACCCGGCGGTGCGCACACGTACTCAAAGGGCGATGATCAATTTCCGGCCAATGCGCCCGCCGCCATTACGCATGGCAAGGGCGCTCGGATTTGGGATGTAGACGGCAACGAGTTCGTCGACTGCAGCATGGGCCTGACCTCGGTATGTATCGGGCATGGCTACGAGCCGGTCGTTGAGGCGGTATGCAAGGCGGCCGCTTTGGGTACCAACTTCCAGCGCCCGGCGACCATCGAGCTGGAAGCCGCCGAGCGTTTTCTCGATACGGTCCGTTCTGGCGAGATGGTCAAGTTCGCGAAGAACGGCTCGACGGTGACGACCGCTGCGGTCAAGCTCTCCCGCGCCTACACCGGGCGCAACCGGGTCGCCCTGTGCCGCGAGCACAACTTCTTCAGTTACGACGATTGGTTCATCGTGTCCACGCCCTGCGACCGGGGCATTCCCGAGCAGACACGCCCCCTGACGGTCGGTTTCAGCTACAACGACCTGGCTTCGGTGGAAGACCTGTTTGCGGATCCGGACCACGACATTGCTTGCTTGATCATGGAGCCGATCAAGTTTGATCCGCCCGTGGATGGCTTCCTGCAAAAGGTCGGCGAACTATGCAGGAAGCATGGTGTCGTCTACATCATCGACGAGATGATTTCGGGCTTTAAATGGGGTCTGCAGGGCGCCCAGCAGATCTATGGCGTTGAGCCGGATCTGGCGACGTGGGGCAAAGGAATCGCCAATGGCTTCTCCGCCTGCGCGCTGACCGGGCGGAAGGAGATCATGGATCTGGGTGGCATCCGGAATGTAGGTGACGACAAGCTGTTCCTGATATCCACAACGCATGGCGCGGAAACCACCGGCCTTGCCGCGATGATCGCGACAATCGAGGCATTTCAAACTTACGGCATGATCGAGTCGAACTGGGCGCGGGGAGAGCAGTTGCGCGGCCGCCTGAGTAGGATCGTGATGGCCCACGGATTGAGTGGTTTCATCGAGGTCAAGGGCGATCCCTGCCTGCTGCTTCTCGTGTGCAGGAACGACCAGGGCAACGTCGACGACGCCTTCCGGACGTTATTGATGCAGGAAATGATTGCACGTGGCGTCTTGTTCCAAGGGATGTTGTATCCCACATGGTCCCATCAGGCGGCGGAACTGGAGTGGATTGCAGCGGCGTTCGATGAGTCCTGCGAGGTCTACCGGCGAGCAATCGAGCGGGGCAATGTTCACGGGCTGTTGGCCGGGCCGCCAGCCAAGCCGGTTTTTCGCAGGAAGATTTGACCTCGTGACGAACTACTTGATTCGTGCCGACGCTTCTATCAGACAGGGTACAGGACATGTTATGCGCTGCTTAACCTTGGCTGAGGGTTTACGTAGAGGTGGCGGGCAGGTCGCCTTTGCTTGTCGCGATGTTCCGGGGAATCTTTGCGGACATATCGAGGACAGGGGGTTCAAGCTGTTCCACCTAGCCGGTTCCGCTGGAGACGAAACGCTCGGGAGTTGGCACGTGGATGCGGAGCAGATGCTGCCGATACTCAGTAGCGGCACGGCGTACGATTGGCTCGTGGTAGATCATTATGAACTTGACTCGCGCTGGGAGTCGGCGATGCGACCGCACGTTGGCCGAGTCATGGCAATAGACGATCTTGCAGACAGGCCGCACGACTGCGATGTGCTGTTGGATCAGAACTACTACAAGGCGTTGGAGGTTCGTTACGATGACCTGGTGCCAGAACATTGCCTGAAATTGCTGGGACCGGCGTATGCGCTCTTGCGGGCAGAATTCCTTGCAGTAAGACGGCAACTGCGACACAGGGACGGTAGTGTTAGCAGGGTTCTTGTTTTTCTCGGCGGAAGCGATTCGGAGAACATAACATCCCGAGTAATTGAAGCAATATTCCTGACAGGCCGTCATGAAATAGCGCTAGATGTGGTGATTGGATCGACCAATCCGCATAGGGAGCAGATTGCTGCGCAGTGTGATCGAAGAGGGAATGCAACTCTGCACGTTCAGGCCGGGAATATGGCGACATTGATGGCATTGGCCGATCTGAGCATTGGTGCCGGTGGAGCGACGACCTGGGAGCGTTGTTACCTGGGATTGCCGACGCTGACGGTGGTGTTCGCAGCCAACCAGGAGCGCACAACCACTGATTTGGCTGACATCGGTGCGATCCGCTATCTAGGCTGGGCCGACCAAATATGTTCTGCTGACTTGGTGGCGGCTATCAAATACGCCATTTCCCATCCCGCTGAAAATGCGGAAATGGGCATTCGTGCAAGGAAACTGATGAAAGATCTATCGCAGAGCCAGCACTTACCCGCGGTTGACGCCATCCTGCGGCAGCCGGACATCAACTCTACTTGCAATCCGAACTTACCGGTCGTCCAATGAACAGATACAACATGGCCAATTCCGCCCATCATTTCACCGAGTATGTGCTGAACCCAATCCCTAACAGCCTGTGGCGGCAAGCTACCCCTATTGAGGGTACGCGGCTCGGGTTTTGCGGCACCTGCGGCTTCTATCATGTCGACCCGTATCCGGATGCCGCTTACTTGGCGAAGTTCTATTCGAGCTATGAGATGCCGACGACACAGGCCAACCTGGCCGAGACGGCGCGGCTGCTTGCCCGAAATCTCGACAAATCGGCAACGGTTGTTGATATGGGATGTGGTGATGGAGGCTTTCTCCGAGAAATGCATGCCCTCGGTTTCGCTAATCTCATTGGCTTCGATCAGAGCCCGGGGCTGGAGCGGGCGCAGAGCTTAGGGTTCGGCCGCTTTTTCAAAGCCAGCGTATGGGATTACCTTGCCGATGCCGAGAATCGTGGCGGTATCGAGGCGGACGCCTTGGTCATGGTGAATGTGCTTGAGCACATTACCGAACCTTTGGAATTTCTCCTTCGGATTCGGAGGCTCATGCCTGAGAACGGCAAATTATGTATCACGGTACCAAACGACTTCAGTCCTTTGCAAAAAGCATTCCTGAAGGTCAAGGGGCATTTGCCGTGGTTTGTATGTGTGCCAGATCACTTGAATTACTTCGACTTCAACATGCTAGGAAGCGTACTAAGGAAGGCCGGGTTCCGCGTGGTCGATCAGTCAGCCCTCTATCCGCTGGAGTTGTTTCTGCTGCAGGATCTTGACTACATCGCCAATCCGGAACTTGGGCCGATCGCGCATCAGCGACGAGTAGCTTTTGAGAACAATCTCAAGGAGGCGGGGATGGTAGATGTATTGGATCATTTCTACGGCACCTTGGCGGCGGGCGGATTTGGCAGAGACGTGATGGTGGTTGCTAGCCTGGAACATGCTCAGTCGTTTTGACCGTAGCAGTTCCATTAGCCGAAGATGAAGAACCTGATTGAAACGCTTGCCGAGTTATCGCTTCGAAAAGCCATCGCCGGGACCTACTACAGACGTTTTTAGTGAAATGAAGGTAGCCCTTTTGGGAGACATTCACGGGAATCATCTTGCCCTGCAGGCAGTCCTGACTGCTGCCCGGAGTGCAGGCGTGGACAAGCTTCTCATCACTGGAGATTTGGTTGGCTACTACTTCTGGCCGGAACGAATTCTTGAGCTGTTAGAGCCATGGGATAAGGTTGTGGTGAGAGGTAATCACGAACAGATGCTGGTGGAGGCAAGGAAAGAGCCGGAGCTGCTTGTAGATATTGAGCGTCGGTATGGCAGCGGATTGCGCTTGGCGATCGAGAACTTGAGTGTGCAGCAACTTGAATGGCTTGGCTCGCTACCCCATCCACACGAAGAAGTATTGGACGACCTTAGCCTTCTACTGTGCCACGGGGCGCCATGGGATCTAGAGCAGTATATCTATCCGGATGCTGATTCCGCATTTCACGAAAAGTGCGCGGTACCAGGGCACCATTTCGTGATACTGGGCCATACGCACTATCCGATGGTACTTGAGCGTGGTGATGTCGGTTTGATCAACCCAGGTTCGGTCGGGCAGCCTCGCAATCGCCAACCCGGGGCGCAATGGGCGCTGCTTGATACGGATACACGACTGGTGGCGCTATGCCGTGAGGATTACGATTACTGCGCCATTGCATTGGAGGCGGCTGCCCGCCATCCCGAATTGCCCTATTTGTCAGAAGTGCTTCTCCGAACATGAAGACGATTCTGATTACTGGGATTGGCGGGGACATCGCACAAAGCGTGGCGGGAATCATACGCGAATACCGGCCAAGATATCGGTTGGTAGGGACCGATTTGCATGACCAGCACGGAGGTTCGCTCTTTGTGAGCAGCATGCATGTTGTACCCCGAGCAGACTCGCCCGGCTACCTGAGGCGTCTTCAGGAAATCATGGAAAAAGAAGACGTCGACATAGCAATTCCGATGACCGAACCGGAGTTAGCCGGGCTGCTGCCGCAAATTGAGACGGCTACTGACAAGGCCCTATGGATCACGTCCGGTCGGCAGGTCGTTGCCGCGGGCATCGACAAGCTTGAAACCGCCAAACAGCTAGCCAACCTCGGCTTGCCTGTGCCTTGGACGATCCCTGTCATCGAGGGATATCCCAAGACCTATCCCTGCATTATCAAGAATCGTTTTGGTTCCGGCTCGCGGAACCAATCTATCGTCCGAAGCAGCGAGGATGCTGTTTTCTTTTCGGTGCGCAACCCAGAAGCGATCTTCCAAGAACTATTGGAGCCGGAAGACCGCGAGGTGACCTGTGCCGTCTACCGGACAAAGGATGGTCGCATTGCCGTGCTGCAGTTGTTGCGCAGACTGACAGGCGGGTTTACCGGCTGGGCAAAGGTCATTGACGACCCGAGCATAACGCAACTGTGTATCGCCATTGCTGAAGGGCTCGATTTGCGGGGCAGTATGAACGTCCAGTTGCGAAATACGCATGCTGGGCCACGTGTGTTCGAGATAAATCCTCGCTTTTCGTCAACTGCGCTGATGCGCCAAAAAATGGGTTTTACGGACGTGCTCTGGGCGCTCGACGAAGCCGAGAACGCTCCTGTCTCATTTCCGCATATCCTCCCTGGCACGATCGGGGTACGCACGCAGGACGCTGCGATCATTCAACCATCAACCTAGAGCTAAAACGATGTCTACCTTGTCTATTGCGGGGCGGCCCATCGGCACTGGGCATCCTCCGTATATCGTTGCCGAGATGTCGGCCAATCACAACGGTTCCTTGGAGCGCGCGTTGGAAATCATCCGCGCGGCGCACGCAGCAGGCGCTGACGCAGTCAAGCTGCAGACGTATACCGCCGAGAGCATGACGCTAGATGTGGATCACCCGCGTTTTAGAGTAATAGGCAGTAATCCGTGGGACGGAGAGCACCTGTTCGACCTTTATCGCAAAGCCATGACTCCTTGGGAGTGGCATGAACAACTGTTCGCTTATGGCCGCGACTTGGGCGTCACTATTTTTAGCTCTCCTTTTGATAGATTGGCGGTCGAATTGCTGCAATCGCTGGATGCGCCGGCCTACAAGATCGCGTCCTTTGAATTGGTGGATCACGATCTCATTCGATGCTGTGCTGCTACAGGCAAGCCGCTCATCATGTCAACGGGCATGGCCTCAATTGGGGAGATTTCGGAGGCGGTCCAAGTGGCAAGGGAAGCAGGCGCGCAGGATTTGATCTTGCTCAAGTGCACCAGCGCTTACCCCGCTCCACCCGATTTGATCAATTTGCGCACTATTCCGCACATGGCTGAGGCATTTGGCGCAATTGTAGGGCTCTCTGACCATACGATGGGCACAGGCGTTTCCGTAGCCGCAATTGCCATGGGTGCGGCATTCATCGAAAAGCATTTCACACTCGCACGTACCGACGGTGGAGTCGATTCATCGTTCTCGCTTGAACCGACCGAGCTGGCTCATCTCGTTCGCGAAAGCTGCATGGCGCACGCGGCGCTTGGCCATGTTAGCTACGTCCAAGGTGAGCAGGAGAATGCCTTCAGGCGTTATCGTCGGTCGTTGTTTTTCGTACGTGATCTGCCAGCCGGAAGAACAATAGCCGAACAGGATGTACAGGCCCTTCGACCTGGCGATGGACTCCCGCCGAAATATCGGGACGCGGTTATTGGAAGAACGGTGAAGCAGGCGGTTATACGTGGAACACCAGTCTCGTGGAAGATCTTGGCGTGAACGTACAGACTCCCCTGACACCAGAATCCAAACGCGACATTCGCCTGTCAATCTCGGGGGGATGCTTGCGTCCATTGCTGCCGGAAGATATTCATCAGGGCCATATCGCAGGGTTGAATGATCCTGAGATCAACAAGTATTTGGTGTCGGTCCGCGAGAGGACTCAAACATATGAGACGGTGAGCGAATTCGTCTCAACCGATTTTTTTTCAGAACATGCCGTATTGTTTGGAATATGGGCGAAAGGCCAACAGAAGCATTGTGGAACGGTTCGCTTACATCATATCGATCATACCGAGAGAACGGCAAGCATAGGAATCTGCATCTTTGATAAGAAGGTTTGGGGGCGCTCCCTTGGGGCAGATGCTATTTGTGCAGTTACTAGCTGGGCTTTTGGATATCTTGGGGTTTGCGCAATTGAGGCGGGCGCCTACGCAGAGAATATCGGCTCATGGCGGGCCTTCTTGAAGGCGGGATACGTTGTGGCAGAAGATATCCGTGACCGCTACCAACTCGAAGGCAAATCAGTCGTGGTTCGCAAGCTAGTTGCTTACAACCAAGCAACGGGTATTCCATCACCCCTGCTCAAATGACCAAATTCGTTCATACGGGACACGCCTATTTGGCATTTGATGGCCTGATGCGCACTGTTGAACTCTGGCTTACAACGAGAACTCCCGGGTTTGCCGGCGTCGGTGAGCAGATGGTCCGAGAACGCTTGATGCAACGCGTCGTGGAAGTGACACTGTGGCCCTTCGTGAGGCATTTTGCGAAGAACGTTGAGACACGCGGGGATCATTATTCCGAGCGTGGAGAAACGATGGATTGCGACGGCATCGTGCTTTGTCCAGGTTCCGGCAAGGTTGCGATCTCAGTGCGCCTTTTTATTTCGTCCTGCTTTGAATTCGCCTTACATTGGGTATATGTGCTTGGTGCACTTCTATCGGGGATGCTATCTGCCCGCGCAAGTGACTTACGTCCGGCAACGCTGGTATTCGGTGTCGGGCAGGAAAGCCTCTTTGACAACGGGAGCGATGCGCGCTTCATCGAGTATTGCAGAAAAGGCCCGATCGCCCCGCTGGTGAAGGCTAACCGGGTGATCGTGCAGAGCGTCGCGCCAAGTGAAAGCGTACTGACGAGCGAGTTCACCTATTCGCGCATTCCGCTAGCAACCCTCATACGTAGGACCCATCTTGGCGCCGCTGTACGAGCTAACCTATTAATTAGACATCTCACGGCGCCTTACATCCTATTGCTTGCTGCCATTCGATTTCCACCGCTTATTCTGCTGGCTAGAGACATAGCCTACGCCTTCGCGATAAAGGTATTGGATCGTAACGATTTCATTGAGGCGGTGGTGATTACAAATTCAGCATTTACGTCACAGCCGCTTTGGATGCGCGACGCGACAGATCGCAAGTTCGCCGTGCATATGGTCTGGTATTCGCAGAATGTCGTCCCATTTGTGTACATCCGCGATGGGCATGTTTCTGATGTACCGAATTACCGCCATGTCCGAGCAGATCAGATGTGGGTCTGGACGAACGGATTTAAAGATTACCTCGAAAAGGTTGGAATTTCCTCGTCGATACATGTGGTGGGTCCTATATTGTGGTATATGCCGACACCTCCCCGAGCACATTCGGATACAGATATCAGGATTGCAATATTCGATGTGACTCCAGTACGCGACGACGTAGCCCGGCGTATTGGGCTTATCGACAACTATTACAGTATGGAGAACATGGAGCGATTCATTGAAGAAGCGGTTTCGGTTTGTCGTGAGCTAGAAGCAATAACCGGGAGGCGTGTGCGGGTATTGCTTAAACACAAGCGCAATTACAACACGTCTCACGATCAGAGATATATCGAGTTGATCGAGCGCATTACCTTGTCAGGTACTGGCGTAGAGCTTGTGCCATTTCAGAGCAATATGTATTCATTGGTTTCAGAGTGCGATGCGTCGATAGTCGTGCCATATTCCTCGCCTGCATTTGTGGCCAGCCATCTAGGCCGGCATTCAATCTATTTCGATCCGACAGGCGAGCTGGCGCCTACATTTGAAAAAGCGGCTCTAATTGGCTTCGCTTTCGACCGCGCAGGACTTAAGCGTCAGTTGGTGGAGATAATGTCGTCAAAAACCGCCTATGAAAACGGATCGGTAGGTGTAGTTGATTCCCTGGATCCCGTTATGCAAGGCGACGGTGAAAAATCGGCGTCATAATTGATGAAATGTCCCCCGTAGCATTCAATGTCCTGGATCCTAAGTGTTCAGTTGCATCCGGTATCGAACCGCCCGCAGACGCAACGTGCGCAGGAAAATAGTCCACGAATGAAAGCTGTCGAGGGCTACTGAGTCGAGTAATTGACTGCTTACCTGATTACAGAGGGACGCCATGCGTATAGCACTTATTAACACACCGGCAAACAAGTACGTGCCATCTTACATTGTGCCGACAGGCGTATTGCAGATCGCAGCATGGCTTGAGAAGCACGGACATGAGGTACGCGTGATAGATGTTGCCCATCGGCGGCAGCCTATCGAAGAAGTCATAAAGGAGACAGGTGAATTTGCACCAAGTTTGGTTGGCATCAGCGCTCTAGTGACTGCCTACAAGTATGTTATCGATCTATCCGCAGCACTACGTAAAGTATTCCCAACCTTGCCGCAAATCCTGGGCGGGCAGGTCACAGTTAATAACCTGCTGAACTGCTTTGGTCACATGTCTATTGACTACGCGGTGACCGGGTATGGTGAGTTTCCGATGGAGAAACTAACTCGAGTCATATCGGGTAACCTCCCAATCAATTTTGTGCCTGGCTTGTCGTATGTGCGCGGAGACGTGATTGTTACGAATCCCGGGCAAGAATACTTCAACAAACTGGACGACATGCCTCTTCCCGCATATCACTTGGTTGATATGGACTATTACGCTACCGCGCTTGGAAAGAACGCCGCGCTGCAACGCTATTTGAGCCGTACTGGGAAGACCATCAAGAACAATCGTTTTATAAGCGTCATGGGCACGTTGGGCTGCACCGATCGTTGTTCCTTTTGTATCCACGAACAGGAATTTGTCGGTCTTAAGGTTTTTTCGAACGACTACTTGCGGGATCACCTGAGATTTCTTAACTCAAAATATGGTATGGATGTGTTTGGTCTCGGTGAAGAGATGTTCATTACAACTCAAACTCGCGCACAGAAGTTCAATGCAATGATGAAGGAGCAGTTTCCAGACTGCTATTGGTATGCCTCTACCAGAGCAAACCACGTTACACCCCAGCTAGTGGAGGAACTCATAACGGGAAACTGTTATCGCCTCGTCTATGGCATCGAGTCCGGAAGTCAGAAGATGCTCGATCTAATGAAGAAGCGCATCACTAGAGAACAAAACATCACAGCATTTAAGACGGTCGCGGAGTCACCTTTAATTCCTGGTGGGTGCCTGATGGTTGGTAACGTCGGCGAGACGTTCGACACGGTAAAAGAGACTTTGTCCTTTATTCGGGAAGTGCGTTTGCCCGGCTACGGGGCATATTACGCTTCGGCTTTTCCCGGTGGTCGAACTTGGGATTGGGCCATTGAGCGCGGCATCATCCAAGATAGTCACGAGTATCTAGTGCGGGCACAGGAAACAAATCACCCCAAACATATCAATTCAAATCTTACCCCCTTCCCTGACTGGGTCTTGAAAGCGTGGAACGCGTTAATTGCGTGGGAGCAGACTGCTGTTGATGCGAAGTACAAAATGGAATGGGGCAATTTCCGTTATATGAACCGGCTGCAACGCCTTAAGAGCCTATTGGCGCCTTGGCTGGGTTTGCGCAAGCTACCTGTACCGATGCCTATGCCAGTTGTCCGTCTTGCTTTAGAGGTCTATTTTTTCTATTACGGAATCAGCCGCAAATTCTTTAAGACGGTGCGAGATAAACAATGTGAATATGTGGTTGACCAAGACGGATCCTTGTTACCTGAATCGCTGATTGTCGGAAAGCCTCAGCGTTCCAAGACTGATGAGGAACTCGCTGTGCTCGCATGTCAGCCGTCGATAATAAGACCACTCGTGAGGTTTTCTAAGGATCTGCACCAAAGTGTCCAAGCACAGTCTGCCGGAGGCACCGAACATCAGTGAGCGGTGCTTAGCGTCTACTAGCTAAGCGCTTCAGGCGCGGCCCAGGCGAATCTCAAACGTGGTGAATTTCGCCTCTTTTGTCAAACATGAGCATACGAACCATGCTTTCAATATTGGTACCGCGAGAGCGCCGTCGCGCATTTGCGTTACTTGTTCTTGCATTATTTGCTGCAGCAGCGGAGGCAGTCGGCATCGGTGCGGTGTTTCCTGTTATGCGCTTGCTCAACGATCCGGCGCAGACAATCGCACATCCAATCGTGCATTTTTTGTTCGAGGCGTCCGGCGCAGGTAGCCAAGAGCGATTCATGCTGATCGCCCTTTTCGCCGTAGTGGCACTGTTCGCGATCAAGAACCTGTTTCTCGCTCTGGTCTACAAGCTTCAGGCCAACTACGTCAGCCGCGTCGAGGCTCGTCTGGGTGCCGAACTGCTGGAGGCTTACCTGCGAGGTTCGTATGCGGACCGACTGGCTCAGCACACTGCAGACCGAGTTCGTATAATCACGTCCGAAGTCGGGCGGGCGACGGCGGGGTTTCTCATGCCGTTTCTGGCCTTGGCGACAGAGGGATTAGTAATTGCCGGTATCTTGGTGTTGCTGCTCTGGCTGCAGCCGATGGCGGCCCTTGTCGCGGTCGGGGTCGTCGGATCGGCTGCGGCTCTTTTGCAGCGCACCACCAACCGACGACTCGGTCGCCTGCGTGAGGTGCGAGTAGAGGCGAACTCGCGCATGTACAAATGGGCCGCAGAGTCCCTCGGCGCGATCAAGGAAACCCAGGCGCTTGGTCGCGAGGATTACTTCGTCGAGCGCTACACAGCCGATGCTAACTGCTATGCTCGCGCCACTGCAGCTTTCACGATGATCGGCCTGGCGCCGCGTCTGGTGGTGGAGACGCTCGCTGTCTCGGCGCTGCTATTGGGCCTCGCCGCGGGGCTGGCGACCGGCGGAGCCGTGCAGGAACTGGTACCGGCCCTGACGCTGTTCGGTGTGGCCGCGGTGCGCATCATGCCTTCGGCGACGCGCATCATGTCTGCCTTCGCCAGCTTGCGCTTCTACACACCTTCCGTGATTGCCGTGAGGGATGGGTTGCGCGCGATGCCCCGGGAAATTCTTCCACACGTGCGTGCGCGCAATGAGCGCAGGCGATTGGCGGAGCTCGTCCTTTCCGGCGTCACCTATCGCTATCCAGGAGCGGCATCGCCCAGTTTGCACAATGTCGACCTCCGACTGCGGCAGGGCGAACTCGTGGCGATCGTCGGTCGCTCTGGGTCGGGTAAGACGACACTCGGCGATCTGCTACTCGGCCTGCTCGCGCCGGAGTCTGGTGAAATCCGGCTTGATGGCTACCCAGTGCGCGCGCTGGTCAGCGAGCTACGTGGTATGGCTAGCCTTGTTCCCCAGCATTTTTACGTTCTGGACGATACCATTCGCCGCAACGTGGCGTTCGGGCTGGCGGATGAACAGATCGATGATGCCCGTGTTTGGCGCGCCTTGGAACTCGCACGCATCGATGCGCGGGTGAAAATGCTGCCTGGCGGACTGGATGCCGTGGTGAAGGAAGGCGGCGCACTGTTATCGGGGGGGGAACGTCAGCGACTTGCTATCGCACGCGCGCTCTTCGACGATCCTGACTTGCTGGTGCTCGATGAAGCGACTTCGGCCCTCGATTCCGCAACTGAAGCCGAGATAATGGAAACCCTGCGCGCGGTTTCGCTTAATCGGATCGTTGTGATGGTGACTCATCGTTTAGCTAATTTGGCAGTCTGCGACCGGGTGCTTGTGATACGCGAGGGCCGCCTTGTTGCCGACATTCCGCCGCGGGAGGCAGACTGGGCAGATCTCAATGCTGACCTGATGCCTGGATTGCCCGGTTAGTGGCAATGCATGTTAGCGTAGTCGCAAACTCGACGGCATATTCCACACCTTCGCGTACAACGCCGGAATTACTGATTCTGCCGAAATGGAGATGTTCCACCTGGAAAACATGGGCGTTATTCATCGCGACCGTGCCGCTACCTAGGCGCAGCTCGATAGCCATATTTTTGTGCAGAAAGAATTCCAATGAAAACAATCAAGAGAGCGTTTTTCGAGCGGGCAAGCGATTTGCTGATCGCGTTGCTTGGCTTGAACAGGCCGATTCGAGTTTATCGAGCCTTCCTGGCGCGAATCAACTGTATTAAGCGTGTCCGGGTCAATGGTACGGATATTTCCTTCGACGCCAATGACGAATTGCATCTGCTGCGCGCAATCTGGCTGGACAAGAAGGAGCCGGAAACCCTGGAGTGGATCAACGGCTTCGGACAGGGGGATGTCTTTTACGACGTGGGCGCCAACGTAGGCGTCTTTAGTTTGTATGCTTCGCTGCACCGCGGTTGCGATGTGTATGCCTTCGAACCGGAAGCAAAAAATTATTCCTGCTTGAACAAGAACATCTTCCTCAATCGTCTCGGCCGTCGGGTAAAAGCATTGAATGTCGGCCTGCACGACGCCACCTCGATCGAATTCCTTCAGCTTCACGACCTTGCCAGCGGAGCGGCGCTTCATTCCGTCGGCGAGGCGATCGACTGGCGCGGCGAACAGTTCGAGGCAAAGTTCGAGCAGGCCGTGCTGGCATTCAGGCTGGATGAGATGATCGAGCTGTTCGGGATGCCGCCGCCGATCCATATGAAGATCGATGTGGACGGCAATGAACTGAAGGTGATTCGCGGCGCGGCGCGAACCCTTTCGGATCCGCGGTTCAGGTCGCTTCAGATCGAGCTGAAGGAGGGCGATCGCGACCTGATCCAGGCCATCGAGTCCTGCGGTCTTAAACTCTTCCGCTCCACCCGCGCCGCCCTGCAGGGGGAGCATCGGGACTGCTTGAACGCCGTATTCACCCGCGCCTGATCTATTCAGGTGTCTGCGGGCCGCAGCACCACTGCCCGCAGCCACTGCCGGTCGCCGCCGTAGCGCGACATCCCGTAACGCGCGATCTGCTTCTCGTCGAAGTCCGGCGTCGCCAGGGCGATGCCGGTCTTGACCAGTTCCTTCAGCGGGCGCAGGGCGTCCGGCTTCGGATGGACGTGGGCGACATAGAGCTTGGCGGCCTCCTTGCCGACGGTGCAGACGTCGAGCACGCGGCCGTGCCGGCCGAGCAGGTCGCCCAGGCTGTGCGTGTTGAAGAAGAGCAGGTGCGATTCGAACAGCGCCTTGTAGCGGTCGTCGCGGTGCGGCACTTCGACGAAGAGCAGGCCGCCGGGGCGCAGCCGCTGCATCAGGCCGGCAACGAAATCGTGCGGCCGGTCCATGTGCTCGAGCACGTGGGTCAGCGCCAGCAGGTCGAAGCGGCGTTCGGCCGGCACATCCTCCAGGCGCCGGAAGGCGGCGGCGTCGCCGAAGCGCCGGCGCAGGCCCTCGAACTGGTCGCGGTCCGTTTCCACCGCGGCATAGTCGTGGGCGATGCCGCGCCGCGTCAGGCCGTCGTGAAACAGGCCGAGCCCGGCGCCGACGTCGAGCACGGCGGGCCTCGCGTCGAGGATGCCGAAGCGCCGCAGGTAGTCCACGCGCGAGAGGGACTGGGCCAGGTAATAGCGGCGGGTGCTCGGCGTCGACACGGCGACCTCGCCGTCCCAGTAGTGGTCGTAGTAGTCGGCCAGTTCCGCCGGGCTCGGCTGCGGCTGGGCGAACACCAGCTCGCAGCGCGCGCAGCGCGCCAGGCTCATGCGGCGGAAGATCTCATGGCTGCCGATGTAGGGGCCGACGGCGGTGCTCTCGCCGTGGCCGCAGTTCGGACAGTTCATCGCGCCGGCGCGGCGTAGCGCGGCAGCAGCGGATCGCCTTGCATCATGTCCACGACGCAGGCGAGGTCCGCAGGCGTGTCGACGCTGGCGGTGCGGGCGTCGGTCATCACCATGCGCACCTTCTCGCCGTGCTCGAGGATGCGCATCATGTCCACCGACTCGATGATCTCGAGCGGCGTCGGCGGCAGGGCATTGAAGCGCAGCAGGTAGTCGCGGCGGAAGGGGATGATGCAGACCTGCTTGAGCATCGGCACCTGCGTCACGCCCTTCTTGCGCGACGGCACCGGCTCGCGCGAGAAGTAGAGCGCGTCGCCCTTGAGATCCACCACCACCTTGACCTCGTTCGGATCCTCGAAGTCTTCCAGGCTGTCGATGTGCGCCATCAGGTTCACGACGTTCACCGCGGGGTCGGCCGCCATCGGCGCGATAGCCTCGTCGATCATCTCCGGCAGGGTCATCGGCTCGTCGCCCTGGATCATGACGACGATGTCGGTGCGGCGGCCGGTCTCCCGCTCGATCTTGAGCATGGCCTCGGCGGTGCGGTCGGTGGCGCGCTCGTGGGTGTCGGCGGTCATGATGCATTTCGCGTCGATGCTGTCGGCGTAGCGGCGCACCGACTCGTCGCAGGTGGCGATATACACCTCGTCGAGGGTCTTGCTCATCTTGCAGCGATACCAGACGTGGCCGATCATCGGGACGCCATGGATCGGGGCCAGCGGCTTGCCCGGGAAGCGGCTGGAGGCCATGCGTGCGGGAATGATGCCGATTGCGTTCACGTGAAGTCTTCTCCGGGGAAAGTCAGTCACTCGGGGGTGCCGCGCCGGCATTCGGCGAGGCCGCCGCGGCAGGCAGTGTCGAGCATGCGGGTGTCCAGGCTGTAGGCGAGGAAGCGGAAGCCGCGCGCGACGTGCTCGCGCAACTGTGCGGCATCGGGCTCGACGACGTGCAGCCCGCCCGGCTTGGCCTTGGCGATGCCGGTGGTGCGAATCCGTTCGATGGCCTGCTTCAGCCGGGGGTCGTCGAACTGGCCGGGGATGCCCATCGAGGCGGACAGGTCGTAGGGGCCGATGATGAAGCCGTCGACGCCGGGCGTGTCGAGGATCGCCTCGAGGTTCTCGACGGCGGCGATGTGCTCGACCTGCACGATCACGACGGCTTCGCGCTCGAGCCAGGCACGATAGTCGGCGAAGGCGGTGCCGTAACCTTGGGCGCGCGCCAGGCCGACGCCGCGCGCGCCGCGCGGCGGGTAGTACACCGAAGCCACGGCCCGCTCGGCGTCGGCGCGCGAGTTGACCATCGGCACGATGACGCCGTGGGCGCCGGCGTCCATGACGCGCTTGATCAGGTCGGCATTGTTGCTGGTCAGCCGCACCAGCGGCGCCACGCCGTGCAGGGCGATGACGCGGATCAGCTCCTCGGCCTCGCGGATGGTGATGACGCTGTGCTCGAGGTCCACCGCCAGCCAGTCGAAACCGGCGTGCGCCATGATCTCGGCGATGGCCGGGTGGGCCAGGGTGATCCAGCTGCCGATGGTGAGGCGGTTGCCGGCGAGCTTCTGTTTGAGGGTGAGGGAGGCCATCTGGCGGGCAGGGAGGTCGGAAATGTCAGGCGGGAATTGTAGGGCAATTGCACCCCCGGCGGAAATGGGGTGTGTTCTCGTCATTCTGTCGGCGCGAACGTGGGTATTCCCTGCGGCAGCGGTTAGAATATGCGTTTTTCGGCGGGATGAACCCAATGGAATCGCCGCGCTGGCATGTGTGCGCGTCGGCCGCCGAAGTGCGCGAGCGGGCGGTGGCCTGGATCGGTGCGGCGGCGCGGGAGGCCATCGAGGCGCGGGACGTGTTCCGCATCGTCCTGGCCGGTGGCGAGACGCCGCGCGGCGTGTACGAGGCGCTGCGCGACCTGGACGCCGACTGGCGCGCCTGGGAAATCTGGTTCGGCGACGAGCGCTGCCTGGCCGCCGACGATCCGCGCCGCAACAGCCGGATGGCCGGGACGGCCTGGCTGGAGAGCGTGCCGATCCCGACCGGGCGGGTGCACGTCATCCGCGCCGAACTGGGCGCGGAGCGGGCCGCGGCGGAATACCGTGCCGCCCTGGCCGATGTGCCGGAATTCGATCTGGTGCTGCTGGGGCTCGGCGAGGACGGTCATACCGCCAGCCTGTTTCCCGGCGGCGACCGGGGTGAGGCGCCGGACGCGCCCGATGTCCTGGCAGTGCATGACGCACCGAAGCCGCCGGCCGAACGCGTCAGTCTCGGCGCGCGGCGGCTCGGCCGGACGCGCGGCGCCCTGTTCCTCGTCGCCGGTGCGGGCAAGCGCGCGGCGGTGGCGGCGTGGCGCGCCGGAGCCGGGCTGCCCGCCGCTTCGGTCCGCCCGCCGGCGGGCGTCGATGTGCTGCTGGAAAACATTTGCATTGAAGGTTGATGAATCGTGCCGAAAGTCCTGATCACCACTTCGTCGTTCAACGTGGCCGCCGCCGAATCGCTCGCCCGCCTGAAGCAGGCCGGCTACGAGATCGCGACGAATCCGCATGGCCGGAAGCTCAGCGAGGACGAGGTCGCGGCCCTGCTCGGCGAGGACGTGGTCGGCATGGTCGCCGGCACGGAGCCGCTGACGCGCCGCGTGCTGTCCGGTGCGTCGGGGCTGAAGGTGGTCGCCCGCTGCGGCATCGGCCTGGACAGCGTGGATCTGGCGGCCGCGCGGGAACTCGGCATCGAGGTAACGAATACGCCGGATGCGCCGAGCGCCGCCGTGGCGGAACTGACTCTCGGATTGATGCTCGACCAGCTGCGCCGGATCAGCCAGGCTGACCGGCAGATCCGCGCCGGGAAATGGAAGCCCCTGATGGGCGGCCTGCTGGCGGCGCGCACCGTGGGCATCGTCGGCTACGGGCGCATCGGGCGGCGCGTGGCGCAGCTGGCGCGGGCCTTCGGCGCCCGCGTGCTGGCGACCGATGCGGCCGGCGTCACGTCCGACGGCATCGCCGAGGCCAGTGCGCTGGAGCCGCTGCTGGCGGCGGCGGACATCGTCACGCTGCACATGCCTTCGCAGAAGGGACTGGGGCATTTCCTCGACGCGGCGCGCGTCGCACTGATGAAGCGTGGCGCCGTGCTGGTGAACACGGCGCGGGGCGACCTCGTTGACGAAGCTGCGCTGGTTCAGGCGATTCGCGACGGCCGCCTCGGCGGCGCGGCGCTCGACACCTACGAGAAGGAGCCCTACGCCGGGCCGCTCGCCGAGCTGCCGCAGGTGGTGCTGACGGCGCACATGGGTTCCTACGCCGAGGAGGCGCGCGGCATCATGGAGCGCGAGGCAGCCGAGAATCTCTACAAGGGGCTCGCCGCGCGCGGGCTGGTGGCGGGGAGGGCGGCATGACGACAGGCAGCAGGGCGGTGGTCTTCGGCGGCAGCGGTTTCCTCGGCAGCCATGTCGCGGATGCGCTCGGCGACGCCGGTTATCAGGTGCGCATCTTCGACCGGGTCGATTCGCCCCATCGGCGCGAGGGCCAGGAGATGGTGGTCGGCGACATTCTCGATCGCGAGGCTGTCGCCCGCGCAGCGGCGGGCTGCGAGTACGTCTACAACTTCGCCGGCATCGCCGACATCGACGAGGCGAAGGACCGGCCGCTCGACACGGCCAACGCCAACATCGTCGGCAACCTGCACGCCCTCGAGGCGGCGCGTGCCGCGGGCGCCAGGCGCTTTGTCTTCGCCAGCACGGTCTACGTGTACTCCGAGTCCGGCTCCTTCTACCGCGCCAGCAAGCAGGCGGCGGAGCGCTTCGTCGAGGCTTATTACGAGCGCTACGGCCTGCCGTTTTCCGTGCTGCGCTACGGCTCCCTCTACGGCCGGCGCGCCGACCGCCGGAACGGCATCTTCCGGCTGCTCAAGCAGGCCCTCGAGCAGCGCGCCATCGCCTACCAGGGCAGCGCCGAGGCGATGCGCGAGTACATCCACGTCCGCGATGCGGCGCGCCTGAGCGTGCAGATCCTCGCCGACGAGTACGCCAACCGCCATCTCATCCTGACCGGACAGGAACGCATGCCGGTGAAGAACCTGATGCGCATGATCTCGGAGATGATCCCCGGCGGCGTCGAAATGAGCTTCGGCGGCAAGCAGGACGAGGGGCACTATGTCATGACGCCCTACGCCTTCCATCCCAAGGTCGGCCACAAGCTGGTGGCGAACGACTACGTCGACCTCGGCCAGGGGCTGCTCGACTGCCTCGCGGAGCTGCACGAGCGCGGCGCCAGCGGCGCGCATGCCGAGGACGACTGGCTGGTGTCCGACCGCCCCTCGAAAGTATGAGTACATTGCGCTTCGACGCGATCGTCTTCGATTTCGACGGCGTCCTGGTCGAGTCGGTGGACGTCAAGACGCGTGCCTTCGCTGCGCTGTACGCGCCCTACGGCGCCGACGTCGTCAGGCAGGTCGTCGCCTGGCATCTCGCCCACGGCGGCGTCTCGCGCTACGAGAAATTCCGCCATTTCCACGACGTATTCCTCGGCCGCGCGCTGGCGCCGGCGGAGGAAGCCGCGCTGGGCGAGCGTTTCTCCGCCCTGGTGGAGGAGGCGGTGATCGCCGCCGCCTGGGTGCCGGGCGCCCGCGAGTTCCTCGAAGGCTGGCATGCGCGCCTGCCGCTCTTCGTCGCCTCCGGCACGCCGGAGGAGGAGTTGCTGCGCATCGTCGCGCGCCGCGGCATGGCGCGCTTCTTCGCCGGCGTGGCGGGCGCGCCGCGCAAGAAGGGCGCGATCCTGCGCGACTTCCTCGGCCGCAGCGGCGCCGCGCCGGAGCGCGTGCTGATGGTGGGCGACGCCATGACCGATTTCGACGGCGCCGCCGAGGCCGGCGTGCCCTTCCTCGGCATCGCGCCGGCCGCGGCGAATCCGTTTCCGCCCGGCGTGTCGGTGCTGCCGGACCTGACCGGCCTGGCTGCCTTTCTTGAGACGGCGCCGGCCCCTTGCGAGACTACTAAAGCATGAGCCTGCCGAACCGCTGCCCCCTGTGCGCCGCCGGCGGCGACCGGCTCTCGGTGGTGACGCCGCATGTCTACGGCGACCGCGGCGGGCGGGCCTTCTTCCGCTGCGACGCCTGCGATGCGATCTTCCTCCACCCGGGGCTGTCGCCCGAGGAGGAGCGGACGTTCTACGCGGCGGAGTTCGAAGGTTTCATGAGCGGCCGCTCCGGCGACGCCGGCGGCTGGACGCAGCCCGAGCGGCACATTGCCGCCAACCGGCCAACGGTGGCGCGCCGCATGCGCTACCTGAAGGAGGTGCTGCCGACGCGCGGCCGCGTGCTCGAGGTCGGCTGCTCTTCCGGCTTCATGCTGTATCCGCTGATCGAGGCCGGTCACGACTGCGTCGGCATCGAGCCCTCCGGCGTGTTCCGCGACTACCTGCGGGCGCGCGGCGTCGCCTGCCACGATTCGCTCGATGCCCTGCGCGCGGCGGTGCCAGCCGGCGGCTTCGACGCCGTCATGCATTTCTTCGTGCTCGAGCACGTCGCCGATCCGGAGGGCTTCCTGCGCGCGCAGCTGGCGCTGCTGCGCCCGGGCGGCGTGCTGGTGTGCGAGGTGCCGAACGCCGCCGATGCCCTCGTCACGGTGTACGACATCCCCGCCTTCGAGCGCTTCTACTGGTCGGTGGCGCACCACTGGTATTTCACGGAACGGTCGCTCGGCCATCTGCTCGGCCGGCTCGGCTGCACCTGGGAATTGCGCCGCGACCAACGCTACGACCTGTCCAACCACATGGTCTGGGCGCGCGACGGCAAGCCCGGCGGCATGGGGCGCTTCACGCCGCAGCTCGGCGCGGAGATCGAGGACGCCTACCGGCAGGCGCTGATCCGCTCCGGCCATTGTGACACGCTCGTGGCGGTCCTGAAAAAGGAAGGCAAGCCATGAAAGTGCTGGTGACCGGCGTCGGCGGCTTCATCGGCGCGCATGTGGCGCGCCGTTTCCTCGCGGCCGGCCATGCCGTGGCCGGAGCGGACGACTTCTCCTCCGGCTATCGCGAGAACGTGCCGCCGGGCGTCAATCTGGTCGAGGGCGACCTGGCCGAGCCGGCGACCATCGCCGCGCTGCCGCGCGACTGCGAGCTGATTCTGCACCTGGCCGGCCAGTCCTCCGGGGAAATCAGCTTCGACGACCCGGTGTCGGACCTGCGCAAGAACTCCGTCTCCACGCTGAACCTGATCCGCCATGGCATCGCCTGCGGTGCCCGCCGGCTCGTCTACGCCAGCTCGATGTCCTGCTACGGCAGCGTGCCCGATGCGCCGATCGCCGAATCCGCCACTTGCCTGCCGCTGTCCTGCTACGGCGTCGGCAAGCTCGCCGCCGAGGGCTACCTGCGCGTCTACGCCCGGCAGCTGCCCTTCGTCGCGCTGCGCATGTTCAACGTCTTCGGCCCCGGCCAGGATCTGAGCAACCTGCGCCAGGGCATGGTCAGCATCTATCTCGCCCAGGCGCTCGCCTCGGGCCGCGTCCAGGTGAAGGGCAGCCTCGACCGCTTCCGCGACTTCATCTACATCGACGACGTCGTAGAGGCCTGGTGGCAGGCGGCTTTCCGCGCCGAGGCGGCAGGGCGGGCCCTCAACGTCGGCACCGGCCGGCGCACCACCGTGCGCGAGCTGCTCGAGGCGATGCGGCCGCATGTGCCGGGCATGGACTGGTACGTCGAAGGCAGCACGCCGGGCGACCAGTCGGGCATCTACGCCGACGCCCGGCAGCTCGGCGAACAGCTCGGCATGACGCGCTTCGTGCCGCTGTCGGAGGGGCTGGCGCGCTTCGTCGCCTGGGCCCGCGCGCAGTCGGCCTGATGCGTCTGGACCTCACCGGCGCCGTCCGCCTGGAGCGCGACCATGCGGCGCAGCTGGATGCCGTCGCGGCGGAACTGCGGCGTCCCTATGTCGAACTGGTGAGCCGGATCGGCGCGCCCTACGGCGCGGATCTCGACTGGTGGGTGACGCCGCTGGCGAGCCGCAACACCTACGTCTGCCCGCTGTTCCGCCGCCTCTGCCAGGTGGAGCTGGCACGGCGCCTGGCCGCTGCGGGCGGGATCTCGGAGATCCTCGTCGACACGCCGGCGATGGCCAGCCTGCTGCGCGAGGCAGTGCCGCCCGGCGTGGGCGTCCGCGCCGCGCTGACGCCGCTGCGCTGGCGGCTGCGCACCACGCTGGGACGGGTCCGCCGCTTCGCCGCGGCGCTTTACGCCTGTGGCGGCCGTTACCTCGCCGCCCGCCTGTCGCCGGCGGCCCGTCACGCGCTGCCGGCCGAGCCGATCACGCTGATCGACACCTTTCTCTATGCGGAGAGCCTGCGGGAGGGCCGCTTCCACGACCGCCATTACCCGGGAATCATCGGGCAACTCGGCGAGGACGAACGCCGCCGCGTGTACTGGGCGCCGGTGCTCTACCGGGTGCGCAACCCCCTTTCCCTTTTCCGCCGCCTGCGCGCCTGCCGCGACAATCTGCTGCTGGCGGAGGACTACCTGCGGCTCGCGGACTACGCCCATGCGCTGGGCCATTTCCGGCGCGGCCGGCGTGCCCTGCCCGATTGCGAATTCCTCGGCCTGCAGGTCGGCCCGCTGCTGCGCGAAGCGCAGGCCGAGGCATTTGCCGGTTCGGGCAGCATCGAAGGTCTGCTGCGCCACCACTTCGCCCGGCGCCTGCGCGAGGCCGGCGTGCGCCTGCAGCGCGTCGTCGAGTGGTTCGAGAACCAGGAAATCGACCACGGCGCCGTCTCCGGCTGGCTGACTTTTCATCCAGAAGCGCGGGTGATCGGCTACCAGGGTTTTCTCGCCTCGCCCAACTACCTCTGCATGTTTCCCCTCGAGACGGAACGCGCCCTCGGCCTGCTGCCCCACGCCGTCGGTGTGATGGGCGCCGCGCTCGCCGCGCCGGCGCGGGAATTCTGCGCCGGACTGGAGGTGATCGTCGCGCCGGCCTTCCGCTTTGCCGCGCTGTGGCGCCTGCCGGAGGCGCAGCCGCGGCACGAGGGCCTGACGCTGCTGGTTTCCCTGCCGCTCGAGATCGGCGAGACGCGACAGATCCTCGAGATGGTCGGCCTCGCGCTGGGGAACGAGGCGGCCTTCGGCGGTTGGCGTGTGCGGGTCAAGCCCCATCCCGCCTTCCCGCGCCGCCTGCTCGAGACAGGCGACCGGATGGGGCGCCCGCCCGGCTGGACGCTGGTGGACGGCGATCTCGACGACCTGCTCGAGCAAGCCGACTGCTTCGTCGGCAGCGCCAGCAGCGCCTGCGTGCAGGCGGTGGTGCACGGCGTGCCAGCGGCGGTCGTCGGCGGGCGCGCCCGGCCGACCCTGAACCCGATCCCGGACTGGGTGGATGCCGAGCTCTGGTCGGTAAGCCGCGGCGCGGAGGATCTGCGGCAGGCGCTGGCGCGGCACGCCCGCGGCGGCGCCGAGGCGCGGGCGCGACGGCGCGCGGCCGGCGCGACGGTGCGCGAGCGGCTGTTCAGGCCGGTTGATCATCCGGCGGTACTGGAATTCCTCGGCCTGCCGCAGCGGGCCGCGGAGGCCGCCGCATGAGGCTCACCGCCGTCATTCCGACCCGCAACCGCCCGGTCGATCTCGGCAAGGCGGTCGCTTCCGTGCTGACGCAGACGCGACTGCCCGACACGCTGATGATCGTCGACCAGAGCCCCGGCGACGAATCCCGCCTTGCGGTGGCGGGCCTGCTGGCGGGCGCCGCGCCGCTGCGCCTCGATTACGTGCACGACACCGCCATCACCGGCCTGGTGGACGCCAAGCGCGTCGCTGCCGGGCGCGCCGACGGCGACGTCGTCTGCTTCCTCGAGGACGACATCGTGCTCGAGCCGGACTACTTCGAGCAGATCGAGCGCGGCTTCGCCGGGCGCCCCGAGATGCTCGGCTGCTGCGGCGTGGTGACCAACCTGCCGCCGCTGCCGGCGTTTTACGTCGGCCTGTTCCGCCTGTTCCATCGCGGCCTGTTCGCCGACCGCCGCGTCGGCATCCACGGCCATGCCGGCGGCCACGGCCAGGCGCTGATCCCCAGCGACTACCTGAGCGGCGGCCTGTCCGCCTATCGCCGCGAGGTGTTCGAGGCGGTGCCGTTCGACACGGCCAACGAACTCTTCATGACCGAGGACATCGACTTCTCGACGCGCGCCGTGCGGCGCTTTGGCGCGCGCTTCTTCATCAACCCGAATGCGCGGCTGGCGCACCACATGTCGCCGGTCAATCGCGCCGCCGTCGGCGCGCGCCAGCGGCGCAAGGCGCGCGAGTTCTTCGTCTTCTACAAGAAGCGGCGCGCCGGGCCGGCGGACGACTTGGCGCTTGCCTGGCTGCTGTGCGGGCTGGCCGTCGAGGCCTGCTTCGCCGCCGTCCGCTATCGCCGTCCCGCCGCCCTGGGCGGCTTCGCCGCGGGCGTGCTGGACGGGCTGCGCTGGCGCGTGCGCGAGACCGGCGGGAAGAGGGGCACTTGAGAGTCGCCGTCACGGGCGCGAACGGGCTGCTGGGTGGGACGCTGGCCGCCCTGCATGTCGCGCGCGGGGACGACGTCAGAGGCTTGGTGCGGGACACGCGGCGCGCTGCCGGCAATGCGACTGGCATGCGCGTGTGCGAGGGGGATCTGGCCGACAGCGACGCCGACATTGGCGCCCGCCTGGTCGAATTCATCGACGGCGCGGACGTCGTCTATCACTGTGCCGCAGAGCTGCAGGATCCGGCGCGCATGGTGCCCACCAATGTCGACGGCACGCGACGGCTATTGGCGGCGGCGGCGGGCCGGATCGGCCGCTGGGTGCAGGTCGGCACGGTGGGTGTCTACGGCCGGCCGCGACAGGGCACGATCACCGAGGCGAGCCCACTGGCGCCGGCGGACGCCTATGCCGAGAGCAAGGCGCGGGCCGACGTGCTGGTGACGGAGCTGTCCGCGGCGGGCGGCTTCGAACACGTCATCCTGCGCGCCTGTGCCGTGATCGGGCCGGGGATGCCGGGGCGCTTCCTTTATCGCGTCATCGAACTGCTCGACCGCGGCCTCTTCGCGCCCGTCGGCGCGCCCGGCGCGCTGGTCAGTCTGGTTCCGGCGGCGAACGTCGCCCAGGCCCTGCTGGCCTGCGCCACGCTGCCGCAGGCCGCCGGCCGCAGCTACAACCTCGCCGACCAGTGCACCGTGGAAGCGCTGGTGGCGGTCTGCTGCGAGGCGCTCGGCCGTCCGGCGCCGCGCTGGCGCCTGCCGGAAGCGCCGCTGCGCGCCGCCGCCTGGCTGGCCGAGCGCGTCGCTCCGGGCCGGCTGACGCAGGCACAGATCGACATTCTGACGAGCCGCGTGCGCTATGCCACCGAGCGGATCCGCGGCGAGTTGGGATATCGTGAGGTTCTGGATCTGGATAGTGCGATCCGAGACTTGGTCATGCGGTGGCGGGAGCGCAAACCGTGAGGCAGGCGAAGTTGTGCTTTGTGGTGTCCAGCCCGCTGACGGCGCGGGCGTTCCTGAGCGGGCATGTCGCGGCGCTCAGTCGGCGCTTTGCCGTCGACGTGGCGGCGGATGTCGCCGAACCCGCCGAACTCGGCGGCATTCCGGCCCATGCGCGCATATTCCGCATGCCGATCCGGCGCAAGGTGGCGCCGCTCGCCGATCTCGCCGCGCTGGTGAAACTGTTCCTGCACTTCCGGCGCGAACGCTATGCCGCGGTCGGCTCGGTGACGCCGAAGGCGGGCATGCTGGCCCTGCTGGCCGCCGCGCTGGCGCGGGTGCCCGTGCGGGTGCACATCTTCACCGGTCAGGTATGGGCGACGCGCAGCGGCTGGCGCCGCAGCCTGCTCAAGGCGGCCGACCGCCTCATGGCGCGGCTTGCCACTCACGTGCTGGCGGACAGTCCGTCCCAGCGGGAATTCATGATCGCGGAGGGGGTGGCGCCGGCGGAGAAGATCCGTGTTCTCGGCGACGGCTCTATCTGCGGTGTGGACGGCACGCGTTTCTGTCCGGACGCCGCGCTGCGCGCCGTCATCCGGCGCGCGCAGGGCATACCCGAGGAAGCGGTCGTGTTTCTGTTTCTCGGACGACTGAACCGGGACAAGGGCGTGCTCGACCTGGCGGAGGCGTTCGCCGCGCTGGGCAACCCCGACGCCTGGCTGCTCGTCGTCGGCCCCGACGAAGCGGGCATGCGTGCCGCCATGGAGACGCATCTTGGCACGGCCCAGGCGCGCTGCCGCTTCGTCGGCTATACCGACCGGCCCGAGGATTTCATGGCGGCGGCCGACGTCTTCTGCCTGCCGAGCTATCGGGAGGGTTTCGGCATGGTCGTCGTCGAGGCGGCGGCGGCGGGCATTCCGGCGGTGGCTTCGCGCATCTACGGCGTCACGGATGCGGTGGCGGAGGGCGTCACCGGCCTGCTGCACCGTCCCGGCGACGTCGCGGAAATCGTCCGCGACATGCGTGCCGTAGCGGACGATCCGGCGCGCCGGGCGGCGCTGGGGCGCGCGGCGCGCGAGCGCGCGCTGCGCCTGTTCTCGAGCGAGACCGTCACCGCCGCGTGGGTGGGTTTCTACGGCGAATTGCTGGGCTGAGATGGACGATACCCGCTCACTTCGTTCGCGGGCGCTCAGCGTCCTTCGGGCGGCCGGGCGGGCACTGACGTAAAATCCGCCGATGCTGAAGCGCGCCTTCGATTTCCTCGCCGCCCTGACGCTGGTTCTGGTCTTGTCGCCCGTCATGCTGGTGGTCGCCATCCTCATCACCTTGCGCATGGGCCGGCCGGTGCTCTTCCGTCAGCCGCGGCCCGGCTGGCATGGGCGGCCCTTCGAGGTGATGAAGTTCCGCACCATGTCGGACAAGAGCGGGCCGGACGGCCGCCCGCTGCCCGACGAGGCGCGCCTGACGCCGCTCGGCGCCACGCTGCGGCGGTTCAGTCTCGACGAACTGCCCCAGCTGCTCAATGTGCTGAAGGGTGACATGAGCCTGGTCGGGCCGCGTCCGCTGCTGATGGAGTATCTCCCGCTGTACACCGCGGAGCAGATGCGCCGTCACGAGGTCCGCCCCGGCATCACCGGCTGGACCCAGGTGAACGGTCGCAACGCGCTGTCGTGGGAGGACAAGTTCGCGCTCGACGTGTGGTACGTGGACCACCGCTCGTTCCGGCTGGACCTGAAAATCCTGGCCATGACGGTGGGGCGCGTCTTCTCCGGCTCGGGCGTGTCGAAGGAAGGCTTCGCCACGACAGAGAAATTCCGCGGCACGGCGGGCAAATAGGGCCGCGAAGGCGACAAGGGGGGCATGCATGACACATCGAAAGCAGCGGATTGCGGTATTCGGCGCCGGCGGACACGGCAAGGTGGTCGTCGACGCCATCGCGCGCAATGCCGACCTGGAAGTGGTCTGCGTGGTGGATGACAAGCCGCAGGCGGGCGCGACGATCCTCGGCCGGCCGGTCGCCGGCGGACGGGATGCGCTGCTCGCCCGCCGCGGCGAGATCGACGGCGTCATCGTTGCCATCGGCGACAACCGGGCGCGTCTGGAGGTGGCCCGCTGGATCGTGTCGCAGGGGCTGGTTCTGCAGAGCGTGGTGCACCCGGCGGCGGCGGTGGCGCCCTCGGCGACGATCGGCGCGGGCGCACTGGTCATGCCCGGCGCAGTGGTGAACGCAGAGGCGCGCATCGGCGCCAACGCCATCGTCAACAGTGGCGCCGTCGTCGAGCACGATTGCGAAGTGGAGGAAGCGGTGCATATCGCGCCGGGCGCGGTGCTGTGCGGCGGCGCCCGGATCGGCGCCGGCGCGCTGATCGGCGCCGGCGCGGTGGTGCTGCCGGGCGTGAAGGTGGGCGCCTGGCTGCTGCTCAAGGCCGGCACGGTGGCGGCGCGTGACATGGAGAAGAGCGGGTGATGCAATCCGGGCAGGACCAACTGGCGATCGAGGGCGGGCAGCCCGTGCGCGAAGCGCCGTTTCCCCCCTGGCCTGTCTTCGGGCAGGACGAAATCGACGCGGCGGGCGCCGTGCTCGCTTCCGGACGGGTTAACTACTGGACCGGCGAGGAGTGCCGCCGCTTCGAGGAGGCGTTCGCCGCCCACACCGGCACGCGCCACGCCATCTCGCTCGCCAACGGTACGCTGGCGCTGGAACTTGCTCTCCATGCGCTGGGCATCGGTCCGGGTGACGAGGTGATCGTGCCGGCGCGCACCTTCATCGCCTCGGCCAGCTGCGCCGTGGCGCGCGGCGCCGTGCCGGTGGTGGCGGATGTCGATCCGGTCAGCCAGAACCTGACGGCGGATGCCGTGCTGCAGGCGCTGACTTTGCGCACCCGCGCCATCGTCGCGGTGCACCTGGCCGGCTGGCCCTGCGACATGGAACCGATCATGGCGCTGGCGCGCAGCCGCGGCATCAAGGTCATCGAGGACTGCGCCCAGGCACACGGCGCGACCTACAAGGGACGGCCGGTGGGCGGCCTGGGCGACTGCGCTGCCTTCTCCTTCTGTCAGGACAAGATCATGACTACCGGCGGCGAGGGCGGCTTGCTGGTAACGAACGATGCCGGCCTGTGGGAGAAGGCCTGGGCCTACAAGGATCACGGCAAGAGCTACGACGCCGTCTTCAACCGCGCGCACCCGCCGGGCTTCCGCTGGCTGCACGAATCCTTCGGCAGCAACTACCGCATGACCGAGATGCAGGCGGCGATCGGCCGGCGGCAGCTCGACAAGCTGCCGCAGTGGCTGGCAGCGCGGCGGCGCAACGCGGCGCTGCTCGACGCCGGCTTCGCCGGCATTCCCGGCCTGCGCCTGACGCGGCCGCCGGCCGATATCGGCCATGCCTATTACAAGTACTACGCCTTCGTCGAGCCGGACGCCCTGGCGCCGGGCTGGGATGCGACGCGCATCAACGAGGCGATCAATGCCGAGGGCGTGCCCTGCTTTGCCGGCAGCTGTTCCGAGATCTATCGCGAGCGCGCGTTCGCGGATCGCGGCTGGGGGCCGGCCTCCCGCCTGCCGGCGGCGAGGCGGCTGGGCGATACCAGCCTGATGTTCCTCGTGCACCCGACGCTGGGCGAGGCGGAAATGGCGGAGACGGTCGCGGCCGTGGCCAAGGTGATGGGCAAGGCGGCGCGATGAGACTGTATCTCCGCCATTTCGCCATTGTCTTCATCGATCTTTTCGCCGCGGCCGTGGCGTGGCTGCTGGCGTACTGGCTGCGTTTCAACCTCGACATCCCGCAGGTTTACCTGCGCGGCATGTTCGACGGCCTGCTCTGGGTTCTGCCGGTGCATGGCGCGGTGTTCGTCGCGTTCGGGGTGTACCGCGGCATGTGGCGCTACGTCAGCGTGAAGGACCTGCAGCGCATCGTGCTGACGGTCGGCCTGGCGGCCGCGCTGGTCGGCGCCTGCGTGTTCATGTTCCAGGTGCGGGACGTGCCGCGCTCGGTGCTGATCCTGCAGCCGGTGCTGCTGATCATGGCGATGGGCGGCACGCGCTTCCTCTACCGCGCCTGGCGCGAACGGCAGCTCTACGGCCGGGTGCGCCTGGACGGCGAGCCGGTGCTGATGCTGGGCGCCGGCGACGCCGCCATGACGCTGCTGCGCGAGCTGAAGCACAGTCGGGAATGGCGCGTGGTGGGGCTGCTCGACGACGATGGTGCCAAGCGTGGCCGCGCCATCGATGGCGTGCCGGTGCTCGGCAACCTCGATTCGGTGGCGGCCCATGCGGAGCGGCTGCAGGTGAAGCAGGCCATCATCGCCATGCCCTCGGCGGCGGCTGGCGTGCGTCGCCGCGCGGCCGAAGCCGCCGCCGCCACCGGCCTCACCGTCATGACCGTGCCGGCGATCGATGACCTGATCTCCGGTCGCGTGTCGATATCCCAGTTGCGCAAGGTCGAGCTGGAGGATCTGCTCGGCCGCGAAGTGGTGAAGCTGGATAGCGAGGGCATGTGCCGCCTGCTGGGCGACCGGACGGTGCTGGTCACCGGCGCCGGCGGTTCCATCGGCTCCGAGCTGGCGCGCCAGATTGCGCGCTTCAAGCCCCGCTTGCTGATCCTGTTCGAACTTTCGGAATTTGCGCTGTACCGCATCGAGCAGGAGTTCCTGCAGCGCCTGCCCGATGCGCCGATTGCCTGCGTCGTGGGCGACGTCAAGGATGTACAGCGGATCGAGGGACTGTTTGCGCGCTACAGGCCGGAAGTGGTGTTCCACGCCGCCGCCTACAAGCACGTGCCGCTGATGGAAAACGAAAACGCCTGGGAGGCGGTGCGCAACAATGTGCTCGGCACGCTGTGCCTGGCCGAGACGGCGCGCAGGCACGGCACGGCGCAGTTCGTCTTCGTGTCCACCGACAAGGCGGTCAACCCGACCAACGTCATGGGTGCGACCAAGCGGCTGGCGGAAATGGCGTGCCAGGGGCTGCAGCGAGCGGACGGCACGCGTTTCATCGTGGTGCGATTCGGCAACGTGCTGGACAGCAGCGGCAGCGTCATCCCGAAGTTCCGCGAGCAGATTGCCCGCGGCGGCCCGGTGACGGTGACGCATCCGGACATCATCCGCTACTTCATGCTGATTCCGGAGGCGGCGCAGCTGGTGCTGCAGGCCGGCCTGATGGGCAGGGGCGGTGAGGTTTTCGTGCTCGACATGGGCGAGCCGGTGAAGATCGTCGATCTGGCGCGCGACATGATCCGCCTCTCCGGCTTCACGGAGGAGGAGATCAAGATCGTCTTCACGGGACTTCGTCCCGGCGAGAAACTGTTCGAAGAGTTGCTGGCCGACGGCGAACGCACGTTGCCGACGCCGCATCCGAAACTACGTATCGCGCGCGCGCAGGCCGCGCTGGCGATGGAGGACCTGGAAGCGCTGCACGGCTGGCTGGAAGGCGCGCAGCAGGAAGAGCAGACCGTGAAACAGCGGCTGGAACGGCTCGTGCCGGAGTACCAGCCGTCCGCCGCGGCCTGATGCCCATGGCCACCTACGCCATCGGCGACATCCAGGGCTGCTTCGACTCCTTCCGCCGCCTGCTCGACCTGATCGGCTTCGACCCGGCGCGCGACCGCCTGTGGCTGGTCGGCGATCTGGTCAATCGCGGGCCGCATTCGCTGGAGACGCTGCGCTTCGTCAAGGGGCTGGGCGACGCGGCTATCACCGTGCTGGGCAACCACGACCTGCACCTGGTCATGCTGGCCGAGGGCCACTCGAAGAAGCGCAACGACGATACGCTCGATGCCGTGCTCGCCGCGCCCGACCGCGACGAACTGCTCGACTGGCTGCGCTGTCGGCCCATGATGCATGTCGAGGATGGCCATGCACTGGTGCATGCCGGCCTGCTGCCGCAGTGGACCGTGGCGCAGGCGCGGGCGCTGGCCGGCGAGGTCGAGATGGCGCTGCGCGCGGAGGACTACGGCGACTTCCTGGCCAATATGTGGGGCAGCGAGCCGCCGTACTGGCGCGACGACTTGGCCGGCTGGCCGCGCCTGCGCGTGATCGTGAATGCCATGACGCGGATGCGCTTCTGCTCGGCGATGGGCGTCATGGAGTTCAAGGCCAAGGGCGAAGCGGCCGATGCGCCGGCCGGCTACCTGCCCTGGTTCGCCGTGCCCGGCCGTCGCAGCGCCGACCATGTCCTGGTGACGGGCCACTGGTCGGCATTGGGCCTGAAGATCGAGCCGAACCTGCTGGCGCTCGACTCGGGCTGCCTGTGGGGACGGCACCTGACGGCGCTGCGCCTGCCGGGACGCGAGGTGTTCCAGGTCGATTGCTCGGGAGAGGACGTGACATGACTGAGGCAAGCAAGGACAGCTGTGTGTTCTGCAGGATCGTGCGCGGAGAGATTCCGGCTACGGTGGTGCTCGAGGACGAGCAGACCCTCGTCTTCATGGACATCGGCAGCGTGAACTCCGGCCACATGCTGGTGGCGGCGAAGCCGCACGTCGAGAACCTGCAGGGCATGGACGAGGCCCCGGCGGGCGCGATGTTCCGCTCGGCGGCGCGGGCGGCGAAGGCGATCGAGAGAGTCTGCCAGCCGGCCGGCATCTCCGTCTATCAGGCCAACGGCACCGCCGCCGGCCAAACGGTCTTCCATGCCCACATCCACGTGCTGCCGCGCTGGGAGAACGACGGCCTGACGTTTACCTGGCCGGTGAAGAATCCTTCGCGCGCGGAACTGGAGGAGGTCGCCGCGCGGCTGCGTGGAGCTTTGTGACGGTCAGTGCGTGACGCGGGTCGCGCCGCCGCCGCGCAGCACGCGCACGCGCTCGCCGGGATGGAAGGCCTCGTCGGCCTCCTGCGTGACGGCGATGAGCTCGCCACTGTCGAGCTTGATGGTGATCTCCAGGCCATCCTTCTTGGTGACCTGTTCCTCGATGGCCGATCCGGCGACGCCGCCGATTACGGCGCCGACGATGGCGCCCGCGGTTGAGCCGCGCCCCCGTCCGATGTTGCTGCCGGCGAGTCCGCCCAAGCCGGCTCCGGCAACCGCGCCGACCGGCGATTTGGTGCCCTCGATGGTGACCTGGCGCACGCTCTCCACCACGCCGAGCCTGACGCTCATTTCCTGCCGCGCCTGGCGCCGTTCATAGGTGCTGCCGGACTGGCTGGAGGCGCAGCCGGCGAGAATGGTTGCGGCGAGGAGCGTCAGAGCGAGCGATGTGCGATACATGCAGTCCTCCTACCAGAGCGAGTGCCCGAATGCCGCCCGGTAGCGTTCGGCGATTTCGTCCCGCACGAGCGTGTGGTTCTGCCCGCCGCGATGGGCGATCTTGATCGCACCCATGAGCGCAGCCAGGCGCCCCGACTTTTCCAAAGGCATGCCGCTGGCGATGCCGTAGAGCAGGCCGGCGCGGAAGGCGTCGCCGCAGCCGGTCGGGTCAACCAGATCATCGGGCGTAACGCTGGGGATCTCGATGCGTTTTCCCTCCGCGTGGATGTGCGCACCGTCTCCGCCCAGGGTGACGATCAGCGCCGTCACCCGCCGGGCCAGCGCCTCGATCGACTGCCCCGTCTTTTCGGCAAGGAGACGGGCTTCATAGTCGTTGACGCAACAGTAGTCGGCCAGCCGCAGGAAATCCAGCAGTTCCTCGCCGCTGAACAGCGGCAGACCCTGGCCGGGGTCGAAGATGAAGGGCACGCCGGCGTCGTGGAACTCCCGCGCGTGCTGCAGCATGCCCTCGCGGCCGTCCGGTGCCACGATGCCGATAGTCAGTCTCGGCGCATCGGCGACATGGTTGAGATGGGAGAAATTCATCGCTCCCGGGTGGAAGGCCGTGATCTGGTTGTCGTCCAGATCGGTGGTGATGAAGGCTTGCGCGGTATAGGTCTGCGGCACCTCGCGCACGTGGCTGCGGTCGAGACCGAGGCGCTCCAGCCGATAGAGGTACGGCGTGCTGTCCTCGCCGACAGTGGCCATGATGAGCGGCTCGCCACCGAGCAGCTTGAGGCTGTAGGCGATGTTGCCCGCGCAGCCGCCGAACTCGCGCCGCATGTCCGGCACGTGAAAGGCGACGTTGAGGATGTGGAGCTGGTCGGGCAGGATATGGTTCTTGAAGCGGTCGTGAAACACCATGATGGTGTCGAAGGCCATCGAACCGCAGATCAGCGTCCTCATTGCGCGGGTGTCCCTTCCTGCCCGCTTACTTCAGCGCGGCGAGCGCGGCGTCGTAATTGGGTTCCTGCTTGATCTCCGGCACCAGCTCGGAGTACTTCACCTTGTCGTTTTCGTCGATCACCACCACGGCGCGCGCCGTGATGCCGGCGAGCGGGCCATCCTCGATGCCGACGCCGTAGCTCTTCATGAAGTCGCGGCCGCGCATGGTCGACAGCGAGACGACGTTTTTCAGGCCCTCGGTTTCGCAGAAGCGCTTCATGGCGAAGGGCAGATCGGCCGAAATCACCAGCACCACGGTGTTGGGCAGGCTGCCGGCCTGTTCGTTGAACTTGCGCGTTGACGTGGCGCACACCGGGGTGTCCAGGCTCGGCACGATGTTGAGCACCTTGCGCTTGCCGGCGAAGTCCTTCAGCGAAAGGTCGCGCAGATCGGCGGCGACCAGCGAGAATGCCGGCGCGGCGGCGCCAGCCTTGGGGAAATCGCCGCTCAGGTGAATGGGATTGCCGGCGAGGGTTACGGTAGCCATGTTGTCGTCTCCTTGTTGAGGTTGGTCAGGGGTAGAACAGGTATAGCCGGTAGCCGCTGGCACCGAGCTCGCCGACGTCCAGCCAGAGATTGACGGCGAGTTCGCCGTTGGCGGCGAAGCCTGCGCGCAGATCGGTTCCCTCAGCCAGGTAATCGGCTGGCGCCAGAACCTTGCGCACGATCGGCTGGTCTTGCGTGTCAGTCAGGGTGAGCTCCAGGTGCGGATAGTCCTGCGCAAACGGTGCGCGGTTCTTCAGGGTGGCGGCCAGGACGAGCATTATTTTCCGTTGCGGATCGGGATGCAAGGCCGAGGCCTCGATGCTGACCAGTTCGGCCTTCCGCGGCAGCGGAATATCGCAGTCGAGCAGTCCACACATCTCCTCGAGCAGCGGCCGCAGCTCGGGCTGACTCACCGCCAGTTCGGCCCGCAGGAGATACGCCGCCTGCACCGTCACCAGTCCGAACGCCAGCAGGACGGTCAGGGCCCAGCCGAGCAGGGCACCGCGCCGGACCGGCGTGGGCGCCTCTTCTATGATCGTCTCGACCGCGGCTTCGCCGCCGGTGTTATCGGCCGAATCGCTGGCAAGACCTGCCGTCGGCCCGGCGACGGTGACGTGCGCTTCGGCGGGCTCGTCTACCTCGGCGGGCAGCGGTTCCGCCGCAACGGCCCCTGGCGTTTCAGTCGGGGCCGGCGGGAAGTCGTTGAGCGACTCCAGGGCGTTGAACACCGCCTGGCAATGGCCGCAGCGCACCTTGCCGGCGCGCGCCTTGAGCTGTTCCGGCGTGACGCGGAAGGCAGTGCTGCAGGACGGGCAGTTTGTCGTCAGCACTGGCGCGTTCCCTCAAGCAATATCCAGCCTTCCCGCTCGGCGCGGACCGCGAGATCGAAGGACGGCCGATAGGCGGCGCGGACTTGTTCCGTCTGGCTCGCCAGAACGCCGGAAAGCCCGATCACCCCCCCGGGACGGGTGCGCGCGGCCAGCAATGGCGCCAGCACGCAGAGCGGATTGGTGAGAATGTTGGCGACCACGATGTCGAATGGCATGTCGAGCGGCTGACCTGAGTGCAGCAGCTGCAGCGTTACACCGTTGCGCGTGGCGTTGTTGCCCGCCGCGATGAGCGCGTTTTCGTCGATATCGATGCCGACGACGCGACCGGCATCGAGTCTGGCTGCAGCGATGGCTAATATACCCGAACCGCAGCCGTAATCGAGGACGCTGGCGCCGGGCCGCACACGGTCGCACAGCCACTCGAGGCAGAGGCGTGTCGTCGGATGGCTGCCGGTGCCGAAGGCCAGGCCGGGGTCGAGCACCAGGTTGATGGCGTCCGGTGCGGGCGCGCTGTGCCAGGACGGCACGATCCACAGGCGGTCATTGATGCGGATGGGCTCGAACTGTGACTGGGTGAGCCGCACCCAGTCCTGCTCGGCGATTTCCGTGACTTCGTAGGATGGCGTGGCGTCGAGCCCCGCCGCGCCGGCCGCGGCGGCGGCAATCAGGGATGGGTTGGCGCCGGGCTCGAACAGCGCGACCACGCGGCTGTGCGCCCACAGCGGCGCGGGCGAACTGCCCGGCTCGCCGAACTGCGGCGTTTCGCGTTCCGTGCCGGCATCGGCGTCCTCGACGCTGACCGAGAGCGCGCCCAGCGCCAGGAGGGCGTCGGAGAGGGCTTCGACATGCGCGGCGTCCGTGGCGAACGCGACCGAAAGCCACATGGGCTTACTTGCCCTTGACGGCCTCGTCCTTCGCGGCCAGCTTGTGCTCGAGATAGTGGATGCTCGTGCCGCCCTTGACGAAGCGGTGGTCGTGCATCAGCTCCTGGTGCAGCGGAATGTTGGTCTTGATGCCCTCGACCACCATTTCCGACAGGGCGATGCGCATGCGGCGGATGGCCTGGTCGCGCGTGTCGCCGTAGGCGATCACCTTGCCGATCATCGAGTCATAGTGCGGCGGCACCGTGTAGCCGCTGTAGACATGGGAGTCGACGCGGATGCCGGGGCCGCCCGGCGGGTGGTAGGAGGCGATGCGGCCGGGCGAGGGCGTGAACTTGTAGGGATCCTCGGCATTGATGCGGCACTCGATGGCGTGCCCCTTCAGCTCGATGTCGCGCTGGCGCAGGGCGAGCTTCTCGCCGGCGGCGATGCGGATCTGCTGCTGCACGAGGTCGATGCCGGTGATGAACTCGGTCACCGGGTGCTCGACCTGCAGCCGGGTGTTCATCTCGATGAAGTAGAACTCGTTGTTCTCGTAGAGGAACTCGAAGGTGCCGGCGCCGCGGTAGCCGATCTTGCGACAGGCCTCGGCGCAGCGGTCGCCGATGCGGGTGATGAGGCGGCGGGCGATTTCCGGCGCCGGCGCCTCCTCGATGATCTTCTGGTGGCGGCGCTGCATGGAGCAGTCGCGCTCGCCCAGCCAGACGGCGTTCTTGTAGGAATCGGCCAGCACCTGGAACTCGATGTGGCGCGGGTTCTCGAGAAACTTCTCCATGTAGACCATCGGGTTGCCGAAGGCCGCCTGCGCCTCGGCACGGGTCATGGTGACGGCGTTGAGCAGGGCCGCCTCGGTGTGCACGACGCGCATGCCGCGCCCGCCGCCGCCGCCGGCCGCCTTGATGATGACCGGGTAGCCGATGGCGCGGGCGATCTTGACGATTTCCTTCGGCTCGTCGGGCAGGGCGCCGTCGGAGCCTGGCACGCAGGGTACCCCGGCGGCCTTCATGGCGTCCTTGGCCGAGACCTTGTCGCCCATCAGGCGGATGGTTTCCGGGCGCGGACCGATGAAGACGAAGCCGGATTTCTCGACACGCTCGGCGAAATCGGCGTTTTCCGAAAGAAAGCCGTAGCCGGGATGGATCGCCTCGGCGTCGGTGACCTCGGCCGCCGAGATGATGGAGGGAATGTTCAGGTAGCTTGCCGAGGAAGGCGCCGGGCCGATGCACACTGACTCATCGGCGAGCTTGACGTATTTCGCCTCGGTGTCCGCAACGGAGTGCACCGCTACCGTCTTGATGCCCAGCTCGCGGCAGGCGCGCAGGATGCGGAGCGCAATCTCGCCGCGGTTGGCGATGAGGATCTTTTCGAACATAAGTTAGCTTCCCGCCGGGCCGCCCCAAGGGAGGCTGCGCCCCCCTGTGGGGGGCAGCGAACGTATGTGAGCGTGGGGGGCCATATTTCTCAGCCGATGATGAAGAGAGGCTGGCCATACTCGACCGGCTGGCCGTTCTCGACCAGGATGGCCTTGATGATGCCCGAGGCGTCGGCCTCGATCTCGTTCATGAGCTTCATGGCCTCGATGATGCAGAGCGTGTCGCCGGCCTTAACCGTTTGGCCGACTTCGACGAAGGACTGGGCGCCTGGGGCCGAGGAGCGGTAGAAGGTGCCGACCATCGGCGCCTTGACGGCGTGGCCTTCGGGTTCCGTCGGTTCCGCCGCCTCGGGGGCGGTTGCAGCCGCTTGGGCAGGGGCGGCCGCAGGGGGAGGCGGCGGTGCCGCCACCGCATGGTGAATATAGGCGGGGGCCGGCGCGCCGCCCTGCTTGGCGATGCGCACCTTCTCCTCCCCCTCGGTGATTTCGAGCTCGGCAATGCCGGACTTTTCCACCAGATCGATCAAGGCCTTCAGTTTTCTGAGGTCCATTTTTCTCTCCCTCCATTAGAGAACGCCGCGGCAGCCGTCGTGGAGCCCTACCGCAGGAATGAAACTATCGAATGCGGCTGAGCGCGAAATCGAGGGCGAGCCGATAGCCGTGGCTGCCCAGGCCGCAAATGACGCCGGCGGCGATATCCGAGAAGTAGGAGTGCCGGCGAAACGCTTCGCGCGCGTGGATATTGGAAAGATGCACTTCGACGAACGGAATCGCCACACCTGCCAGCGCGTCGCGCAGGGCAACGCTGGTATGGGTGTAGCCTCCCGGGTTGAGGATGATGAAATCCACTCCTTCGTTTCGGGCGGCCTGGATACGGTCGATCAGATCGCCTTCGTGATTGCTCTGGAAGGTGATCAGAGCGGCCGAAGCCGCATTGGCCTGGCGGGCAAGCGATGTGTTGATGTCCGCCAGGGTTTCCTTTCCGTAGATCTCCGGCTCCCTCGTGCCGAGCAGATTCAGGTTTGGACCATGCACAACGAGTATGCAACGCCTTCCCGCTACGCGCTTTGTCGAGCCGCGACCGGATTTTTTAGAGTTCATAGTCGGAAGTTTGCCGCAAATCGCCGCAAGTTGTCCAGAATTACTGGAAATACGCCCTGTTTCAGCGCGGCTTCAGGGCCGCATTCAGTGCTTTCTCCAGTTCGGGGGTCGAGAACTTGCCCAGTTTGACCTGCTGGGGGCTGCCGTCCGTGCGAAGAATGACAGTGAAAGGTAAGGCCTTGGCGCGATTGCCTAAATCGCCGGACAGGTCGAGTGTTTCAAGGCTGCTGATGAGAAGAGGGTAGGAAACCGGCGCTTCTTTCTGAAAAGCCAGCACATTGTCTGCAGTATCGATACTGATGCCAACAAATTGAACGCCTTTGGATGCAAATTGTGTGCTTAAGCGCGAAAACTCCGGCATCTCCTCCTTGCAGGGTGGGCACCAGGTGGCCCAGAAATTCACCACCAGCACCTTTCCTCTCCATTGAGCAAGGGATTGGGGCTGGCCGTTCAGATCCGGCAGGGTGAGGGCCAGCAAGCGGGCGGGGGCGTCGGCGGTCGGCATGGCTTCGGCGGGCGGGGGAACAACTCGTTGGGGGCGACCGAAGTAATACCCGGCGGTTGCTGCCAAGGTGGATACCGCCGCCAGCAGCAGGGCGACACGGAAGGTTTTGCTCATCGAGAAGGCGATTCCAGGAGCGCTTCCACCGACTGCAGGCGGGCGCGTTCCGATATTCGCCCGTTGCGTCGTTTCTGGGCGCGCTCGGCGTCCGGTTCGTAGAGAGAAAGTCGGACGGGGAAGTCGTTCCATTCAAATGTGAGGACACACTCCGCGGTATCCGCCCCGCCACGGCGGGGTTCATTTTGCTCGAAGCGTATGGCGCGGTTGAGGAGGAAGATCTCGACCTCCTTGCCGCTGTCGGGAAAGGCTTCCAGATCAATCTCGGCATAGCGGCCGGCCGTGCCGTCCAGCACCGGCCCGGTCAGGTAGGGACGGAAGGGGTCGAGCAGGCGCATGACCTCCACGGCCGTTCGACGCATGTCCTGCAGACGCTCGCGCTGCTCGTCTTCCTGATAGATGGCCTGGTAGGCGCGCAACTCCGCTTCGATCTCGGCGTTGTTGGGCAGGGCCTCGGTTTCGGGGGCGCCGAGCTGGCGTGCCGCCTTGCGCTTGGCCAGGCCGTAGTCGGCGATGCCATCCTCGGCCATCAGGCGCGCCGCCAGGGCGGCGATGTTCCGCCGCATCGCATTGAGGCGCAGGGAATTCCGATCGTGGTGAGCCATGAGGGAGATGCCGGTTGATCGGTTAGAATTCGCCGCTATTCTATCCGTAACCGCATGCACATCCACATCCTCGGCATCTGCGGCACCTTCATGGGCGGGATCGCCCTGCTGGCCCGGGCGTCCGGCCATCGCGTGACCGGCTGTGACGCCAATGTCTATCCGCCGATGAGTACGCAGCTCGAGGCTCAGGGCATCGAGCTGATGGAGGGCTACGACGCGGCCCAGGCCGGGTTGAACCCCGACCTGTTCGTGGTCGGCAATGCCATTTCGCGCGGCAACCCGTTGCTGGAGGAAATC
>Ga0233425_10001282_pt1 | contig 57845 bp, 46 predicted proteins | sample Watercolumn_Towu_2_FD_181712 | JGI IMG/M metagenome (GOLD analysis project Ga0233425, IMG submission 181712) | Freshwater microbial communities from Lake Towuti, South Sulawesi, Indonesia - Watercolumn_Towuti2014_140_MG | ecosystem: Environmental > Aquatic > Freshwater > Lake | place...
TGGGCATGATGCGGCGATGCGGGGTCGCCTTCGGAGAGTTAACTCCTGCGCAGCGGGCACGACTCGATTTATTCATCATGCGGCATGGGTTTCTTAACGTATAAGAAAAAGTAAGCTCCCCGCCATCAGGTTCTTGCCTCGGCACGTCCTATCGCCACCCGGCATGTATCGGCCTGTCCCCCGCCATTTTTAACCGTTCTTGGTCAGCCAGCGTCTCAGTTTCCTTGTGTCTTTTGCCAGTACGGCATTGGCCCCACCCTTCACCAGAATGTCATTGTATTTCTGCTCACTGCTGTTTGCCAGCACGATGACATCTGGTTTCCTATCGCGGAACTTCCGGAGTAGTATGGCCCCGTCTCCTTGGTGGTCGTCCAGGTCGAGATCAAGGATGATCAGTTTGATATCGAAGACGTTGAAGGCTGCCAGCGCCTCGTTAAAGGTGTGGGTGATGTGAACCGTCAGGTCGCAATCCCTGTAGAATTGGCGGATGGTCTCCAGGGCGGTCTGGGTGTTACGCGCAATGTCATCGACCAGAAGAATGTGGTCGAATTTGGGAGTTTTGCCAGGAGGATGCGTCGCGCTCGAGATTCGCACGATCTGGCTCTTGGGCGGGGCGTGGTGAAGGGATGCCGTAAGGCCTGACAAGTAGTTGACGAGAGTGTGCAACACGGGAGCGCCTTTTCAGTTTCTGAGAAAAACGTCGCGGGCAATTTGCCGCAGGGAATCATAGTAAGGGTTGCATGAGCCTCGGGAGACCAGTTGAATATTCATATAACAAAAAACCGGCAATGATGCCGGTTTTTTGTTATATGAACCAAAATTTTTACGTACACCCCGGTCGGGGCTGTTGGTAAAGGGAGAGTGCAGGGCTGGCTAGAAATCCTGAAAGTTGTCCTCGTCAGAATCCATGGGAATGATTGATTCCGGCGAGGTTTTCTTTACCGGTGCGGCAATGGATTTTCGGGCTGCCTGCTGTCCCTGAGTGGGAGGCTTTACCGGTGGGCGAGGCGGTGGCGCAGTGGCGTGCTTTGCCGGTGCGGCGGCCTTGGTGTTGCCGATAACTGTTTCCAGTTGGTTGACAACCATCTCCATAGTGTCGGCTTGGGTGCGCATCTCTTCGCTTAAGGCTGCCGATTCCTCGGCATGGGCTGCGGTGTTTTGGACCTCGTGATCCATGAGGGCAATGGCTTTGTTGATCTGCTCGATCCCTTGCGCCTGCTGAGTTGAGGCAATGGCAATCCCGCCGATGAGGGCGTTAACCTTGCCGACATTGTCGGCGACCTGGGAAAAGGCGGTATGGGCTTTGTCTACCAGCCCTGAACCGTCAGTGACTTTGGAAACGGTGCCGGCGATCAATTGGGCAGTGGTTTTTGCCGCTTCGGCGGCGCGCATGGCCAGGTTCCTAACCTCGTCGGCGACCACGGCGAATCCTGCTCCTGCCTCGCCTGCCCTGGCGGCTTCGACGGCGGCATTTAAGGCCAGCAGATTGGTCTGGAAGGCGATTTCATCGATGGTCTTGATGATTTTAGAGGTTTCCTGGCTGGCCCGGGATATCTCCTGCATGGCAGTGATTACCTCGACCATCGACTGATTGGCCTGGGTTACCCCGTGGTCGGCAGTTTTGATCAACGATTCAACCGCATAGGTGTTGTCGGCATTCTGTTTGATGATGGAGGACACTTCCTCCAGGGAAGACGAAGTCTGCTCCAGGGCAGCGGCTTGGGATGAGGTGCCTTCAGCCAGGCTGTGGCTGGTTGTGGCGATTTGCCCAGAGCCTGAAGCCACTCTTTTTGATGCCTCCGCAATCTCCACCATTGCCCCGTACAGGGGGGTGGTGCTGCGCCGTATCACTAGAAACAGAGCAACGGTCATCAGGGCCCCCCCGAGCAGGATGGCCACCGCGGTGATGCGGATGTCCTCGATTCTTTGAGTGGCGAGTTTTTTGCTGCTGTAACTGAATTTGATCTTGCCGATCAGGGACGAGCCATCTTTGATTTCCCGTTCAATGATTTCAGAGTCTGCCGAGAGGGGCTTTTCCGAGCTCTTGGTGGTGAGAGCTTCTCCTTTTGGGCTCAGGAAGACAAGCCATTCGACGTCAGGGACTTTGGTCGCCTCTTGAACAAATATTTCCAGCGATGGGTAGTCGTAGTTGGAAATATATGGTGCGCTGATTTTTTCGAACAAATCGACCAAGGCAAGCATCTTGGTGTCCAAGGCTCTGTGCATCTGGCTGTTGCTTCGCATTATCATGAAACCACCCAGGCTCAAGAGTAGGAGAGCGGTCATGATGAACGTTGACAGGAGAATCTTAGCGCGCATGGTGCTCGGGGTTAACTTTGGCATGGGTCGGTTCCTTCTTGGGGCTGTTTCGAGGAACTATCTGCTTTCAGCATTCAGAAACGGGAGGTGCGGAACAAAATGTTGCACCTCCCGTGGAACTACCATTACTTGACAATGTATTTCTGACCTTCACCGCGTATGAAGTCGAGCATGGTTTTGACGCCGCCGGTAGGCTCGCCCTTGGTGATGATGGTGATTGGCCGACCGACTTCAGGTATTTCCGGCACATTGACAGTGGCATCCGCCACTGACATGGGGCCCAGGCCGACCGCGCCTGAGGTGGCGATGACCTTCTCTTTGACATCAGCAGCCGTGGTTCCCTCCATGACCTCTTTGCTGAACTCGGCCCCGCCCAGGATCTGTTTCTGGAACACGGCTTGCGTGCCAGGAATCTTGCTGCCCAGGAGGATGACGATAGGTTTGTCTGGTCCGCCCACTGCTGACCAATTTTTGGTCTTGCCAGTGAAGATGTCGGCCAACTGTTCCTTGGTGAGGCTCTTTACGGCCACATCTTTGTTGGTCAGGACCTTGACCACATCTTTGCCGATAACGCGGGATTTGTATGCCCCCTTGTCCGGGATGGCATACCCCTCCTTGGCCATCAAGTCCATCCAGTCCTGAAAGGTGACCCCGCCGGCTGCGGCATCAACGGTGCCGGCATCAAGATCCTTCAGCGCCTGCGATGGTCCGTTGGAGATTATCGTGATTGCTACTCCGGTGGCAGTCTTGAGAGGCTCTTGGATTTTATTGAAGACATTTTCTGTCGGGGCGGCGCCCGCGCCGACCTTTATCTCCTCCGCCATGGCTGCCGTGGTGATGCCTGTGGCAAGAATCATGGCAGCTGCTACTCTGAATGAACCTGCGATCAGTCGTCGTGTCATCTCTGCTCTCCTTGTGGTGAGATTGATTGTTCACTTAAACGAGCGCTACTGGCTAGTCTAAGCAAAGAGTGGGTCGGGTCGGGCTTGGGACTTAGCGGCATTAATCGTCATAATGGGAGTTATACCGGTTAGGTGTCAGTATCTACTACTGCATTGTAGCAATTTCGCAGGAGGCCATGTCAAGTGAAATCTTTCCAGCCCAGACCTCGACCCCTTCAATGGGTTGCTGGTCGCCACACGATAAGTGCTGTGTTTACTGGCGCTGGGTCGTGCCGCTTTTGCTTGTAACAGCAAGGCCAGTGAGCAAGCAATACAAAATGCTCGCCAAATGTGATAGGATTTGGTATGTGCTGCTTTCTGCAAACAAGAGGGCAGGGAACGGTTTTTGGTCTCTTGACAGCTACGCTGGAGGGTGCCTGCGTCTGTCTCGAAATTTGCCGCTAAGATGTGGGCCGTTTCTGGAAATGACTGTTCATCAAATGTATGTGTCAGGTGTGAAAATGAAGAATAAATCGATCGCATTGTTGGGCGTTGTCCTCGGCATGACAGGACTTGCTTGGATGGCCGAGGCCAGAGTGAGCTCCTCCTTCAAACCCGTTCAGTTGGTCTACAATCCGCAGAACAGGGTCTATCAGTACCGGGAGCAAACCCAGTTTGCCAATCACTCACTCGAACAGAAATTGTTGACTATTCAGTTCATCACACGCCACGAGGATCAACTGGCCACCAAGAGTTCGCCATGACCTCGTCTGTTGGGCATGAAGCTCACTAACGTAGGTATCGAGCATATCCGCCACCCCATTCGGGTGTTGGAAAAGGCGGGCGGACATCAGCAGACCGTGGCCAGCATCCGAATGCAGGCAAATATGCCCCGTCAACATCGGGGAACCTGCATGTCCACCTTTCTGTCGATCCTGAGCACCTATCAGGACGATATCAGAACGGAGAATTTTCCGCGCCTGTTGGCAGACCTGCGAAACGAGCTACAGGCGGATTCTGCCTCCATCGAGATGAGTTTTCCGTACTTTATTGAGAAAAAGGCGCCAGTTACCGGCACGCCTTCGCTCATGGAGTATACCTGTGTATTTGCGTGTGGGCTAGGCGGTGGGGATGACCTACAGGTGTCAGTGCTGGTGCCTAGCACCACACTGTGCCCCTGTTCAAAAGAGATCAGCCGTTTCGGAGCCCATAACCAGAGGGCGGAAATCGATTTCGCGGTGAAGCTCATCAGTTTTATTTGGATCGAGGATTTGATCTCCCTGGTCGAGTCGGCAGCCTCGTGCGAAGTGTATAGCCTGCTCAAGCGCCCGGACGAGAAGTTCGTCACTGAGAGGGCCTACGAGAACCCTATGTTTGTTGAAGATGTGGTGCGGAAAATTGCGGTCCTGGCCCAGCAGCACCCCGGCATTGGCTGGTTTTCAGTCGGGGTGGAGAGTTTCGAGTCGATTCACAAGCACAGCGCTTATGCGTTTACCGATAGCGACACGGTGTGATGGCGTAGCATTCCCCACGATCTGGCACGACTGCCTCTGAAGATATTCCTCCTCAGAACTCACATCCCCCAAAGACCTGTTCGAAACTTGCTCTTATCGTTTCCATAGTCACCTCCGGCAGTGGCGGTACTGTCGCCAACACCCTGACATGGCCGAAATGCTCGATCGCCTGACGACTGATGTCGTCGTGGGGGCCATTCATTACCACCCCAACCACATCAATCGTGCGGGCCTTAAGGGCTGCCAAGGACAGCAGGGTATGATTGATGGTTCCCAGGCGGGTGCGGGCCACCAGAAGTACCGGTAGGCCCCAGGTTTCGATGATGTCCAGCAGCAGGGTGGTATTGTTGATGGGCACCATCAGGCCGCCAGCCCCTTCGATGATCAGCCGCCCCGGCACTGTTGGAACGCCGAGGAGGCCAGGGTCGATGGTGATGCCGTCTATGGCGGCAGAGGCATGGGGCGATATCGGCGTGTTCAGGCGGTAGGCCTCGGGAAGAATGAGGTGGCCGGGCAGGCCGCTTACGGCCCTGATCACGTCGGCATCGCTACCTTCCCTGGTGCCGCTTTGCAGCGGTTTCCAATAAGACGCCCTCAAGCCCGAGGCCAGTATGGCTGCAACCACTGTCTTGCCGACATCCGTGTCAGTGCCTGCCACGACGAATTGGGGGGGGAGCAAGTCGTCGATTCTCATCGCCGTACCAGTAAGGTGTTGATTTGATAGGTTACGGGTACAGGGGTTCCTGCTTGCCGTTGCCAGCCGGTGATGAGCCGAGCCATGTCCCTGCGGCTGAGTCTGTTTGTGCTGGTTGGGGTGCTGGTCCCGGTTTTTTTGAGTGATCGGAAGAAGTCGAGGACGGAGCTGTAGGAAATCGTGACCAGTTCTTCCTCCGTTGAGGCTAGGTGGCCAAGTGGCAGGGCGTGGGCGAGGGTTTGCTGGCTGTTGGGCAGTGGGTTGGCGGTATAGGCCAGTCCGCAGGACTCAGCGGCTTGTTGCCACTCGGGAAAAGAGCGATCTCCCAGGTATGAGCAAATGAGGATTCCGTCAGGGACGAGGGCACTGCAGAGGCGGTCAAGGGCTCTGGGGAGGTCGTGGAGCCATTGCAAGGTCAGGCAGGAGGTGATCAGTGCATAGGTGCTTTGGTTGCTGATGGTCTCGGCGTCGCAGACCTGCCAGTCGACATGGGCTGGCCGGCTAGCAAGGAGGGGGGCTAGTGCCGAGCGATTATATGCGATCATGCCAGGGGCGAGATCGATAAGAGTCAGCCGCCGATGGGGAAGCATGCTGGCGAGTGCCAGGGAAACGGCCCCGGTGCCGCACCCGACCTCGAGGAGCGGGCCGGTGGGGATTTGTCCCTTCAGTGCCTCAAGGCGCGTGACCAGGGACTTTGCCGCTTGCTGTTGCAGTACGGCGTAGTGGTCGTAAAAGGGAGCTGAGGCCGTAAAGTTGGCGGCGATCTTGTCTTTGAGTCCGGCGTAGTGAGTCATGGGCTCGGAATGGGTGCGGGAAAAGTCCCCACCATGGCAAAGGGCCTTGCTCGACCCGGGGCAAATAAGACAGCTATTCTGCGAACGGCCCATGGCGAGCCTTCGTGCTGTAGCGGTCATAAAAAATTATCGCCACTATGGACGATGTGGTGATAAAAATCAACAATCAGATTGAGGCAGAGCCGGGGGTGAGTAAAGGGAAGTCCATGTCCCGCATCGTCGATGACCGTCAGTTTGCTTGTTGCCGCAAGAGCGGCCAACTCCTCGGCCCGTTGCGGGGCGACGATCCGATCGTTTCGGCCATGGAGCAGGAGGGTGGGCGGCCAGTGGCGACATTGGTGTTGTTCGAGCCGGCTTTCGTTGAGAAGCTGAAGATCGGCAGCCAGGAGGCCGGTGTCCATGGCAAGACTGCTGTCGCTGTCCTCCGGGAGGTCGCAGTCGCGATGGAAGTCATGGATCAGTGCTGCTGGCTCAGTGGCGATCCTTGTGAGCATCCGTTGGATATGGCGCCTGGTGAATCGACCGTGGGCAGGGGTTGTGCCATGAAAGTGGGCGAAGCCGCCGATTATGGCCAGCATCGCTGCGCGACGGATCAGATGCTCCGGCACGAGGTGCGTTCCCAGAGAGTGACAAACGATGATCAGGCCGGGGGCGGTGTTGTTGTCGGCGAGAGGCGCAGGCTTTCCCCAATAGCCTCGGTTGCCAATGATAGGCCGGGAGTTCAGGAGAGTGAGCCATCCGTGCCAGCAGGACGAGGAGAAGCCCCAGCCATGTTGCAAGGCAAAACGCATTAGGGGCGGGCCGTGGCGCAAGAGCTGATGGCCTGGAGCAGGGTATCTATCTGTTCTTGGCTGTGTTGGCAGGAGAGGGCCAGTCGTATCCTGGCGCTCCCCCGTTCCACTGTGGGCGGCCGGATGGCGGCGGCCATGATACCGCGTTGTTGGAGGTGCTGGGACATGGCCATGGTGCGCATCTCGTCGCCGATGATCACCGGCACGATCTGGGTGGTCGATGCGCCTGTCGAAAACCCCAGCCGGCGCAGGCCGTCACGCAGATACTGGGCCAGATGCTGGAGGTGGGCTCGTTCATGGTCCATGGTGGGGGCGAGGTGGAGGGCGGCCTCGATGGCGCCGAGGACTGGCGGTGGCAAAGCCGTGGCGTAGATAACTCCGGCGCAGAAGTTGATCAGATACTCCCGCATCTCGCTTGAGCAAGCCACATATGCCCCATATGAGCCTAAGCCCTTGCCGAAGGTGCCCATGATGATGTCGACGTCCTTGCCGCAGGCCAGGCCCATGCCCTTGGGGCCCAAGACCCCGGTGGCATGGGCTTCGTCCACCATCAGCATGGCCTTGTGGCGTCGGCCGACGGTGATCAGGGTGTCCAGGTCGCAGCAGTCGCCATCCATGCTGAATACTGACTCAGTGACGATGAGAATCCGCTCCGAGTTGTGGGCGTGGCGGCAGAGCAGCTCCTCAAGGTGGGCAAGATCGTTGTGGCGGAAGCGGATGAGCTTGGCGCGGCTCAGCAGGATCCCCTGGATGAGGCTGCTGTGACAGAGACGATCCGCCAGCACGAGCGATTGCCGGTTGACCAGGGCGGGAATCAGTGAGACATTGGCCTGAAAGCCGGAGTTCATGATCAGGGCCGCAGTGGTGCCCTTCAGCGTGGCCAAGCCTGTCTCGATCCTGGAGTGGATTGGGGCGTTGCCGCAGATCAGCCGTGATGCCGTTGCCCCGGCTCCGTAAGCGTTGAGCGCTTGCTGAGCTCCTTGAATCAGGGCAGGGTGGCGGGCCAGGCCAAGGTAATCGTTGGAACTGTAATTGATTACGGTTTGGCCCTTGACCTCGGCCATGCCTCCGGCGAGGGGCACGACATCGCACAGAGACCTGAGTTGATGCGCCTGTCGGCGTTGATTGAGGGCGTTCCTGACGAACGGAGGGCAGTGATCGGTCACAGGAGACGCCCAGGGTGTTGGTTGCGAAATTAACCGACGGCGACGGGCTCTTTTTTAGCCTTTGCGGCCCGTGGTTTTTTTGCCGTCACCTTGCTCTTGGCAGCATTCTTTTCTTTTTTTGCGGCGATGGACTTCATCAGGTTTTCGGGGATTCCGCGGTCCTTGCCCGCCTTTTTTCGAGCCGATGACAGTGCCTTGGCGCACAGGGGCTGCCGCAGCTTCAGGCCGTGTTTCTGGCGGTATTGACGCCCGTCAAGGCCGTGGGATGCCAAGTGCTTGGGGGAAAGCATTTTGAACTCCTGTCCGCATTCCAGGCATACGATCTTGTTCTTCTGGATTGACTTCTCCGGGGTAAGATCTGGAGACGCTGTCTCGGCAGCAGTAGTTTCGGCTGGGCAGGATTGTTCATTTTGTTGCAGGGTCATCAGAGTTTTGTAGGTGCTCTGCAGGGCTGAAGAGATTTCTTCCGGGGTCATGCTTTTTGAAGCGCTTTGGGCTTGAACGATATCAGCCGCCATTTCTACCAGTGTTTTTGCCATGTGCGTGGTCTCCTTGGTTATGATAGTTTCATTATGATTCGTTATGAATCATTGTCAGTTAGGAATAAATATTGAAAATTCCCCTTCCTGCTGGAGCTTGATCAGTCAAGTGCCAGGATAATGCCATGAATCTCCTGTCAGGATTTGGTCATACAGCCTGATCCAGATCGTTGATTCTTGGCAGTACAGCTTGGTTGCTATTATACAAGATAACGTACGATTGAAAAATATTTTTCAACTAAATCATTTGCTATAAAAAATCAATCAATAACATTTGGTGTCAACTATTTTTGTGCAAGGTCAGATATCTTGTTGTTTGATTGTTTGCTGTAGATTGTTTGCGATCTTCAATGTACAGTCGTGTGGACATCGGGAGGATTTTTTAGCCATGTTGTTCGGCCGATCACTTGATAGGCACTCTGCTGGACCATGTCTTGTTACCTGAAACTGAAAAAGGATGGAGGGCGCTGTATGCGGTGGAACGACCAGCGGGTATGGGCAGCCTCAACGCTTACGGTATTTTTTTGCGCATCGATATGCATGGGAGGAGAAACACTAACGATGGCACCCGGAGATACTAACCTCAATTCGACAGTTGCCAAGGATGAAAATGCCGCTGTCCGCAAGCCAAACCGCCTCATCAATGAGATCAGTCCATATCTTCTTCAGCACGCCTACAATCCAGTCGATTGGAATCCCTGGGGAGAAGAGGCCATCGTCAAGGCCCGTCGTGAGAACAAGCCCATCTTTCTCTCCATTGGCTACTCGACCTGTCACTGGTGTCATGTCATGGAGCGAGAGTCTTTCGAGGATCCGGCTGTTGCCGCCATTCTGAATCAGTATTTTGTCTGCATCAAGGTGGACAGAGAGGAGCGCCCCGACCTTGATCAGATATATATGGCCGTGACCCAAGCCATGACTGGAAGTGGCGGTTGGCCGATGTCGGTATTTTTGACTCCTGAGTTGAAACCGTTTTTTGCCGGCACTTATTTTCCGCCTACAGCGGCATTGGGTCGGCCGGGATTCGTCGATCTGTTGACCAAGATTCAGGCGGCCTGGCACAAGGATCATGAAACGATCGCCAAGAAGGCCGACGAATTACTCCGCCATGTACTTGAGGCTCAGTCCAGTCCCAGCGCCCAGCAGACGGTGGCTGATTCGGCAACCGCCACGGCGGCGGATCAATTAAGCCGGGGCTATGACGAACGGCACGGCGGCTTTGGCACGGCTCCGAAATTCCCGCGTCCGGCGGGGTTAAGTTTTTTGTTGCGGTACGGCTATGCAACCAAGGGACATCGCAGCCTTGAAATGGTATTTGCCACCTTGAGAAAGATGGCGGCCGGCGGGGTGCATGATCAACTTGGGGGTGGATTTCATCGCTATGCGGTGGATGCCGCGTGGCGGGTGCCCCATTTCGAGAAGATGCTGTACGATCAGGCCCAGCTGGCCTCTCTCTATCTCGATGCGGCTCAACTGACCCATGAGCCTATGTTCAAGGAGGTGGCGGAAAAAACCCTCGACTATGTTTTGCGGACCATGCGGGATGAGAAGGGAGGGTTCTACTCCGCAGAGGACGCCGACAGTCCAAGGCCTGATAACCTGAAGGAGCTGCAGGAAGGGGCTTTTTATCTCTGGAGTTCGGAGGAACTGGCCACTTTGTTGAGCGAAGAAGAGGCGGCTATGGTTCGCCACCGTTATGGCATCATTGCTGAGGGTAATGTGCCTGGCGAGTCACACGGGGATTTTCGAGGCGGCAATATTCTCTATCTCGCCAATGATATAACGGAAATTGCGCAACATTTCGCTGTCGGTGAGGAGCAGGCCAAGGCAGTCCTGGCCCGCGCCATGGAGAAGATGCTCGCTGCCCGCAATAAGAGGCCCAGGCCCCATCGCGACGATAAGGTGTTGTCCAGTTGGAATGGGCTGATGATAAGCTCTCTGGCCAAGGGCGCGTCGGTGCTGGGGCAGGACCGTTTTCTTCAGGCTGCAGTCAAGGCCGGCGAGTTTTTCCGCAATACGATGATCCACTCAGGACAAGACTCCAAGGCCATACGCCTGTGGCGCCGCTACCGGAACGGCGTGGCCGGTATAGACGGACATCTCGACGATTACGCCTTTATGGTTCAGGGTTTTTTGGATCTTTTTGAGGCGTCCGCAGATTGGCAGTGGCTCGAATTGGCTCTCTCCCTGACTGAGGCCCAGAACAGTATCTTTGCGGATGGTCAGCAAGGCGGTTTCTTTGAGACATCGGGTCAGGATCCGACGGTGATCATGCGCATGAAGGGTGATTATGATGGGGCGGAGCCTGCGGGCAATTCGGTGGCGGCCTTGAATCTGGCTCGGCTGGCAAGAATCTTTGGGGATAAAGATATGCTGGGGCGGGCAGAGCGGACCATCGGGGCATTTGCCGGGCAACTCCGGCAGGCGCCCGGTGCTTTGCCTTTGATGCTGCTGGCCCATGACTTTATACGCCGCAAGCCGGTGCAGATCGTAATTGCCGGAGACCGTGGGGCCGATGACACCAAGGCCATGCTGCAGGTTGTGGCAGAATTTTTTTTGCCCAACAAGGTGGTGCTGGTTAGCGATGGGGCTCCATTGCCTAGGGGCTTGGCTGGGAAATTGTCGTCATTGGCCTATATGACCAGGCAGCAGGGCAAAGCAACGGCTTACATCTGTGAGAATTACGCCTGTCAGCAGCCCGTCACGGAGGTGGGGGTATTGCGGTCCATACTTGGGCAATAACAAATTGACTTTTAGGCCGATGACGATTACAAAAGCACTGATTAAGGAAAGGGGCGCTGGAGTCGCAGGACAAACCGGACACACATGCCGGATGTGTGCGGTGGCGTTGTGATTAGACAACTCACGAGAGTCTCCTTGGCTCAGTTTGGGGCCAGGTGGAAGACGTGTTTTCAGGTTGGAATATGAAAGAAAAAGAAGGTTCCCGTTATGCCGAGGCCGGTGTCGATATTGACAAGGCCAACTCGTTTATTGACCGCATAAAGCCGCTGGTTTCTGCCACGTTCCAACGTGGGGTGTTGACCGACATCGGCGGGTTTGGCGGCTTGTTCGCCCTCGGGGGGTCCCGGTACAAGGATCCGGTGTTGGTGGCGTCTACGGACGGTGTCGGCACCAAACTGAAGATTGCAGAGTTGTGCAATAAGCATGATACCATCGGTATTGATCTGGTGGCGATGTGCGTCAACGACGTGGTGGTCTCTGGGGCAAGGCCGCTGTTTTTTCTGGATTATTTTGCGGTGGGTAAACTCGATGTCGAGCAGGCCACCGATGTAGTCAAGGGAATCGCCAAAGGCTGCGAGTTGGCCAAGTGTTCCTTGATTGGCGGCGAGACGGCCGAGATGCCCGGCCATTATGCCCCGGGATCCTATGACTTGGCAGGGTTCACCGTCGGGATCGCCGAACGAAACGAGTTGATTGATGGCTCATCGATCAAGGTGGGGGATAAATTGATCGGCTTGGCCTCGAGCGGTATTCATAGCAACGGCTACTCGCTGGTACGCAAGATCTGTTTTGACGAACAGGGCCTGTCCGTCAACGATCAGATTCCCGAGCTGGGGTCGACCCTTGGTGAGGCGCTGCTGGCACCGACGCGGATCTACACTGAGACGGTGCTGAACATCATCAAGAACTATCAGGTGCGTGGCGTGGTCCATATCACCGGCGGCGGCTTTACCGATAATATTCCCAGAGTGCTGCCCGAGGGAAGCAAGGCAGTTATCAAGGGCAACACCTGGCCGATGCCGCCAATTTTCACCTTCCTGCAACAGAGGGGCAAGGTCTCGACTGCCGAGATGTTCAGGACCTTTAACTGCGGCATCGGCATGATCCTCATTATCAATGCCAAGGAGTTGGAAGACTGTATGCGTCAGCTGTCGGCCTTGGGTGAGACCCCCTATGTTATTGGTGAGATAGCCGTCCGTGCCTCCAAGGATGCAGAACAGGTGGAAATTGTTTGATTGCCGGCTGAGAAGGGTAGGCCGACTCGCCCCCTAATACTGTGGATTGTTATTGCGGGGAGGGCTCGTAGGGCAGGGGGGAGGGTAAGATAACAACTTTCTCCGGTGTGACTTTTGTGGGAGAGAATTACAATAGTTGGAGGGGTAGATGAGCTTCGCTTGTCTACCCCTTCGTGTTTTGACTCCCCACAGGTTGCCGTCCTGGCGGTGTGGGGTCATGCCGGCGTATCGTCTTATCCTCCGCAGTCGTCGCTGCCGCCTTGGATTTTGTCGATGGCATGAGTGAGGCAAGGGAGGATGGTGGCGATGTTTTCTCTGGCTGCCTTGGTGCTGCCGGGCAGATTGATGATCAGGGTCTGGCCGCGTATCCCGCTTCTTCCCCGCGATAGCATGGCTCTGGGGGTTACCATAAGGCTCTTCATACGCATGGCTTCGCTGATGCCGGGGATCTCGCGGTCGAGTACCGCCATAGTCGCCTCCGGGGTGCGGTCGCGGGGACTGACGCCAGTGCCGCCGGTGGTGACGATCAGGTCAAGCCTTAACCCATCGCACCAGTCGATCAGGGTCTCGCTGATCAGCGTCTCTTCGTCGGCAATGACCTGATAGACGGCGACAACGAACCCCTGCCGACTCAGTATGTCCTTGAGTAACTCTCCGCTCTCGTCCTCGCGCAGACCAGCCGATCCTTTGTCGCTCAGGGTCAGAATGCCGCATTGATATTGAGGATGCCTTGGCGAGGTCGGTGGGCGATCCATCCCTTACGCGGACTCCTTGCTGGCGGCGATAATCGCGGCCGTGAGGTGGGCTGGAACTTCCTGGTAGTGGGAGAACTCGGTGCTGAATTGCCCGCGGCCGCCGGTCAAGGAGGTCAGGGTTGGGGCATACTCCAGGATCTCGGCCATCGGGGCTTGGGCCGAGATCACTTCCAATTTCCTTTCGGAGTCCATGCCCATGACCTTGCCTCGGCGGCTATTGAGGTCGCCGATGACGTCACCGACACACTCCTTGGGGACTTGAATGGTTAGGTTTGACACCGGCTCGAGCAGAATCGGGTTTGCCTCCATCACCCCTTTTTTGAAGGCCATGGAACCGGAGATCTTGAAAGCCATTTCCGATGAGTCGACGTTATGGAAGGAGCCATCGACCAAGCCAACCTTGACGTCCACCACCGGATATCCGGCCAGCACGCCGTGGGCCATGGCCTCCTGGACCCCCTTGTCCACTGCCGGGATGTACTGTCGGGGGATAACACCGCCAACAATCCGGTCTTCAAAGAGGTATCCTTCGCCCTTGGGCATGGGTTCGATCTCCAGCCAGTTGTCGGCGTACTGGCCTCTGCCGCCCGATTGTTTTTTGTGCTTGTACTGGACCCGGGCCTTGCCTTTGATGGTCTCTCGGTAGGGGACCTTGGGCGGTTGCAGGTCCATGTCCACCCCGAATTTGCGTTTGATTTTCTCCCCCAGGATCTTGAGGTGGATCTGGCCGGTGCCGGAGAGGAGGATCTCGTTGGTTTGCGCCTCGCGGGTCAGGCGCAGGGTCGGGTCTTCCTCCAGCATCTTGGTGATCGAGGAGAACACCTTGTCTTCGTTGTCTTTTTTGCTAGTGGTGACGGCATAGGAGACCGAGGGGGTGACGGGTGGTCTGGCGGCATAGATGATGGGTTTTGCCTCGTCGCAGAGGGTGTGACCGGTGGCGGTCTCTTTCAGTTTGGCCACGGCGACGATCATGCCTGGCCCGGCGCTGGCGGTAGGCTGTGATCCTTTGCCCTCCAGGAGGAGGAGTTGACCGAATTTTTCGCTGGTCTCCCGGTTGGGATTGTAGAACGAGTCGCCGGTGAGGGTGCCGGAGAGGACTCGCAAGATGGAGAGCCTGCCGGCATAGGGGTCGGCCATGGTCTTGAACACCAGGGCGGAAAACGGCTCTGCAGGGGAGGATAGCCTCTGGCATGGTTCCTTGGTCTTGGGGTTGACCCCGGTTGCCGGATGGCGCTCCAGGGGCGAGGGCAGGATATTAACGATGGTGTCCAGCAAGGGTTCGGTGCCGCAGTTGTTAAGCGCCGAACCGACGACCACCGGGTAGAGCTTGGCCGCTTTGACGGCGCGGCAGAGTCCGTGCTGCAGGTCTTCGTCGCTGAGCAGCCCTTCTTCGAGAAATTTTTCGATGAGCAGGTCGTCGGTCTCGGCTACCTGCTCCATCAGTCTTTCCCGGTAGGAGGTGACCTCGGCCTGCATCTCGTTGGGGATCAATCCCTTTTTGACCTTGCCGGTGGTGCCGTCAAAGATGTAGGCCTCTTGCTTGATGATGTCCACCACCCCTTTGAAGTTGGCCTCAGCGCCAATGGGCAGGTGGACGACCGCGGCCTTGATCGGCAAATTATCGTTGATTTCGCCTATGGTCTTCGTGAAGTTGGCCCGTTCCCGGTCCATCTTATTGATGAAGATCAGGCCGGGGAGCTGGTACTCTTGTATTAAATTGACAAATTTTTCGGTTTGGTGTTTGACTCCCAACACCGCGCCGATTATGAAGATGGCAGCGTCGACCACTTGGGCTGCCGAGTATGTATCGTTCAAGAAGTTATCGTCCCCTGGGGTGTCGGTGAGGAAGACTGTGTGTTTTGCCCATTCAAGCTGGTTGAAGGCGGCGCTAAGGGAGAGGTGATGCTGAACCTCTTCCGGTTCAAAGTCCAGGCAGGAGGTGCCCTCGTCAACCTTGCCCAGCCGGTTGATTTTACCCGAGGTGTACAATAAGGCTTCTGCCAGCGAGGTCTTGCCGCATTTACTGTGTCCAAACAAACCAATATTCCGTATCATCTGACTCTCTTTCATGGGTATCTCCGCTGGTAAGAAGTGTTTGATGGGAATTGCTGTTATTATTGGCGGTAAGCGGCTGAAATTTGCCGGATAATTATGGCTAATAAAAGAAGGTGGCGTTGTCAACAGGATATTCTTGAGTTTTGCCAATGCCGCGGGATGGCCTTTTAATCGATGATAGCTATTTATGTCGTTACTATAGGTTGTTATTTGGAATAGTTTATGAAAATACTAAAAAAATTGTTTGAGCAGAACAGGCATTGGGCCACCAAGATAAAAGACTCTGATCCGGACTTTTTTAAAAAATTGTCGGAGCAGCAGAACCCGGAGTATCTGTGGATCGGTTGCGCGGACAGTCGAGTTCCTGCCAACGAGATTCTGGATATGCTGCCGGGCAAGATCTTTGTTCATCGGAACATCGCCAATCTGGTCATCCATACGGATCTGAATTGTCTGTCGGTTATCCAGTTTGCGGTTGAGGTGCTGAAGATTAAGCACATCATCGTCTGCGGCCACTATGGCTGCAGCGGGATCAAGGCCGCCATGGACAACCAGGAGCATGGTTTGATCGACAACTGGCTGCGCAACATCAAGGACGTCTATCGCTTCTATGAGGGGGAGATCAACGCCCAGGCCGATGAGCGGGAGCGTTTCGATCTGCTCTGTGAACTGAACGTGGTCGAGCAGGTCGCCAATGTCTGCCACACCACCATCGTCCAGAACGCCTGGCGCTCTGGGCAGGAACTGACGGTCCATGGCTGGATCTACAGCATCGACGATGGCATATTAAAGGACTTGGATGTCTGCATGACCTGTCTTGATGACATCTCCCAGATCCACCGGATGCAGTGATGAAAAAGGCTTCGGCCAATACCGGGACGATTGCCCGTTCCGCCAGTCTGGTGAGCGTTGCCGTGATGTGCAGCCGGGTGTTGGGTTTGGTGCGCGAACAGTTGATGGCCGCCATGTTCGGGGCGGGGACCGCCTACGACGCCTTTGTTGTGGCCTTTCGGATTCCCAACCTGCTGCGCGATCTCTTTGCCGAAGGGGCTCTGTCCTCCGCCTTTGTGGCGGTCTTCACCGACTACGACAGCACCAAGGGGGAGGCCGCAACCTGGCGTTTGGCCAACAACGTTATTGCCGGTGTTGGAGTTGTTCTGGGTGTCATCACCTTGATAGGAATGCTGTGCGCCGGGCCTTTGGTCGGTCTGATCGCCCCGGACTTTGCCCTGGTTGCCGATAAGGCGGAGCTGACCCGGTTGTTGACGGTGATCATGTTTCCCTTCCTGATCTTCGTGTCGATGGCGGCGGTGGTGATGGGGATTTTGAACAGCAAGGGCCGATTTTTTGTCCCATCCCTGGCCTCCAGTTTTTTTAATGTCGGCTCCATCGTCGGCGGGGTGGGGCTGGCCTTGGTGCTGCCCCGTTTCGGGGTACAAGCCATTGTCGGGATGGCGGTGGGCACCCTGATTGGCGGATTCTTGCAGCTCGCCTGTCAGGTGCCGTCCCTGCGTTCCACAGGCTTTCGTCTGTGTCCGGTGCTGGATTGGTCCGACCCCGGCCTGCGCCGGGTCTTCGTGCTGATGCTTCCCGCCATCGTTGGTCTTGGTGCTACCCAGATCAATATTTTCGTCAATACCAATTTTGCCGCGTCCTGCGCCGAGGGCAGCGTCTCGTGGCTGAATTACGCCTTCCGTCTGGTTCAGTTTCCCATCGGCATGTTCGGAGTGGCGGTGTCCATTGCCGCCATGCCGGTGATCGCCCGCAGCGCCGCCCTGCAAGACCTCCTGGCCGTGCGCGAGACGTACGTCTCCGCCCTGACCATGGGCTTTTGCCTGAGCATTCCGGCAACCGTGGGCCTTTTGGTCTTAGCCGAGCCTTTGATCAGGGTGATCTTTCAGCACGGCCACTTCGGACCTGACGACACCACCCGCACCGCCGAGGCCCTGTCGTATTATGTGGTTGGCCTCTTCGCTTATTCGGCGGTAAAGATCACCGTGCCTGTGTTCTATTCTTTGCACGACACCAAGTTCCCGGTGATCGGCAGTTTTTTGGCCGTTGGGGCGAATATTTTGATCATTACCCTGACCGTCGGGGTCATGCAGCACAAGGCCATCGCTTTGGGCACCTCCTGCGCCATGATCGGTAATTTTTTGTTTCTGAGTCTGGTACTCTACCGCCGTCTTGGCGGGTATCCGTTGCGCTATCTGGGGCAGGGAGTGGTTAAGGTCTGCATCGCCTCGGGCTTAATGTGGCTGTGGCTTCATCTGGCTAAGGTTTGGTTGACTGCCTGCATGGTCTCCGACCTCGGTGTCTTGGCCTTCCTGCTGGCCACCGGCACCGTAGTGTACGGCGGCGCCCTGTACTGGATGCGGTTGCATGAGTTGACCGTGCTGCTGGATAAGGTGCGAGTCCGGCTGGGCAGATAAAGTCCGGAGGGGCACGGGTTGGCAAAGAGGGGAGCTGAGGCGCCTCCTCCAGAGGGACGCTGCTCGTAACGATTGCCCGGTGGCTAGTCGATTTGCCGGAGGAGGGCGACCTGAGCGATGGTGGCGGGGACGGCGGTGTCGACTCGCAGGATTCGGGGTCCGAGGCTGAAGGGCAGAAACCCGCACTCGCGGAGACTGGCCACTTCGTAATCGACCCATCCCCCCTCCGGGCCGATGGCGAGCAGGATTCTCTCTCCTGGCCCAGGTTTGGCCCCCTCGGACAGGAGTACGTCGTCCCCTGGGTGAGCGATCAGTTTGTGGCTGGGGGCCTGGCCGGGGAGGATGTCTTCGATGAACGGTTTGAAGCGGTGATGGACCGAAACCGTAGGCGCGATGGTGTCCATGGCCTGTTCCAGGCCATTGCGCAAGTAAGGGGCGAAGTCAAGGTCTTTGACCGGGCTGGCCTCGAAAAAGCTTTTTTCTACTCGGCAGGCGTTGAGCAGATAGATGTGGTTGACCCCCAGGGCCGACGCCTGAGCCAGAACCCGTTTGAGCATGATGGGGCGGGGCAGGGCAAGCAACAGATCAAGGCCAAGTTTGGGCGGGGGCTGGGTGTCCGTCTCAACGGTGAGGACAGCAGCATGCCGGGATATCTCTTCCACCATGCCGGTGCCCATCAGTCCGTCAATAATGCCGACGCGCACCGTGTCCCCCCTCTTTACCTTAAGGATCTTGCGTAAATGCTCGGCCCGCCGGTCAGAGAGGCATACTGTGCGGCCATTGAGTTCGTGATCGTGGATCAGGATGAGGTTCATGGGCGTAGGCTGGAAGGCGTAGCTCTGGGTTTTGACGCAAAACGAGCTGCCTGGTCTCGTGTGTTTCGCTGTGATTTACTTTTTTGTGGGCACCTTGAAAAATCGGCAGGGCTTTCTATGTTCGTCATCTATAACATACTTCAACTGTTAGCGCTGTCCATTCTCGGCCCAGTGCTCATGTTGTTCGGACTGGCCTCAGCCAAGTATCGGCGTCGTATCCCCCGGCGATTGGGGGTAGGGCTAGCCGGCATGGTGTCTGGATTGCCGCCGGGGCCAAGGGTTTGGATACATGCCCTGTCGGTGGGCGAAATGGCCTCGGTCCGGCCTTTGCTCGAGTTGTTGCGCCAGGAGATGCCAGAGGCGGTGATTATAGTCTCCGCCACCACCGGCAGCGGCGAAGACTATGCCAGGCGCTTGGGGAGGCTGGTCGATTGTGTGATCCCCTTTCCCTTCGATGGTTACTGGGTGGTGGCCCGCTTTGTGAAGCTTGTGCGCCCCGATCTCTTTGTGCTGGTCGAGACCGATTTTTGGCCGAATCTTCTGTGGTGTCTGAACCAGCAAGGGGTGCGCTGTCTGCTGGTCAACGGCAGGGTCACTCAACGATCTATGGCCTGGTACCGTAAGTTTCACTTCCTCTTCACCCCTCTATTCACATCCTTCTGGCGAATCTCCATGCAGATGGCCGATGACGCCACCCGTCTCATGCAGTTGGGGGTGGAGCCGGGGAAAATCGTGGTCTGTGGCAACTTGAAATACGATATGGCAGGGCGCCGCTCGGTGGCGGCTGAGCCGTTTGATCTGGGCGGCTTTGACAGCGAGCAAGGGCTGCTGCTGGTGGCCGGGAGCACCCATCCGGGAGAGGAGCAGATGATGCTTGATGTCTTTGCCTCCTTGCTGCCTAAGTATCGGACTTTATCGTTGATCATTGCTCCGCGTGATGTGAGACGGGCCTCGGAGCTTGCCGGACGTTGCGCCCGTCTGGGATTGAGTTGCAGTCTACGCACTATGCCTTGCGAGGCCTCTTGCCAGGTATTGATCCTCGACACCTTGGGGGAGCTGGCCTTGGTCTATGGCCTGGCGGACATCGCATTTGTCGGTGGCAGCCTGATTGATCATGGCGGCCACAACCCCTTGGAGCCAGCCTTTTATTCGGTGCCGGTGCTCTTTGGTCCTTATATGAGCGATTTTGCTGAGATCAGTCAGGCATTGCTCGATGCTGGAGGCGCGCAAATGGTGACGCCCGATACCTTGCCGGCTGTTGTGGACGAGTTGCTTGCCCGCGACAGCCTTCGGCAGCAGATGGGCCGTTTCGCAGGGGCTTTGGTCCTGAAACACAGAGGGGCGGCCCGATGTTTTTTGGGTCTGATCAGGGATGCATTGTCCAATGTTCGATAAGTGGGTCGTTCGTCTCCTCTTGCTGTGCGGGCGGTTTTTTTCGCCTCTCTACAGTGCGGCGATGAGGATTCGTGGCGCCTTGTATAGCACGGGAATATTTGCCACGACCCGCTTGCCACTCCCGGTGGTCAGTGTCGGCAATCTCACTCTTGGCGGTACTGGCAAGACCCCCATGGTGATATATTTGGCTCGGCTGTTGGCCCGTCATGGCGTCCGTGTTGGGATTGTTAGCCGAGGGTATGGAGGCCAGAACCGACAGCCGGTGGCTTTGGTCTCCGATGGGCAGCGGGTTCTGCTTGCCCCAGCGGAGGCTGGCGATGAGCCGGTACTGCTGGCCCGGGAGTTGCCCGGCGTACCGGTGTTGATTTCTCGTGCGCGGGCTAACGGGGGCCGGTATCTAGCTCAACAGGGTTTTGCTGGCACCGTGATCTTGGATGACGGCTTTCAGCATCTGGCCTTAGCTCGAGACCTTGATCTTGTGTTGTTCGCCTCGGGAGTGCCGGTCTGGCGTGATTGGGTCTTTCCAGGGGGCATGCTGCGGGAACCTCCATCGGCGCTGAGGCGTGCCGACTGCTGCGTCATAACTGGGGCATGCGGCAGGGATGCGGAAGACGACGTCCCCCTTCGGCGCTGGTTGGGACGGCACTGCCCTGGTTTGCCAGTCTTTATGGGCCAGTATCTGCCGGTTGCCCTTTATGATCAGGCCCAACGGCGGGTGGCGTTGAGCGAATTGGCGGGGGTGCCTCTTTTTGCCTTCTGTGGCATCGCCAACCCACAAGCATTTCAGCGGACCCTTGCGGGCCGGTTCTTGATCAAAGGCTGGGAGATATTTGCTGATCACCATCCGTTCAGTGACGCGGATATGGAAGTCTTGGTCCGGAGGGCTGCTGCAGCGGGATGCGCGGCCCTGATCACCACCGAAAAAGATTACGTCAAGGTTCAATCGCTGCGTTTTTCCTTGCCAATCTGGGTGTTGGCGGTGGAGTTGCGGCTTGAGGAGGGGTTTGATCGCTTTGTTCTGAAGAAACTGCAGGTTGATCTCGCGACTTGAGAGGCTGGGGGGGGAGGTGAATTTTCAACGGTTTCTTTCTGGTGCAAATCTAGAGAGTTGCTAGCACTTGCGCATGTGCCTCTCTTCAGTTGCCGGCAAGTTGCTTGGGTGGTACCTGTGTCTTTTCTGCCACAGTCAATAGCTCTAATCTGCACGCGGAAGTTGTTGCGGGCAAGGTTTCATCTTTTATTGAATAGTAATCCTGCTGACTTCTGATGTCAGAATTTGTGAATATCATTCTGTATATTCGACGTTTTTAATTTATACGTTGAGCGACGTTCTCCCTTGCTGCGCATGTTGTTTGTTGAGTATTTGTCGATGGCCCGTATATTGCAAAGGGACTGAAGCGAAAGCCAATATGGCAGAATATTATACGATTTCAAGGGGGCGTTGGGCGCGTGCTATCCTGCATGCTGTCGCCGATGACAATAGATCAATGGAACGTTATCAGCATACAATAAAAAAACCGGTCATTTTCACCGGTACCGGACTTCATAGTGGCCAGTCAGTCAGGATGACAATATCTCCTGCCCGTACGCACCACGGAATTCGTTTCAAGCGCTATGGTAGCGACGATTCCATTCCCGCCTTTGTTGACCGAGTGGTCGATACCAGTCTGGCGACAACCATTGCTGAGCGTGGGATGGTTGTGTCCACCACCGAGCATTTGCTGGCGGCATTGGTGGGGTTAGGGATTGACAATGTCCTGATCGAGCTGGATGGCGCAGAGGTGCCTATCATGGATGGCAGTGCCGCACCTTTTGTCGAGGGGTTGCGAGGCGCTGGCCGCACTCGGCAGCGAGCTTGTCGGCGGATCATCAAGATCACCAGGACCATCTCTTATCGCGAGGGTGACAAGGTGATCACCGTCACCCCGTATGATGGGTTCAAGCTCACCTGTCATATTGGTTTTAATCATTCCGTGATCAAGAGTCAGTCGTACAGTATTGATGTGTCTGCGGAGACGTTCTGTAATGAAATCTCTGCCGCTAGGACCTTTGGTTTCATTGAGCAGGTAGAGGCGCTGCAGGCCACCGGTTTTGCCTTGGGAGGATCCCTTGATAATGCCGTAGTGATCGGCCAACAGGGGGTTATGAACGAGGGTGGTCTGCGTTTCGGTGACGAGTTTGCCCGTCACAAGATCCTCGATCTGCTCGGCGATTTGGCATTGCTAGGCTGCCGCCTGCAGGGGCATGTCGAGGCCACCAAGTCAGGCCATGGCCAGCATCTGGCCTTGATGCAGGAGATCATTGCCCATGCCGAATGCTGGCAGGACGTTGACTCAGATCTTCATCCGGAAGCTGGCATGCTGGACTCGCTGGTCACCAGCATGAACAGTGGTTCTGCCATGTTCCCCTTCCTCCACGCCAAGTCCTGCCCCGCCTCTCTTTGATTGGCATTGCCCTTGAACGGGTCGGCTTGAACAGAACACTCTAGGTAACTCGCGCTGTTCTGTTTCTGACATGCTGTTGCCACTGTTGCCGGTTGCTCCCCCTGATAGATCTGCTCGTAGCAAGTTTGCTAGATGGGCACAATAGGTGGTCGATGTGGTTCATGTTTTAAGGATCTGAGTAGTCCTGAAAGTGATAGTGGCAGAGGCACACAGCTCCTTGTCTGGCAGTAAACGTTGTGCATGGGGTATCGAGAACGCGCTCGGTACCCCTTTTTTGTGCGGTTATTAGAAAAAATCTCTAATGGCCTAGCGTAATGTCGATGATAGCAGAGCGGCCTCATCCAAATTCCACTGTTTTTCAAAAACATGAGCGGAACACGATTCATAGTTGCAGGAAGTTTTATTGACGGTAGCAGCGCCGGTGTGTGCAGAAATGTTTATTTGGCAGTCAAGGACGGCATAATTGTCACCATCGGTTCATCTGTCGATCTTCCCCGCAATGATAAGGGGGCAGTCGATGACTTTTCGCATTGTACCATTTTGCCGGCGCTGGTTGACTGCAGCGTCTCCTTATCCCGCTCACCCTCCGTGGACACGGTGGTGCGCCAATCGGCGGAAGAGGCCAGCCAGACTCAAAAGGCGGCCACTTTCCGGCAACAGATCTGCTACTGCCATGCCTATGGAGTGCTGGGTGTAGCTGACAGTGAGGACGCCAACGGCTTGGCGAGGCATTACCGGGAATGGGAGAAAGAGGGCATAATTGATATTCGCACATCCGGCCATCTCGGGAGGAGATGGCCGGATGACTCAGATGATATCTTGGTGGGCGGTGATTTTCTTAAGATCGGGTACTCTGCCAATATTGAAGATGAAGGAGTCCCATATCTTCAGCCTAGCTATGAGGAGTTGGTTCAAATTCTCCAGCGCAGGGGCGGGAAAAAGGCGGTGGTGGTGGCCAATGGTCTGCAACAGGTAGCGGAGGCCATTGATGCGGGATGTGATGCCATTGAGCAGGGTTACGGCATGGGTGAGGACAATCTTGTGAAAATGGCGGAGAAGGGGGTCCTGTGGATTCCCAGCGTGCTGCGGGCCAAGAATGCCCTGGATAGTGCTGGCTCCAGCGGAGATGTGTGCTGCCGCTTCTCCTTGCGTTATGCCGCACCTGGAGTGCCGGTCCCCGGTGCGGAGGATTTTTGGAAGAAGATGGTAGCCGGGCAACTGATGCAGCTGGGCTTGGCCAGGAAGTTGGGCGTGGCAACGGCTGTGGGGACGGGCGCCGGTAGTGTTGGTATACTCCATGGCGAGTCGATGTCCGAGGAGATGAAATTATTTATCAAGGCTGGCTATTCACTGACAGAGACAATTCGTTGCGCTTCGGAAAATGGGGCCAGATTTTTCGGAATGGATCGTCTGGGCAGGCTTGCAGTCGGGCGGCGCGCAACATTCCTGATTACCCGCGGCACAGCGCAACAGCTGCCAAGAAAACTTGCCTACCTTGAAGGCATCTATGTCGATGGGGCACCCAGCGGCATATATCACAAGAATCCCGTAAGACGAGGGTGATAGGAGCAGCAAGTGACTGCCGGTCTAAAGATGCTTTGGTCCTGCAGGATTTCGTTAGTTCTCGCTCGTTATAGTACTGAGTAGCGTCTGGACGGTATCTGGGAAGCGGGTGAGTTTGCCATCGCGGTTGACCACGGCGTGGACAGTGAACCCCTTGACCAGCAATTTATCGTCAGAGGCTCGGGTGATGGCGTAGTGGAATCGGCAGGAAAAGGTGTGTAGTTCGACCATGGCGGAGCATATGGTCAGCAGATCGTCGTAGCGGGCCGAAGCCTTGTAGCGGACATAGGATTCCACCACCGGCATGATCAATCCTTGCTCCTCAAGGGCGCGGTAGGTGATCCCCGCATCCCGCATCAGTTCCGTCCGTCCGCGTTCGAAATAGCGTAGATAGTTCGCATAGTAGACAACCCCGCCAGAATCGGTATCGCCGTAAAGGACCCGGCACTGGCAGGTATGGGCGTTATCGGGGACGGCAATTTGTATGGCCATTGCAACCTACCGTTGCAGCAACAGGCTAAAGAACTCTTCACCAGACCGAAGAAGGGACTGGGCGCTATTGGCGTTGTTCTCGTTGTACTTGAGCCCACAGCCCGTGGCAGTGCTCTTGGCGTCAAAGATGACGATGGGCACAGGCCGGGCGGTATGGGTCTTCAGCAATATCGGGGTGTAGTGGTCGCAGGTGATTGCCAAGCGGAAATCCTGCCCGGCCATACCGTCGACAATCGGTTTGACGATTTTTTGATCAAAATCTTCAATGGCTTGGATCTTTTCCTTGATCAGCCCTTGGTGTCCGGCCTCGTCCGGGGCTTCCACATGGACAAAGACCAGGTCGTTATCCTCCAAGGCCTTGAGGGCGGCGGCGGCTTTGCCCTGGTAGTTGGTGTCAAGATAGCCGGTGGCACCGGGCACGTTGATAACCTCCAGCCCGGCATATACGGCGATGCCCTTGAGCAGGTCGACAGCCGAGATCAGGGCGCCGCTGAGTCCATAGTGGCTGTGCATGGTTGGCATGGTAGGGGCCTTGCCTTCGCCCCAGAGCCAGATGGCGTTGGCGGGACGAAGACCGGCCTTGACCCGGGCCAGATTGACCGGGTGATCGGCCAGGATGGCCCGGGCCTTGGTGACAAGCGAAGCAAATATCGGGTGGGTCAGGTAGCCACTCCAGAGGGCGGAGACATCGCAACCACTATGGTCGTGCGGCGGGGCGGTGGCAAGATCACCGATGGGCTGACCAACCACCAGGAGATGCCGGTAGCTGACTCCAGGATAGAAGGCCAGATCCGGTCCATTCAGTTCAGCGGCCAGCGTTGCGATGAGCTCTCCGGCCTCTTGGGTGGAGATGTGGTCGGCGCTGTAGTCGATCATGGTTGGCCGGTTGTGGTCATCAAAGGCCAGGGTGACCAGGTTGCAGCGGAAGGCCGTGTCGTTATCCGCAAGCGGTACGTGCAGACTTGCCGCCTCCAGAGGGGCGCGGCCGGTGTAGTAGCGTTCCGGAGTGTATCCTAAGAGGGAGAGGTTGGCCACATCGCTGCCAGGCGCCATGCCGTCGGGAACCGTCTGCAGGGTATGGAGTTGGCCGGCCATGGCCAGGGCGTCCATAGCCGGGGTGTGCGCAGCCTCCAGGGGGGTCTTGCCACCCAACTCGGCGAGCGGGAAATCCGCCATGCCGTCGCCTACAAGGATAATGTATTTCATGGCCGGCCCTTTGCTTTATTGCAGGATACGAATCTTTACCGTCGGTTCGGTGACGATGTCCAGGGAGTCGATCTCCTGGATGGCGGCGCTTACCGCCATTTCTTGGGCTTCGTGGGTTCTGATGACGATGGGCACGGGGCCTGTGGCTTGCCGTTTTTTCTGGATGACCGATTCGATGCTGATCCCGTTTTTGCCCAAGATCCCGGCAATGGCGGCCAGCACCCCTGGTTTGTCCACCGCTGAGATCCGGAAATAATACGGGCCGCTGATCTGCGCCATCGGAGTGATGACGCAATCCTTGATCTCGCTGGGGAGGTAGGCGAGGCTGGGGACCCGGCCCACGCAGTTGAAGGCCACGTTCCTGGCGATATCGACAATGTCGGCGGCAACGGCGCTGCCGGTGGGCATCTTGCCCGCACCCTGGCCATACAGCAGGACATTGCCCACCATGTCACCGGTAAAGTTGATGCCGTTCATGGCCCCGTTGATGTTGGCGAGCAGGTGATCTTCCGGCACCATGGTAGGGTGGACCCGGGCCTCGATATGGTCGCCGTGGTTGCGGCTGATGGCCAACAGCTTGATCCGGCAGCCGAATTGTTTTGCGAACTCGATGTCGATGGGCTCGATTCGGGAAATGCCTTCGATGGAGACGTCATTCAGGCTGATATTGATGCCGTAGGCCATCACCATCAGGATCACCAGCTTGTGGGCGGTGTCGATGCCCTCGACATCGTAGGTGGGATCGGCCTCGGCGTAGCCCTTGGCCTGGGCGTCTTTGAGCACGGTGTCAAAGGCCAGGCCGTGATCGGTCATCTGACTTAAGATGAAGTTGGCTGTACCGTTCATGATGCCCATGATCGAGAGGATGGTGTTGGCGGCAAGACCTTCCTTCAGTGCCTTGATCACTGGGATGCCGCCCCCCACCGAGGCCTCGAACCCTACCTCGACGCCCTTCGTGCTCGCCGCCTCGAAGATCTCCCGGCCATGGGTCGAGAAGAGGGCCTTGTTGGCTGAGACGACGTGTTTCCCCGCCGCGATGGCCTTGAGGATGAAGGTTTTGGCCGGTTCGATGCCGCCAATCAACTCAACCACGATGTCGATGTCAGGGTCGTTGAAGATGTCGTCGGCGTTTCGGGTCAGGGCGCAACCATGAAACTGCTCAGGCAATGAGGGGACATTGATGTCCGCCACCGTTTTGAGGTTGATATTAAGGTTGGTCTTACGGCTTAAGGTGGCGGCCTGGGCCAGGAGGACCTCGGCCGTGCCGCTGCCAACGGTGCCAAAGCCGATGATGCCGACATTGATTGTTTTCATCGCGTTCGCCTGTGGTTGATTCATGGGAATGGAAGGGGACATCGTGCAAGAGCCATGAGAATTACCCTCTTTATGGCAGGTTGTCAAAAAAAAAGGAGGCGCTGGGGGCGGATCGGCGGTTGTTGGGCGCGGCGTGCCATAACCGCAAGCAAGAAGCTGGGGATCGACGGCTTAGAGCGAGGCCAAGGCGGTGGCGATCTCGGTGGAGAGCTCGGCCAAGGCTTGGCTTTGGGCAGAAACCAGGTCCTGATATTGATCCCCGACCGTTTTGATGCGAATGGTAGATTTGCGCGTCGCGAGGGAGTCTTGGCCATCGCCGCTGGTGACGGTCCAACGGGCGGCCAGGATGACTTCGCCGCCCAGTTGGCCGTCAAACTGGGAGACGCTGACCACCAGCCGGTGGCTGGGCTGGAAGTGTTTGGCCCAGGGGAAGAGGGCGGTTGCGGTCTGTTCCGGGAGCTGGACGGCGATATCCTCCATCAGCACGGTGGCGAATCCGTCGCGCAGGGACCCGCTCCAGCGATTGAAATCGCTGTAGGTCAGGCGCTGGTTGTCGAGCCGGGAGGCGATCTGGGTCCGATCCAGGGATTCGGGCAGCTCGATGGGGCCTATGCCGAGGGTAATCTTTGTGTTTTTGAACTGGGTATCGTGCCGGTGCCCGGCGTCAATTTGAGTGAGGTTGTAATAGACCACCAGCCGCCGCGTCCCGCCGCAGCCGGTGGCAGTGAGGATCAGCAGGGGCAGCAACAACGATCGGATCAGGCTGAGCTTCATGGCGATTCTTCCTCCTTACCGTAGAGTATGGATTGGGGGCGGCGGTCAAGCGAGTCGCTCAAGCTGCGTAGTGAGCGGACAGCCTGGGACATGTCACGCATGGTTTGCCGGAGCTGATGATTGGCCGGCGAGTCGCTGCCGAGGGAGCGCTCAAGGTCGGCCAGGGTAGCGCGCAGTTGTTCGAGGGCCTGGGTGATGGCTGGCGCGGTTTGGGTGCTGACGGTGTCAGCCATGCTGTTGATGCGGTTCATGGTGGCGTTTGCCGTCTTCATGGTGGTTTGCAGGTCTTCGCCCAGGGCCTGGACCGGAACTTGGGCAATGGCGGCATTGGCTGTCGAGAGCAGGGCGTGTAGGTCTTCGCCGATCTGCTGGAAGGGGATGTGGTCAACTTTGTCTAGGATTGAGCCTAGGTTGTCGGTGAGGCGTTGCAGTTCGGTTTCCCTGGTGGGCAAGACGGGGATCGAGTTTTCAAAGGTAATTTTTTGCGTGGGCAGATCGGGGTAGAAATCGAAATCTATCAAGAGTTGGCCGGTGAGCAGGTTGCCATTCTTCAACACCCCCCGCATGCCACGGGCAACAAAGGTCTTCAGGAAATTGTGCCCATCTTTAGTGGTAAGATCGGGATCCCGGCCAAAGATACGTTCCGGCTCAATCTTCAGCAGCACCGGGGTACGGAAATTCATCTTGATGCTTTCAAACTTGAGGTTGATGCTGCTAACCTCTCCGATTTTGATGCCCTGGAATTCCACCGGGGCGCCGACGGTCAGGCCACGCACCGATTGATTGAAATAGACCAGCCAGGTGTCCTTCAGTTGGTACGACTCTTCGCCAATCGCCTTTCTGGAATCGTAAAGTTTGAAGGTGGTGTTTTCCTCGGCGACTTCACCGGCATTGCTCTCGGTAGGCAGGTCAAAGGCGATGCCGCCAGAGACTATGGAAGTCAGCGATTCAGTGGCCAGTTTGATGCCGGTGGCATCAAGGTTGAGTTCGACCCCGCTGGCGTTCCAGAAGCGGGTGTTGGCGGTTATCTGTTGGTCGTGGGGGGCATTGACGAAGATTCTGATGGATACCGCCTGGCCGGAATCGTCAAGTCCATAGCCGACCACCTGGCCGACCTTGATCTGACGATAGGAGACCGCTGAGCCGATGTCCAAAGAGCCAAGCCCCTCTGCCTTCAGGAGGTAGTATTTCCCTGGGTCGCTGGTGGTGACCGATGGCGCCTCTTCGAGGCCGGTAAAATTCCGGCGCTGGTTGCCGCTGCGTCCGGGGTCCATGCTGATGAAGGATCCGGAGAACAGGGTGCCGAGTCCGGAGACCCGGCCCGCTGCGATTCTGGGCCGGACGATCCAGAAACTGGCGCTGTCGGTGAGGTGGGGGGCAGCCACCTTGTCCATCCTGGCCTTGATTACCACCTCCTTCATGTCGTCGCTGAAAGTGATGGCCTCGACCTCGCCGATGGCCACGTCCTTATACTTGATCTTGGATCCGCCCTCAACGATCCCTTCGGCATTTTTAAAGGTGATGGTGATGAGGGGGCCTTTTTCCGACCATGATTTGTAAAGGAGCCAACCGGAGATGGCCAGCGCCATCAGTGGCACCAGCCAGACGATGGAGAGCCCCTTGCTCTGCCGGATGGCCGCGGCGGCGGGTTGAGGATATTCGTCCAGGTGGTGATGATGCTTAGACATGGCCATCCTCCGCTTGGTCCCAGATCAGGCGGGGGTCGAAGCTTTCGGCCGCGAACATGGTCATGATAACCAGAGCGGCAAAATAGGCGGCTCCAGGTTCGGCTTCGATGGTGGCGAAGGCCCCGAACTTGACCAGGGCCACCAGGATCGTCACCACGTAGACGTCGACCATGGACCAGCGGCCAACGAGCTCGGTGACACGGTAGAGCCGGGTGCGTTCCCGGGGGCGGCCGTTCCAGTCAAAGTGCAGCGAGGCCAAAAGAAAAGTTAGGATGAAGAGTTTCATCAGTGGCACCACGACGCTGGCTATGAAAATGATCAAGGCGATATGCCATGATCCAGTCTGCATGAAGTAGATGACGCCGCTCATAATTGTGTCGCTGTGGGGAGGACGGCCTAAGGCAGTGGTGGTGGTGATCGGCACCAAGTTGGCGGGCACATAGAGGATGAACGAGGCCAAGACCAAGGCCCAGCAACGGCGCAGGCTGTTGGCCTTGCGGAGCCTGATGCCTACCCCGCAGCGTGGGCATCGTCCGGGATAGGCGGTGGCTGGGCAGGCCAGATGGCAGATATGGCAGCTGATCAGTCCGGCTGTGCGCCCAGTTAGCGGGAAGTTATGTCGTGCGGTATCGTGTGAAGTCATGAGAGGGGAGCCGATCCGCTGGCATTGTTGCGACAGAAAAAATTGAAAAGATCTTGATGGACGCGGCGGGCCTTGGCCAGCTTTGACCATACCAGGTGGCTGTCGAGGCTCACTGAAGAGGCGGCCAGCACGAAGATCAGGGCGATAAAAGAATAGAGTGAGGGCCCTGGCACGATGCGGGCCAGCTTGGTTAGCTTGACCATGGAGATCAGGATGCCAAGCATGTAGACCTCCATCATCGACCAAGATCGCAGGCGCAGATACCAGGCAAAGGCGTGAGCGGCCCAAGGGAGGCGGTAACGCAAACGGAGCGGGGCCAGGACGTAGAGCAGACTGAGCATGGACAGGAGAGGGGCGAGCAGGCAGGTGATGAGCACCACCCCGCCCATGGCTGGCATCCCCTGCTGAAAGAGGGCGACAATGCCGCCGGTGAGGGCGGTGGTCTTGGACATTCCCTTGGCGGTCATGGAGAGGAAGGGAAAGCTGACGGCGACCACATAGAGGATGAGACCGGTGCCAACCCAGCCCAGGGTCCGGTTGATGCTGTTGAATTGTGTGCGCCGCAGGAAGGCGCCGCAACGTGGGCATTCAGCCACCAGGCCCATCGGCAGATCAGGGACATTGAGCAACAAATCGCAGTCGTGACAGATGATGGTGAATTGCATGGGCGCAAACGGAGAAACAAGTCGAAAAAATGAGCGATCTGATTGTGTGCCATGCCGCGGAAGCGATCATGCCGGTCTCCAGCATATACCAAGAGACCACGCCCACACTACTCGAGATGCGTAGGCTGCGCAACATCTTCTCCGTTGTCCGCCCAGGCTTAATGCCGTCCTGTTGCAGGGAACCTTTCCCTATGGTATAGGACGCCGATGCAACAGTCACTCTTTGGCGAAGAACAACGCCCACCACAGCCGCCCGCAGCCTCCTCCCGCTTCCACGGCCTTAACCCCCAGCAGATGGAGGCTGTCACCACCACTGAGGGGCCGGTGCTGGTCATTGCCGGCGCTGGCAGTGGCAAGACCAGGACCCTGGTTCAGCGGGTGGCCTATCTGATTGAACAGGGGGTGCTGCCGGAGCGCATCCTGCTCCTTACCTTCACCCGCAAGTCGGCCCAGGAGATGCTCCATCGGGCAAGCTCCCTTCTGGACGACTCCTGCAACCGGGTAATGGGCGGCACTTTTCATGCCGTGGCCAGCCTCTTGTTGCGGCGTTACGGTCATCACTTGGGCTATACCCCCCAATTCACCATCCTCGATCGTTCCGACGCGGAGGGGATCGTCAACCTGCTCAAGTCAGCGCTGGATCTCAAGGACGTTGACCGTCGTTTCCCCTCTCGCAAAGTGATCGTCAATATCCTGAGCCAAACCGTCAACAAGGGGCAGACCATCGCCGAGGCGGTCAATCAGCGCTATGCCCACTTTGTCGATTTTACCCGCGACCTTGAGGTCGTTGCCCATCACTACGCCAAGTTCAAGCATGAACATAACTTGATGGACTATGACGATCTGCTGCTCAACCTGCGGCGGGTTCTGGACATTCCCGAGGTAGGCAGCGAGATCTCGGCCCGTTTCTCTCACCTGATGGTCGATGAGTATCAGGACACCAATCCGGTGCAAGCCGAGATCATCCGCCTGCTGGCTTTGCCCCATCGCAATGTGATGGTGGTGGGCGACGATTCCCAGTCGATATATTCGTTTCGCGGCGCTGACTTCCGGAATATCATGGAGTTCCCCAAGCTCTACCCCGAGGCCAAGCTCATCCGCCTGGAAGAGAATTACCGCAGCACCCAGCCGATCTTGACCATGACCAACGCCATCATCGAGCAGGCAGCTGAAAAATACACCAAAAAACTGTTTTCTTCGATTGAAGGCGGCCAGAAGCCGCTGGTCTACTCAGCCCGTAACGATTCGGATCAGGCCGCGTACGTGGCCGGGACTATCGAAAAGTTGGTTCGCGAAGGCACTGCCCATGACCAGATCGCGGTGTTGTTCCGTTCCGGGTTCCATTCCTATAAGCTGGAGTTGGAACTTGCCAATCGCCAGCTCCCCTTTGAGAAGCGCGGCGGCTTGAAGTTGACCGAGTCGGCTCATATTAAAGATGTGCTCTCCTTGCTGCGGGTGATTCATAATCCCCAGGACAATCTGGCCTGGAATCGTATCCTGCTCTTTGTCGAAAAGGTTGGCCCCAAGACCGCTCAGGCGATCTTGCTCCAGATCAGGACCGGTGACGATCCCATCGAGGCGTTGGCCCGCTACCCAGCCGGTAAGTCTTGGCAACAGGGGTTAGCCGCTTTGGTTCAGGCGCTGCGCCAGATTCGCGACCTTGCCACCCCGGTTAGCCAGTACGAAGCTGCCATGGCCTATTACCAGGAGGTGTTTCACAGGCTGTACCCCGACGACTATCCCACCAGGGCCAAGGATCTCGACCAGGTCAAAGACATCGTGGCCGGGTACCAAACCTTGGATGATTTTATCCATGACACGGCCCTTGACCCGCCGGAGGCAGCGGCGGCCCAGTCGGGAGGGGCGGCGGGACAGGCCGGGAGCTTGGTGCTCTCCACGGTCCATTCGGCCAAAGGCCTGGAGTGGGAGCATGTCTTTATCATTTACCTGGCCGAGGGGAAATTTCCTTCCGCCATGGCCCAGACCAGCGATGAGATCGAGGAGGAGCGCCGCCTGCTCTACGTCGCGGCCACCAGGGCCAAACAGCATCTCTATTTGGTATATCCCCGGGAGATGGCCCAGGCTGGCCGGTTGGGAGAACCCCTGATGATCTCCAGGTTCCTGGAGGAGATTCCGCAAGGGTTGACCATGGTGGTCAACAAGAAGCCCGCCATGGCGGCGCCTTCGTTTGCGCCCCAGGCGGTGGTTCGCCGACAGGAGTTGTTGTCCCAGTCCGACCTCACCGGGGCCCGAGTTCGCCATCCCTTCTTCGGCGAAGGCCAGGTGGTGAAAATGGCCGGGCCGCGTACCGTACAGGTCTTTTTCGCCCGGCATGGCCAGAAGACGATCAACCTCGACTATATCAAAATGGAGATCCTGGGCTCGTGAACTACCCCGAGGCGTGGCAATTATTAGACAACCTGCAGTTCTTCAAGATCAAGCTCGGCTTGGAGAGCATGACCACGTTCATGGAGCGCCTGGGGAGCCCGGAACGCGGCTTGTCCTCTATCCATATCGCTGGCACCAACGGCAAAGGCTCGGTGGCGGCGACAACGCTTGCCATCCTCACCCAGGCCGGATTGACCGTGGGAGTCTACACCTCGCCCCATCTGACTTCGGTGCGGGAACGGTTCCGCATCAACGACGAGTTTATCCCAGAGGAGGACTTCGCCCGATTGGCCACTCGGATCGTCGATGTCCTGGCCGGGGAGCAGATCACCTATTTCGAGTTCACCACCGCCTTGGCCTTTCTCTGGTTTGCCGAGCGCCAGGTTGATTGCGCTGTTATCGAGACCGGACTAGGCGGGCGTTTGGATGCCACCAATATCATCACGCCCCGGGTGTCGGTCATCACCAATATCGCCATGGATCACGAGGCATATTTGGGGACGACCCTGGCTGAGATCGCTGCTGAGAAGGCTGGGATCATCAAGCACCGCATCCCTGTGGTATCCGGGGTGCTCGAACCATCCGCCAGAGAGGTGATCCGGCGGACCGCCGAGTCGGCAGATGCCCCTGTCTATGTTCTGGGCAGGGATTTTTCTGTGAACCGGATTGACAGGGATGGGTTTGCCTATCGTGGGATTTTGACAACGTTGAACGATCTTCGCTTGGGCCTCCGGGGGGAGCATCAGGTGGCCAATGCTGCCTTGGCCCTGGCCGGGATAGAGCTGTGGCTGGGGGCGGAAAGGAGGCTTGATGTCGATGTGGTCAGACAAGGACTCTTGGCCGTGCGGTGGCCCGGCCGGCTTGAGTTTTTTTCTGAGCTTAGCTGGCAAGGGCAGGGAAGGGCTGTGCTCTTTGACGGGGCGCATAACCCGGCGGGAGTCGAGTCGCTCTGCCAGGCATTAGGTTCTGAATTTCACTTTGAGCATCTAATCATGGTCTGGGCCTCAATGGGAGATAAAGACTTTCAGACTTGCGTGGCAAGGGTTGCGCCACTGTGCTGCCGGATGATTTTCACTCGCGCTGATGCCGTTCGCTCAGCGACCCCGGAACAGCTCGTCGACGCCCTCCCTGAGGAGGATAGGGGGAAATGTTCGGGTGCTGTTTCAGTGGAAGATGCCTTGTCTCAGGCTTATGCCTTGGCAGGGGAAAAGGACCTGATCTGCATCGCCGGTTCACTCTACCTCATTGGCCACGCCCGAGGACTTTTACTAGGAGGACTGGTTGGAGACTGAGTTTTTTGAGTTGTCTGGCATGGATGAAGCCTATGTCCGTCAGGAGCGGAACAAGGCCAAGGAACTGCGTAAGACAGGATGGTGGCAGCGAAAGATCGGGGCAGGCCTCTGTTATTATTGCGGAGGGAAATTTCCCCCCAAAGAGTTGACCATGGACCACATCGTCCCGCTGGGTCGGGGGGGCACCAGTGCTAAGGGTAACTTGGTTGCGTCCTGCAAGGAGTGTAATTCCCGAAAAAAAAACATGCTCCCCGTCGAGTGGGAAGAATATATGGCTCTGCTGGAAAAACAGAGACCGTTGGGATAGTGAGGCGAGCCCCGGGGGGGCGTTTTCGGTAGCCATAAAAAAAGCCAGGTTGAAGATAAACTTCAATCTGGCTTTTTTTATGGCAGGGGGGGCTATTTCTTTAGATTACACAGCAGTCTTTGCCTGGTTTGAATCGTTTTCCATCTTGGTCATGATTCGATTCAAAATAAACATGACGATAGGATAGCAGACAATAAATACACCTGAGATCATGAGCGCGGTTCCGATTAAGTTGTTCATTTTTGCGACCCTCCAGAGTGAAGTTAGTTATGCGGCACACTTGTTTTGTTTTTTTGTATTAGCATTTGTTGTGCCATGGCATGGCATTTAATTTAACTTATTAAATTCAATATATTAACTATTTTGTTGCTAGTGGCTGGTATGGTTTTCCGGAGGGAAAACTCTACACTGTGGGGCTTTTTACCAGTCCCTCTGATAATTGGCGATTTGTTGATAGTCCCTCTTGCCGCCATTAAGGTTTGATGACTTAGTTATCTTCAGGCACGAGTTGTTGTTTGGAGTTTGATACGCTGTGTTGGCTTGCGCCCTTTGCAGGGCCTCCGGTCGTGCTGTCTGCCTATACTTCCATAATTATTACTAGACAGTGTTTTGCGCGGTGTGCCATAATATCGGTATTCTTTTTGGCTGAGTATTTGGCCGGATTATTCTTTATCAACTAATCAACTGTCCGAGGTGAGTATGAAAAAAATCGTTATTTCCACAGGGGGCGGGGATGCCCCAGGTCTTAATGCGGTAATTTATGCTGTTGTGATGGCGGCGCACTCTCGCGGATGGGAGGTATATGGTAGTCGCGGCGGCTACAAGGGTTTGATCGACCTCGAAGACCTTATACCGTTGACGCCCAAGGCGGTTGAAGATATTACCGCCCTTGGCGGCACGATCCTTGGCTCGACGAATAAAGGGAATCCCTTTGCGATGCCGATCAAAAATCTGGCAGACGAGATCCAAGTTCACGACATATCGGATCGAATCATGAAAAATTTCACCCGGATGGGTTTTGCATGCCACATTGCGGTGGGTGGGGATGGCAGCCTCGATATCGCCCGGCGCTTTTTTGAGGAGAAAGGCATGCCAGTCATTGGCGTGCCGAAGACAATCGATAATGACCTTTTTGCCACCCAGCTTACCTTCGGTTTTGATACTGCAGTCTCCACGGCGACGGATGCCATCGACAAACTCCACTCGACAGCCAAGTCCCATGATCGGGTGATGGTGGTAGAGGTGATGGGGCGTGATTCTGGATGGATTGCCCTGAACTCCGGGCTTTCCGGCGGGGCGGACGTTATCCTGATTCCCGAAATTCCTTTTTCCATGGACTCTGTACGCCAGAAGATTGAAGACAACGAACTGCACGGCAAGCACTATGCTATCGTTGTGGTGGCAGAAGGGGCGACCGCCAAGGATTCCGGGGTGATATGCAAGGACAATCAGTGTGAGATAGGCCGCCAGGAAGTCCTGCTCGGCGGCATCGGCGACTGGGTAGCCAAAGAGATCCGCACCCTGACTGAAAAAGATACCCGTTCGTTGGTTCTGGGCCACATTCAGCGCGGCGGGTCGCCAACTACCTTTGACCGCCTGCTGGCCTTACGCTTTGGCGCTGCCGCTGTACGCATGATTGAAGAGAACCTCTTCGGCCATATGGTTTCTCTTGTCAATGGCGAGATGCAAAAGGTCACCCTTGAGGAGGCGACACGAAAGCGAAAGAAGGTCGACATCCATGACGATAAGGTTCTCACTGCCCGGGAGATTGGCATCTGCCTGGGAGATTGATCGTGCCAGTCTTCATGAGTTTTTCGATTGGCAGGTTGTTCGTCCGGCACTGTTTCCTCCATCGTGGCCTGCTGTGAGCATGGGTGCGATATTTCGATGGCCTCCCCTCGCTTCAGGTCCTCTTGACGCCTTCCGCGCTCCACGTAGGCATAGGTAATTCCGAGAACCATCTTCATGGCAATATCCGCGCAAAAGTTACCAGATCAATCCAGCCTCCGCGCCTCGGTCAGGGACCAGTCCGGCGCTGGAAAGTTAAAGATTGGCGAAATCCTCCGTAAAGAAGGACAGATCACCAAAAATCAGCTTGATGAGGCCCTGGCCTTCCAGAAGAAGAACGGCGGCCGCCTGGGCAATATCCTGATTCGCCTGGGGTATATTGAGGAGGACACCATTCTAAAAGTTCTGAGCCGAGTCCAGAACTTCCCTGGTGTCAATATCGCTGACGAACCTCCCAGTAAAGATGCCCTGGCAGTCTTGCCTTTTGCCGTTGCCCGGAAGTACATGGCCTTTCCCTTGCGTACGGTGGGCAAGACCCTGCAGATTACCATGGCCGAGCCCACTGACACCGCTGCGGTGGAAAGCCTGCAGACCGAAGTCAAGATGTCCCTCTCCGTCAGCATCTCCATGGAAAAGGACATCATTGAGGCCTACCGGAAGTATTATAAAATCAGCGATGAAGAGTACCGGGAGTTGACCTCGGCTGGTGGCGAGGCTGGATCTGTTGACGAAGATGATGGGCACGTCGCTGCGATCGACGATTTCGGTGCCTTGGCCTCTGAGGCGGCGGAGGGATTTGATCTCGACGCCGATGATGAGGGCGAGGGCATGGGCGACCAGTATTCCGCCTCCGACGCCCCCATCATCAAACTGGTCAACGGTATTTTGATCAAGGCGGTGAAGGACGGAGTCAGCGATATCCATATCGAACCCTATGAGAAAAACCTGCAGGTTCGCTATCGTCTCGACGGCACCCTGTATCGCTCGATGAACTTGCCGTTGAATATTAAAAATGCCCTGATTTCGCGGATAAAAATTCTATCGGCGTTGGACATTACTGAGCGGCGCGTGCCCCAGGACGGCCGGATTAAGATCCGTCTGACCAAGAGCCGGGCTGTTGATTTCCGGGTCTCAAGCCTGCCGACCCTGTATGGCGAAAGCATTGTCCTCCGGATCTTGGACAAGAGTTCCCTCAATGTCGACCTGACCAAGCTTGGGTTCGAACCTAAGACCTTCGAGACCTTGAAACGCTGCATCAACCGGCCCCAGGGGTTGTTGTTGGTCACCGGTCCCACCGGCAGCGGCAAGACAGTCACCCTCTATTCGATTCTTAACTCGTTGAACGACGAAGGCACCAAGATTCTGACCGCCGAAGACCCGGTGGAGTTTAATTTCAAGGGTATCAATCAGGTCAATGTCCAGAATGAGGTGGGCATGACCTTTGCCGCCGCCTTGAAAGCCTTTCTCCGTCAAGACCCTGATATCATCATGGTCGGCGAGATCCGCGATATGGAGACTGCCGAAATAGCCATCAAGGCGGCCATGACCGGGCATCTGGTGTTCTCGACCCTCCACACCAACGACTGCCCGGCTACCATCGGTCGTTTGATCGATATTGGCATCCCTCCATTCATGATCGCCTCGGCCGTGACCATGGTCCAGTCTCAGCGCTTGGCCCGCCGCCTGTGCGGGGAGTGCAAGACCGAGGTCGACAACACCTACTCCCACCTAGAACTCATGGCCATGGGGTTTAAGGAAAGCCAGATCGAGGGCCTGGTTCTCCATGGTCCCAAGGGGTGCAAGGTCTGTAATGGCGGCGGGTATAAGGGTCGGGTCGGTCTCTTTGAGTTGATGGAGGTGACCGACGAGGTCGCCAAGGCGATCAATGCCCGTGTGCCGGAGGATCAGCTCCGTAAGGTCGCCATGCAGGAGGGGATGACCCCGTTGCGTAACGCCGGCATCAATAAGGTTGTGGTTGGAGCAACCAGTGTCGAAGAGGTGCTGCGGAAGACGGTCATCAGCGCCGAAAGTCTGCCAGCCTATCTCGTGAACCCGGACGTGGAGAATTATCAGGACGGCGACTACATCATCCGCCAGGGAAACCGTGATATCGATTTTTTCAAGTTAATTCAAGGTGCCGTGATGGTGGCCCGGGATGGTAAAAAAATTGCCGAGATTGTGCAGCCGGGAGAATATTTTGGCGAGATGTCGGCCGTCACCGGCGAGGTCCGCTCGGCAAGTATCGTCTCGAAGGGTAGATCGGTGGTGAAACGATTTCCTGGTGATAAACTAAGCGAAATTATCCTTAAGTACCCTGATGTCTCAGGGCATCTCTTCAAAACCCTGGCCTCGCGCCTCTCGCAGGCCAACGCCATTATGGTCAAATTAGCGGCCGATCTCGCCAAGAAAAACTGATTTACTCTTTCTTTTCTTTTCGTATAACTACCTATTGATAACGGTGTTGCGATACGGTATTATTTTCGCCCGGTTGCCTAGCTGTGCGTTGTCTATCGCCATTGTTTACGCGGCCTTCCGTCGAAGAGGATGAGCCGCGTAGTTATATGTAGTAACTCGAACAAAAAGGAAGGAGTTAATTGATGAGCGCAAAAATTCTTAGCGGCACTGAAACCGCGAAAGTGATCCGCCAGGAGCTGACCCAGGAAGTCGCTGAGCTGAAGGCCAAACACAATATCGTTCCAGGCCTGGTTACCATCCTGGTGGGGGAGGATCCTGCTTCCCAGTCTTATGTCACGGCCAAGAACAAGACCGCCAAGGAGCTGGGTATCTACTCTGAGCAGGTCAGTCTTCCTGCCGACACTTCGGAAGCTGATCTCTTGGCGCTTGTCGACAAATGCAATAAGGATCCTAAGATCAATGGCATCCTCGTCCAGTTGCCGTTACCGAAGCACATCAATGAGGCCAAGGTCCTCTTTGCCATTGATCCGAACAAAGATGTAGATGGCTTCCATCCGGTGAACGTCGGCAAAATGATGCTTGGCGAGCAGTGCTTTCTGCCTTGCACCCCCCACGGCATCCTTGAGCTCCTGGTCCGCGGCGGGGTCGAGACCAAAGGCGCCGAGGTAGTAGTTGTTGGCCGCAGCAATATCGTCGGCAAGCCCATTGCCAACCTGATGCTTCAGAAGCGCCCAGCCGGTGACGCCACCGTCACCTTGTGCCATACCCGTACCAAGGACATGGCGGCTCATACCAAACGGGCTGATATCATTATTGCAGCGGTCGGGGTGCCGAAGTTGATCACCGCCGACATGGTCAAGGAAGGTGTGGCGATCATCGATGTCGGCGTTAATCGTATCGGTATGACCGAGTCCGGTAAGGCGATCCTGGCCGGTGATGTGGATTTTGAGGCGGTCAAAGAGAAGGCATCATGCATTACCCCGGTGCCTGGCGGCGTCGGCCCCATGACCATCACCATGTTGATGAAGAATACCGTTCAGTCGGCCAAGGCCGCTGCCGGGCTGCTGTAGCATGCGTCTGAACCACCGCATGCACTACAATTTTGATATAGGGGTATAGTATGGCAATTTCGAGAAAAGGGTGTGATGGCTGCACAGATATTACCTGTGCGTCGAGCAAGGAAGTTCTCTCCCAGGATATCGCGAAGAACGTCAAAACCGCCTACGACCGTATTCAGGCCCGGGGCATGTCCGCCTGTCTGTTTGGCTCAGGCGGTACCTGCTGCCGGAACTGCAACATGGGGCCGTGTCAGATCATCGACGGCGTTGACGATATGATCGGCGTCTGCGGCGCCACTGCCGATACCGTAGCGGCCAGAAATTTCGCCAGGGTCGTGGCTGCCGGTTCGGCCTCCCACACCGACCACGCCCGGGAGATGGTACGCGGTTTTTTGGAAACCGCCAAGGGGCATAGTCCGCATCAGATCAAGGACGTGGAAAAACTGAAATCCTTGGCCGAGGTCTTCAATATCGTCACTGAAGGCCGCGAGGCGAAGGATATCGCCATCGAACTCGGCGAAAAGGCCCTGGCTGAATTCGGCAAGCAGGACAATACGCCGATCTCCATGCTGAAGCGTGCGGTACCCAAGCGCCAGGCCTTGTGGAACAAGCTGGGCATCGCCCCCCGCGGTATTGACCGGGAAGTGGTGGAGATGATGCACCGCACCCACATGGGCGTTGACCAGGACTACGAGAACATCATGCTCCAGGCCTCCCGTTGCGCTCTGTCCGACGGCTGGGGATCATCCATGCTGTCCACCGAGCTTACTGACATCATGTTCGGCACGCCGGTGCCCCGCCGAGCCATCGTTGATCTTGGGTCCTTGAAACCAGACCAGGTCAACGTCTGCGTCCACGGTCATGAGCCGTTGCTTGCTGAATCCCTCTGTATCGCCGCCCAGGAACGCGATATGATCGAAATGGCCCAGAACCATGGCGCCAAGGGGATCAACCTGGTGGGCGTCTGCTGCACCGGCAACGAGATCCTCATGCGCCGCGGTATCCCGGTGGCGGCTGGTTTCGTGCAGCAGGAGATCGTGCTTTCCACCGGCGCGGTGGAGGCCATGGTCGGCGATGTGCAGTGCATCATGCAGTCGGTGGCTGAAGTGGCCAAGAATTTTCATACCGACATCATCACCACCAACTACCGGGCCAAGATGCCGGGCGGTATCCACATTCAATTCGAAGAGGAAGACGCCCTGAACTCGGCCAAGAAGATCCTGGCCCATGCCATCAAGAACTACAAAAAGCGCGGCAAGTTCTTCATTCCCCAGGAGAAGAAACTGGACGTGGTGGTCGGCTTCAGCCATGAGACCATCAATTATATGCTGGGTGGACGTTTCCGGGCCAGCTACCGGCCCCTGAACGACAACATCATTAACGGCCGCATCCGTGGCGTAGCCGCCATTGTCGGCTGCGACAACTTCAAGCTCGACGACAACGTCCACGAGATCATCACCCGGGAATTGCTCAAGAACAATATTTTGGTCCTGGCGACAGGCTGTGCCGCCACTTCCCTGGGCCGGGCTGGGCTGGTCAATCCGGAGGCGGTCAAGTACTGTGGCGACTCTCTTGCCGAGGTCTGCGAAACGGTGGGTATGCCGCCTGTCCTGCACATGGGCTCCTGTGTGGATAATAGCCGGATCCTTATCGCCGCCACCCAGATGGTTAAGCAGGGCGGTTTGGGCGAGGATATCAGCGACCTGCCGGCCATCGGCACCGCACCCTTGTGGATGAGCGAGAAGGCGGTGGCCATCGGGCAATACTTTGTCGCCTCCGGCGCCCAGGTTGTGTTCCAGGATCTGCCCACCAGTGGTGCCAAGAAGTTCAACAAGTATTTGTTGGAAGGTCTGATGGGTCCCTTGGGTGCCAAGTGGAACGTGGCTAAGGATCCCATGGACATCGCCCGAATCATGATCCAGGCCATTGACAGCAAGCGTGAGGCCTTGGGCATCAACAAGAAACAGGATCGCGTCCTGTTCGACATGGAGATGCGCCGCGATCTGACCAGCGGCATACCAGGCGTTGGTTGTGCCGGCCCTGCCAAGTAACGGATTACTCGAAATTATGTGAAGACGGCAGGCAGTACAGGCCGCTTGCCGTCATGTCGCATTTCACTTTTCATCAATTTTAGGATACGCACTCGAATGAAAGCAGGTAGCCGTTTAGAACACATCTTACGGTCCGGTCAGTTTGCGGTAACCGGGGAGCTTGGCCCGCCCAAGAGTAGTTCCCTGGAGGTGGTCCGCCATAAGGCCAGGTTGTTGAAGGGCCATGTGGACGCCGTTAACATCACTGACTGTCAGACCGCCATTGTCCGGATGAGCAGTATCGCCGCCGGTCTGATCGTTTTGGCGGAAGGGGTTGAACCCGTCATTCAGATGACCTGCCGCGACCGGAACCGCATCGGCATGCAGAGCGACATCTTGGGGGCCAGCGCCCTGGGTCTCAAGAATCTCCTCTGCTTGACCGGCGACCACCAGAAGTTCGGTAACCATCCCGGCTCCAAGGGGGTCTTTGACATGGACTCCATTCAACTCTTGGGCATGATGCGTACCCTGCGGGACGGCAAGGAGTTTCAGTGCGGCGAGAAGATCAAGGAGTCCGAGCCCCGCCTCTTCTTGGGCGCGGCAGCCAATCCCTTTGCCGGGCCAACGGCAGAATTTCGGGCCATCCGCATGGGCAAGAAGATTGCCAGCGGCGCTGACTTCATCCAGACCCAGATTGTCTATAACGTTGAAAAATTTGCCGAATTCATGCGCGTGGCCCGGGATCTGGGCCTCCATGAGAAGGCCTATATCCTGGCTGGGGTCACCCCGCCGCGTTCCTTGGGCATGGCCAATTACATGAAGAAGTTCGTGCCGGGCATGGATGTGCCTGATCAGGTCATCGACCGGCTGCGGGGCGCCAAGAACAAGGAAGAGGAGGGGATTCGCATCTGTGTCGACATCATCAACCAGGTGCGAGAGATCGAGGGCGTCAGTGGCGTGCATATCATGGCCATCGAATGGGAGAGCGCAGTACCCGAGATCGTCAAGCTCGCTGGACTCGATAGCCGTCCGGCTGTCGACGTGACCGTCGCCCCCGCTATTTCCGCCCAGGAGACGATCACCGTCCAGGCCGCTTCGGCCGAAAGCCAGGCCCAACCAGCCTCAGAGGCCATGCTTGCAGAGGCCAGACAGGAGGCAGCACGGATTATCGCCGAGGCCAAGGCCCAGGCCGCCTCTCTTGCCCCGCCCACCACCGCTACCACCGTTTCGATTTCCACGACCGATATAGATGATGCAGGAGAACATGCAATGAATGAGAAAGAACGTCTGCTGGCGCTTGAATCTGTGCGCATGGGCCTAGCTGCCCTGAAGAAGGCCTATGGCTTGAGTGATGATCAGTTCGAGGCCTTGGTGAAGTTTGCCGGCGCTGAAGCCATCCTGGTCAAAGAACATGCCGCGGCCCAGACCGCGACGGCACCGGTTGCCCCTGCTGCTTCTGCCCCGGTCGCTCCTGCTGCGCCGACAGCTCAAGCCGCTCCGGCGGAGGATGAGGCCAAGAAGGCAGCTGAAGCCAAGGCTACCGAGGAGGCGAAGAAAGCCGCTGAAGCCAAGGCCGCCGAGGAGGCGAAGAAAGCCGCTGAAGCCAAGGCCGCTGAAGAGGCGAAGAAGGCCACTGAGGCCAAAGCCGCGGATGAAGCCAAAAAGGCTGCTGAGGCCAAGGCTGCCGAAGAGGCGAAGAAGGCTGCCGAGGCAGCGGCTGCAGTTAAAGCATCTCCGGCTGCAGCACTGGCAACTGAGGCTACCCCACTTAAGGATCGGGCTAGCAAGGTGCCTGCTGATCATTATATCAAGGATTATAGCGGTGCTATCCGTGACGTTACCTTAGGCAACGGGGATAAAACCGTTACCGTGGGCGGCACTAACACCCTGCCATTCCAGCTCTTCGAGGGCGAGATGCGCAATAAGCCGCTGATTGCCATGGATATCCTTGACTCGACCCCTGAAGAGTGGCCAGAAGCCCTGTCCCGTCACTTCTCCGATGTCTTGGACAATCCCAGCGCCTGGGCCCAGAAATGTGTCAACCACTATCAGGCCGAGGCCATCTGCTTGTCCCTGGTCAGCACTGACCCCAATGGCATGAATCGTTCTGCCGCTGACGCCAGCAAGATTGCGAGCCAGGTAATCAATGCAGTTGATGTGCCCATCATCATCTGGGGCTGCGGCAATGCCGAAAAAGACACCGAGACCCTGCGCGAGCTCACGGCCTCCATCGGCGACAAAAAGGTATGTCTGGCCCCATTGGCCGACACCAACTATCGGTCGCTTGGCGCTACTGCCATGGCCTTTGGCCACTCCATTGTTGCTGCCTCGCCCATCGACGTCAACCTGGCAAAGCAGCTCAACATCCTGCTCGAGAACCTGGGCGTCTCCCTGAACACCGTGATGATGGATCCCTCCGTCGGCGCCCTGGGGTATGGTATCGAATACACGTATTCGGTCATGGAGCGTATCCGTCTGGCCGCTCTCACCCAGAAGGACGAAAAACTCCAGGTGCCCTTCATCTGCAACCTCGGCCGCGAAGTATGGAAGGCCAAGGAGTGCCGTCTGCCGTCCGATGCCCTGTTGGGCGATCAGGAACGGCGTTCGGTGATGATGGAGGCGATTACCGCCAGCTGCATGCTGATGTGTGGCGGTGACGTGCTGATCATGCGTCATCCCCAGGCCGTCAGCCTGGCCAAGTCCCTGATCAACGGCTTGATGAGCTAAATTCTACCCTCAAGAGAAGAAGGAGTTTTGCGATGTCGAAAATAATCTGTTCCGCAGCCATCCGCGGCGCCCATAAGATCGTCGATATGGCGGAGGCGAGCTATGAAGAGGCCATCAAGAAGTTTGGCGCCGAGCATGAGGTTTCCTACCCCAATACAGCCTATTTCCTGCCCATCATCTATAGTATGCTGGGCGCCAAGGTAAAGAACCTCGGCGACATGAAGGATATCTTCCAAGAGTGCCGCAAGCTCCTGCCGCCCTTGGTCACTGATTCGCTCTGGCTGCCGTACCTTGCCCCGGCCCTGGATGCTGGTATGGCCACCTTCTTTGCCGAGGAGATGTATGAGGCGATTCGCTACCTGAACGAGCCTAAATTCTATACCAAGACCGAGGATCCTCTGGCAGACAATATTTGGTTGGGTGCTGCAGATGACGTTATCTTCCGTAAGCGCGGCGTCGAGTTTGTCGATGGCACTGCCCCTGGTTTTGCGGCCATTGTCGGTGCGCCCCCCACCAAGGAGATAGCCAGCAAGATCGCCCTGGAGTTGCAGGAAAAGAACCTCTATATCTTCATGCACGACCATACAAATGGCGTTCGCATGTCAGAGCAATTGATCGAAGCCGGGGTGCAGGTGGGCTGGAACACCCGCCTGGTTCCCTTCGGACCCACTTACACCTCAGCCGTATTTGCCATCGGCTTCGCCTGCCGGGTGGCCATGGCCTTCGGCGGCATCAAGCCGGGCGACTATAAGGGCAACCTGATCTATAACAAGGACCGGACCTTCGCCTTTGTCATGGCCTTGGGCGAGGTCACCGACGAGTGGTACGCCAACGCCGCCGGAGCAATCAATTGGGGCTTCCCCACCATCTCCGACTGGGATATCCCGGAGGTTCTGCCCACAGGTATCTGCACCTACGAGCATGTTGTGAGCAAGGTCCCCCATGAGGAGATCGTGCAAAAGGCCATCGAGGTGCGCGGACTCAAGGTTAGCGTCACCAAGATCGACATCCCCATGGCCTTTGGTCCGGCCTTCGAGGGAGAGCGAATCCGTAAGGACGACCTGTTCATGGAGTGCGGTGGTGGCCGTACCAGCGGTGTTGAGGTTCTGGTTTCCAAGGGAATGGACGAGGTTCAGGACGGTCTGGTGGTTGTTGAAGGGCCGGACATCAAGGATATCAAGGAGGGGCAGAACCTACCCATCGGCATCCTGGTGGAAGTGGCGGGCCGTGAGATGCAGTCTGACTTCGAACCGATCTTGGAGCGGCAGTTCCATCATTTGATCAACTATATTCAGGGCATCATGCACATCGGCCAGCGGAATATCATGTGGATCCGCATCGGCAAGGGCGCGGTGGAGAAGGGCTTTTCCTTCGCCCATATCGGCAAGGTCCTGCACGGTAAGCTCCATCAGGAGTTTGGAGCGATCCTTGATAAGGTTCAGGTCAAGATCTACACCGTGCTGGACAAGGTGGAAGAGGTCCAGGCCCTGGCCCGCCGGGTTTACGACGAGCGCGACCTGCGCCTAGGCAGCATGACTGACGAGACCGAGGATATCTTCTACTCCTGCACCTTGTGTCAGTCCTTTGCCCCCAGCCATGTCTGTGTCATCACCCCGGAGCGTATCGGCATGTGTGGAGCCTACAACTGGCTGGACGGCAAGGCCTCCTACCAGATCAATCCAACCGGCCCCAACCAGCCCATCGAGAAGGGGGAGTGCATTGATCCTGTCCAGGGCTCCTTTGCCGGCATCAATGCCTTCGTTAACCAGGCGTCCCGCGGTGCGGTGCCTGAGGTGGACTGCTACTCCTTGATGAGCAACCCGATGACCGCCTGTGGCTGCTTTGAGTGCATCGCTGCCATGCTGCCCCAGTGCAACGGGGTGATGATCGTTGACCGTGATTTCCGTGGCATGACCCCTTCTGGCATGAAGTTCACCACCCTGGCCGGCATGGCCGGCGGCGGTGCGCAGACCCCTGGCTTCATGGGTGTCTCCAAGCACTACATCTCAAGCCCCAAGCTGCTTTTGGCCGAGGGCGGGTTGAAGCGTCTGGTCTGGTTGCCCAAAGCCCTGAAGGAGGAGATCAAGGATAAGCTGATGAAGCGTTGCGAGGCCATCGGCATGCCAGAGCTGTACGATATGATCGCCACCGAGGAGCAGGGGGAGACAGAAGAGCAGATCATGAAGTTCTTGAAGGAGAAGGGCCACCCAGCCCTTGCCATGGAAGCGGCAGTCTGATAGCAAAGAGTGCATAAAACGACAATAATTCATTCATACGATCGTAACGGGCGGACCTGGCTGCTGCCAAGTGATTGGAGGTAAACTACAATGGCGTTAACTGGTATTCAAATCCTGAAAATGCTCCCCAAGAAAAACTGCGGGGAGTGTAAGATCCCAACCTGTTTGGCCTTTGCTATGAAAGTGGCGGCTGGTCAGGCCGATATCGGCGAGTGCCCATATGTCGATGACAGTGTCAAGGAGACCATCGGCGAGGCATCTGCGCCTCCGATCCGCACTATCAAGATCGGCGCTGGCGACACTGCCTTTACCTCCGGCGGCGAGACATGTCTCTTCCGGCATGAGAAGCGCTTCGAGAACCCCACCGGTATCGCTGTGCTCGTTACCACCAGCATGGATGATGCCGCGGTTATGAGCCGTCTTGAGAACTTCAAGAAGCTTCAATACGAGCGGGTCGGAGTCCTGCTGAAGGCCGACTTGGTGGCGGTAAAAGACGCCAAGAACGATGCCGCCTCCTTCACCGCCTTGGTGCAGAAGGTAATCGACACAGCACCTGCCGCCAACCTTATCCTGATCAGCGATGCGGCGGCCACCCTTGCTGCTGCCGCCAAGATATGCAAGGACAAAAAGCCTCTTCTGTATGGGGCTACCGCCGCTAATGCCAAAGACATGGCCGCCCTGGCTCAGGAGACCGCCTGCCCATTGGCGGTGCGTGGCAATAACTTAGACGACTGCATCGGGGTCGCTGAGGGTTTGCTCCAGGGGGGACTCAAGGATTTGGTGATCGACACCGGTGCCCGCACCGTCCGCGCCGCCCTGGAAGACAATGTGGTGGCTAGACGGAGCGCCATTGCCAAGAAGTACAAGCCGTTAGGCTTTCCCACCATCAATTTTCCCTGCGAGATGAGCGATGACCCGATGATGGAGGCCATGATCGCCTCGGTCCTGATCGCCAAGTACGCCGGTATCGTCGTCCTTTCTGATCTGCAGGGTGATATCCTCTTCCCGTTGCTCTTGGAGCGACTGAACATCTTTACCGATCCTCAGCGACCCATGGTGGTGGAAGAGAACGTCTACCCCCTCAATGGACCGGGCAAGGATTCACCGGTGATCATTACCTGTAACTTCTCGCTCACTTACTTCATCGTCTCAGGTGAGATCGAGGGATCCAAGGTACCGTCCTGGTTGTTGATCAAGGACACCGAGGGTCTGTCAGTCCTCACTGCCTGGGCGGCCGGCAAGTTTGGCGCTGACCTCATCGCTCAGTTTATCAAGAAGAGCGGGATCGAGGAAAAGATCGACCATCGCGAACTCCTGATCCCTGGCTACCTCGCCTCGATCAAGGGCGAATTGGAAGAGGAGCTACCCCACTGGACCATCACCATTGGCCCTCGTGAGGCAGGTCATATCCCAGCCTTCTTGAAGGAATGGAAGCCAGCCCCCAAGAAATGAGTTGATGCCGATTAATTTTTAACTATGTAGCTACCAATGCCAGTCAATATTGTAATCGACGGACAGGAAATCGTTGCCCAGGACAAGATCACCATCCTGGAGGCAGCCAAGCGGTCGGATATTTCTATTCCGACCCTGTGCTATGTCAAGGGTAAGTTCCCGGAACGGGCCTGCGAGCTGTGTTCGGTGGAAGTGGATGGTGAAAACGGTCTTCTGCGTGCCTGTATGACCTTGGTCAAAGAGGGCATGAGGATTACCACCAACTCCCCGGCTCTGACAAAACACCGTCAGGGACGACTGGCCATCCTTGCAGAGACCCATTTCGGCGACTGCAAGGCACCGTGCAACCTTACCTGTCCTGGTCAGATCAATGTCCAGGGCTACATCGCCCACGTGGCTAAAGGCCAGTATGAGGAGGCGGTGCGCTTGGTCATGGAGCGTAATCCGTTCCCCTTTTCTGTTGGTCGGGTATGTCCCCGTTTCTGTGAGACCAGATGCCGGCGCATCCTGGTTGACGAGCCGGTGTCCATCAATCACTTGAAACGTTTTGTTGCTGACTGGTGCATGACCAACAATGTCGACCTGAAATTGGGTTGCGAACCGCGCACAGACAAAAGAATTGCCGTAATCGGTGGAGGCCCAGCCGGCCTTACGGCGGCCTTTTATTTGGCCAGGAAGGGACATGACGTCACCATCTTCGAGGCCATGCCCAAACTTGGCGGAATGCTGCGGTACGGCATCCCGTCATATAAGATTCCCCGCAAGGTGTTGGATTACGAGACCAATGCCATCTTGGCCATGGGCATTTCGGTAAAGTTCAACCAAAAGTTGGGTGAGAATTTTACCTTGGACGATTTGAAGAGCCAAGGGTTCGACGCCACTTTTATCGGTGTTGGAGCTTGGGCGCCGCAACTGTTGGATATCCCGGGCGCTACTCTTCCAGGGGTGATGAGCGCCACCGATTTTCTGCGCCAGGTTGCCCAGGATAAGGTCAAGGATCTTGGGCGGCGGGCAGCAGTGATCGGCGGTAACAATATCGCCCTGGAGGCGGCTCGATCCCTCTTGCGGCTGGGGGTGGACGAGGTTACCATCGTATTTCCCAAATCCCGTACCGGTATGAGCGCCAACCAGCGGGTTGTGAACGAGGCTGAACGGGAGGGAGTGCAATTTCTGATGGTCGCCTCTCCGGTCAAGATCGAACAGGTGGCCGATGGACTGGATGTGGAGTTGATCCGTATGCGTCTTACGGAACCCGATAAGCGCGGCATTCGTCATCCTGAGCCTATTCCCGGCTCATCCAACATCATTCAAGTTGACACGGTGCTGTACTCGCTGGGGCAGATGGCCTTCTCCGATCAGGAGCTTGCGAACACCAAGTTGGGCACGGTGCTTGATCTGTCAGACAGCAACTGCGTTAATGCTAATGTCCGCACATCCCTGACCAGTAAGGAGGGGGTCTTTGCCGCAGGCGATGCAGTATCCGGCTCCCGCACCGTTATCCAGACCGTGGTTGCCGCCCGCCGGGCTGCCGACAATATCCATAATTATGTCATGGGCATTGACAAGGAAGAGCGTGAGGAGCGCTTCAATTTTAATCGCGGGCGTTCTTTTGACGATGTAGATCTGCGTAATTTCGAGGGGATTAAAGTCAAGCTGCGGGAGAAGATGCCCACACGCCCCCCGGCAACAGCGGTGCAGGACTTCAACGAGATCAAGCTTGGCTTTTCCGAGGAGATGGCGGTTAAGGAGGCAGAGCGTTGTTTGTCTTGTGGTTGTTCAGCCTTTGAGCGCTGTGACCTGAAGCGGGTGGCCATCGAACACAAGGTGGACCCCAACAAGACCGGCATGGGTACAGCCCCTACCTACAGCCGGGACTATAGCCACCCGACCATGGTGGTTGACTTGAATAAGTGCATCTACTGCCAGCGGTGCAAGAACAGCTGCGAGTACAAGGCCTTGGATCTTTCCGCCGCCTCTTTTGACGATAAGGGTAGGGCGGTGGGGATCAGTCTGTCCTTTAACGAACGCTGCATCTCCTGCGGCAAGTGTGTGGACAATTGTTCCACTGGCGCGCTGAATAAGAAGCACCAGATCGTGCCGGTGGTCAGCGAGCAGGTGCGCGATGTGCGCACCACCTGTCCGTATTGCGGTGCTGGCTGCCAGATGGTGTTGCGGGCCAAGGGCAACACCATCATTGAGGTAAGCGCTGAGCCGGATCTGGCCCCCAATTATGGCGCCTTGTGCGTTAAGGGACGATACGGCTTCAACTTTATACAACACAAGGAACGCTTGACCAAGCCCCTGATCCGACGGCGCGGGCAGTTGGTGGAAACCACCTGGGATGAGGCCCTCAACTACACGGCTAAACGTTTCTTCGACATCAAGGCCATGTACGGCCCCGACGCTATTGCGGGTTTTTCTTGCGCCCGGGCCACCAACGAAGAAAATTTCCTCATGCAGAAGTTCATGCGCGCGGCGATCGGTACCAACAATATCGATCACTGCGCCCGACTCTGACACGCTCCCACGGTGGCCAGTCTGGCCATCACATTCGGCAGCGGCGCGATGACCAACTCCATCGCGGACATGAAGAATACGGATCTCTTCCTGATGATTGGCTCGAATCCAGACACCAGTCATCCCACCATTGGCCTACGTGTTCATCAGGCCGTGGATCGGGGTGCCAAGCTGATCGTGGTCGATCCCCGCAGGACCAAGCTAGCAGAGCGGGCCGATCTCTGGCTACGCATCCAACCTGGCACCGACGTGGCCTTCTTGAACGGCCTCATGCAGATCATCCTTGAGGAGGATCTCTGGAACAAGCAGTTCGTCGCCGACCGCACCGAGGACTTTGACGAGCTGAAAGCTCTGGTCCAAAAATACACTCCGGCCTACGTGAGTGAGATCACTGGTCTCTCCGAGGACGACCTTCGTCTGTGCGCGCGGATGTTTGCTGCTCAGGGCAACCACGCCATTTACCATGGTATGGGTATTACTCACTATACCACTGGCACCGACCGGGTGAAGTCCATTGCCAACCTGTCCATGCTCTGCGGCAAGGTCGGTGTGCCGGGCGGCGGTTGTAATCCTCTGCGTGGTCAGAACAACGTGCAGGGGGCTTGCGACATGGGCGCCCTGTTCAACACCTTGCCGGGCTATGGTGGTTTGAGCAATGAGGAGTTGATCGACAAGTACGAGAAGATGTGGAAGGTCAAGCTCCCGAGGCGTCCAGGTAAACCGGCCACCGAGGTATGGGAGAACATCTTCAAGGGTGAAATCCGAGGCCTCTACGTCTTTGGCGAGGATCCAGCCATTGCCGACGCCAATATTGGCCATGTGCAGGAGGCCTTGAAGGAACTCGACTTTCTGGTGGTGCAGGATATCTTCCTGACCGATACCGCCAAGATGGCCGATGTGGTATTGCCGGCGGCATGCTTTGCCGAGAAGGATGGTACTTTTGCCAGCACCGAACGCCGGGTGCAGCGAGTCCGTAAGGCAGTGGATCCCCCGGGTGAGGCCAAGCCGGACTGGCAGATATTCTGCGAACTGTCAAAGAAGATGGGGTATGACATGGGGTATACCTCCACCGAGGAGATCTTTGAAGAGGTCCGTCGGCTTCTCCCCATGTACGCCGGTATTACCTATGCCCGCCTAGAGAAAGAGGGACTGCAGTGGCCGGTGCTCAGTGAGGATCATCCGGGCACCCCGGTGTTGCATACCAAGACCTTTACCCGTGGCCGCGGTCTCTTTGTGCCTGAAGATTATATCCCGCCGCGGGAGCCTGCGGACAACGACTATCCCATGCTCTTTACCACCGGACGTGAGTACGCCCGCTATAATTTCAGCTCAATGACCGGTAAGACCCCGGAGATCGATGTGATCGCGCCGGAATGTCTGGCTGAGGTCAACCCGGCGGATGCCGAGCGGATGGGGATCCGCGAGGGGAGCAGGCTTCGAATCACCTCCCGGCGTGGCTCGGTGGAAATTAAGGCGACGTTGACTGATCGCAGTCAGGAAGGCACGATTTTTACCACCTACAATTATACCGAGACACCGGTCAATTACCTTACCCTGGATGCCCTAGACCGTCTGTCCAGGACTCCGGAATACAAACTCTGTGCGGTTAAAGTAGAGGTGCTCGAGTATTGAGCGTGGAAGATGCGGTAAGATACGAAAAGTTAATTCACCCCATTTGGTATGCACGAAAGATGGGGATAACCGTTATGTGGAGTTCACTATGGCACAAGCTGTAAGCAACAAAAAATCTGCCAAGGCTGCCGGTTCCGGCGCCGTTATGGTGCTGGGCGGCGGGGTTGCGGGAGTACAGGCGGCTCTGGATCTCACCGATCTGGGCTACTACGTTTATCTGGTTGAGAAGTCGGCCGCCATCGGCGGGGCCATGGCCCAGTTGGACAAGACCTTCCCGACCAACGACTGTTCGCTTTGAATACTGGCGCCGAAATTAGTTGAGGCCGGTCGGTCTCCCAACATCGAGATTCTGAGCAACGCTGATTTACTCTCCCTGGACGGTACCCCAGGTGCCTTTACGGCTAAGGTAAAGGTCCGCCCGCGCTATATCGACCCAGACAAGTGCACGGCCTGCGGCCTGTGCACCCAATACTGTCCACGCCACTTGGTGGACGAGTATAACGAGGGCCTGGCCACTACCCGGCCAATTCATATCGATTACCCCCAGGCGGTGCCCGCGTCCTATTACATTGACCCTGAGGCCTGCCTGCAGCTGACCGAGAATACCTGCCAGATCTGCGTGCCTGTATGCCGCAGCCGGGCTATCGATTTTAGCCAGACCGCCAAGATCGAAGAGCTGCAGGTCGGCGCAGTGATCGTGGCCCCGGGCTTTGGCCGGGTGCCGGATACCACCCTTGCCAAGTACAGTTACGGTCAGCACCCGGACGTGGTGACCAGCCTGGAGTTCGAACGTCTCCTGAACCCCTCTGGTCCCTATCAGGGCCATGTCCTCTGTCTGTCTGATCAACGCCATCCCAAGCGGATCGCCTTTATCCAGTGTGTGGGCTCCCGCGATCTCGGCTGCGACAACGGTTATTGTTCCTCCGTGTGCTGCATGTATGCCATCAAGGAGGCGATGGTGGCCAAGGAGCATGACCCGGCCCTGGACATCACCATCTACTATATGGACATGCGCACCCAGGGTAAGGACTTCGACGCCGCCCAGAAGCGGGCCGAGGAACAGTTCGGGATCAAGTTTGTGCGCGCCAAGGTGGCCGATGTCATGCCGTGGGGCAAGAAGGGCCTGAAGCTGACCTACTCAACCATGGACGGCACCCATTGCTTCGAGCCCTTCGACATGGTGGTTTTGTCAGTGGGCCTCGATTCACCCAAAGACGCCAAGGCCATCGCTCAGACCTTGAACCTCGAGCTGAACAGCTACGACTTCTGTGATACCTCGGCCTTCGCGCCCTTGAACACCACCCGCGAGGGCGTCTTCGTGGCTGGCGCCTTCCAGGGCCCCAAGGATATCCCGGAGAGCGTCACCCAGTCCAGCGCCTCGGCCGGTATCGCCTCAGCGCTCCTCAAGCAGCAACGCGGGGCCGGTTACGTGATCAAGTCCTATCCCGACGAGCGAGACATTAAAGACGAGGAGGTGCGCATCGGCGTCTTTACCTGCCACTGCGGCATCAATATTGGCGGCGTGGTCAATGTGCCTAAGGTGGATCAGTACTCCGGCGGCATGGAGAACGTGGTTTTTCACTCCGAGTCCTTGTACAGCTGTTCCCAGGACGCCCAGGAAGTCATCAAGCAGAAGATCAAAGAACATAACTTGAACCGGGTGGTCATCGCCGCCTGTTCGCCCCGCACCCATGAACCCCTGTTCCAAGAGACCATGAAGGATGCGGGCCTGAATCGCTCCCTCTTTGAGATGGTCAATATTCGCGACCAATGCTCTTGGGTTCATGCCCAGGAGCCAGAGGCCGCGACTGCCAAGGCCATGGATTTGATCCGCATGGGCGTGGCCAAGGCCAGGGGCATCAAGCCCTTGGCCGAGCAGACCGTACCGGTAACGCCCAAGGCCGTGGTCTTGGGCGGCGGGGTTGCCGGCATGAGCGCCGCCTTGACCTTGGCGGAGCAAGGCTTCCACACCACCCTAGTGGAGAAGGAAGCTGTCTTGGGCGGCAACCTCTTGGCGGTGAAGAAGACTATTCTTGGTGTTGATACTGAAAAGACCTTAAAGGCTATCATCGAGCGGGTACAGAAGAATAAGCTGATCGATGTCTGTCTGCAGGCCGAGTTGGTTGATGTCTCGGGTTTTGTCGGTAATTTCAGCTCGGTGATCAAGCTGGTAGAAGGCAAGGGCGCCAAGGAAATCACTATTGACCACGGGGTTATCATCTTGGCCACCGGCGGCACCGAGTACGTGCCCCAGACCGTGCTGGGCAAGGAGCCTGTTAAGTCGGATAAGATCATCACCCAGCGTGAACTTGAGGCCCGGTTGACTGGCAAGGCCAAGAAAGATCTGCCCAACTCCGTGGTCATGATCCAGTGCGCCGGCTCCCGAGGCGACGATCTGAATTACTGTAGCAAGGTCTGCTGCAATCATGCGGTAAAGAACGCCTTGACCTTGAAGGAGAAAAATCCCAAGGCCCAGGTCATTGTCCTCTACCGTGATATGCGTACCTATGGCTACGCCGAAGAGAAGTACCGTGAGGCCCGGGAAAAAGGGGTTATCTTTATCCCGTACGAGGTCAATGCCATGCCCGGTATCAACAAGAAGGGCGGGGCGGTGACGGTCAGCTTCTTTGACCCGATCCTGCGGGAGGATGTCACGATTGCTCCGGATTTGGTGACCTTGAGCGTCGGCATCGTGCCCCAGGGCACGGAGGTGTTGAGCAAGCTGCTGAAGGTGCCGGTCACGGCGGACAAGTTCTTCCTGGAGGCCCATGTCAAACTGCGGCCGGTAGAGATGCCGGTAGACGGCGTCTATGTCTGCGGCTTGGCCCATTCACCCAAGCCTCTGGACGAGACAGTGGTCCAAGCCCAGGCCGCCGCAGCCAAGGCCGCTATGCCCTTGGTCAAAGGGATGGTCAAGGTCGATCCCATCGTGTCCAATGTCTGCAAGGACGATTGCATCGGTTGCAGCCTGTGTGTCAGCCTCTGTCCGTACAAGGCTATTCAGATGGTGGTGATGGAGGACAAGAAAAAGAAGGCGGAGACCATCGTCGCTTCGTGCAAGGCCTGCGGTATTTGCGCCTCGCATTGCCCAACTTTTGCCATTTCCATGGGTGGCTTCACCAACGAGCAGATCAACTCGCAGATTGAGGCCTTTGGTAAATCTATTGAGGAAAACGTATGAGTCAAGGTTCTGAGTTCAATCCCCGAATCCTCGGGTTTCTCTGTAATTGGTGCTGTTACGCAGCCGCTGACGCGGCAGGTGTCTCCCGCTACCAGTACCCGCCAAATCTGCGCACCATCAGGGTGATGTGCACCGGCCGTCTCGACCCCGCCTTCGTGATGAAGGGCCTGATAGAAGGTGCCGATGGCATCTTCACCGGTGGCTGACAACTCGGAGAATGCCATTACCAGGTTGGTAATTACGATGCGATGGGAGTTAACGGGCTTGTTCACAAGGTATTGCGGGAGGTTGGGATTCGTCCGGAGCGGTTCAGTCTCCAATGGGCCTCGGCAGCAGAGGCACCTCGATTTGTGAAGCTGATAACTCAGTTCACTAAAGATATTAAGGCCCTTGGCCCCCTGGGCCAGGCCGAAGGGCTGACTCCGGCCGAGGCCAAGGCCAGGGTGCAGAAGGCCATGGAGTTGGTCAGCGATCGCAAACTCAGGGTGGGTTTTGGGAACGTCACCAAGACTTTGCGCCAGGAAGGCGCTCAGCTTACTGATGAGAAGATCGTGCAGACCATCGACGAGAAACTGTCGAAGACCATTGCCAGCGCCCTTGGCGGCTGAGTTCTTTTTCGAGTCTTTGTGAGAAAAATCCCTGGCCGGCTCTACCGGTCAGGGATTTTTTTTGGTACAAGGCTTGTTGCGTCCGGGGTGGACGGCGGATAACCAACCATGTGATGGATGAAGGTATTATGGGGCGGATAGGCAGTGCAATCGGGCGAGTTCTGGTCACCACCCGTTGGGGGGCAAGCAGCATGGTGGCCCTCTACCTGTCTTTGGTCTCCGGGGTTGTGGTCGCCCTCCAGTATGATCCGGCCCATCCCTATTACTCAGCCAGCAGTCTGGATATCCTGGCTCCCTTTGGGGCCTTCTGGCGGGCGCTGCATTTCTTTGCCAGCCAGGCTTTTTTTGTGCTGGTGGCGGTTCATCTTGTAGCCATTACTGCCGATCAAAGTCGGGTGCGGATGGCCTTCAAACGTTGGCTGCCTCTGGTTCTGTCCATGATTGCGCTGCTTTTGCTTCTCTTTACCGGTTATGTTCTGCGCGGTGACGCGACCGGCAACTCCGCAGGCATGATAGCCGAAAACATTCTCCTTGCCATCCCTGGGGTGGGAGGTTTTCTGGATTCCTTGCTTTTTGCCATGGTGGACGATGGGGTGAAGCGGGTCTACGCCAATCACTTGGTCGGCCTCGGCTTATTGTGGTTGGCGTTGGCGTGGGATCATGTCCGCCGTTATCGGGTAAGTTGGCGCCAGCACCCAGTCTTGATTCTGGGGCTCCTTGCCTTTTCGGCTCTGGTGTCAGCTCCCTTGGAGCCGGAGCGGTTGGGTGTTTTTCATATCAACGGCCCCTGGTTTTTCGTGGGGTTGCAAGAGTTTTTGCGCTATGCCTCGCCCTTCTGGGCAGGTGTAGTCTGGCCTGCCACTCTGGTCGCTGCCATTGTCCTACTCGAACATAACGATGCCGACGTTTCTTGCCGGGCTCGGAGGTACTGTTTGCTTTGGGGCGGAGTATACACCATCCTCACGGCAGTCGGGTTCTATCGTTGATGGCACGGCTCAAGTTCCCGTAATCACTGGTGTCGCCCAAGAGAATGCATCCGATGACCCTGTTGTCTTGGTCAAGGACAATTTTGCGGTAGGTGGTATCTGTCGCGGTGATGCGAGATTGGTAGCGGTTATCGGCATCGATTTCTCCAATTGCCGCGAGGTCAATCCCCACCACCTTCAGTCTATTGGTCATGGTAGTCCCAGTGTAGCTGGCCACCCCTCCTGCCATGATGGTGCCGGCAACCCTGCCTTGCTCCATGGCGGCAGGCCAGATGCCTGGGGGTGGTTGCGGGCCGAACTGGGCTACGTCGCCT
>Ga0233425_10001283_pt1 | contig 57822 bp, 73 predicted proteins | sample Watercolumn_Towu_2_FD_181712 | JGI IMG/M metagenome (GOLD analysis project Ga0233425, IMG submission 181712) | Freshwater microbial communities from Lake Towuti, South Sulawesi, Indonesia - Watercolumn_Towuti2014_140_MG | ecosystem: Environmental > Aquatic > Freshwater > Lake | place...
ACACCAGCCGGTCGGTTTTACCGACTTAAAGGTTTCCGTACGGAAACAGGCATGAAAACAGGGTGAGCGAGACGATGGACCCTCTTCTCGTAATGAAGGAAAAGGCCTATCCTTTTTTGAGCAAAGGACGCCCCGGGGACTGGAATCACACCTTACGGGTCATAGAATTCGGGAAGATCCTGGCCGAGGCCGAGGGTGGAGACCCTGAAATCATTTTGGCCGCCTTGGTCCTTCATGATCTCGGATGGAGTCAAGTGGATTATTCTGACTTTATCAATGCCCCCATCTTTCAAAAAAAAGACGCGCAAAGTGTCAAAGACCATATGGTCCAAAGTACCCTTTTGGCTCGGGATATTTTAGAGGAGCTTGACTTCCCGGCGGAGAAATCAGAGCTGGTCCTTCGAATCATCAGCCATCACGATCAGCCCGAAATCATTCAATCCATGGCGGAGATTGAAGCTACGGTGGTATTTGAAGCCGACCGCCTGGACCGTTTCGGTCCGGAGAGTCTTAAACGGTGCCGGCAAATATTTGATGGGGATTACCCAGAAAAGTCCCGGGACTTTCTGGCCTGGGGGGCCAAGACCTGGTTTCGCACCCCCACAGGCATAAAAATGGTTCAGGAGTTGATAGCCCAAATTCCGTCTGAGGACCAAGATCCCTGAAAAATACTGTTTTGCCAAAAGCGTTTCGCTTTTTGAATAATCTTTTCAATCGGATTCCCTCTCCTTTTCAACTTAAAACTCCTTGAACTCCCCTTCTTCCAGAGGGATGACCTGTTGGGGGTTGACTTCTTTAAAACCACCGACCATCAGTTTTTGGCCGTTCCCCTTACCTGACGGCTTGGGAATGGGGTTTGAGGCAGTTTTCATCCTGTGTTCAACAGGGATCACCCGCCTTCCCTTTCCCTTTCCCCTTAATAAGGCCTTGTTCTGATGGTTCCCGTTGCCGTTCCCAGCGATAACGGTTACTAATTCTTCAACATACTCTTTCATCTCACCGGCCTGAGCATTCAATTCTTCCGCGGCTGAGGCCGATTCCTCGGAGCTGGCCGAATTCTTTTGAACCACTCTGTCCATTTCGGATATGGCCTTATTGATCTGTCCGATCCCCTGGGCCTGTTCATTGGAAGCTGCCGCAATTTCGCCCACTAAGTCGGCCGCCTTTCTCGATCCCATGGCCACCTTTTCAAAAGCGCTGTTGGTTTTGTCGACGATTTCCGAACCATTCTTAATCTTCTTAACCGTCTCTTCAATCAGATTGGAGGTGTTTTTGGCCGCTTCGGCCGCCCGCATAGCCAGGTTACGGACCTCATCGGCCACCACGGCAAAACCGGCCCCGGCTTCACCGGCCCGAGCCGCTTCCACGGCGGCGTTTAGGGCCAGGAGATTGGTCTGAAAGGCAATTTCATCAATCGTCTTGATGATCTTCCCGGTTTCTTCGCTGGCTAGGGTGATTTCCTGCATGGACTGGGTTAATTCACTCATGGCCCGGTTGGCCTCATCAACCACTTGGCCGGTGTCGCGCATCAACATATTGGCTTCTCCGGCGTTCTCGGCATTCTGACGGGTCATGGCTGTCATCTCTTCCATAGAGGATGAGGTCTCCTCCAGGCTGGTGGCCTGCGCCGAGGCCCCATCGGCTAAAGACTGACTGGCCGAGGAAACCTGAGATGAAGCGGAAGCCACTTTTTCCCCCCCCTCCATTAGTCCCTTGACCACACTGGTTATGGGCCTGACGATTGATCTAAAAAGATAAAAGCCGAGAGCAGTGACAATAAAGAGACCGATGACAATGAACAAAATGATCTTGGACGAAATGGCGCTGATCGCCTCGTCGTATTTTGTATTGGGGACCCCTACATAAAACATGCCGATGACCTGGCCATTCGTACTCTTAATCGGTTTATAGGCCGTCTGGTTCCAGGTCCCGACAACCAGGGCTTTCCCTACATAGACCTCTCCCTTCTTGAGAACGGCCTCAACGACATTTTCAGCCGCCTTGGTCCCAATCGCCCTTTTTCCAGAGGAATCTTTAACATTGGTGGCAATCCGGGTATCGGCCTGAAAGATGGTAACGGTATCACCCATCAGTTCTCCAATAGTATCGACCAGGGCGAAATTGTCATTCATGGACATATCACCTTTAAAGAGTTTCCCATCTTTAACGACCCATTCTCCCGGATATTTTTGATTCAGAAGGGCATCGGCCATGGCTAAATCACCCTTAAGTTTTTCCTAGGCCGTTCGAATCACTTTATCTTTAACATCCAAACTGGTTACGATCCCTATCAAGCCGAGAATTAAGCCAAAAATAATAGGAATTAGAATTATCTTTTTTTTGAGATTCATAGTTTCCTTCCTTTTAAGATGTAAGTCCCTTTTATTCATTCAGTTCAAAATGTTCCTAATTCGCATCACCTTGCACTGCTTCCCCGTTTAAAGAAAAAAAATTCCCCCATTTATATCGGATAATCAGAGAAACTCCTTTAGAGAAAATTTTTATTTTTTCTTATAATACATTGGGATTTTGGGATAGTGCTGAGCCCATACAGGAATAACGTCGGGGAACCTTCCCTCCCCAATAAAATCAACCCGGATCAGGAAGATGGAAATCCCATTGAAAATGGTCAGAGGAAAATGGTAAGATCTTAACCAGGCAGGGGAAGAAAGGAGTTGGCCATGAAAAAATTATTGATCGCGATTTTGGTGATGATGGTTTCCACTTCCGTGTATTCTGCAAGTCGTTATTCTGTGCATGGCGCCGTAAAAAATTCTTCAGGAAACCCGGTCCCGGGGCTCACCGTGCAACTCTTTCAAAAGCAACCCAAGGCCCAGGCCCTCCTGGGTTCAACCCAAACAGGTCAAAATGGTTCGTATGAGATCAGTTATTCTCCTCAGGTCAATCTTAAAGGCATGACCATTTTCATCCATCTCCTGGATAACCATCGCTCCCGGATCTACGAATCACCTCCGATTATTCACCCTAAAACTTCAGAACTTTTGAATATAACCCTTCCCTAAATCGAAAGCCCAAAATGGCCGGCACCCGGTCCTTTCTCCCTCTTTTTCCCCTTGCTCCACGAGGCCATTTGGCTTATATTTTATATAAACCGATTATTCAAGACGAAGAGAGACTTCTTTAAAAATTGATGGCGTAAGGGAGAAAAAACTATGAACTTTCTACTTCAACCCAAGAAATTCAAGAGTCTCATGGCCGATGAAGGTTCCAGGACCATCATGGAAAAAACCATTGCTTTCTTTGAAACCATGGGCAAACAAAGGCTTCTCGACGAATATAATAAAAAAATTTGGTACCGGGAGTTCATCGACTTTCTGGCTCGGGAAAGGATTTTTTTTAAACTGCTCACCCCCAGGGCCTATGCCGGAGGGGACCCGGACGTCCGCTGGGACACGGCCCGCAACTCCGAGTATTCCGAGTTGCTGGCCTTCTATGGGCTGGGATACTGGTACTGCTTCCAGGTTACCATCCTGGGGCTGGGGCCTATCTGGATGAGCCCCAACGAAAAGGCCAAACAAAAAGCCGCCGGACTGCTGCGGGAAGGAGCCATCTTCGCCTTCGGTCTCTCCGAACGCAATCACGGTGCGGACCTTTACGCCACCGAGACGACCCTGACACCCAAGGGAGACGGGACGTACACCGCCCAAGGGGAGAAATACTACATCGGCAACGGGAATGAAGCCGAAATGGTCTCCACCTTCGGAAAGATCAAGGATGGGACGGACGACTATTGTTTCTTTGTCACCAATTACCGGCACAAGGCCTATGAGCTGAAAAAAAATGTCATCTCCCACCAGGAATATGTCTCCAACTTCGCCCTCCATGATTATCCCATTGCGGAAGAGGATATCCTCTCCAGAGGTCCTCATGCCTGGGATTCAGCCCTTAATACGGTCAACATCGGTAAGTTCAACATCGGTCCGGCTTCCATCGGCCTGGCCGAGCATTGTTTTTACGAGGCCATCACCCATGCCTCCAACCGTATTCTCTACGGAATGAAAGTCACCGATATGCCCCATGTGCGTAAAAATTTCATGGATGCCTGGTTGAGACTGGTGGCCATGAAATTATACCAGCGCCGGGCTACCGACTACTTCCGAAAGGCCCAAGAAAACGATCGAAGATATTTATTATTCAACCCTACCAGTAAGATGAAGGTGACCCTGCAGTCCGAAGACGTGGTCAACCTGCTTTGGGAGGTCATCGCCGCCAAGGGTTTCGAGAAGGATACCTATTTCCATATGGGCGCAGCCGATATGCGGGGGCCCTCCAAACTGGAAGGGACGGTGCACGTCAATGTCCAGCTCATCCGCAAGTTCATGAAGAACTACTTTTTTAATGCCGCTGAATATGCGCCGGTGGCTCCCGATTTCTCTTTTGAGGATGATGCCTTTCTTTTCAACCAGGGTCCAACCAAGAACTTGGGGGCGATTCGCTTTCATGCTTACCAACCCATCTTCCAAACTTTCAAAGAATTGCCTAATGTGGCCGCTTTCATGGAGCAGACGACCTTCTTCAAGGAAATGCTTGAAAAATGCGGCCCCGATAAAATGCAGGATATGGATCCTTCCTGGTCCTTACCTCTGGGCGAGATGTTTTCCATCGTCGTTTACGGCCAGCTCATCCTGGAGCAGGCCGAAATCGAGCAGATCGACCGGGATATCGTCAATCAAATTTTCGACTTTATGGTCCGCGACTTTGCCCGCTTCGCCCTGCAGATTTACGGCAATCCCAGCACCAGGGAAGAGCAAGGGGCCATAGCCACCCGAATCATGCTCATCAAAGCGGTCCCGGATCTGCCCCAATATACCAAGGTCTGGACTAATTACATTGCCGTTTTGAACGGTGAGTACGCCATGAACGAATAGGCCCGAGGATTCCGTTTTCCGGAATTCCGCTCATCCGCTTTGGAAAGGGAAAGGATATTTTCCACTTGCTTACCTTAACAGAACGCCAACGCTATGACCGGCAGATCATGATCCCGGAGATCGGTGAGGCCGGACAGGAAAAACTTAAAAAGGCCAAAGTCCTCGTAGCCGGGGCCGGAGGCCTGGGCTCGCCCATCTGTATTTATTTGGCCGCTGCTGGGGTGGGGACCATTCGTTTGGTTGATCAGGATACGGTGGACCTCAGCAACCTGAACCGTCAGGTCCTCCACGGACAGGGCGATATACAGCGGCCCAAGGTGCAGTCGGCTCGGGATCGACTGACCAGTCTTAATGATACGGTCACCATAGAAATCCATCAGCAAACCATCTCGGAAGAGTCTATAGACGGTTTGGTGGAATCTTGTGATGCGATCGTCGACGCCCTGGACAACATATCCACCCGCTATATGTTGAACAAGGCCGCCATCACCCACCAGCTCCCTTTTTTTCATGGGGCGGTGCGCGGCTTTGAAGGAAGGGCCATGACCATCATCCCGGGCCGAACGCCCTGTTTGCGGTGCATGTATCACGGCGATGTACCCAAGGAAAAATTCCCGGTCATCGGAGTCGCCCCGGCGGTTATCGGCAGCATTCAGTCCACGGAAGTCATTAAATACCTCATTGGTACGGGTGATCTGCTAACGGACCGAATGTTGATCTATGATGGGATGAGTATGGAATTTAAGGAATTCAAAGTGAGCAAAAATCCGCAATGCGATCATTGTGGTGAAAAAATGGAGAAATGAAACATGGCTATACACATTAACCTTCATAAGACCCACCGGCAATATACCGAAGGTAAAGAGTCCGTTGATGTCGCAGGCCGGACCGTCGGAGAGTGTCTGAAAGATTTGATTCGCCAATATCCCCCTTTGGAAAAGGAGGTATTCGGTAAGAACGGGAAACTGAGCGGAATCGTGGAGGTCTATCTAAACGGTGCCACTGCCTATCCCGACGAATTGGCCAAACCCGTCAAGGATGGAGATACCATTCAATTAGTCTATTTCCTGGCCGGCGGATGATAGACGGATATTGAGAGGTGACGGGGCAGACCTATTCGAGACTGACGGCAACTACTTCCTGTCCCCTTGTAAATTCCATTTTTGAAAAAACCGAAGAATATAAACGGTATTCAATAAAAAAAATGACTAATTTTTTATGAAAAACAGATTACAAATAGTACTAGGTAGCGTTGATGAGTATTTAAAGTAGCCATTACGGTTTGTAATTGAGTAAAATTTGAAACCTTCCTATTCCTTCATTTTATCGATATCAGTCTTTCCTTGACTCCGACTTTTTTTCTTTTTATACTTCCGTCCTAAATAAGTAACGTTTTATCATTCACCGTCATGAGAAAACGGGGAGGCGCCGGTGACACCAAGGAATCTGCTAAACATCTGCGTAGTGCTGGCCGCAACCGCTTTTTTCGGTTCGCTGGCCATGGTAACGTTTCCATTCTCCCGGCAGGGGAAAAGGTTCGAGTGGTGCGCGCGTACGTGGGCGAGGATGCTCCTTTGGGGGTGTGGTATAAAACTCAACGCTGATATCGGGAACGGCGCGGTAAATTTTAACAAGCCCAACATATTCATGAGCAACCACCAAAGCCACTTTGACATCCCCTCCATCTTTGTGGCCTTCCCGAGCCTGGTGAGGTTTTTGACCAAGAAGGAAATCAGGCGGATTCCTTTTCTGGGGTGGAGTATGCGGGTGGCGGGTTTTGTGTTCATAGACAGGACAAACAGAGAGGAGGCGTTCAAGAGCCTTGAGGCGGCGGCGAAGAATTTTATAGAGAAAGGGCATTCGATAGTCATTTTCCCGGAGGGGACGCGCTCGTCTGACGGAGTGATGGGCCCATTTAAAAAAGGGGGGTTTCACCTCGCACTTCAAGCCGGGACCCCAATTGTGCCGGTGGGGGTGTGGGGAACGATAAACGTGATCCCCAAAGGTTCGTTTTTAATAAGACCAGGCCGCTCAGTGGTAAAGGTCGGCGCGCCAATACATACCGCCGCGTATGACGCGGAAAACCTGGAAAAGCTCATGCGAGATGTACGCGCCGCCATAGCCGCGCTGGTGGAGGAGTGCCGGCGGGAATATGGGAAGCAGATATAAGGCGTTTGAGCACGCGTAATGCCGATAATTTTCAGATCTTTTGCGGACCCCGCATCCATCCCCATGAAAAAAGTCAATGGAAAATCTGGCCAGCTATATCATCCAGGCCTCTTTTTCTCAGGAACGAATGACCGATCTCCCGGGAAAATCACGAATTATCTACTCCCTCATCAGACCATGGGTCGGTTTGAAGATATCAAACGATAATAGCTAATTCTAACATATGCTCTCGTCGAAGATTAGTAGGTGTAATATTGGGAAATGGTTTTTTTGACACCCAATGTCAACTCAAAAGTCATTCAGGACAGATTAAATCAACCCCAAAATATTGGATGACCTCATGAATCTCTGAAGAGTGGTCATCAAGATGTCTTAATACAGCCGCGTAATCAGAACTATCACTCCCTCTGTTGTCGATAAATTGTTTCCTGACCAGGGCCCGCCATTGTGGGACATCCAGAGATTGCAGGGCTTGGAGAATATCAGCGGCCGACAAGCCTTTCATTTCGCCCCGCGTCTCTTTGATCTTTAAAGCTTCGAAAAAGCCTTTTAAGGTGGCTTTGAGCACAAACGGGTCGGCCCAGGTGCTCTCTCCCAATCCTTCCCATTTATCCAGCCGCATTTTCGTTAGGGTCTCGAGGCAAAAGATGCCGAGCGCTTCTAAAATATTCACCTCGGCAGAAGGCTGTATGGGTTCGTAGCCGCGGACGGTAATCAATCTTAGATCCACACCAGTTTCCGATGTCCGGACGATGAAGTCGCCGGCGCCATGGTGCCAAGGCGTAATTCTCCTGGTTGACTCAATGTCATAATAGAGAGTCAGGACTTTGGAGGCCTGAGCCACTATTTCAAACGTCTGTGTTTCAGAAAGGAAACGATGTCCGCCTCGCATATCCCAGAGAAAGGCCCGGGTTGAACCTGCATAGGGCTTAAAATGCCACTCCTCAAAACCGTAAAACCATTCAAGCAAAGCAACCAGCCAAAATTCTGTGCTTCCGGATTGGCCCACATCAATCCAGCCCAATTTATAGGCCTGAGGCAGGTAGCCGAGTCCGCCCTTTTCGCTAAGAAGGGAAAGGAGCTCGAATTCTTCTTTGAGGGTTTGCTTGGCGGACGCGGAAAAGGCGACGTTTGCACACATCTTGACGACTGTCCCGGCCCCATAGATGTCCAGGCTGCAGATCTGATAAAGGGTCCCATACTTCTCATAGCGGATGACCACCTTTTCGATTTCTTCAGCCTTTACGACACGCCCCCACAAACGGCCTAAGATATCTGGAAGGCCTGGCCCGTTTTCCGGCAGCAGAAAACGCCTTAAGGTTTCGAAGAAATCTCTCAGGGTCAAGAACGGGTGGGTTTCCGACGGGCCGACGGCAAACTTTTTTTCAAGCATGCCCTTATCGACCACCACGTCGCCTTGCGGGGATGAGAATCGGTAGGATATGTTTATCATATCTGGAAGTCGGCTTTTAAAAATAAACAACCGCATCCACCGGATGCGGTTGTTTATCTGGTTTCTTCATAAAAAATCTTCTTATGAAATCGCCTGCCCACCCTAAGGGGGTCCCACGAAGGATGAAAACGAATTTTCGTCGAACGCCGAACGCTCAACGACGAACGTTATTTTGAATTAATGGTTAAGCACACCCGTTTTCGTTCGTCTCGGTTGGGAAGGCCAATGATTTTACCGTAACCGGAAATACCTGCCCCCCCACCAAGGGGGCTCCGATATCAATCCAATCCCCGTCATTCAAGGACAACTCATCCAAAGACAACAAGTTGGTGTTCAAAGTGGTTTCCCGCCGGATGACATTGCCCACACTGCAGGCGATGTCCTTTTCAAAGATCAAAATGACCGGTATTTTTTTTCGTATCGAATTAGGAAGGGCCGTTTCAATCGCCCTGGCAAACAGTTCCAGGGCCGGGTAGTTAACTCGGACCGGGTCCTTGAAAAATAGGGCCACGATCTCTTCCCCCTCCACCAAATCGAACCTCCGATAGGCCGTGTTTACCCTGGAGACCATATGGTTTATACTGAGTCGCGGTTCTTCCACATCGACCCTTAATACCGGAATATTTCTGAGGGGAAATTTAATATCGGCATCCATGAATCCGGAGGAACCCGAAATGGATAGGGAATAGGCCCCGGCGCCGATAACCGTTGCCCTGATTTTATGGAGAGGTTCCACAATGGGACTGGGCAACCACTGGGAGAGGGCGAGTATTTTTTCCGAGAGGACATGGCCGAGATCATTGAACCCGTCGGGACTACACCCGTACAGGAACTCGGCCACCCCTCCCGAGAACATATATTCATCTATCGTGTTGCTGAAATCCGGATCCCCGGTAACCATCAATTGTTTGGCCAGAGGGGATTTGGCCGGACCGGTCATGACCTCGATCAACACCTCCGTAAAGGCTGTAGCGATTTTATCCAGGTCCTCTCTGGGAATTTTGTCTCCGATTTGGTAATCCATTCCCAGATGGCGCATGACTTTGCGAGCAGGCTTGTTCAACCGGCTGAGGGCTCCCTCGTTGGTAAAAGCCAGCAACCGGCCACCGACAGATACACAACTGGTTGATAGGATTTCTCCGTTTTTGGAGATGGCTATATTCGAGGTCCCACCGCCGACATCACACGACATAATGGTTTTATTCTGGTCTTTTGATCTGGCCGTAGCGCCGGAACCCAGGGCGGCCAAAAGACTTTCGAAATTGGGACCGGCCGTGGCCGCCACGAATTTCCCGGCTTCATTGGATAAGGCCTGAGCGATCTGGGGAGCATTATGTTTCTTGGCGGTTTCTCCGGTAACGATCACCGCACCGGTCTGGATATCGGCGGGATTGATTCCGGCCAGCGTACATTCTTCTTTAAAAAAGGCATTCAGGGTGTCGATATCAATGGTGTCATCTTCCAACAAGGGGGTATTAATGATCTTTCCCTCGTAGACAACATTTCTGTCTTGTATGAGAAACCGCTGGGTGGGAGATTCCTCATCCTTGACCAGAATCAGCTTGGAAAAAACCAGATGGCTGGTCGAACTACCGACATCTATACCGACAGATAATAACTCGAGTCTCTTTATTTCCATTTCCGTTTTTAGAACGCATAGATATCGTCCGCTTTCCTAAAAAGAATGTCAGGCGTTAGTTTGCTAAAATTACCGAAATCACTTTAGAAAGGATTTACAGGATAAAATTGAGGTTACTCAGGCACTTCAAGACCCTGAGCAAAAATCATAAAAATCCTGTTAATATAGTTTTATTCTTAAATCTAATCCAGGTTCAAGATCAAAAGCTTTCGGGGTCTTTGAGGCGTACCGTATGGTACGCCTCAATAAAATCCCGGAAATCGGCTCGGTATCAGGGAAGATGCCCCTCCCTGGAAAAATTTACAGTTCAGCCACCAAGGCGCTGGCCTGTTTACCGGCTTTGGATAAACGGCCGGCAGCCTCTCGTTTTTTGTCGATGCTCACATCATCCGGCGACACGAAATCCACGGCCTTCCGGTCACAGAAACGGACACATTGCGGATCTCCTTCACAAAGATCACACTTGATTACTTTTCGGTCAATCGTATTAAAACTCATGGCCCCGAAGGGACAGACCGAGACACAGGTCCGGCAGCCGATGCAGATATCGTAGTCGTGGACGACCCGGCCCAGTTCCTCATCCCGGGAAAGGGCCTTGACCGGGCAGGCATTCATACACGGTGCATCCTGGCACTGCTGACAGGACATGGGGATATACAGGCCTTCCATCTCCCATTTCATGACTCTGATGCGGCTCCTGGTGGGGTTGGAGATGCCGTCATGTTTCACGGCGCAGACCAGTTCGCACAATCTGCATCCGGTACATTTTTCATAGTTTATATATAGGGCTTTAGACATGGGTCCACTCTCCTCTCAAAATTAAATCTCTTAGACCAGATGTGACGGCTCATTCTCAATCCCCAGCTCCTTCAAAGTCTCGGGTTTGGGGAGGCCTTCTTGGTCCAGGCCTTTGTATCCATAAAACTCATCGATCATCTTGATAAATTTGTCCTTTTCGATAACCCTCCCGACCACGTCAGGAGCGCCTCTTCGTGTCGGTTCATCAAAGTACCGATGATTGAGCATGTCACCTTTTTTAAGATCATTCCTGGTCAGCCCTTCCCGAAGATTGAACAGTCTCTCCATCATATTACACCGACGGGCTACCTCCCAGATCTCCTCAGGAGTCATCTCCAACCCGGTATTCAAGTAGAGCACCTTAGGCCAGTGTTCAAAATTGGGCAGGGTCGCCCCCAGGAAGACCGTGTGATATTTGCAGATCCCCAGACAATCCACGGCCATATAGCAGTTTTCCTGCCAAAAGACCTGCCAGGGTTTTCCGATGTATTCCGTATGTTCCGAACTCAATGGACCGTCATAAGGGATGGGGGTGCTGTAGATCTTCCGCAGCACCGGTTCGGGCAAATGGTAGAGGTCAATGGCCGGTCGGCTCCTCAAATGATCGGACCCTCTAGAGGCCAAGGCAATATTAAGGGCCAGCCCCGGAGTTGCCCTCTCGTCCGAATGGAGGTTATTCATCCCCTTGACTTGGATCAGGTAATCAAAGGAATTCTTGCCGATAATTTCCGAGGCCTGAATGCCGCCTTTGGCCAGGGTATCACCGAGCCAGCCTTTGCGAAAAGCGATTCGGTCGATCATTTCGATGACGGCATCGTCATTTCCGAAGGTAAGCTCCAGACCATCCGTATCTTTTTTGGTTAAGATACCGAGTTCGTACAGTTCCATGGCCCAGGAGATCATACTTCCGGTCTCCAGGTTGTCCATACCGTATTGATCCACCAGATGGTTCCCCACCAGGACGGTCAGGGCCCGGGGAGTATCGGTTTCACCCCCAAAGGCACCCTGGGAGGTATACTCCGGGCCTTCCTCATACCTTCCGGCATAAGGCCCGGAAGGGATCTTATGCTGGGCCCGACAATGAACCTGACAGCCGAAGCAACCGGCCATGTGATAAGGCCCCATGGTCTCTTCACAGATCTCATCGATCCGTTCCGGTTCCATGTCGTCGGCATATTCACACTGGTTGTATTGAAAGTTCCGGCAGCGAATCCCGCCCCAGGAATTGGTCGCACCCCAAATAAAAGGTGTTCCCAGTGTTCCTTGGGTCTGATTGACTTTGGCGCTGGTGATGTGTTCGATGAATCCCTTGTTATATTCCAGGGCCTCAACCGGGTGGGCTATTTTGATGTCCATCGTGCCCCTGGCAGCGATGGCCTTCAAGTTCTTAGAACCCATGACACATCCCATACCGGTTCGACCACCGGAGTTTTTAATGCCCGTCATGACATTGGCCCAGGCGACCAGGTTTTCACCGGCCGGCCCGCAGACCATACTCTTAACTTCCTGATCTCCGAGTTCATCACGGATGGCCCATTGGGCATCGGTGACGGATTTTCCCCAGATGCCTCTGGCGTCGCGAATTTTGATCTCTCCATTGTGCACATAGAGATATACGGGTTTTTCCGCCTTGCCCGTGATCACCAAATGGTGAAAACCGGCCCAAGCCATCTCAGGCGCAAAGAATCCGCCCATATTGGCGCTCCCCAATAAACCGGTTAGCGGTGATTTGGCCATCACATGGGTCCGGGCCGTAGCTGAGGCGCAGGTGGCCGTCAGTATCCCGCCGCTGACTATGAGGGCATTGTCCGGACCATAGGGATCGCACCCTTTTTTGGTATGGTTATAAAGCAAATAGGCATCCAGCCCCCTGCCACCGAGGAACTTTTTTCGGACTTCAATGGGAATAGGTTTTGTCTCTATTTCACCTGTCGTCAGATTAATATAGGCAATTTTTCTTTTTAGAGGCATATTACTTCCCCTCCTTCTCTTTCATTTTTTTATCAAAGGCCGCCTCGGCAATTTTTTTATTGACATCCCATACCGGCCCCCGGATTCTTGGGAAACCATCCTTTACCCAGGCCACTCGGAACTCCATCCCGCAGGTGGGGCATTTAATGGTATTGTCACCTTTTTTAGGTTCAAGCCTTTCCATGCAGGTTGGATTATGGCATCTGAATTTGCCATAAGTCCTGGTCGCACGCAGACTCTCAGCCCCGGAAAGATTCTCTTTTTCTGCTGCCATAAGTAACTCCTTTCTTAAATCTATTACCCTTTAAAGTTCGCCATAATGAACATATTTAAAATTTTTCCAGAAAATTTCCATCCTTTTTTCACCCTCACTCAAGGGTTTTTTATATGTTTTTTTTGGCATATACAAACAATTTTATTTATTTATCATTGTACCAGATACTTTTAGATTGTAAAGAAAAAACACGGCCCCCATAAGCGGCTGAAAAAATTTTTGTTCTTTATACTGAACGACTTACGAACTTTAGTTGGATAGTCATATCAGACCATCCCGCTGATCAGACAAGTAATTTAAAGCCTCAAAGTCGTAATGATCGAACGGCGGAGCCTAAGGGCCGTAGTGGAGTTCCATCTTAAGGGCGATGATTTTTAATCAACCGACTGATTTCGTGGGCGACTATTTGAATTTCTTGAATTACCTTTTCCATCTTATTATCACTAAAACTGGGGCTAAAACCCACAACCCATATGGCTATCGGCGGAAGGAAAACGGTCTCAATAGGAGCCGCTACAGCCGTAACCCCAAGGATATACCTTTCCCGGTCAATGGCATAACCTTTTCGACGGGCCTCTTCCACCTCTTCCAGAAATTGTTGGGGATCGGTGACGGAATGGACCGTATAAACCTTTAACCCCTTCCTCTGAATGATTGCGGAGACCTTTTCTTTTTCCATTTGAGACAGAAAGACCCTTCCCAGGGCACCGGCCAAAAGGGGCACCCTAGCTCCGATTGGGGCGGTGATTTTTAATTCTTTAGAGGATTCAACCGTTTTCAAAATGATGGCATGCTCTCCATGCATGATGCCTAAAAATACGGTTTCTCCCACTTCCTCCATCAGGGCTTCCATCGGGCCCTGGGCCACATCGGTCATCAGCTCGATCTTCTGATAGGCCTTTCGGCCCAGGTCCATTAAAGTATAACCGATGGTAAATTTTTTATAGGCCCGATCCCGAGTCAAGACACCCAACTCCTCCAAGGCCAAGGTAATCCCATGGACAGTGCTCTTTCCGATCTTTAATTTTTTCCCCAAATCGCTTACCCCCAGACCGGAAGCGGATTCAGCAATGGCCTCCAAAATATTAAAAGCTTTTTTGACGGAAGGGGCGGAATATTTACTGTCTTTCATGGAGTCACCCGATAGATCTATTCGTAGTTAATCTGATGTTCCGGACTAGGGAATTCGTTAGGATGAATTCTGAGCCGAGCGCTCAGGCACTCAATAACCGGCCAAGTATCAAGAGTATAAAATGAGCCGAAGAAGGTCAAGCAGAAAAAGGTTTCCCGGACCGCTTTATTATCGTTCTAACAATAAGCGGCCGATCAAAAAAACCTATTTACTTTACGGACTATTTTTTATACAATATTAAGCCATTACCTGGAGATAGATCCTCTTTTCGTCTAAATAATGATCCTGGACACCCGAACCATCTTTTTAATCACTTTTTTTAATACCTTTATCATGGGTATTGCCTTGCTCCTGTCCGCCAGGGCCTATGAGGGACCTGTCCAACGGAGCATGATGGTTTGGGGGCGAGCCTTCCTAACTATTATAATCGGTTGGGGATTAATCGGCTTAAGAGGGTTAATCTCACCCTTTTTTTCCATCGTCATTGCCAGTGTGCTGCTCCATTTTGGAGTGGCTGAATTATATCAAAGTCTTCGTCTCTTCGATGGGCAGTCTCCCTACCGTCGTTATACCAACCTCCTGGTATTGGCGACGACCCTGCTCATCATCATCTTTTTCTATCTTGCTGAAAACCTGATTATCCGCATGATTATCTCCTCTCTGGTACTCATGGCCTTATTCGGGCTGGCAGCCTGGAAGATTATTCACTGCCCCTCGGGATCGCCCTCGACCATGCGTCGCCTTGTCGGTCTGGGCTTCGGCCTCATGCTGGTCATCTATCTGATCCGAATCATCTTCATCCTGCGCTTTCCGGAATCCTTTCCGGTCATCCTAACCAATACACCTCTTCAAACCTTTGTTTTTGGGGGATCTTCACTCGGTTTTTCAATCATCACCTTTGGCTACCTTCTGATGTGCAGTAATCATTTTAATAATCAGCTTAAACGCCTGGCGGCTACTGATCCTTTAACGGGCCTTTATAATCGTCGGGCTTTTACCGATCAAGCCGTAAGGGAAATCAACCGGGCCGGACGATCGGGTGAAATGCCCGCCATTTTCCTTATTGATGTGGATGACTTCAAAGCCATAAATGATCGTTTCGGCCATGGAGCCGGAGATGAAGCTCTTTGCACTATTTCCAACCATTTGCGCCAAGCCCTTAGAAGTCACGATATCATCGGCCGTTTCGGTGGAGACGAATTCGTGGCGCTACTCCCCGGCACCGACCATCAGGAGGCTGTCAAGATCGCCGAAAGGCTTTCCGAAACCATCCGGAAGACCCCTTTTTTGATTGAAGGAACAACGACATTTTTAAGCGTCAGCGTGGGATTGGCCGTTGCCGAAAAAGAACGGCTGGATTTTAACGACCTGTTTCACAAAGCCGACCAGTCCCTTTATGAGGCAAAACGCCGGCAATCTCTGTAATACCCTCGATCTCACTTTTCACCCAAAAGGCTTTCCGATGTATAATAAAATAACTCCGAAAATCATCGACGAACTCCAGTCCCTCTTCGGTCAAGAGCAGATCCTGATCGAGGAAGAACGCCTCGAACCTTACAGCCATGACAAAGTCCCGGGTCTGAAAGCCGATCCGGAAGTGGTCGTCAAGGTAAGCTCAAAAGAGCAAATCAGTGCGGTTTTTCGACTGGCCCAGCGAGAACGGATCCCGGTAACCCCCCGGGGGGCCGGCTACGGATTAAGCGGAGGAGCCGTCCCGGTACAAGGTGGGATAGTTCTGGCCATAGAAAAGATGAACCGCATCTTGGAAATCGACAAGGAAAATTTGATGGTCACCGTCGAGCCTGGAGTAATTACCGGGGATATTCACCGGGCCGTAGAAGCCGAAGGATTGTTCTATCCGCCCGATCCGGCCAGCCTGGATTCCTGCTCCATTGGCGGAAACATCGCTGAAGATGCCGGCGGCCCGCGGGCTGTAAAATACGGTGTGACCAGAGGTTATGTTTGCGGCCTGGAGGCGGTGCTTCCTTCCGGAGAGATCATCCAATGCGGAGGCAAGCTGGTCAAAAACGTCACCGGGTATAATCTGATCCAATTGTTAGTGGGCTCCGAAGGGACCTTGGCTGTGGTCACCAAGATTATTCTTAAACTCCTGCCTCTGCCGAAAGAGCGAGTAGACCTCCTGGTGCCTTTCGATGATTTTCAATCCGCTGCCGATACCGTTTCAGATATTATCGCCCATCGCATTGTCCCGACGACCATTGAATTCATGGAACAGGACAGCCTGAAGGCCGTCGAACGTCTGTTGAAAAAAGAATTTCCCTTTAACGATGCCGCCGCCCAACTACTTATCCAACTGGATGGCAACCACCGGGAAACGATGGAATCGGAGGCCGAGATCGTCGGCAACCTTTGCCTGGCACATGGGGCCCGGGATGTTCTGGTGGCCAAAGACCGCCCCACTCGGGAGAGGCTATGGGAGGCCCGGCGGATGATTATCGAATCTCTGAATTTCGAGAGCCCCATGAATCACATGGAAGATGTGGTAGTGCCCCGTTCCCAAATTCCCCTTCTGCTTAAAGGCATCAAAGCTATCGCTACGATGTATTCATTGCGGATTGTCAGTTTCGGCCATGCCGGGGATGGGAATGTTCATGTCAATGTGCTTAAAGACAGCCTGGCGGATGAAGAGTGGAACGAGCGTATTCCTAAAGTAGCCGAAGCGATTTATCGTTTGGCCTTGTCCCTGGGAGGGACCATCACCGGGGAGCATGGCATCGGCTGCACCCGCAGGCAATTTTTGCCCCTGGCCCTTGACGCTTCTCAGATCGAGTTGATGCGCCGCATAAAAGCTGTCTTTGATCCCCATTACATCTTAAATCCCGGCAAGGTTCTGCCGTAATCACAAGGCCCGCCTGAGAAAAAATTCAAGAAGGACGACTATGGACCATTCACCGAAAATAACAGAGGGCAACAGCCTACTGGCCTTGGATATCGGAGGCGGGACCCAGGACCTACTGGTCTGGACCGAAGGAGCGCCACTGGAAAATGCCCTTCAATGCATCCTGCCCTCCCCTACGGTCATGGTCGCCCGAAAGATTAAACAGGCCACTCGGAAGCAACAGGCCATCTTTTTAACCGGTACTCTGATGGGTGGGGGGGCCTCTTCTCAAGCCATCCGCGATCATCTTAAAGCCGGTCTGCCGGTTTATGCCCAACCGGAGAGTGCCCTGACCATCCGGGACAACCTTGAGCAGATCGCCCAAATGGGTGTGCGAATTATCGATGCTGCTCCGCCGGAAGCCGTCCCCATCTTTCTTTCCGATATTCAGGAGGAGGCCCTAAAAGGGCTTTTTCAATCCTTTGATTTGGATCTGCCTTCGGTGCGCTTAGTGGCCGTTCAAGACCACGGCTTCTCTCCCCAGGAAAGCAATCGGATCTTTCGTTTCAAACACTGGGAGGCCTTCCTTAATTCCGATCAACCTTTGGGAACCCTTCTCTATCGAACTGTTCCCGAATACTTGACCCGGATGAAAGCCGTTCAGCAAACCTGGCCTCAGGCTCTGGTGATGGACACCGGAGCTGCCGCCATTCTTGGGGCCTTGGAGGATGAGCAGGTCAAAAGTCTGGATTCCCCGAACCTCTTAATCGTCAACATCGGCAACGAGCACACCCTGGCCGCCTGGCTGATGGAAGGCCGTTTCCGAGGCATTTTCGAACATCACACCTTCTTTTTAAACACGGAAAAACTGTTATCCTATCTCCGGCAATTTGTAAACGGGCAACTAGCAAACGATCAGGTGCTGGAGGATAGGGGACATGGATGCCTAAACACCTATCCCTGGGATAATCCCTTTCCTCCTCTGATCGTCACCGGTCCCCGCAGGGCCATGCTGGCCGGGACCCAGGCCCTTATGGCCGCACCCTTCGGCAATATGATGCTCAGCGGTTGTTTCGGGCTCCTGCGGGCCTTTCGCTTTCAAAATCCTTTTTTATTTTGTCCTTGACCGCCTTTTCCCTTCTATTTATAATTAAATCATTCGGCAAAATATTTAATTATATAGAAAAATTTTTGATGTTTGGTTTGAACAATCATTTGGCTTTGGACTTTATCAAAGACTGAGTCCAATATTATAAATGGAGAAAGTATGATGAACTGGAGAAGGCGGATTTCTATTGACCCGGCCATATGCCATGGAAAGGCTTGTATTAAAGGCACCCGGGTCATGGTCTCAGTGGTCTTGGATAATTTATCATCAGGAGTCAGTCAGGGAGAACTTCTAAAAAGTTATCCCACATTAACTTCGGCGGATATTCAAGCGGCCATTGCTTATGCCGCTGATTTGGCGAGAGAGAGGATCATACCTTTTAAGGCCGTCTCAAATCAATGAAATTTAAGATTGATGAAAACCTTCCGGTGGAGTTGGCAGAAATATTAAACTTGGCCGAACATGATGCCCGAACCGTTTTTGAAGAAAACTTACAGGGGAAAGAGGATCAGGACATTCTCGATGCCTGTATTAAAGAAGGAAGAATATTAATCTCTCTGGACAAGGATTTCGCTGATATAAGGACTTATCCTCCTCATAAATACCCAGGACTTATCATACTTAGGGTAGGCAATCAAAGCAAGGCCCGTCTCTTGAAGTTGTTCAGAAAAGTGATCCCTCTCCTCCACCAAGAACCAATTAAAAAGCGTTTAGTTATCGTTGAAGAAACAAAAATTCGGATTTGGGGTAAGAATATTTGATCCTTATAAGGGTTTTACCTAAGTCCATAACAATTTTTGAACCTTAACCCGTTTTTATTACATCCTCCTTCAGTGGATCAACAAACACAAAAACGCATTCAAGAACTTCGCACACTCCTCCATTATCACAACTACCGCTATTATGTCCTGGATGACCCGGAGATCTCTGATGCCCGTTATGATCTTCTCTTTCGAGAACTGCAGGAACTGGAAGCCAAGCATCCTGAACTGGTCACATCCGATTCGCCGACCCAGCGGGTTGGGGCCCAGCCGCTAACCAAGTTCGGCACCCTGGCCCATTCCATTCCCATGCTCAGTCTGGAAAACGGTTTTAGTGCCGAGGAAGTCCGGGAATTCGATCAACGCCTTAAACGGTTCCTTTCTCTCGATCAAGAAATCGAGTACATCGCCGAACCGAAAATAGACGGCCTGGCTATTGAACTCATTTATGAGAACGGCATCCTCAGCCAATCCGCCACCCGGGGAGACGGGGTCATGGGAGAAGACGTTACCCAAAATGTGCGGACCATCCGTCCCATTCCCCTCAGGCTTCTTTCGGGAGAAAGACCTTTCCCGACTCGACTGGAAGTTCGGGGAGAGGTCTATATGCAGATCGGGGATTTTGAGGATTACAACCGCCGCCGGGAACAGGCCGGGGAATCCCTCTTTGCCAATCCCCGAAACGCCGCCGCCGGATCTTTACGCCAATTGGACCCAAAAATCACGGCCCAGCGTCCTCTGCATTTTTTTGCCTACGGCCTGGGACTGGTTGCCGGGATGACCTTCAAGAGCCAATGGGAGATCCTCCAAACCCTGCCCCAATGGGGACTGCCGGTCAATCCGCACATCAAAAAATGCCAAGGCATCGAAGAAGGATTGGATTTTTGCCGGGCTCTAGAGTCCTCACGTCATACTCTGCCCTACGAAATTGATGGGGTGGTCTTAAAGGTCAACTCCCTGGATCTTCAAGAACAGTTGGGCGTCAAGTCCAGGAGCCCCCGCTGGGCCCTGGCCTTTAAATTTCAATCCTCTCAGGAGACCACCCGGATCATGAACATTGAGGTCCAGGTGGGACGGACCGGCGTCCTGACTCCTGTGGCCCATCTGCAGCCGGTCTTCGTCGGAGGGGTGGAAGTCAGCCGGGCCACCCTTCATAACCAGGATGAGATCGAGCGCAAGGACATACGGATAGGCGATACCGTCGTGGTCCAAAGGGCCGGTGAAGTTATTCCGGAAGTGGTTGAAGTGGTCGCTTCTGCCCGAACCGGCGGGGAGCAACCTTTCACCATGCCGGACCATTGCCCGGTTTGTCAGTCTCCAGTGGTGCGTCCGGAGGGAGAGGCGGCTCATCGCTGCATTAATCCAAATTGTCCGGCCCAGGTCAAGGAAACCATCCGCCATTTCGCCTCCAAAGGGGCTATGGACATTGAAGGTCTGGGAGAAAAACTGGTCAACCAACTGGTTGAGTCCGGCCTTATCCGTGATTATGGTGATCTCTATTTTCTCAAACAAAAAGACCTGATTCCTTTAGAGCGCCTGGCTGAAAAATCCGCGGACAACTTGATCCGTTCATTAGAAAGAAGTAAACACACAACTTTAAATAAATTCATCTACGCCCTGGGCATCCGCAATGTAGGTGAACATCTCTCCGCCCTCCTGGCCGATCACTTCGGATCGCTTCAGGCCTTGATGGATAGTGCGGAAGAAGAACTCAAAAGCATCCGGGAAGTAGGTCCCCAGGTGGCCGCCAGTATCCGCAGTTTTTTTGATAACCCCCAGAACCGAAAAATCGTTGCTAAAATTTTGGCCGCCGGGGTGGCCTTTGCCGAAAAAACGAGCCAGGGCCCCAAGCTCCTCTCAGGCAAGACCTTTGTCCTCACCGGCCGTCTGGCGGGACTAAGCCGGGACCAGGCCAAGTCCCGGATAGAGGCCTTGGGAGGAAAAGTCGCCGGATCGGTCAGCAGCAAAACCGATTATGTCCTGGCCGGAGAAGATCCCGGATCTAAACTGGATAAAGCCAGGGAATTGAAAGTAGCCGTCTTAACGGAAAATGAATTTATAAAAATGATTGAACAGGCGTGAGAACGGAGTAGTTCGGAGTGGGGAGTTCGGTGTTCGAAGAATAAAGATCAAAAAAATATCAGCATAGAGTCCCTGGATTCCGGGTCGAAGCCCGGAATGACGAAGCGTAGTATGGTTCTTTATCGTCTCCCCGGCGGAAGCCGGGGTCCAGAGATTTTTCTTCTTTCGGGAAACGCTATGGAAACGAACCTGTTAAAAAGGTCCAATCAGGCTAACCAGTTCTAAAGGAATTTAACTAGAGGACACAATCCATGGAAAAGATATCCGCCCATGTCATCATCCACGGCTGGGTTCAAGGGGTCTATTTCCGGGCCTATACCCGTGATCAAGCCACTTTATTAGGTTTATCCGGTTGGGTTAAAAACCGTCGTGACGGCAACGTCGAGGCCTACTTTGAAGGCGACAAGGAAAAGGTTGAGCGAATGGTTGCCTGGTGCCACCGCGGATCTCCTTCTTCCCAGGTCGACCGGGTAGAGGTGACTTACGGCCAATATGGCGGAACCTTCGATTCGTTTCAGGTCCGGTATAATTAGCAAAAATAGCGTTCGACTTTTCCAATAGACGCCGGTTCACCTTCGGAACCGAGGCCAAATGAAATTTGGACAAGGGGACGTCAGGTGCAACCGCGTTGTTCTGCCGCGCTGGCGCGGCGGGAAAACCGGTTGGCAAACCGGCGTCCATTCTCGCCGACGCGCCAGCGGCGGCGAGAACGCCCCGGTTCAGCGGCGGGCCGCGCAGCGGACCGTCCGCTGCAACCGGTTGTTAGGCGTTCCTTCGATGCTCATAGAATCATCATCTGGCGACGTGGAAAGTAGCCAACAATCCGATTGGCGAGAATCGCGTTGCCGACGATGCCTTTCGTGTTCGCCATCATCAGGGTCATGCCGAGCAAGCCGGGCAACGTGCCGCAGCGGAGAGTGAATGTGACACCTCCGAGCGAAACGGGAACCTCGTAGGTGTCGGTCCGAAATTGACCTACGCCTGGGTAGAAATCCGTGACGCTCCCAGCGGATGGAAACCCGGAGAGTGAGTCGTCCTGAAAGTAGGAAATCTGAGCGCCGGTATCGAAGAACATCCGGTAGTCGCTGCCGCCGACTCGCGCTGTGACGATGGGAATACCCATGAACTCGTCCAAGCGAACGCTCTGGCCGCTGAGCGATAGCTCGGCAGTGGAAACGGAGAGCTGACTGCCAGCAGTGTCGAAGATGTGGTCGAAGCGGCGAAGAATGTCTGCGCCGAGTAGCCCCACGCAAGGCACGCCGACAAACTGGGAAAGTGTCGCGGCGGTAAGACCGAGATAACTCGTTTCAAGGCTGAACTGCTCGCCGGCGATGGACAGGCTGCGAGACGTGCCGAAGCTGGTCGGCGCGCCTGTGTCGAGGAGCCACAACTCGCCGCCTAGCTCGACGAAGACGTGCCCATCTTTGTGTTGAAGTGGAAAGGTGTTCATTGTCTCGCTCCGCGTAGAACGCCTAACAAAAAACTCAGCGGCTTTTGTCCGCTGAAGTGAAAGGTTGGATTTGCTTTTCTCTCATTAACTTTAAAACATCGATCATCCCCGACAGGTATGCGCAGTGAAATATAATTGCTTTTCGCATAGCTTTGCTCTTTGAATAGATATCAGATGGGATTTCACTATAGTCCTCTGGGTAAACACATTTAAGAAACTCATCAATCTTTAACTCAAGATCATGGGGACTAAGCCTATGACTGATTCTATTCCTAAGTTGATTAAGTAAATCAATTGGCTTCCAGGTAAAGCCATCCCTACCACCTGAAATAATTCCTTTTGATAGTTTCATTTTTTGATGAAATGTCAATCGAGTGTCTGCTAATACTGAGGGGTCTTTTAGCCAAGCCTTTAAGACTTCGTCTAATAATTCCTCTACTAGTAAATGGCCACGTAAAATTACAAGTGTAGGGTCTTTGACGATAGGCAAGTGAGCCAATAAGTGTTTGTAATATTTTTGTGTTTCCTTTTCCATTTTATGAAATCCAACAAGTTATTCTAAAGATCTGCATATCACTTCATTTCGGATGATATACAGAAAGATGTCGGATGATAATATTCCCTTTACTGATACGATTTTTGTGAATCATTATACACTATTTTAGGGATATCAAATAGGGGTTTTGGAGGTAATGAGGCGAATAAAAAAGCAGGATTGGCATATGATTCCGACTTGAATCCTTCCAAGTTTTTAACAGATTAATGGAGTGAGGGAGTATCTTTTTATCCGACCAAGGGATTTCGGATCGATAATCCGGGAAAACGGCTGAAATCCCGGTCGGCCGTCCATAGCTCGTTAATTCCGTGGTGGAGGCACAAGGTCACTATCCGGGCATCATGGACCAGGGGGCCCGTTGCTTTCCCATTTTTCAAAAGGGTTTGGAGGATGGACCAATAATCCACAGATTCGGAGATCAAAACAAGACTAGGAGATTCCAACCAGGCTTCCACTTGATCGAGGGCCTTTTCCAGAGGTGTGGGCGGATTAAAGATCCGTGGATGGGTGACTATTGCCAGGAATTCATGGATGCATGGCCACGGAATAGTCCAGGGAGCCCGATGTTCCGCCAGTTTCACAAGACAGTCATAGGCCGCTTGATGCCAGGGAGAATCTTCCCGATGGGCATAAACCAAAAGGTTGGTGTCCAGGGCGATCATCCGCCACGCCCTTCATAACTCTTTTCCCGAATCGCTTCCCAGGAGGCCCCTTTAAGATCATCATGCAGACCTTGACCTTTGAAAGTGGCCGGGCGAAGCTGAAAGCGGCCTTGTTTCTTCCGTTCGGCCAGAACCCGCTGAAGTCCTTCTTGAATAAGGGCTTTCAAGGTAGTCTGCTCACGATTGGCCACTGCCCGGGCCTCTTCAAACAGGCTATCAGGTATCTGTACGGTTGTCTTCATATGGGTAGCCATATCATAGAATATGGTAATATGTCAAGATCTGTTTTAAGGCTATTATATGACGAGATAGGAGCAGGACCCGCTCATTCTTCATCGACCCCGGAGCGGTGTAACAGCGCCCCAATCCTTCATCCCACGGGGAAGGCGGTATAGAGCCCCAAACGGGGCATTTCGAGTTTTCATGAATACGTCAAATTTCAAATATTTATTTGACATATGAGGAGATATTTAGTATATAAAAAGTTTACTTTTTCTTAAGTTAGGACAATGAGACAAGTTTAATTTATGGAACAAGAAGAAATACCTATCATTTTCCCCGATAGCCAATCCATCTCTTTTCCCCCGGGAATTACGGCAGAACAGGCCCTCCAGAAATGGCTCCAAGGCCCATTGAAGGGGATCGTAGCCGTCCGCCTGGACGGAGAGTCGTTTGATCTGACCAGGAATTTACCCCGGGGAGGAAAACTGGAACCTGTTTATAAAAAAGACCCGGAAGGATTGGAAATTTTACGCCACTCCACTGCCCACTTGATGGCCCAAGCCGTCAAGGAATTGTTCCCCGAGGTCAAATTGGCCATTGGTCCGGCCATAGAAAATGGATTTTATTACGATTTTTCCAAGGAGAGCCCCTTTACCCCCGAAGATCTTCCCCGCATTGAGGAACAGATGAAAACCTTAAGCCGCCAACAGATCCCCATCGTCCGGGAAGACCTTTCCCGGGAGGAGGCGATCGCCCTTTTTACCGCTCAGGGGGAGTCTTTTAAGGTTGAACTCTTACAGGAACTGGAAGATCCTACCGTCTCGCTCTATCGGCAGGGGAAATTTGCCGATTTATGCCGCGGGCCTCATTTAACGACCACCGGGGAATCCCGTAACTTTAAACTGACCCATGTGGCTGGGGCCTATTGGCGGGGGGATGAACACAACCCCATGCTCCAACGGATTTACGGGACCGCTTTTGCATCGAAAGAAGAGCTGGAAACGTACCTGGCCCAGCGGGCGGAAGCGGAGAAACGTAACCACCGCAAGCTGGGAAAGAGCCTTGATCTGTTTGTCTTTTCCGAAAAGGTCGGTCCAGGGTTGCCCCTGTTCACGCCCAAGGGCACCATTATCATTGAAGAGCTGAAAAAACGGGTCGAATTCATCTGCCGGCAGTATGGATTTCAAAAGGTCATGACCCCCCATTTGGCCAAAATCGATTTGTATCAATTGTCCGGTCATGCCACCAAGTTCGCCGATGAGCTTTTCCACGTCACCTCGGCCAAAGAGCATGCCATGGTGATGAAACCGGTTCAATGCCCCCACCAGACGCAAATCTATGCCTCCCGGCTCCGATCCTACCGGGATCTACCCATCCGCTACATGGAATCGGAAAAACAGTACCGAGCGGAAAAAACCGGAGAAATAGGCGGATTGACCAGAGTGTACGCCATCACGGTCGAGGACGGTCACTCCTTTTGCCGAGTTAGCCAGATTAAACAGGAGGCCATGAATATGGTCCGTATCATCAAGGATTTTTATACGGACCTGGGTATGTGGGGCAACCACTGGGTGTCTCTTTCGGTTCGTGACTATGCCAATCCGGATAAATATATCGGAGACCCCAAAGACTGGGATACCTGCGAAGCCATGCTGGCCGAGATTTCGGATGAAATGGAGCTGAACGCCAAACGCAGGGAAGGGGAAGCAGCTCTCTACGGGCCGAAATTGGATTTTATGTTTAGGGATGCCATGGGCCGGGAGGTTCAGATCCCCACGGTGCAACTGGATTTTGCCACTCCCAAACGTTTTGACCTGACCTATATCAATGAAGAGGGCAAACCGGAGTCCCCAGTCATGGTGCATAGGGCTATTTTGGGCTCCTATGAAAGGTTCCTGGCCCTCTTGATCGAACATTTCGCCGGGGCCTTTCCTGCCTGGCTGTCTCCGGTTCAGGCCATAGTCTTATCCGTAACGGACAGCAACAGCGAATACTGCAAAAAGGTTTACGAAGCCTTAATCCGGGAGGGGATCCGCACCGAGCTCGATATCCGCAATGAGAAATTAGGGCTGAAGATCCGGGAGGCGCAGCTGCAGAAGATCCCTTATATGCTGGTCATTGGGAACAAAGAAGAAGAACAGCAAGGTCTCAGTCCTAGAACTCGGGGAGGAGAAAACCTGGGTCTTTGGTCCGTAGCCCAAATGATCGAACGAATTAAAGAAGAAACAGTCCCTGGAAAAAGCTGAAATAACGGACAGTGGATTATAAATTTTAAATCCGCAATCCGAAATCGACAATCCGAAACAGAAACAGGAGGTGGTGGATATATCTAAATCGGTTAACGTAAACAATGAGATCAGGGCGGCTAATGTGCGTGTCATCGGAGAGGGAGGCGTACAGTTGGGTATATTACCCATAGCCCAAGCCTTGGCTCTGGCTAAAGGAGAAGGACTGGATTTGGTCGAAGTGGCCCCTCAATTGGATCCGCCGGTATGCCGGATTATGGATTACGGCAAATACAGGTACCAACAGACCAAAAAAGTCCATGAAGCCAAAAAGCGTCGAACGATAATCCAGGTCAAGGAAGTTAAGATTCGACCGAAAACCGAAGAACATGATTATCAGTTCAAGTTAAGAAACATAAGGAAGTTTTTGGAGAAGAAAAACAAGACCAAAATATCTCTCATGTTTCGCGGGCGGGAAATTCAGTATCAGGAAGCGGCCCGCAAGATCTTGAACCGAATAACCGAGGAGACCAAAGATCTGGCCGTCATCGAACAGGAGCCCAAATTAGAGGGCCGAAATATGACCATGATCCTGGGTCCGAAATAAAAATTTCGAATACCGAAGCATGAATTTCTAAACCGAAAGTATTTTTGGTCTGGGAATAGCTGTGCTCATAGCTTTTCCTTTTCGGTATTCGTTTTTACAGGTTTGTAGAATTTGATAAACTTGTAAAAAGTCAGGATATACCTATTGATGTCATTCCGGCGAAGGCCGGATTCCAGAGTTAATGGAACCGGTTCCCGGTTGTCACCGGGACGATGCCTGGACCCCGGTTTTCACCGGGGTGAAGACTGTTACGAGTTTATCAATAGTATATTTACAATGATGTGCGGATAAGAAATGAAGGTATAAGGAGAAGATGTCATGCCCAAGATGAAAACAAGAAGAGGTGCGGCCAAACGCTTTAAAGCCACCGGGAGCGGGAAGATCGTCCGCTCCAAGGCCTTCGGCAGCCACATTTTGACCAGTAAAACCACTAAGAGGAAAAGAAGTTTACGAAAATCAGTCGTAGTCGACGCCGCCAATACTCGGGGCATCAAGAGGATGTTACCCTATTTTTAAATTTTTAAGTTAAGAAAGAAAGTTGAAATCAGAGGTGAATTGTTATGCCTAGAGCAAAGAGGGGTTTTAAAGCCCGCAGAAGAAGAAACAAGGTCCTGAAATTAGCCAAAGGTTATCGAGGTGCCCGGAGCCGTTTATTTAAAACAGCCACCGAAGCCGTGGACCGTTCTCTTAAATACGCCTATCGCGACCGGCGGGTTCGCAAGAGAGAATTCAGAGGTCTCTGGATCGTCCGGATTAGTGCGGCCGCCAAGAATAACGGGATCTCCTATAGCCGGTTTATGGGGGCCTTGAAAAAAGCCGACATTGGTCTGGATCGAAAAGTGCTCTCGGAGATGGCTGCCCGGGATCCGGAAAGGTTTACCTCTTTGGTTAAGATGGTTTCCCAGCCTCAAGCCTGATCTTCCTTAAGGCCTAATCCAAACCTCTACCCAACCAGATAGCTAGTTATGTTGTCAAAACTGCAAGCATTGGAAACCCAATTTCGCGAAGAAGTGGGCCGCGTGACTTCCCTCAAGGAACTGGAGGATCTGCAAATCCGTTTCTTGGGCAGGAAGGGAGAATTGACCCTGGTTCTGAGAGGGCTGGGAGCCCTTTCAGCCGAAGAGCGCCCTAAGGTTGGCCAGGAAGCCAATCGATTGAAGGGGGTCCTGGATGATTTAGTCAAACAGAGAAAAGAAGCCTTTCTGGGCCAGGCGGACCTGAGGTTGTCACAAATCGATTGGAGTCTTCCGGGGAGGAAAACTTTTCAAGGACGCCGTCATCCGATCAGCCAGACCATGGAGGAAATCTGTGAAATTTTTTCCCGCCTCAATTTTGAAACGGTGGAGGGGCCGGAAGTGGAATTGGATTACTATAATTTTGAAGCCCTGAATATCCCCCGAGACCACCCGGCCCGGGATATGCAGGATACCTTCTACATCAGCGAGACCATTCTACTTCGGACCCATACTTCTCCGCTGCAGGTGCGGACCATGGAACAAATTTCCCCTCCTTTGCGGGTCATTGCTCCGGGAAAGGTTTACCGCCGGGATTCGGACATCTCTCATACCCCCATGTTTCATCAGGTGGAAGGACTGATGGTCGGAAAGGATGTCAGTTTAGGCGACTTAAAAGGGATTCTGACCCTCTTCGTCCATAATATGTTCGGCGAAGAAACCCCCCTTCGTTTCCGCCCCAGTTTTTTCCCCTTTACCGAACCCAGCGCCGAGGTGGATATCGGCTGTGTCATCTGCCGGGGATCGGGCTGCCGGGTCTGTTCCCAAACAGGCTGGCTGGAGATCCTGGGCTCTGGAATGGTCGATCCGGAAGTCTATCGCATGGTCGGTTATGACCCCGAAGAGGTGACCGGATTTGCTTTCGGCATGGGTGTAGAACGGATTGCCATGCTCAAATACGGAATTGATGATATCCGTATGTTTTATGAAAATGACCAAAGGTTTTTGAATCAATTCTGACAAGAAACAAGGGTTCGAGGATTCTAGGGGTCAAGGATTCAAGGGTTTAAATTCCATGCCTTTCACTTGAATCCTTGACCCCTAGAATCCTAGGTTCCTTTTTGGGTTCTTTATGAAAGTCACTTTAAACTGGTTACAAGAATATGTCGACCTATCCGGACTTTCCGCTGAAGATCTGAGCCAGGCTTTGACCATGGCCGGTCTGGAGGTGGAAGCCGTAGTTCCCATCGGACGAGAGCTCGAACCCCTGATCGTTGGCGAAATCCTTGAGGTGCAAAAACACCCCCATTCCGATCATCTCACTCTCTGTCGTGTCTTTACCGGGCAGGAAACCCTGGATATGGTCTGCGGAGCCCCAAATGTGCGCTCTGGGCAACGGGTTCCTCTGGCCCTGCCTGGAACCAAACTTCCTTCAGGGATGGAAGTTCAGGTGGCCACTATCCGCAAAATCTCCTCCTCCGGGATGATTTGCTCGGAAAAAGAACTGGGGCTTTCCGAAGATCATACCGGCATTATGGTCCTCTCGGAGAACACTCCAATCGGACATTCCTTAAGCCGGGCCTTGGGCTTGGAGGACATCTTGCTGGAAGTCAACGTGACCCCCAATCGGGCCGATTGTCTGAGTCATCTCGGGATTGCCCGGGAAATCAGCGCCCTCTTTAACCGACCAATACGATATCCGGACGTTTCCGCTGCCCCGGCCGGAGAGACCATCGGCCAAATGACTTCCGTTACCATCCTGGCCCTGCAGCAATGCCCTCGTTATGCCGGCCGAATCGTCCGGGGAGTGACCATCGGCCCTTCTCCCCTCTGGCTGCGCCAGCGGCTCAATGCCGTTGGTATTCGGAGCATCAGCAACGTTGTTGATATTACCAATTATGTATTGATGGAATACGGCCAACCCCTCCATGCCTTTGATTTTGACACCCTGGGCGACCGCCGAATTGTCGTTCGTCTGGCTGAGCCTAATGAACGCCTGACCACTCTGGATGGACAGGAACGAATCCTGGCCCCGGATATGCTGGTTATTGCCGACGGAGAAAAGGGAGCGGCCTTGGCCGGGGTTATGGGCGGTCTGGAAACCGAGATCCAGCCTTCAACCAAAACTATTTTCATCGAGAGTGCCTACTTCGAACCCCGCTGTATCCGTCGGACCTCTAAAAGGCTCGGACTTTCCTCCGAGGCCTCCATTCGCTTTGAGAGAGGCGTAGATATTGAAGGCGTCCCTTCCGCCCTGGACCGGGCCGCCCTCTTAATGCAGGAACTGGCTGGAGGGGAAATCGTTCCCGGTCAAGTCGATGCCTATCCTCTTCCGTTAAAGATTGAACCGATTCGGCTCAGTATTCCCAAAACCAGCCGATTTTTGGGCCTGGAAGTGACGGCCGAAAAAGTAACCGAGATTTGCCTCGGTTTAGGATTGGATGCGGTTATTCAGGAAAAAGATGTAGTGGAGGTAAAGCCGTCTTCCTTCCGGCGGGACCTGACCCGTCCGGTGGACCTGATGGAGGAAGTGGCCCGGATGGTCGGTTATGATCATATCCCGGTGACCATTCCCGATCTTTCCTCCAAAACCCGTAAAGAGCCAAAGGCCTTCCCGGCCCGAAGACGGATTAAAGAGATTCTGACCGGTCTAGGATTTGATGAGATCATCACCTACAGTTTTATTTCCGAGAAATTGGCCTGCGCCTTTTTAGACCAGGGATCTTCGGCCGAATCTTCTCTGGTCCGAATCAGTAACCCCATCTCCGAGGATCAAACGGTTATGCGGAACAGTTTGATCCCAGGATTGTTGTCGACCATGAGCAAAAATTGGGCCCAGAGGAATCTGAACCTCCGCCATTTTGAGATGGGCAAGGTTTTCCAAGCCTCCCTTGGGGCCAACACCTTGCCTCAGGAGACCCATCGTTTATCGGTTCTCTGGACCGGGAAACGATATCCGGAATCCCATTATTTCAAATCCGAAACCGTTGATTATTATGATCTCAAAGGGGTCCTGGAGGCCCTGATTGAAGCCCTAAAAATCGAAAATTTTTTTATTCGTCCGGCAGCTCCCCCTTCTTATTTCTCGGCAGATCATTACGTTCAAATCTACGGACAGGGAGACTATCTGGGCCAAATGGGGGAAGTCTCGCCGGCGGTTCGCACCCTTTTTGATTTAAAAGAACGGGCCTTCCTGCTTGATCTTAACCTGGACCAACTTATTCCCAAAATCCAGGACACCCCGAGTTTTAAAGCCTGGCCCCGTTTCCCGGAAATAACCAGGGATATGGCCTTGATCCTCGACGAGCAGATCCTTTGGAAAGACATTCAGGAGGAAATCCTTTCTCTGAAAGAACCCCTTATCCAAGAAATCGAGCTCTTTGATCTCTATATCGGGAAGCCCATTCCGGCGGGCAAGAAAAATCTGGGCGTTCGGATTCATTATCGGTCTCTGGAAAGAACCTTGTTGGATGAAGAGGTCAATCTAATTCAAGAGAACCTGCTTAAACAGATCCTCAAAAATTTTAGGGCCACCTTGAGGGAAAAATAACCTCTTTCTCGCCTATTCCTAGTCCGGGCCCTAATTGGGCCCAGACCGGGATTTGCCTCCATTATCCCTTTTTCTTCTTAAGCCGTCATGTCCCGTCAAGGACGTGACACCAGCCGGTTGGCTTTGCCAACCTTTTGGGCTTCCATCCGGAAGCTGGGATGAAAATAGCTCAGACCGACTCTGAGTCCTATTTTCGGATTAATCCGCCATGCCCCGCCTTTTGGGGCGTGGCACCATCCGGTCGGTTTCACCGACCTAAGGGTTTCCATACGGAAACCGGCATGAAAATAGAGATGGACCCATGAGAGGCCTCGAATTCTATTTTCGTATTAATTCCCATGGCCTGTTTGGTGCTATGAAGGATGGAAAAATAATTAAGGATACAAGGCTTGCGGCGAGTGTTTCGACAAGAGCAAGACCTTGAGTGATTCAAAGAGACTCGGCCGAGTCGGTAAAGGCGTGGAAAAAAATCTACTTAAATCCTTGTCTTCAAGAATCCAAGAATCTTATTTTTGTATTGAAATTCACACCCATTCCCTTCATAATATTAAGCATAAGTTCCACTTCTCTCTTTAGCCTTTTGAATTTCAAATTTTTTTTGACAGGACCTATAAAATAAGGTAAACAAATCTGTAGAATCCTGTTCATTCTGTCGGACTATAACCTTTTCTCTGGGGAGATTCCATGGGAATAGAGGGCATTCCAGACAAACAGTATTTTAAAATCGGTGAGGTCAGTTCGTTAAGCCAATTAGAACCCTATGTCCTCCGGTACTGGGAGACGGAATTTAAGATGATCCGTCCGGTCCGTTTCGGCTCGAATCAGCGCATGTATCGCCGCAAGGATGTCGAACTGATCTTGGAAATAAAAAAATTATTATACGAGGAAGGATTTACTATAGCCGGAGCCAGAAAAAAATTGCTCCACCTATCCAAAGAAGAAAGAGAAAAGAAGCCTCTCCCGGTCCCGAAGGCCGATCCGGTCGCTAATCTCGAGCCCTTATTGAAAGAGATCCGGAATGACCTGACCAGCCTCCTCCAAAGGCTTAATAAATAGACTTCCCTCTCTCCTGCCAGAGATTTATTTTTTCAGAAGACAAGCCTGGGTTAGGTCTCCTCCTGAGGAATTCCCTAAAATTCTCCCTCGTTGAAAGGAATGACTTCTTCCGGGCGAATCTCCTTACTTCTGTTTGCCGGCGGCCTTTTCATCCCTTTTCCGTTCGAATTCGGAGGGAAAGCCTGAACTTCTTTTTTGCCCTTATGTCCAATCATCTTTTGACCAACTGGGACCTCTTTCTTGCCTTTATCTCTTGGGGAACTGTGGCCATTACTATTGGTCCCACCTACAAATCGCAACAGCTCATCAACAAACCCCTTCATCTCCTCAGCCTGGGCATTCATCTCTCCAACCGCCGCTGAAGACTGCTCGGCACTGGCGGCATTTTTTTGAATGACCTGGTCCATTTCACTCACGGCCTTGTTGATCTGATCAACTCCTTGGGCCTGTTCTTGTGAGGCAGCGGCAATCTCCCCCACCAAATTGGCCACCTTTTTGGACCCCATCGCCACCATTTCAAAGGCTTCGTTTGTTTTACTGACGATATCCGAGCCGTTCTTGATTTTTTTAATCGTCCCTTCGATCAGCCCGGATGTATTTTTAGCCGCCTCAGCCGCCCGCATAGCCAGGTTACGCACTTCATCGGCCACGACGGCAAACCCTGCCCCGGCTTCTCCGGCCCGGGCCGCCTCTACCGCCGCATTCAAAGCTAACAGGTTTGTCTGAAAAGCGATTTCATCGATGGTCTTAATAATCTTCCCGGTTTCTTCACTGGCCTTGGAAATATCCTCCATTGAGTCGATCAGTTCCTTCATATTTTGATTGGCTGTATCCACTACCCGGCCCGTTTCGGTCATTTGGATATTGGCCTGGCCGGCATTATCGGCATTCTGTTTGGTCATGGAGGCCATCTCTTCCATAGATGAAGAGGTCTGTTCCAAACCGGCGGCCTGAGAGGCAGAGCCTTCGGCCAAGGACTGACTGGCTGAAGAAACCTGGCTGGCGATGGTAAAGACCCGGTCGGCGCCTTGGTTCAAACCCCCAATGATATGGTTCAAGGAACGGGTTATATTCCGGCTGATAAACAGACTGAGGATTGCCCCCACCATCAGGGCAACGCCTAATAAAGCAAGCAGAATAATTTTAATTTGATTGGTTTCTTCATGGCCGGCCTTCTCTTCCCGTTCGCTGAGTTGTTTTTGAATTTCAATCATCCGGCTCAGGGCTTTTACCGAACCGGCTCCGAACTTATTGGTGTTTTGGGCCCGATATTCGGCGGCCTCTTCAGTCTTCCCGGATTGAAAAATCTCAAACCAGCGATCCCGGGCCAGCTTATATTTAGCAAAGACTTCTTGAAACTCGCTCAGAGCGGATTTCTGTTCCGCACTTATTTTTTCCGAGCCAAAAGCCTTTATATTATCTTCCACTTGCCGATACCATTTCGGTCCGTCTTCCAGGATTTTTTGTCGGCCCGCTTCATTGGCCGTCATAAAATTAGCCACCCCGAAACGCAATTCCCACATCCCTCTTTCGGCGTTTGCCAATAGCATCCCTTCCTTAACTTTAACCACCGACCCGGACAGCAGATCTTCCGCTTTTTTGGTATTCTGCCAAGCCATGAGACCGACGATTAAAATGAAGGTCAAAAGAACGGCGAAACTTAAGTACAACTTTTTGGAAATGGCTATTTTTTTCATCTTCCACCTCTCCTAGAATGGTATTTCTATTCGATTTCAGACAGTTTCAGGAAAATATTTCCTCTTTAGCCAATCAACTCCGTGAAGAGACCTCTCCCTCAACGTAAATCCGATCTTATTATATTATCGGTAAAACAGATAAAAACTTAAGGAAAAGCGGTAAAAGAGATCAAATAAAAAGATAGGGTCTTTCTGGATTTTATTGTGACCATTAGGGCGATTGGGAAAAAAGGTTTGACCAAGAGGCGGATGACTGCCGCAGAGACTGAGAATATGGACATGGCCCGAGATCGACGGCCTGCTGGTCTTTTACCCGGGCCACTAAGGGGCATCCAAATCAGATGGCCTGATGGACAACCGCCTGGAGCAGGGCCGCCGGGACAGGGACCTGCGAGAAGCCATGCTGAAGGCGGCGCTATGGGTAGGGCCAGCTGAGGGTGTAGCCCCTGGACTACACCCTATGGTGTGGCTATTTTCTCCCTAATAGGATTAAGCAAAGCGCTCGGCTGTTTCTTTGAGTTTTGAAATGCCCCAGGAAATGATATCCGGTTGAAAGGCCGGAAAGGTTAATCGGACGAAAAGACCTTGCTTCCGCTTTTCTTCCTTCCGGTTGGGTGCGATGGCATTCCAGGCCGCCGCTATACCCACGCCGGTCTGTTTGGCCGCTTCGATAAAGGCGGCTTCTTGGTCGCTAGGAATTGTCTTAAGGGTGAGCGGGGCAAAAAAGCCGCCGGTGATTGGTGTGGGAAAGGCTCCCGGGAAAAAACGATCAAGGGCGGTATTGAAGACCTCCATTCTCGGCCTGTACAGATTGATCAGGTATTTAAGAAATTCTTCATATCCACCCGATTCGATAAAATCGGCAATAAAGGCCTGGGTGGGCAGGTTGGGATTTATGCGTGTATTAGCAATGACGCCTGAAAAATGCCCCACATAAGAAGCTGGAACGATCATATAACCGCACTTGGTTCCCGGAGAGATCGTTTTCGTAAAAGAGTCCGTTAGAATCGGTCCCCATTCCGAGACCTCTATGGAGTCATTCGCTTTCCCGTCATACCGAAGGCCCTGATAACAGATATCCCAAACGCAGAGGAGATTATGTTTCCGGCAAAGGGCTTCGACCTCTTTTCGGTTTTCTTTGGTGTAGTTTATGCCTGTCGGGTTTTGATGAAAGGGTATCCCGTAAAAGGCGGCAGCCGCCTCTTTCTCGACCACGCTTTTCAAAGATCCCAGATCCACTCCCTCGGAGGTCAAAGGAACACCGATCAGACGATGCCCGTAACAGGCGGCATCGAGTAATACCCGGTCATAACTTGCTTCTTCGACAATGAGGGTGCTCGCTCTGGGGAGCGATTTGAAAAAAAGGGAGATTACCTCCAGGCCGCCGTTGCCGACAATAACTCGATCGGGATCAACCTGATGTAACTTGCCGATCAGATCCCGCAAGGGTTTAAAACCGGTAAAATGGCCGTATTGAAGCACATCCGTCCCATAACGCCGGATGACTTTCTCATATCCCTCTGCCGCCTTTGGAATTAAGCGGTTTAAGGCTTCTTCTGCCGGAACGCCCCGTAAAAAGTTTATAGATGGTTTCTCGCTCATTTTTCTTCCCTTATCTCCTTTCCTTTTTCCATTAAGTATAAAATGGCAAATCATCGCCGGTATAAAACTGGGCGAGGAACGAGCGGACCTTTTTGCAGGCCCAGTGTCTTTGCGTTGTTAAATGCTAAGCATCTCGCTATTATTTTTTGTTACGCTTTTCCACCAATCTCGTTACGGTCTCGCATGTAAAGCATTTTCCATTGTGAACGGAGATCAATCCACTGCATTGTAAACAACGGTATCTTTCATCTTGTTCTTTGGCAAATTGTGCAACCCCAATCTTTTTTATCCGTTCCAAATTATCCCTGACACTCATTTCGTAGTTACGTCTATACCGGTCGTCCATACGATTGATTGATTGGCAAGGATATTGATCGCACTCAAAACAAAATTCGGCGAATGAATTGCCTCTCCGGGAACCGTTAATCCCTGAGCACTTTGCAAACAAATAGGCACAGGTCTTGTTTCCAGGACGGCACCCGGGGCATTGACTCCGTTTCAGATTATTCACATAGGAAAGGTATCGGCTGCAAACCGCACAATTCATTCCACAGGGCGCGATGAGATCGGCCGGACTTGGATTGATCATCACCGTTTTCATTCTAAAGCGGCGTTGATCCGTGGCCTGCAGCGTACGGGGGCCGAAGGTCCACATACGCCCATGTGCTGACTTTCATGACTGGCGGTATTTTTCCATCACCTCATGATAAGATAAAGAAGAGATCAGACCGGATTTATACCCCTGCCACCTCTTTCGGGCTTCCTCTGCCCAGACCCGGTCCAAATCCGGATCAGGCCTATCCACATCGGAGATAAGCATAGATTTTTCCATATCCGAAATATCCTCGGGTATCGTTGAGCATTGGGTCCAACGTTTTTTCCGCGGTTGGAGCGGCATGATCGTCGATATCTCCGATTGTGGCAGATTAGGCCCTTATTTCTTGGGGCTTAATGGGCTTAATTTGGGAAAGCTCCATGGTCATTCTGTGCTCGGTGTGCCATATATCATAAGCCTGCTGCAGACGTAACCAAAGCCCAGGACCATTCCCAGCGAACCTGCCAATCCGAAGAGCCATTTCGGTTGTTACGGGATGGGTGCAAGCCAATATGCGGTGGAGCTGCTGACGGGAAACCCCCAGCCTTCGTGCTGCTTCACTAACCGATAACCCAAGACTTTTAAGGACATCTTCACGTAAAATTTCGCCGGGATGAGTCGGCGGTCTTTTTAATGAACGTTTAGCCGGATATTCTCTCATAATTATTCCTCAGTGATATTGCTCAAAATCGATTTTTAGGGCACTACCATCATCCCATTCGAAGGTGATACACCACAGACCATTAACATGTAGGCTATACCGTTTGGGATTCCCTTGAAGGCCATGAAAATTAAAACCAGGGATACTCAAATCACCTAATGATTCTGCTTGGTCCAAGGCATCTAAACGTCTCAAGGCCCGAGATTGTAAATCTGGTCGTATCCTACTTGAAAGGCCTTGCTCAAACAATTCAGCCAGCCCCTTATGCTTAAAACTTTTTACCATGGCAAGTCTATTGTACCATACATTGTTACAATGTCAACTATAATGTTACACAAAAATATCTCCAGAGTGATCATCGGGAAAGGGAAGACTAAAATGATTTAAACATACGGTCCTTTCCACACGGGGCCGACTTTCGTCGGTATGACGGAAGGGTGTTAATTGAAGGTCAGGGCAACAATTACATATCATTTTGTGCGGGTGAAAATGAATGATGAAATCCCTCCCAACCTCCCTTTGATAAAGGGAGGAGAAAGGCCTCCCCCTTTGGGAAAGGTGGATCTAGGGAGATTTTTCCCTTTAGTATGACCTAATTTCTAATACCTCCGGCTAAGGGGTAAAATATTTCCCGGCCGGCTGCTTATAGGGTTCGAGGATTTTGGTGTTCAAATCCTCTGTTTCGGCAAATAAAGTCTTGGGGGTGGAGAATTCGATCAGGGCGTTGTCGTCCGTATTGAGGACCCCGCCTTGAACCACGGCCGCTACTTCGGCCGGTCCCATGATGAATCGGGAAATCAGGTTCTCCACATCGGCCACCCCCACCCTCTCCAGATCGGCTTTGACCTCTTTCCACTGCATCCGTTCGGCCAATTGGGCCAGAGACAGGGTGGGCTTCTGGCGGAAGCCGACCATGACCAGGTCTTTGCCCTGGGGCTGGAAGACATAGATATAGGGAAAGACGGAATGGAAGGTGGTCAGGACGGTCTTAAAGCTCTCCGGGGAGATCTTATACAGCTGGAGCCACTGGCAGAAGACCCCTCCCGGTTTCAACTTGCTTTCGCCTAGGCGAAAGAATTCCTTGGTAAAGACATTGGCCACTCCGGCCATCCAGGGATTGGATGGTTCGGAGATAATCACATCATATTGATCCGGGGTGACCAGCAGATAATTACGGGCATCGGCCACCCGCAGGATCATCCGGGGATCCTTCAGAGGCTGGTTATTGACATGATCAAAAAAATGGGAGCCGTCAATGACCGCCTTCTCCAGCTCCACCAGGGTGATCCGCTTGGCCGGGAAGGGGGTCACCGATCCGACCGTCACCCCGCTGCCCATGCCGACCACCAGCACCTCGTCCATCTTCGGGGCCAGAAGCATGGGGATCTGGCCGACCAGGACCTGAGTGGGCATATCGCCTTTAGTCGAAGCCTCCACCTTGCCGTTCGATTTCATGTAAATGGTCCCGGTATATTTGGACTTATGCACACTGATCGTACAGGTGTGTCCCTCCTTATAAAAAAGAAGAGGCTCGTTTTCCGGTTCGTACATTTTTAACAATTGCTCCCGGGAGGTATTCTCGAAATTATGGGCATAAATATAGACGCCGCTGACCATAAGCGGGGCCTTCCAGGCAGGAGGAAACAAGAGAATAATCACAGTAAACACCCCTATGGCCGGGGCAGCCAATCCTTTCCAGGCCTTTCCGGGTGCCGAGGAGATGAGCAAAATATAGATCCCCAAAAGAAGATTTAAAATAATACCCAGAAGAATGGTATTGCGGATCCCCATCAAAGGGATCAGGAAAAAGCCGCCGGCAAAGGATCCCAGGATGCAGCCCAGGGTATTGATGGTATAAATATTTCCGACCATCCGGCTGATCTGAGTGATGTTGGCCGTATAGATCTTCACGGTTAAAGGGAAGATGGCCCCCATGAACAGAGTCGGGGCCAGCATGATAAAAAAGGCCAGCAGATACTTTCCGGTCAAGAGGAGATTGATCGATTTCCCCAGCGATCGGTAAAGGAGCAGATACCAATAAGGGAGTTCCTGAAAAAAAAGCAGACTGATAAAGGCAAAGACGCCGATGGCGATCTGCAGCCAGGCCCAGACAAATCCCTGATGCCGGAGGGTATCCACTTTGCGGGAAAAAAAATACGAACCCAGGGCGATGCCCACCAGGAAGGTGGTCAGCATAATCGTAAAGCCATAAACGGACGAGTCCACCAAGAGTGAGAGGGTTCGGCTCCAGGCCACCTCATAAATCATGGAAATGAATCCGGACAGGGAAATGCCCAGAACCACCGACCAGATGACCCATTGGGGCAAAGAGGACTCCGTCGAAGAGACGGCTCTCGGTCGAGGGGAAGCCTCCACGGATTCAGTCTGAGAGACCAGTGGAACTTCCTGCTCCGGAAAACGCCGTATCAAGATGAGGACGCTTACGGCTACCAGCAGATTAACGGCTACGGCAATGATCAAGGTCGTTTTGACACCCAGGAGGGGCAGTAAAAGGAAACCGCTTAGGGCTGTGCCGACGACGGCCCCGAAGGTGTTCAAGGCATATAAACGGCCGATGGTTACGCCCAGGGTGTTCCTTTGCTGAACGGCCCATTTGCTTAAAATAGGTAAAGTCGCGCCCATGCAGGTCGTCGGAATAACCAGGACTACGGAGACCAGGAGAAACTGCATCAAAGTAAAGCCGTAAAAATTAGGATGGAACGCTTCCCAGATGAGCCGATAAGCCGGAATCAGCAGGGTAAAGAGCCAGGGGATGATCAGGGCAAAAAGTCCGATGACCCCTTCGAGCAAACCATAATAAAAAAGGGGCCGCTTTTGGCGGTCCATAATCCGTCCGAAGAGATAACTGCCCAAAGCCAGACCGCCCATAAAGGACGTCAGGACCGTACTGACGGCCAGCGTGGTGGACCCGAAGATCAGGATCAGCATGCGGAGCCAGAGGACCTCGTATAACAGGCCGCTGAACCCGGAAAAAAAGAAGCATAAAAGGATAATGGGACGAATCATGGATAGGTACCCTTTCTTATATATGTGGATCATCTCCGCCGGAAGTGAAGCTGATCCTAGGATTCGAGCATTAAGCCCTCATGAAACCCTGGGCGGGTGCCAAGAAGGATGAAAAGGGGTTTTCGCCGAACGCTGAACGCCGAACCACGAACGGTATTTTCTTTATTAGCTTTTGGCATAGATTTTTTAATGGCAAACGTTACAAAAGGCAAGCGGAAAATGGTGGAGAAAAAATGGCTGAAAAGTATCAAAATCTATTTTATAATCAGACTATGCCTCATGCCCCCAAACCCTATCGTTTACTGGACCATACGGCCGACCTGGGAATGGAATGCCGGGGAAAGGACCTGACCGATCTTTTTGAAAAGGCGGCTCGGTCGTTTTTCGACCTGATGATTCAAGGACCAAAAATAAATCTCCATCAGGAAAATCTCATTTCCCTCGAAGCCCCGGATCAGGAGGCCCTGCTCGTGGCCTGGTTAAGCGAACTCCTTTATCTCTTCGAAACCGGACCGCTGGTCTTAGGTCAATTCACCATTCAAAGGTTGACCCCTACCTCTCTTCAGGCCCGTGTCCAAGGGGAATATTTTGATCCCCGGAGACATCAAATCAAACAGGCCGTCAAGGCCGTAACCTATCATCAACTGCGGATCTGGAAAGAAAAAACCATTTGGAAGGCCCGAATCTTTTTTGATCTGTAACGATCGGCCGCTGACTTGTTAATCGTCCCATTATAGTATTGCACCGCTTGGGCTATCTTTTCTTTCGTCTGTGTCTTCCGGGCTGGTCTTTTCTACGAATTTATCCACGGGGGACACTTTACCCCCTCCGGTATTCCCACCCACAAATAATCAGTGGGTGGGCTGCGGTTTCCCCCGGTGATAAATTCCGAAAAGACGGCGCCCTTTCGCCAATGACTTCATAAAAATAGCCCAACCGGTGCAAATAAACTCTAAAGACTATTATGAGACAGTTAATAATAGAACTTCATCATTTCCGATTTCGATAGGCTCTCAAGGGAAAAATCAGCCCAAAAAACGGAATCATGTACATGGCAGCCACCGTCGGTTCGATGGGCGTGAAAAACTGGGAGCTGAAGACGATCACCAGGACATTGTTCATGATCCCCAGGCAAATGACCGCAGCGACTTGATCCTCAACCGGTCTTCCCCAGGAAAGCAATAGTCCCACCGGAAAATAGATGGCGCCTAAAAGAAAGGCCACACCCGTAGCCTTAACGATCATCATAGGGTCCTGGTAAAAAAAATTGGAATATTTGGAAAAGATGCCTAAATTGGTGACGGCGAACAACAATAAGGAAATCGGAAATTGATGCCGCCTCAGCCATTCCGCCCCGCCCATAAAGGTCTTCCTCAATATTTGGGCCAAGACAATCGGTACAAAGACAACCAGCAACAACAGGCGCATCATGGCCCATACCGAAAGATCCATGGATCGGCTGCAAAGGAGATCAACCATCGGGGGAAGAGTGAAAGGAACCAGCAAAGAAGAGCAGACAACCACGACCAGCACCAGAGGCGTGTTGGCCTGGAGGATTCCCGAAATAAAAGGGGCGACTACTCCCGTTGATATGCCGGTCAGGAGCAAGGCCGAAAGGCTGTAAGCCGGCCAAAGGGCCTTAAAGAGGAAGAAGACTGCCACCGGAAAAAGAATCATTTTGATCAGAAGAAAAAGGCCGATGGCTGAACCCTTACCGCCTACGGTCTGCCCGATTTCCCCCAGACTGATCGAGAGAAAACTCAGGAAGAGAAGAACCATCATGCAGTAAAGAGGAAAAGGCTGAAAAATTTGGGCCGCTGCGGGGAAAACGATTCCGGCCAGAAAGGAACTGTAAATAACCAGGAGCAGGATAAGATCTTTTATTCGGAACATAACAATCTAAATGGGAGACCACTTCGGAATAAAACAAAAAAGGAGTCAAAGGGTATCTTTGACTCCTTCATTTCCTTTGGTAGCGGGGGCAGGATTTGAACCTGCGACCTTCGGGTTATGAGCCCGACGAGCTACCGGACTGCTCCACCCCGCGATCATCTAAGAATCAATCCTGTATCACAAATCGTTGAGAGCTGTCAATCCTTTTTTGGCCCGTTCCCGAAGGAACCGGATTCATTCCAAGCCTCTCTTATTCGGAGGCCTCCTCCTTCTTGTCCTTGCCTGGCATCATCCCTTTGACTTTATCCATGGCTTGTTGTGTTTTGCTCTTTTTCTTCTTGCTTTTCTTCGATTCCGCTCGGCCGACCAATTCAATGACCGAGACCGGGGCCCCGTCTCCCAAACGATAACGCAGTTTGGTGATTTTGGTGTAGCCGCCGTTACGTTCCAGATAGCGGTCTTTAATTTCACTGAATAATTTATGGACCACTTTTTTGTCCTGAATAACGGCCAGGGCCTGCCGCCTGGCGTGCAAATCACCTTGTTTGCCCAAGGTAATCATGCGATCGGCTTCGATGCGCAGCTCTTTGGCCTTGGCCGCGGTGGTTTCAATGCGTTCATGCTCCAGGAGTGAAGTGACCATATTGCGCATCAGGGCCTTCCGGTGACTGGTATCGCGACTCAGTTTTCGTCCAGCACAATTATGCCTCATGATTGTTATCCTTCTTTTCTTCAGTCTGGGGAGGAACAAACCCATCCATTTTTAACCCCAGGTGTAAACCCATTTCTTCCAAAATGGCTTTGATCTCATTCAATGATTTCCGGCCGAAGTTTTTCGTTTTCAACATTTCCGGCTCGGTTTTCTGGACCAATTCCCAAATATAACGGATATTGGCATTTTTCAAACAATTGGCCGAGCGGACGGAGAGTTCCAACTCATCCACACTTTTATATAAATTCTGATTGATCTGTTCCTCGGGATGGATGGCCTCAATCCGTTCAGGCTCTTCTACTTGTTCTTCGAAGTTGATAAAAGGACTCAACTGCTCTTTCAATATTTTGGCGGAAATGGCCACGGCATCTTCCGGGGTCATACTCCCATCAGTCCAAACTTCCAGGGTTAGTTTATCGTAATCGGTTATTTGCCCGACCCGGGCGGTTCCCACCACATAATTGACCTTCTTGATGGGGGAATAGGCCGTGTCCAGAAAGAGCGTGCCGATTGGGGCGTTTTCCTCTTTATTCCGTTCCGAGGGGATATATCCCTTACCCAATTTGACTGTCATTTCCGCTTTTAAATGGCCATCCCCGGATAAGGTGGCGAGGCGAAGATCGGGATTTAAGACTTCCACATGGGAATCACAAATTAAATCCTTGGCCCGAACCACCCCCTCCTTATTGGCATTGAGTTTTATCGTCCTCGGTTCATCCCCGTGGAGTTTTAATCGGACTTCTTTCAGATTTAAAATAATATCGGTAATATCCTCAACTACTCCCGGAAGTGTGGAAAACTCATGAAGGACCCCGTCAAACTTAACTGAAACAATGGCCGCTCCCTGAAGTGAAGAAATAAGAACCCGACGGAGGGCATTGCCTAAAGTAATCCCAAAGCCTCGTTCTAAGGGCTCGCAGACAAATTTTCCATAAAAACGGCTATGCCCTTCCTGATCCACTTCCAGTCTTTTTGGCTTTATCAGTTCACGCCAGTTTCGATACATAATCTCTCCTTAACTTATTCCAGGTAATGGTTAGGCTTACTTAGAATAGAGTTCGACGATAAGCTGTTCCTGCACAGGCATAGTTAGATCTTCTCGAACCGGTAAAGATTTAACAACAGCAGAATATTGCGTTTTATCCAGTTCTAACCATTGAGGAACACCTCGTCGGGCCACGGCTTCCATGGATTCAACGATGGAAGCGATCTTCTGGCTCTTCTCTCTGACGGATACCGTATCTCCCTTTCTGATCAAATAAGAGGGGATATTGACCTTCCGGCCATTAACTAAAAAATGATTATGGCGAACCAGTTGCCGGGCTTGATTTCTTGAATTGCCAAAGCCGATCCGGTAAACGACATTGTCCAGCCTTCTTTCCAGCAGAACCAACAAGTTGGTCCCGGTGACTCCCTTCAAACGATCCGCCTTGGAGAAGGTACCCCGGAATTGAGATTCGAGCAACCCGTACATCCATTTCACTTTTTGTTTTTCTCTTAACTGAATCCCATATTCCGAACGCTTGCCGCGGCCTTGTCCGTGCTGGCCGGGGGCATAGCTTCGTCGCTCAAAGGCGCACTTGTCCGAATAACAGCGATCCCCTTTGAGAAACATTTTTAAATTTTCTCGCCGACATAATCGGCAAACCGAATCTCTATATCTAGCCAACCTCTTCCTCCTCTAGAATAATGATTAAAGGAATTAAACCCTGCGTTTTTTGGGAGGGCGACACCCGTTATGGGGAATCGGGGTCACATCTCGGATCAGTTTTACCTGAAAACCGGTGGCCTGGAGGGCCCGCAAAGCCGCTTCCCGTCCTGCTCCGGGGCCTTTGACAAAAACGTCAACCGAACGCATCCCGTTTTCCATGGCCTTTTTAGCGGCCTCCTCGGCTGCCAATTGAGCGGCAAAAGGAGTGCTTTTTCGGGAACCTTTAAACCCTTGGGTGCCGGCACTGGCCCAGGAGACGACATTCCCGATGGGATCGGTAATGGTAATGATCGTATTGTTAAAGGTAGATTGGATGTGGACAATCCCTATGGGAATATTTTTCTTTTCTTTTTTCTTCTTCGTTGTCTTCTTAACTTCTTTGGCCATGATTCACTCCGAAAATTATTTTTTCTTTTTCCCGGCCAAGGTTCGGCGCGGGCCTTTGCGGGTGCGGGCATTGGTATGGGTCCGCTGCCCCCGGACCGGTAAGGATTTTCGATGTCTCAGCCCTCGGTAGGCCCCCACATCCATCAATCGTTTGATACTCGATGAGATCTCGCGTCGCAAATCCCCTTCCACCCGACAGGTGCTGTCGACAACCTTGCGGATCTGGGAGATTTGAATCTCGGTCAGATTATCAGACTTCGTGTCTAAAGGAATTTGGGCTTCTTCCAAAATCTTCTTCGAAGTAGCTCGACCGATTCCATAAATATAGGTCAAGGCCACTTCAATCCGTTTATTTTTCGGCAAATCGATTCCTGCTATTCTGGCCAAACCAGTTTCCTCCCCTTCTTATCCCTGACGCTGTTTGTGCTTAGGGTTTTCGCAAAGCACCCGCACAACCCCTTTGCGCCGGATAATGATACATTTGCTGCAAATTTTTTTTACTGACGCCTTAACTTTCATAATATCCTCAAGTTCAGGGTTCGAGGATTCGAGGGTTCAATCCCGCCGCAGGAGGGACTTGAATCCTGAACCCCTATTTTTTATTTTGATCGATACGTAATCCGCCCTCGATTAACATCATAAGGCGACAATTCCACTTTTACCCGGTCCCCCGGCAATATCTTGATAAAATGCAAACGCATCTTCCCGGAGATGTGGGCCAGGATACGATGCCCGTTATCCAGGGTCACCCTAAACATGGCATTCGGTAAAGTTTCAACTACCGTGCCTTCCACTTCAATGGCATCTTCTTTAGGCATAGGTCCTTAAAAAAGGGTGGTCCATTGATCAGCCTGCGTCAAAATCCGACAACCATTTTCGGTGATGGCTACCGTATGTTCAAAATGGGCCGACAAACTTCGATCTTTGGTTACGGCCGTCCAGCCGTCGGCTGTCAATTCCACCTCACTGCCCCCGGCATTAACCATAGGTTCTATGGCTAAAACCATACCTGGTTTTAAAAGGATCCCCCGCCCCGCTTCTCCAAAATTGGGCACCTGAGGATCTTCGTGAAGTCCCTTGCCGATACCGTGTCCGACAAATTGGCGGACCACCGAATAACCGTAGCTTTCCACATATTGCTGGACGGCGGCCGATATATCGCCTAACCGTCTGCCGGCCCTGACCTCTTCCAATCCCTTGAAGAGGGATTCTCGGGTCACCTGAATCAACCGTTCTGCCAGAGGGGAAACCCGGCCCACCGCCTGGGTTAGGGCGGCGTCACCATAATACCCGTCATAATAAATCCCAAAATCCAGGCTGATGATATCCCCTTCGAGCAGTTTCCGTTTAGAAGGAAAACCGTGAACCACTTCTTCATTAATGGAAACGCACAAATTATAGGGATACCCGTTATACCCCTTAAAGGCCGGTCGAGCCTTTCTTTTCAAAGCCAGTCGGCTGGCCAACTGGTCCAACTCCTGTGTGGTTATTCCCGGTTTAATCCGGTTTTTTATCTCCAGGAGAATTTCAGCCACCATCTTCCCGGAGATGCTCATTCGTTCGATTTCCTCCGGGGTTTTTAAAATGATCATGGCACGCCTTAAGAGAGAACCTCTTCAATCCTGTCGAAAATCTGTTGAATGCCCCCTTGCCCATTAATCGAGCGGATCAGGTTCTTTTCTTTATAATATTCAATCAGGGGAAAGGTCTGAAAATCATATACCTCCAGGCGATTCCGGACCGTATCTTCGTTATCGTCATCCCGCTGATATAGTTCTCCCTGACACTTATCGCACACATTGATATTCAACGGTGGATCAAAAATTACATGATAACCACGCCCGCACTGTCGACAGGTCCTTCTCCCGGTCAACCGTTTAAGGAGCTCTCCCTTATCCACTTCGATGGAGATCACATGGTCAATAGCCGAATGTCTATCTGCCAAGACCTGGTCTAAGGCCTGGGCTTGACCGACTGTCCGGGGAAACCCGTCCAAAATGTAGCCGTTCTGGCAATCGTCGGCCTTGAGGCGTTCCTCAATTATCTCGACGACCAATGCATCCGGAACCAGAAAGCCTTTATCCATAAATTCTTTGGCCTTCAGGCCCAAGGGTGCCCGTTCTTTTAAGGCGGCTCGCAAAATATCGCCGGTAGAAATTTGGGGGACCTTGAAGGTCTCCACCATCATCTTGGCCTGTGTTCCTTTTCCGGCCCCAGGTGGTCCCAACAAAACCAGGTTCAACACCCTTCTCTCTTCCTTCTCCGGCCTATCTTTTGATCCGTCCGATCCCCTTTTTCATAAACCCTTCGTAATGACGGGTTAACATGTGAGACTCAATTTGGGCCATCGTATCAATGGCCACCCCGACCACAATTAACAAGGCCGTTCCACCGAAGTAAAAGGGGACTTTAAAACGATGAATCAAGATGGTCGGCAAAACACAGACAGCTGAAATATACAAGGCCCCGCCGAAGGTGATGCGGGTCAGGATGCGATCGATATAGTCGGCCGTCCGCTTTCCCGGGCGGATTCCCGGGATATATCCGCCGTATTTTTTCATATTCTCGGCCACATCGACCGGATTAAAGGTCACGGCCGTATAAAAATAACAAAAGAAAAAAATAAATCCCACATAAACCAACGAATACAGCAGACCGCCCACATCCATATAATTCTTGACAAAACTGCTCAACCACTGGATCTGGATAAACTGGGTAATCGTCGCCGGAAACATGAGAATGGAAGAGGCAAAAATCGGCGGAATAACCCCGGAGGTATTGATTTTCAGAGGCAGATGAGTGCTCTGTCCCCCAAAAACCTTTCGCCCAACTACCCGTTTGGCATATTGGACCGGGATCCGTCGCTGGGCCCGTTCGACATACACGATAAAGGCCACCACCCCGCCCATGAGAACCAATAGCAGCAGAATAAAGACAAAATTTATTTCACCGGTCCGCACCAGTTGCCAGGTATTGGTCAGGGCCGTAGGCATGCGGGCGACAATGCCGGCAAAAATGATTAAAGAAATCCCGTTTCCAATACCCCGTTCGGTAATCTGCTCACCCAGCCACATGATGAAGGCCGTCCCCGAAGTCAGGGTGATCATGGTTAATAAACGAAATCCCCACCCGGGTTCAATGACCACCGAGGCCCCTCCGGGACCGGCCATATTCTCCATGCCTACGGCAATCCCAAAACCTTGGAAGAGGGAAAGAACCACCGTCCCGTAACGAGCATATTGGGTAATTTTTTTACGCCCGGCATCTCCTTCTTTTTTAAGCTTTTCCAGATAAGGAATAACTACTGTCAGAAGATCCAGGATAATCGAGGAACTAATGTAGGGCATGATCCCCAAAGCAAAAACGGACATATGTTCCAGGGCCCCGCCGGAAAACATATCAAAAAGACCAAACAAGGTGCCCTGAGCCCTTTTAAAGAAAGCGGCCAAGGCCACCGTATCAATCCCCGGTGAGGGGATATGCACCCCGACCCGATAGACCGCCAGCATGGCCAAACTAAACCAGATCTTTTTTTTCAGTTCGGGAATCTTGGTAATATTTTGAATGCCACCGACAACCATTAGCTTACCTCAACCGTTCCTCCAGCTGCTTCAATCTTCTGCCGGGCCCCTTGGCTGCAACGGTCAACCTTCACGGTTAAAGAAGAGGCTATCTCTCCATGCCCCAAAAGTTTAACCCCGTCCTTAAGATGACGAATAATCCCTTTCTGAATCAAAACCGGCACATCCACCAAGGACCCGTTTTCAAATGATTTGAGATCCCGGAGGTTGATCAGGTTATATTCCTTTCGGCTGATGGGGGTAAACCCTCGTTTAGGCAAACGCCGTTGGATGGGCATCTGTCCCCCTTCAAAACCGGCTCGAACCCCGCCTCCGGATCTGGATTTCTGTCCCTTAGTCCCCCGGGTAGCGGTCTTCCCATGCCCGGATCCGGCCCCCCGGCCGATCCGTTTAGGCTTTGTTTTGGAACCGGGTGCCGGGGATAAGTTACTTAAATTATATTTAACGGTTTTTGGTTCTGAATCCATTTAGCCACTCCGATCTCATTCTTTAACTTCAACCAAATGGGCGATCTGCCTGATCATCCCCCGCAATTCAGGCGTATCCTGACGGATAACGGTTCGATTCATCTTGGTCAATCTCAAACTCTGGAGGGTCCGTCGATGCTTCGGTGGACGGCCGATGCCGCTTTTACAGAGCGTAATGCTGATCATTTTTTCTGCCATGGTCTTTACCTGATTTCCGCTACGGTTTTGCCTCTTTTTTGGGCAATCATTTCTGGACTATTCAGATTGCTCAAGCCAGCTAAAGTGGCCCGAATGACATTATGGGGATTATGGGAGCCCAAACATTTGGTCAAAATATTCTGAACACCCACGGCCTCCATCACCGCCCGGACAACTCCGCCGGCGATGATTCCTGTCCCTTTAGAGGCCGGCTTAAGGAGAACCCGCCCGGCGCCGAAGGCCCCGATGACTTCATGGGGAATCGTCTGCTCCATTAAAGGAAATTCCTTCATCTCTCTCTTGGCCTTTTCCATGGCCTTGCGGATGGCCTCCGGGACTTCATTAGCCTTGCCCAAGCCGGCCCCAACTTTACCGTTGCCGTCACCGACTACCGCCAGGGCACTAAAACTAAATCGACGTCCGCCCTTGACCACCTTCGCCACCCGGCTGATGTGGACCACTTTATTGACTAACTGTTTCTCCGTTGAATTTAAGTCTAGCAAGATCGCCCCCCTTTAAAATTCCAACCCGGCTGCCCGGGCGCCGTCAGACACAGCCTTAATCCGACCGTGATACAGAAAACCGTTTCGATCAAAGACCACTTTTTTTATCCCTTTTTCCAGGGCCTTTTGGGCCAAAAGGGCTCCCACTTTTTGAGCCAGGGCCACCTTTCCGGGGGCCTTGGCCTCACGCATTTCAGGACTCAGGCTGGAAACCTGTACCAATGTTTGTCCGGAGGTATCCACAATAATCTGAGCATAGATGTTCCGGGCACTGCGAAAAACGGAAAGACGGGGACGTGTTTCATCCCCCCAGATATTTTTTCTAACCCGTTTTTTTCTTTTCAGATGGGTTAACTTTTTCTTCTTTAAGGATTCCATAGCGTCCTCGATTTCTGAGCATTCCCTGTTTAGCGATCAGCCTTCAAAACGGATACCTGACGGCCATTCGCTAACCACTATTTAGAACCGGTTTTTCCTACCTTCCGGCGGATCTTTTCCTCTTGAAACTTGATTCCCTTGCCTTTGTACGGTTCAGGAGGGCGGAATTTTCTAATCCGCGCCGCCGTCAAGCCTAATAGATCCCGGTCAATACCTTTGAGAATCAATTTGGTCAGTTTATCCACTTGGGCCGAAATCCCCTCGGGAAGGTCAAAGGGAACCGGATGGGAGTACCCAAGACTGAGCACTAATTGTCCCCCCTGGACTTCGGCCTTATAGCCCACACCCTGGATTTCCAAAACCCTCTCAAAACCTTCGGATACCCCTTTAACCATATTGGCCAAAAGGGTCCGGAAAAGACCGAACAGGGCCTTGACCTTTTTGCTGTCTTCTAAAGTCTGAAGGGTGATCTGATTTTCCTCCAGGGTAACCGATAATTGGGGAGGAATCGTTCGGCTCAACTGCCCCTTAGGTCCTTTGACGACCACCCCTTCGGGACTAACCGTAACCTTTACTTCCTTAGGTATGGGAATGGGTTTTTTTCCAACCCGTGACATACGCTCTCTCCTTTGCTGCCTTCGAAGTCCTTACCAGACGGTGCAGATTATCTCGCCACCCACGCCATGCTTCCGGGCTTCCCGCTCGGTCATGATCCCTTTGGAAGTGGTCAAAATAGATAGGCCCATTCCGTTCAGGACTTTAGGAATATTATCCTTCTGGGCATAATAACGTCTACTGGGGCGACTTACCCTTTGGATACTGGAAAGGACTTGCTGATTCTTCTCGTCAAATTTAAGATAAAGACGCAAGATCCCTTGGCGATTGTCTTTAATCACCTTAAAATTTTTTATATATCCCTCATCTTTTAATATCCGGGCAATCTGAATCTTGATCTTGGATGCGGGGATATCCACCTTGCTGAATTTGGCAGAATTGCCGTTGCGAATTCTGGTCAGCATATCGGCAATGGGATCAGTCATACCCATAAATAGTAACTCCTTTTTCCTTCCTTAAAGATAAATGTCTCGACTACCAGCTGGATTTAACTACCCCAGGGAGATCGCCCTTTAAAGCCATCAACCGAAAGCAGATGCGGCAGATTCCAAATTTTCGTATATAGCCCCTTGGTCGACCGCATAAGGGACAGCGGTTGTAACCCCGGACCTTGAACTTGGGAGTCCGGCCGGCTTTAATTGTCAAAGAGGTCTTGGCCAAATTATCTTCCTCCTATCGCCCAAACAGTCATAATGGTCAATGCAAACTAATTGCGAAACGGCATTCCCAGCAACTTCAAAAGATGCCGGCCTTCTTCATCGGTCTTGGCACTCATGTTGATCGTAATATTCAGGCCTTTGATCTTTTCAATTTTATCATAATTGATCTCCGGGAAAATAATATGTTCCCGGATGCCCAGGGTATAGTTTCCCCGGCCGTCAAAGGACTTGGCCGAAACCCCTCGAAAATCCCTGACCCGGGGCAAAGCCACATGAATCAATTTATCCAGGAATTCATACATCCGATCCCTTCTCAGGGTCACCATACAACCGATGGGCATGTTCTCCCGGAGTTTAAAGGAGGCAATGGATTTCTTCGCCCGGGTAATCACCGGTTTTTGTCCGGCGATGAGGGCCAGTTCTTCCACGGCGTTATCCAAGATCTTGATATTTTGGATGGCTTCCCCCAGTCCCATATTGAGGACGATTTTCTGCAGTTTAGGGATCTCCATGATATTGCGATAGTTAAACGCCTTGGTCATTTGGGGTCTAACCTCGCTTTCATAAAAGGTTTTTAATCTGGACATTCCTGGTCTCATCCTTTCCCGGCTATTTACTCTCCAACATTTCCCCGCATTTTTTACATAAGCGGGCCGTTTTCCCATCCGGCTGTTTCTGATAACTGACCCTAACCGGGTCGGTGCATTTTCCACAGATGAGCATCACATTGGAAACATGGAGAGGAGCCTCTTTTTCAACGATGCCCCCTTTACTGACCTTTCCGCCGGGACGTGTGTGCCGTTTAATATAATTTACTTTTTCGACGATCACCCGATTTTTTTCCGGTAACACTTTAAGGATTTTGCCCACCTTCCCCTTTTCTTTTCCGGAAATAACCATGACCTTATCATTTTTTTTCAGTCTCATCTTTTGCCCTATCATGACTGATCCTTCTTAGCTGTTTACTCAATTAGAATTCAAGTGTTTCAATGGCCAGGCCCTTCGCTCGAACCCTTGAACCCTCGATTCCTTGGATCCTCTTGATTAAAGTACTTCCGGAGCCAGGGAAATAATCTTCATAAAATTCTTGGCCCGCAGTTCCCGGGCCACAGGGCCGAAAATGCGGGTTCCCACCGGCTCCCGCTGCTGATTGATTAAAACGGCCGAGTTGTCATCGAACTTAATATAAGTGCCGTCGGGCCGGGAGATTTCTTTTTTGGTCCGAACCACCACGGCCTTCATGACATCCCCTTTTTTAACCTTGGCATTGGGAATGGCCTCTTTAACCGAAACGATAATAATATCCCCAATCCGGGCATATCGGCGACCCGTCCCTCCCAAGACCCGGATACAAAAAACTTTTTTAGCGCCGGAATTATCGGCCACATTGAGCTGCGTTTGATTCTGTATCATAAGGGATCACCCACCTTCTATTCCATTTTTTCCAGGACCTTGCTGACCTTAAATCGCTTCTGCTTGCTCAGGGGACGCGTTTCGGTCAACAAGACTCGATCCCCGATTTGGCATTCATTCTTTTCATCATGGGCCATAAATTTAGCCTTCGTTCGGGTAAATTTTTGATAGGCCTGATGTTTGACCAACCGTTCAACCGAAACTATCACCGTCTTCTCCATCTTATTACTGACTACGGTCCCAGTTTTCGTCTTCTGATTGCCCCTTTTTTTCATATCCCCAACCTCTTTGGTTTTTTCCTTAGGTTAATCGTTTGGACCGGAGAACGGTCTTGATGCGGGCCAGATCCTTTTTGGTCGCCGGGATACGCATGGTATTTTCCAGCAGGCCTGTGGCATGTTGAAAACGCAGGTTGAACAGGGTCTCCTGAACCTCTTTTTCCTTAGACCGCAACTCATCAACGGTCAATTCTTTCAGTTCCTTGGCTTTCACTTCTAACTCCTAACCACGATTTTGGTCTTGATGGGCAGCTTATGCGCGGCCAGGCGCAAGGCCTCATCAGCCACTTCTTTGGAAACGCCTTCCATTTCATAGATGATCCGTCCCGGTCGAATAACGGCCACCCAGGCCTCCGGTGCCCCTTTGCCTTTACCCATCCGGGTTTCAGCCGGTTTTTTGGTGATCGGCTTATCCGGGAAAATACGGATCCAAATCTTTCCGCCCCGTTTGATGGATCGGGTCATGGCGATACGAGCCGCCTCAATCTGTTGGGCCGTCAAACGACCGCATTCCAGGGACTGAAGTCCAAAGTCACCGAATTCCAGTTCTGCACCCCGATAAGCGGCCCCACGCATGCGACCTTTCATCTGCTTACGATATTTAACTTTTTTTGGACTGAGCATATCCGCTATTCCTTAAAAAATAGGTTCAAGGTTTAAGGGTAACCGTTAGCCTTGCACCTTAGACCTTGGACCGTTTTTTATCACACCGGGAGTTCTGCTAATTTCTCCCCTTTGAAAATGATCACTTTGATGCCGATCAGGCCATAGGTCGTCGAGGCCTCGGTAAAGCCATAATCAATATCGGCCCGTAAGGTATGCAGGGGAACCCGCCCCTCCCGGTACCATTCGGTCCGGGCCATTTCGGCCCCCCCCAGACGACCGGCACAGGAAATTTTGATGCCTTTGGCTCCGAATTTTCGGGCCGTATTGACTGCTTTTTTCATGGCCCGGCGAAAGGCCACCCGGCGTTCCAGCTGAGAAGCCACATTTTCGGCCACTAACTGAGCCTCCACTTCCGGCTTGCGGACCTCTTGAATATCCAAAATAACTTCCCGACTGATCTTTTTTTCCAGGTCCTTTTTCAGGATTTCAATCTGGGCCCCTTTTTTGCCGATAACGATCCCCGGCCGGGCGGTAAAAATAATGATTTTGGCCTTGTTGGCCGCCCGTTCTATTTCAATCCGGGCAATTCCCGCTTCAAACAACCTTTTTTTCAAAAATACCCGGATCTCTTTGTCTTCTTGAATAAACCGGGCGAATTCTTTATCCGCAAACCACCGGGAGTTCCAATCTTTATTTAATACCAGCCGGAATCCTTTTGGATGTGTCTTCTGTCCCAAACCGACCTCCTTCTCCTTAGACGTCTTCTAAATAAACCGTAATGTGACTGCTTCGCTTTAATATGGGGGTCGCCCGACCCATTGCCCGCGGCATAATCCTTTTTAAGGTCGGACCGGCATCAACCATCACTTTCTTAACGACCAAGGTATCAATATCCACCTTGTTCTGTTCGGCATTCGCTACAGCCGAATGGAGGACCTTCTTGAGAATGCGGGCCCCTTTTTTGGGCATAAATTGCAATATAGAGATGGCCTCTTCCACTTTTCTCCCCTTAATGGTCGGGATGATGACCTGGACCTTTCGGGGTGCTATCCGGACATATTTGGCCTGGGCTTTTGTCTCCATGGGTTTACCCTTTCCTACTTGGTCTTTCCTTTAACCGCAGTCTTTCTATCTCCGGAGTGGGAATAAAAAGTCCTGGTAGGAGAGAATTCTCCCAACTTATGACCGACCATATTTTCGGTAACATAGACCGGAATAAATTTTTTGCCGTTATGAACCGCAAAGGTCATCCCTACGAATTCAGGCAAGATGGTTGAACGTCGGGACCAGGTTTTTATCACTTTACGGCTTTTGCTCTCCTGGGATTCCAAAACTTTTTTCATCAAAGGCGAATCAACAAAAGGGCCTTTTTTTAATGAACGTGCCACGCGTACCCCCATTCAATTGCGGATTGCGGATTGCGGAATAATTTAAAAGGTTATTCCTTCTCCTCAATTTTTTTATATTTCGAACTCCGAACTTATTTTTGGGTCTTTCTCTTTTTAACGATCAGTCGATCGCTGGCCTTTTTCTTCCTGGTCTTGAATCCTTTAGTCGGGACCCCCCAGGGCGATACGGGATGACGGCCCCCCGAGGATTTCCCTTCCCCACCGCCATGGGGATGGTCCACCGGATTCATGGCTACACCACGGACCTTCGGTCTTTTTCCCAGCCAGCGTTTTCGGCCGGCCTTCCCTAAAGAAACCGACTCATGCAAAAGATGGCCGCACTGTCCGATAGTGGCCCGGCAGGTCAATAAGACTTTGCGCACTTCTCCGGAAGGCAGTTTGATTTGCCCATATTTATCTTCCTTGGCCATTAACTGGGCATAGGTACCGGCGCTGCGGGCCAATTGTCCGCCGCACCCCGGTTTCAGTTCAATATTATGGATAGTCGTGCCCAAAGGAATATTGGCCAGTGGCAGGGCATTACCCGGCTTAATATCGGCTTGAACGCTGCTCAGGATCTGGTCCCCCACCTTCAAGTTATTGGGTGCCAGGATATAGCGCTTTTCACCGTCAAGATAGTGGAGCAAGGCGATCCGGGTTGAACGATTGGGATCGTACTCTATGGTCGCCACCCTGGCCGGGATGTCTATTTTTTCCCGTTTGAAATCAATGCGGCGATACTGACGTTTATGTCCGCCTCCCAGATGCCGGCTGGTCACTCGACCGTAATTGTTCCGTCCGCCGGTCCGCGGCAAAGGTTCAACCAAAGCACGTAAGGGTTCTTTGGAGGTAATTTCCTCAAAGGAATCAAAAGTCTGAAACCGCCTTCCCGGTGATGTAGGTGTGCATGTTTTAATGGCCATAACTACTCTCCCTTACCCATTCTGACAAAGCCTGTTTAGAGATTCTCAATGGCCTCTCCGGGGGCCAACCGGACCAAGGCTTTTTTCCAGTCGGAGGTCCGTCCAATCTTTCTGCCGACTCGTTTTTTCTTCCCTTCCATTTGCATCAGATTAACCCGTTCCACTTTTACCTTAAACAAAGTCTGAACAGCTCTTTTGACTTCGGACCGATTGGCCCGAGGATCGACCTCGAAGGACACCTCATTAAATTCTTCTTTTTTCCGGGTGCTTTTTTCGGTCAACAAAGGCCTTTTAATGACTTGATAGAGATCTTTCATTAGCCTAAAGCCTCCTCAATAATCGGGATGCTGGGCTTAAGCAGGACCAGATGATCGTATCGTAAAATATCAAAGACGTTCATACCCTCAGCCCGCAGGACTTTGACCCCATTCATATTTCGGGCCGATTTCTCCAAGTTATGATTTTCCTGATCGGTAATGATTAAGGCTTTCTTGAGCTGCAGACGAGCCATCGCCTGGGAGAAGAACTTGGTTTTGATCTCCTCCAAATTGAAATGATCCAAGACCATCAACTGCTCGCCCTGCCACTTGGAAGATAGGGCCATTTTCATCGCTAACTTTTTAACTTTCTTATTCACCTTTTGATCAAAGGTCCGAGGATGGGGGCCGAAGATAATCCCGCCTCCGCGCATCAGAGGAGAAGACCGGGTTCCCTGTCTAGCCCGACCGGTCCCTTTTTGCCGATGGGGCTTTTTCCCCCCACCGCTGACCTCGGAGCGCCCTTTGGTCGAAGAGGTCCCCGACCGATGATTGGTTTGAACGGCCGAGACGACCTGATGAAGTATATGGGGATTGACCTCCCGGTTAAAAATCTCATCCTTAAGCACCAGGTCTTCGACCTTTTCGCCGGAGAGATTATAGACAGTTACCGTTGGCATACACGTTTCCTTAAAATGAAATCAAAAATAGTAATCCCTAACTAACCGCGGGAGTTGATTCCTGGCTGTTAACCCTAACCCATCTCTTTATTTATAGATGGCCAGGAGATTTTGGCGACTTCCCGGTACAGCCCCTTTGACAATCAGCAGGTTTTGGTCCGGACGAATATCGACGATCGACAGATTCAATACACTGACCTTACGATTTCCCATCTGGCCGGGTAATTTTTTCCCTTTGGTGACCCGGGAGGGATAGGCACTGGAGCCGATGGAACCCGGTACCCGATGGGAGGTACACCCATGGGTGTCTTTCCCCCCGGAGAAATTCCATCGCTTGACCACACCGGCAAAACCTTTTCCTTTGCTGGTGCCCTGGACCTTCACTTTTTCTCCAATTTCAAAGATATCCACCCGGACTTCATCTCCCACCTTATAGGTCGTCTCCTCCGAGGAAGAAAATTCCTTGATATGTTTTAAAGGGGCAAGGCCTCTTTTTTTATACTGACCGCCGAGAGGCTTATTCACCGTCTTGGGCTTGGCCGGGACAAAGCCTAGTTGATAGACCGCCCCTTGATCCTGGTCTCCTTTTTTCTGAATGACGACACAGGGGCCAGCCTCGATGACCGTCACGGCTACGGCTTGGCCCTCTCCTAAAAACATGCGGGTCATTCCCAATTTTTTTCCTAATATCCCTTGCATCATGGTCTTTTCCTAAGAAAACTGCCTCTGATCATTTACCTATAGTTTTATTTCCACGTCCACCCCGGCGGATAAATCCAATTTCATCAAGGCATCCACCGTTGCCTGGGTAGGCTCTAGGATATCCAACAACCGCTTATGGGTGCGCACTTCGAATTGTTCCCGTGATTTCTTGTCCACATGTGGCGACCGTAAGACACAAAATTTCTTGATCATGGTCGGCAGGGGAATCGGGCCGGCTACCCGTGCTCCGGTCCTTCTGGCCGTTTCGACAATTTCCGCCGCCGATTGATCCAGTAACTTATGGTCAAAGGCCCTGAGTTGGATCCTAATTTTTTGACTGGTCATCATAGGACTTCTCACATCTCCTTTATTCGATAATCTCCGAGATAACGCCGGCGCCGACGGTCCGTCCGCCTTCACGGATGGCAAAGCGCAGCTCCTTCTCCATGGCGATCGGCGTGATCAAGGACACCTCCACCGAAACATTGTCCCC